>WNEQ01000783.1_pt1 | contig 16870 bp, 19 predicted proteins | sample 5399971 | NCBI WGS metagenome assembly WNEQ01 (sample SAMN13153330, study PRJNA577476) | soil metagenome | isolation source: 20 cm grassland meadow soil 2 days after 1st rain plot 5 | place: USA:California | collected 2015-09-18
TGTAACGTGGTTGGAGTCGACGCTCTTTCGAGGATGGTTCGATCAGCCCGAAGAAACCTAGCCCATTTCGGCCTCAACTCTTACGGCCTTCTCAGAGGTGATGCGCGAAGCATTCCATTGCGTATTGTAGATGCGATCGCCACAGACCCTCCTTATGGAACAGGCGCTTCAACACTCAAATCTACCACAAAGGACATTTTGGCGAGCTTCTTGCCCCAGGCAAGAATGATCCTGTCCCCTGGCGGGAAGGTTGTATTTGCATCACCATTGGGAACTGGTGCTGTTGACTTGGCGGAGTCTCAGGGGTTCAAAGTCTACGATCGCCACGAGCTATACGTTCACAGAAGCTTGACACGAGAGATTCTAGTGCTGGGACCAGACTAAATGCCCGCAGGTATCGATGTCATCTTCTTGGGTACTGGTGGCAGTCTTCCCACCAAAGAACGGGGTCTCCCCGCGGTCGCTCTGCGTCGAGATGGAGAACTCTTTCTCTTCGACTGCGGGGAAGGGACCCAGCGGCAGATGATGCACGCGGGACTCGGATTCAACCGTGCAATGACCATTATGATCTCGCACCTGCACGGAGATCATATTCTCGGATTACCCGGACTTCTTCAGACAATGTCCTCCTTGATCAGGGACAAGCCGCTCGACCTCTATGGTCCAGAAGGTATCTCCGCCTATCTAGGCTCGCTCCGTCGGACCCTGGGTTTCGCCGCAAACTTTCCAGTACGAGTTACAGAGCTAAAGCCGGGAGCAGAAATATCCAAGAACGCTTACACCATCAAGACGACGAAGGCAACGCATGATATCACATGCCTCGCCTATGCGATTATTGAAACTGATCGACCGGGTAGATTTCACCCTGAAAAAGCAAAGCGGCTAGGCGTCCCTGAGGGCCCGTTATGGAAGCAGCTTCAGATGGGCAAGGAAGTCAATGTTGGCGGAAAGACAGTGACGTCTCGCCAGGTTATTGAGGAACCTCGTCCCGGCCTCAAGATCGTCTATGCTATTGACACCCGTCCCTCTGAAGAGGTGAAGACGCTGGCAAAAGAAGCCGATCTTCTCATGCATGACGGAGGCTTTGCCGAGGATAGACGGGACAAGGCGAAAGAGTACTTCCATTCGACAGCAAGAGAGGCCGCCAGAGTTGCGAAGGCTGCCCGGGTTAGCAAACTCGCACTAGTCCACATAAGCGCGGTTACAAGGGATGACTCGATTCTTCTCAAGCAGGCGAGAAGTGTCTTCAAAGCAACAGTAGTTCCGAAAGACCTGATGGTCTTATCCCTGAATCGCTCGAAGTAAAAGTGCCGAGCGCATCTTCGGATTCTATTCTCTTCTTCTTTCTTCAGGCTGAGGGGCGAGCCAATTGATCAATTGTTCCGGGTTTTCGGTTTCAACGTTCACTTGTATTGGACCCAGAGGCGATTCGCCTTCTGGCGCAGAGAAAGATACGTGACCGGCATAGGCCGCCTGTTTGTTCAGAAAGAAGACCAATCGATTGCCGTCAACAGATCGCCTCAAGACTGATCTCGCCGCCGCCCTGATTCTATCACGCTGAATAATCATCCGAAACCTTTCGAGCGAGGGCTGATTCTTTCCGTCGATAATCACTTTTCCACTCCACTCGTCTAGTTGTCGAACTTCGACTTCGCCTCGCAGAATGTTGGTTACCGCTTTCTTGACTTTCTCGGGGTCCTCAGTCGGCCGGACTTCGGTTTCGCTGTGGACCAGGAATGTTAGTTCGGAAGTGTTCTCAGCAGACGTCCTGTCCGCCTCTTGAGGTCGTTCTTCGTATCCTCATTCTCGACAACCCGATCGGCAATGGCGATGAGCTTTCCAACTCCTACCTTCAACTCTCGCTCGTCGCGCTTGAGAAAGTCGGCCCAGTTTCTGGGACGGTCAGACCTTCTCCTCTTTTGCAGCCTTCGGAACCTGCTCTTCGGGGAAGCGTGAATGGCGATGGTGAAGACATGATACTTCTTGTTCAGCTCCTCGATCTCCTCTACACTCCTAGCACCCTCATACACGAATTGGGTCTTGTCAATCTTGTCTATGAGCGGAGCTAGCCTTTTGGCAACCGCTCCCATCCCTTCCTCCTCTCTGATCTTCAGCATCAACCTGCCGAGGTTCTCTCTGCTAGGCGATAATTTCTTTCTTTTCGCTTCGGCCCTTATGATATCGCCGGAGACGAACACGGGAACCCCACGCTTCGCCGCAACACTAGACGCGAGGCTCTTGCCGGCGCCCGGCATTCCAACCACTACAATGACCGTCTTCGACTTCGCTTTGTCCATGCAAGCCCGGGCGAACCTTGGCGAAGAGAGCGTTATAGCTCTTAAAAATGGGAGACGATTCTCTACGGGAGCGACTTGTCAGAGGACCAAGTGCGTAGCTTCATCTCGATAGACGTTGAAGATCAACGGATTCTATCTCACGTAACATCGATCCTGTCATCTCTGCAGGCCCTGGGCGGAGATTTGAAACCTGTCGAACGCGAGAACATCCATCTCACGTTGAAATTTCTCGGAAACTTACCCGTGCCTCGACTGGGAGAAGTCGAGTCCTCTCTACATCAACTTATTTTTCCATCGTTCACAGCGGAGATCAAAGGAGCGGGCGCCTTCCCGAATCTCAACCACATGAACGTAATCTGGGTCGGGGTAAACGAGGGCTGGAACCAGGTCGAGCAAATCTACGAACAAGTGGAGAAGTTGTTGTCCGCTCTCGGATTCAGGAGGGAAAATCGCCCTTTCAGTCCTCACATCACGATAGCCCGGGTGCGGTCAGGCAGAAAGAGGGATGAGATCGCAAATTTTCTACGCCATCTAGGCGACGAGAGTTTCGGGACGATCACTGTGGACAAAGTCCGGCTAAAACAGAGCATTCTCTCAAGTTCCGGACCGAAATACTCGACGCTACTAGAAGTTCCTACCCGGTCAAAGTAAGTCGTCATCTGTCCACTTTCAAATACTAATTCAAAGCAGAGAATCTCTCGATGTCGACTCAGATTCAAGCAGTCTTGGACCATATTGCCAAAAGAGTTGTTCCCAGGCAGGCCGAAAGGGAACGAATGTCGCGATTGGCCGAGAGACTAAGAGGTCAAGTTCAGGACATGCTGGATATGGCTGGATTTGCAGGTAAGGTCTCGATCCAAGGGTCTTACGCCCGGGACACTTGGCTGAGCGGCGAGGCCGATTTGGACATCTTCGCGAGCTTTCCTCCAACAATGGATCGGCGGGAATGGACTGAGAAGGTTCTCCCAGCAGTTCGGAATGGAATCGAAGCTAAGACTATCGATCGTTATGCCGAGCATCCCTATTTGGAATTTCATATCGAAGGTATCAGGATCAATGTAGTCCCCTGCTATGCCGTGGAAAAAGGCCAGTGGAAGAGCGCAACCGACAGAACACCATACCACACAGAGTACATGAGAGAGCACCTGACACTGGAAATGCGACTTGAAGCAAGGCTCCTGAAAAAGTTCCTTAAAGGAATGCGATCCTACGGTGCCGAGATTAGGGTCGGAGGATTCAGCGGAATGCTCGTCGAAACCCTGATCCTACATTACCAATCGTTTCTAGAGACACTCGCACAAGCCTCGAAATGGAAGCCCGTTGTCTTTCTCGACCTCGAAAAGCACCCTGGAGGACAAGATTCTAGAGCCCAAGAGTTCGGATCTCCTTTGGTCGTAGTCGACCCGGTAGACCCGAATCGAAACTTGGCCGCCGCAGTCAGGGATGATAAGCTGTGGGGATTCGTGGCCGCTTCTAGGGAACTTCAGAAGAACCCTGGCACATGGTACTTCTTCCCCCCGAAGCCCGTCGCGAAAACCAGATCACAATTTTCCAAAATCTTGGATCATCAAAACAGGAGTATTGCAGCAATATTTTTCGAACATGCCAGGCTAGTGCCTGATGTTCTATGGGGGCAACTGTTGAAAATGGAGAAATCGTTGACGGAACTGATGACGCGACAGGACTTCCATCCCATCAGGTCGACAGTCTGGAGCGACGAACGACGATCCAGTGCGATCCTCGTTGAGCTGGACAGTTCGACTCTCTCAGGAGTCCAATTGCGTCAGGGTCCGCCAGTTTCGAAGCAGGAAGACAGTCAGGGATTCTTGGATCGACACCTGGACGCGAAAGATACTATTCGCGGTCCCTGGATCGAAGGCGATCGATGGGTCGTGGACAAGAAACGACGAATCCTTACCACCAAACAACTTGTATCTGCAGCCCTCAAAGATCCAAGGCTCGGGCTTGCTATCCCAGAGCAGCTGAACCGGTCCTTCCGGCAGAATACAAGGGTTCTGGAGAACAGGAAAATTCTCTCACTACTTGGACGAGAGGGTTTTGACCAAGCACTATCAGAGTTCTTGGCGGCGAGGCCTGCTTGGCTCAAACCCCATCATTAGCACCACTATCCTACCTAGTAAACCCGCCCTACAATCGACTCGTAGCATACCCTAGCGGTGACCCAGACGAGGTCGAATCTCGGATTCGCCAATTGGAACAGTTGGATATAACTGGACTAGATTTTCAAGGGCGCCTGAAAACCGATCGCCTTTCCATTCTCGGGAAGGGAGTCGTAGGAATTGTTGTCATAGGCGTGACGGGTAATCGACGTATCGCAGTTAAGATCCGACGCGTTGATGCGCGACGCCCTAGCTTGATTCAGGAGGCTGAACTTCTCAAAATCGCAAATTCTCAGAATGTGGGACCCGTGTGCTTGGGTGGCACTGCTGACGTACTGGCGATGGAGCTGGTCGAAGGCCTGTCATTGCCCTCATGGCTTGAGAGCCTCAAGGGCAGAGGGCGAAGAACCCGGGTCAGAAGCGTAGTGAAGCCGCTACTGGAACAGTGTCTGCGAATGGATGCGTACGGGCTCGATCATGGAGAGCTTAGCCGGGCACACAAGAATGTCATCATCTCGAACGACGACATTCCTCGGATTCTGGATTTTGAATCTGCTAGCTTGATGAGACGACCTAGCAATTTTACCTCTCTAGCTCAGTACCTGTTTGTCGGGGGCAGCATCGCCAGGAAAATGGTCAGGATGCTGGGGCCGGTGGATAGGGAAGAACTTCTGAAATGCTTACGAGACTACAAAGCGGGCGGATGGAAAGATGCCTTCAAGGCAACAACTAAAGTTCTAGGCTTGTAAATACACTTGGTCCTTACGCAGTCTTCTTGTCGATGACGCCTAACCGTCTCGCCCTGTTCTCAGCGTACCTGAACGCAAGAAAGCCCATTGCAAGGACGACGATGCCTCCAAGGGCTGCTAATCCGAGATGGGAGAAGTACGCGTACACGGTTCCTCCTTCAATCATGGCTTGACGTGAGGCTCTCATGAACTCGGTAAATGGCAATATGTTTGCTATTGAAGAGAGTGGCCACGGTAGGAAGGAGACTGGGAAGAGCGCTTCCGAAAAAACCATCAGGAGCCCGGCGACGTATGTGGGAAGAGCCCATTCGAATTTCGTCGCAAATAGTGCGTATGCGCTGAGCAGGAGTCCCAGGCCAAGGGCGGCGAGAATGTTCATCACCATCGCAAGGAAAAGTAGACTGACAGACAAGGGGTTCACCACGAAGGGAATACTAGTGTGAAAGACTGACGACAAGACGTAGAAGGACAAGACAAGAGACACGATAACAGTCATCGTTGATGTGACGAACGAGGCAAGGGTCCTCCCAGTTAGGTAAGGTAGCGATGAATGAGGCGAGATGTAGACTTGCGGGAACACGTAGGTCCATTTTCCTTCCGCGATAGCAAGTGTAGGCACCCACGAGTAGGCTGCAACGTGGGCATACAGCGCGGCACCGATAAGGATGTAGGCGAGTCGATTTGGGTCGAAGCTGGGCGGGACGTTATTGGTCGAACCGACATAGTAGACTGTTGAAGCAGCAATAACGCTGGCCAGAGGACCAACAGTCCTGAGGGAAAATCCCGTGAGAGGGTTGGTCCAGTTGAACTCTCTGTACCATCCGACTCTTATCGATGCGACCATGGCGCGAATGCTCATCGCTGTCTCACCGCAATTGTTCCTGTTCTTCTGCCCTTGTTCTCAAGGAACTTCAATGCTTTGGAGGACGCAAAGAGGAGAACCGCTCCCATTACGGCAAGAGCTAGCAACTCAAGGTCAAGGTAGAGTTCTCCGAATCCTTGGCCGAAAAACAGAGTTCTCCTCAGTGCATCCATTCCCAGTGTGAGAGGAATGAGGGATGCTCCAGCCTGGACGGCCAGAGGAAACGGGGAGAATCCTCCTGTCGACGGAAAGTAGACACCTGAGATAAGTGACACAGGCTCGTGGAGGGCCTCATTTACAGAATCTGCCTCTCGGCCGTACGCCAAGTAAAGCGAGGACAAGGCCATTCCCATCGCATAGAGCGACGCAAGAGTCAGAGCGAAGACAGAGATAACGGCAGGCCAGATGGCGTTGATGGGCGGATGGAAGATTACCCAGCCGAGGATCGCGACCATGGCTGCGGAGGGTGCGGTCCCGAGAATCCCGCCAAGGGACATGCCTACGAGAATCGCTGAGATAGGTGCAGGGGAAGTGATGTAGATCTCGAACAGTCCGACTTGCTTGTCCCAGTTGAACTGGCTAGCCATTGACCACAGGACGTTGCCCCAAAAAGAGATCATTACTCCACCGAGGATAGCGAATCCCGTGAATGAGTTGAGCCCGTAAGCTCTGTAGACCATTGTTAAGGAGAAAGACGTGAAGAACGGAAAGCCAATGTTAACCGCCACCCAGAGGGGTTCCCCGTAGATGCTCTTAGCCCTGACCCACAACCGGGCATAAGCGGTTCTGAGCCATGGGTTACTATGCAGCTTCATGCTCCCTCTCCCTGAACCCTCTGCCAACTAGGGCCACAAAGACTTCCTCCAGTGTTGCCTGTTGTCTCCAGTTTGATACGACCGTCATTCCTAACTTTCGAATTGAGTCGACCACGGATTGGGCGGATCCATCTCCGTCAACGACCACTTGAATCCGCGACAGTCCTCTTTCTTCATCGACTGACGATGTGAAACCCTTGACTCCCTCGAGTTTTCCTATTGGTTCGAGGCTTCCCGGAGCTGGAATAGGTGAGACCTCTAAGACTAGCGAGGGCGCTCCCAGAGACCTTTTCAGTGCAGCGGGTGTATCACAAGCGAGTATTTTGCCCTTGTCAATGATAGCGACTCGGTTGCAAATCGCGTCGACTTCGGCCATGTTGTGAGTTGCAAGGAGAATCGTTCTGCCATGCTCTCTTGCTTGTTTCAAGATGTATTCGCGTATGCTCAACGCGGTCATGACGTCCAGTCCAATGGTTGGCTCGTCAAGAAATACAACCTTGGGATCATTGATGAATGCTCTGACCAAGGTGACTCGCTGCTTGTAGCCGGTGGAGAGTGCGTAGAATTTCCTGTCGAGATAGCTCTGAAGTCCGAGCATGTCTGAGAGGGCATTGATTCGTCGGTGCGCCTCTTCCGTGGGTATGCCGTAGAGCTGCGAGAAGAACCAGAGGTTTCCTCGCGCACTGATGAAATCGTAACCAGCTCTCTCCGCGCCACTTGCCATGTTGATCACAGCCCGGATCTTCTCTGGCTCCTTCTCGACGTCGAATCCCATTACTCCTGCTTTTCCCGCAGTCGGCAGTAGAAGCGTGGATAGTATCCTGATCATGGTGGTTTTCCCCGCCCCGTTCGGGCCTAGAACACCGAAGATCTCGCCCTTTCGAACTTGAAGATTGACACCGTCGAGAGCCACAACTTTGCCCTCTTTGCTATCAAACTCGCGTCTAAGCCCATCGACCTGGACGGTGATTTCTGCCTCGACGCGATTCATGACGTTCCGTAACCCTGGCTGGTCTTGCGGAGCTTTCCGTGAGTCATTTAACCGTTGGTCGAGCATGTTCAATCTTCATCGCTCTCTTCAGGTCGTCTTCGCGAGTCGTGCGGAGGGCCTGTTGGAAGCGGTTCAATTAAGGATTGTTTGAAGGATTTACCAGAAACGTTCTTTCAGAGCCTCTCTTTCGGCTTCCATTATCGCTTGGAAGAAACCGTTTGTAGGCTTTTGGTGCTTTCGGAGAATGTCCGCGGCTGCTTCAGGAGTCACTCTTCTCCCCGCGAGGGTGTAGACCGCAATTCTGCCATACTTGTTTACTAGTTTCGCAGTTTCCCCGGCTCTTGATAGAACGTTCTTCTCTCTCTCCGAGAGGTGAGCTCCGTTCTTCAAGAGTATCTTCTTCATATCCTCGTCGGAGACCGCCAAAGCGGCCAGAGCCTTCGATCCGCATTCAGGGCATTCCAGCGTGGCGGGAATGTCCTTTACCCGCTTCATCTCGACATATTTCCAACAGTTTGTGCAGACAATCGTCTTTACCTCATTGAGGATTCTCGCCTTCGCGGACCCCACCAAGATCTGGCTGAGCTTTTCCGTCGGGATCAAGTCCGTCTTTCTGCTGATCCTCTCGAGGCCAATCCTTGCGATTGGCGTTGCCTCGCCAGCAACGGTCTTGACGACCTTGATTTGAATTTCGCGTTTCGCGATAGCTCGCAGAACTTCCTTGGTATGGGGTATGTCCATGTCCCTTTCCAATGTCTCGCGAACGGCCTCGTCCATGATGACTGTTCCCTCGAAGCTCTTCGCGAGTTGGCGGAGGGTTATGCTACTGAAATCCGTCCACTTCGAGATCGCCCCAAATCTCCGCGCGACATGGACAAGTCTTCGTTTGAACAGTCCAGTTCTCTTCGACGCGGTTATCGCCACCTCGTCCACCTCAATCTCGGAGAGCCGACGGACCATTTTCACGACGTCATTGGCATCTACTCCTCCTACGGCTTGGAATACAATCCTGTAGGGATCTTGCTGGATTCCGACGCTGACGCCTGACTCGTCGGACAGCAAGTGTCCGATGAGCCGGGCTAGGGTCCTGTTGACAAGTGTGCCTAAGTGGGAGTTGACGATGATGAAGTCGTCCCACTCTTCGACGGTAAGCAGGCGATCATTTGGAACCGGGAGGCCTTGTTCGTACTGCTCGTATGTCTCAGAGATGGCTCGTTCGAATGTTTTGGAGTCCGCGGGGTATTGTTCGCTAAGCGTTTGAGCTATCTCTTTGATTTTTTTCCCTGCTTCGTAAAGCTCTCCTACTTTCCGTCTTATCTGGCCTACCTCGCTAGCGACCTTGTGAGGGACGGGTATCTCCTCGCCCACCCAGCTAGGTATGGCTCCCGTCGGGTCGGAGATTGGCTTGACGAATATCTTGTCGCCTCTGATACTCTGCATCATCCATGGCGTGCCCCGAACGATAAATTTCGTACCTGGCTGGCCGTACTCTGCCACAAAAGCTTCATCGAGAACGCCGACGGCCGCGTCTGTCTCCTGCTCTATGACGAGGTATTGTTTCTCGTCTGGGATCATCGAGAGCTTATTGAAGTAGTACGTATAGAGGTCTTTGACCCTCGACGGCCTCATGATCATCCTGTCTTGTTGCGAAACCCAAGCGAGACGTGGAATTCGTGAGTGCATATAGTTCGCGACTGAGGCGACATCTTCTTCTGTCAGGTTCCGATATGGGAATGCGTTCGAAATCATTTCAACAAGCTCGTTGTAGTACCACTTCCTATTCTGTATCAACAGCCCTGCCAGCTGGTGGCATAGAGCGTCGAGCGGTTTCTCCGGGACCGACACTTCCTCCAGGTCCTCGCTGAGTGCTCCTCTAGCTATGACGAACGCCTCGAGGGCATCGTCAGAGTCGCTCGCAATGATCACTCCGTCGGCCATCTTTCCGACGCTATGACCGGATCGTCCGACGCGCTGTATTAGCCGCGTCACTTGGTGAGGGCTCATGTACTGAATCACGTAGTCTATCCTTCCAACGTCGATTCCCAGTTCTAGGCTTGAGGTGGCTACTAGGCCTCTGAGTTCTCCGCCCTTCAAGCCTCGCTCAGCCGTTATTCGAGATGGTTTGGCCAGGCTTCCGTGGTGTATTGAGATTGGAAAGTCTAGGTCCCAGACCTTGAACCTGCTCGCCAATATCTCAGCAATCGATCTCGTGTTGGTGAAGAGAATGACCGACTTGTGGTTCTGAATCATCTCCTTCATTATCCGAAGCCTAGCCGCAACCTCAGGGTGTGTGAATATCTTCCCGGCCAGTTGATGGTCATGCCCTGACGGTTCGGGAAAGAGTGTCTCCAACCGCATTTTTCTGGCGACAGGAATCCGGACGATTTCCACAGGTCGTTTGGTTCCCACGAGAAATGCTCCAACCTTCTCCGGCGATCCAATGGTTGCAGAGAGGCCGATGACCTGGAAGTCTCTCTGGGTGATCCATCTTAGCCGTTCGATAGCGATGGATAGCTGGCTGCCCCGCTTGTCCTCCGCCAGCTCATGGACCTCGTCAATAATTAGGAACCTGACTTCGCGGAGATGTCTCCGCATGATACGTCCAGGTAATAGAGCTTGGAGGGTCTCAGGGGTCGTTATCAGCAAGTCAGGGGGGTTCCGAGCATGCGCGACTCTTTCGCGGACCTCGGTGTCCCCATGCCTAACAGCCACCCTGAGGTCAATTTTTTTCCCCCACCATTCCAGTCGGTCTAGTAGATCTCTGTTCAACGCACGAAGCGGGGTCATGTAGAGAATCTTGACACCAGGGCCTCCGTCAGCAGTCATCAAGAACCGGGTGAAGACCGGAAGGATCGCGGATTCGGTTTTTCCACTTGCCGTGGGCGATATCAGTAGGACATTTTTCCCTTCGAGTATCGGCGGAATCGATTTCTCCTGTGCCTCCGTCGGTTTTTCGAATCCTCTTTCCCTGACAGCTTCCGCTAGGGGTTTCGGCAGAAGATCAAAGACCGTCGAAGACAACCGGACGAGCAGACGCTCGACCGTTCGATAAAAACCTAGAAAGCGTTAAGGGGCAATTGTTTGGCTTTACGGGCCCGAGCCTTGGTGCTGCTTGAATAAGGATCTGGATAAGGCGTGGAGAGAGAGAATGGTGAAGAACCACCTTGATCTCATCATTCTCCGCCTCCTCAAGAGCAAGCCGCGCTGGGGATACGAGGTTAACCTCGAGATCCGAGATCGTTTCAAAGTCTACCTGAGCGCCGGAACGCTCTATCCCCTCCTACATTCAATGGAGGAGAAAGGCTACCTCCAAGCTGTCTGGGAGGCAGAAGGCGGCCGAGGCCGCAAAGTCTATCGAATCACCCCTAGAGGCGAAGAATTTTTGACCGCAGGCGCGCGGGCTGCAGAAGAGTTTTTGAGGCGGATTCAGTACGAGGCCGAGATAGGACCTTTCCAACAAAAGCACGCCTAGACTAGACTTGAGAATTTGAGCACTTATATCCGCAAGTTCTGGGGGTTCATACGGAAAAATGAAACCGCAAGGGGACTTGTTCTAGTGGGCATTGTCATACTTGGCGCCCTGGCCGTGTGGGGTGGAGTCCGGTTTGCTCTTAACACTGAGTATCCGGTCCTCGTTGTGTCGTCGGGAAGCATGTGCCCACCCATCAACTGCACGTTACCCGTCGGAGCGCTCATCGTAATTAGGGGTCAAGCCCCGAATACGATCGTCGCGGGTCCTCCCCCGAACGGTTCAATAATAGTGTTTCGACCTTATCCCTCTCAGCCCGATTTCTTGGTGGTTCATCGAGTTAGACAGGTCAATATTGCAAATCAGACGGGAAAGGGATACTTCTTCGTGACCCAAGGCGATAATTACGTCACTAACCCTGGCCCAGATAACTGGCCCGGCTACCCCAACGGGGTTCCCTATTCCTCCGTGGTGGGAACCTACCAGTATACGATTCCTATCCCCTACTTGGGGTCAACCATTCTGGGTATTCGGAATTTCATGTATGATGACGCCACGGGAGCTCCAAGACCCGAGGGCATCCTCGTTATCGTAATTCTCATAATAGCTCTCTTCGCTTTCGAAGTGATTGAACCTTCCAAGAAACCAAGGCCGGACGCTTCTTCCTCTGAGGCGAAGGCAGAGCCCGCTCCGGCACTATCCTCGTAGTCCCATATCAAGAGGTTCCCAACGCGAAGTCATTGAGATCCGAGGAGGCTGCGAAGAAGCTTCGGCGTCCTCATTATCCTTCAAAGCCAAGATAGAAGAGTTAGCGATTGCTCGATGACGAGAAATGCTTCTCTACCAACTCGGATCGAAGAAACCAAAAGTCCACCCGACCGCAATGATCGCTCCAAATGCGAGCATCATAGGCGATGTTGTAGTTGGTTCACGAACTAGCATTTGGCCCGGAGCGGTGCTCCGCGGTGATTATGGGAGGATTAGGGTTGGAGCCAATTGTAGTCTACAGGACAATGTTGTGGTTCACTGCTCATCCCACAATCCTGCCGTGATTGGTAATGGTGTCACCGTGGCTCACAGCGCGATTGTCCATGCCTGCAGAATCGGCGACGAATGCCTCGTTGGAGCTGGAGCGATCATCTTCGATGGCGCGAGAATTGGCAGCCACTCCATAATTGGAGTAGGGTCCGTAGTTCTGGAAGGGAGAGCCATCCCACCGCGGTCAGTCGCCGTGGGTGCACCTGCCAAGGTGATGAGGAGGGCAACCGACAAGGATGTTCGGATGATAAGAGAATCCTACCGAGCCTACGTGAAAATGGCCCAAAAATACGCTAGTACGGGAGCCTTTGAAACCCCGGTCGGATGACGGCGGGCCATTTTCGGGTCGCATCAGGGCTTTGTCCCGAGATTTTTGGGAGTCTAGCTGGGGGTCGTTGGGTTCCGGTTGGTTTTTGGTTGGGGAACGTATGTATTTGTGGTTGTCAGACGTTTAACGTCCTTCTGATCTCGTTAGCGTTCGAGGGTTAGACGTTTTTCTATAGTGGACCGAATCTTTTTGGATCGAACGTGCTCGTTAAAACGCGTTACCTGTTGCATGCGCCAGTGCCTATCTGGCCTTGGAGATGTCGTTGTGTTTCGATTGAGTCGGTGTATTTTTTCGTCCTTGTCCGACGATTTACGTCGATGTCGACGAAAGAGCCTCTCGGACGACATCGTTTAGGTGAGTCGAGCCATGACAGTGTCCTGTAGAGAAAGGCGTCAACCGAGGCGTTGTCGATCCGGGAGTCTCCTGGGATAGGGTTCTTCCAGGTAGCATCGGCACAAGCCTACGGGAGATGACGCGTAAGCACGGGGATAAGGAGGTCGGAAAGAGATTGGAGAACGATGGACTAGAGTACAAGGAAGATGGTGAGAACACCGGTCTTGTCGAGAGAGTTCTGGTTAGGAAGAAGCATAAGTGACTGCCGAGCTTGGAGAGGCTGCGGCACGAACTGGTCTACCAGCTACGCGAAAGCCTCCGGGCCTCGCAGGAAAAAATGAACAACCCAGAATTGGCCCTTGCAGCACGTCATCACTGGACACAAATACACACCTACACCGCACAGGTACTCAACACAATACTACGAGACCTACAGCTTCGAGACTGGGAAAAACGACTAAAAGAACTGGAACAACGCGGCCTCACATACAAAGCCCTACCAGCACGCTGATCACCCAACCCAGCTCAGTATCTCTTCAGCAAAGAGGGGATTCTTGCCAAATGGAATTAGACCTTCTTGAGGCTTAACCGTTCGGCCTACCACCGAAACGAGGTGAAAAGGGCGAAGGCGATGAAACTACGGCTTCTGTTGTTAGGGTCGCTAAACTCGTCCCTGGCAGCTATTCTGATGGCTGTAAGAGGCAAACGGTTTGTGATGATAACAATCTGGTCCACTGCTTCTCTCAGAACCTCGGCAAGCATTGTTTTCTGAAACTTCCCTAAGCTCATTCAGTCTTTCTTCGTAGAGCTTGTTTCGGCGTCTTTTCTCACGATTGGACATTGAAGAAAAAAAATGAAGAGAATGGGGCTTAGGTGTTTCCTAAGTGGAAATCCTACTTCTGAAGACTTGGACTTGTCGTTCCATGCTTTCCTCCGTGGAAGTTTGTAGAGGTTCAGATAGGCTAATCCAATTAACAAGAAAGGGAGTGCAATTGTCACTACCCACCAGTAGTCCCGTGGATTAACAAGACCTAACCAGATTAGGATGGATCCCCCTACGAGAATCACCAATACAGCCGTACTGAGCATTAGTGCGACACGCCAACTCCCAGTTCGAGGCTTCAAGTCTTTGTTACCTACATGAAAACTGGAAAACTCGGAAAAAAGGATTGCTGGCGGTCTCCCTCGCCAGGGCTTGAAACAACCCGGTTTCTGGAAGTTAGGTTGACCGTAACCACCGTGTGCCTTAAGGCGTAGTCTGGTGGAAATAGGCCCAGACGGCGATGATTGGTCAAAGTTACTCGGACCAGTAGATGAGCGAGAAGGCATTTGCCTGAGCCGTCGAAGACAAGTCCCCCGGTCAGCGCAGTTTTGACTGGGAGATTTCTCGGACAAGGTTTCTGAGCGTTTTCCACGATCTCCTTACGATCGGTGGAAAATCTCGGTTTGCCAAGTAGTACTCGCTAAGAAACCGGACGGTTATGGGATCGTGCGCGTACCCTGACCCAATTTCGCCGTACTCTTTCTTTAACTCCTCGATTCTAGAATCTCTTCGAACCTTCGCCAGAATACTCGCGGCCGAGACAGGCGGATATTTTTCGTCCGCATGATGTTCGGAGACCAGTCGGGGTTTGAAGCTTAGGCGTTCCAGAATGTTGTTCTTGAATCGCTCGGGTCGAGTGTCCGAGGCATCGACATATGCAAGGTGAGGCTTCAGTTTCTCGATCACATCCGCCATCGCTTTCGCTTCCAGCAAGTTGAGCCCTTGGAATTTTGGAGAACGGTTTACGACCAAATCCAGATGACCAGCTTCCAACTCGACAATGTGATACTCATCGACAATCTTCGGAATCTCGATAGAAAGTTCCATTCTGGCTTCCGGCGACAGTTTCTTCGAATCCTTAACGCCAAGCGATCTAAGCTGGTCGAGTCTCTCCTCCTCGATTCTGATCCCCGCAATGACTAGAGGACCGATCACGGGACCACGACCAGCATCATCCACGCCACAAATCCGCAAGAAACGCTAGCTCCGTTTCGTCCACGCGTCGACGATCGAGAGTATCCTCTGTATCATTTCCTCACGGTTGTCACGCGAAATTTCGAGACTCACTGCCTCAGCGAATCCTGGCGACCTCTCAATCTCGGGGTAATGTGACCCATACTTGACCGTTGCAATCACATTTCGCCCAGCTGACAAGAGTTTGGCTAAAGTGCTTCTGAAAGCGCTACTAGTCATTTCCATGGGTCCGATCTCATCAACGAGAACGAGATCAGCGGACCGTTCTGCGGCTCTTTTCAACGCACCAACACCGATCTCTTCAAGGGCTTCTGAATCGACACTGTACTGGCCTATTCTTGGGCCAATGCTGTCTCCCATTCTGGCGAGCCAACCTTCAGCGCCTGAAGAGAGGTCAGTTATCTTGAACCCGATGCGCTCGTCGCCTTTTCTCACCTCGCGTGTAACCATGCCATCAACTCTGAGCCCTTTGTTCTTGTAGTGATCGTGGATTCGCTGCATAAGGGTCGTCTTTCCAACTCCCGGAGAGCCTGTCACGAACACTATTCTAGGATGTTCACGGCCTTGGTTCAGGAGGAATCCACCTCATTTTGAAATTAAGACCTAGGTAGTATACTTCCGAAGCTTCTGGGCGGCTCGCTTTCGGTTTCAACAACCGGCTTTTCTCGAAGAACTCGTCAGCTTCGTCCTGAAACCGCCTGAGCTCCGGTCCGTGGAAGAGTTTGATGAATGCGTTTCCCCCTTGCTTGAGAACCTCCTGCACTATTCTTAGCGCCGCTCTTGCAAGATCTACCTGTCTAGCATGATCCACATCCCACGCTCCGATGATTGTTGGCGCCAAGTCTGACAGAACCACATCAGCAGGTCCCTTCAACTCTGAAACTATTCTCCGCGGTAAGTCTTCAGAGTATATGTCCGCCTCTATCAGCCTCACGTTCGGATAGGGTAGGGGTTCGATCTTTTTGATGTCTATTCCGAGGACCAAGCCCTCCGGTCCAACCGCTTCTCGCGCAATCTGCACCCAGCCTCCCGGCTGGGAGCCGAGGTCGACAACTTTCTGACCTGGAAGTAAGAGCTTGTAGGTTCTCGAAGTTTGCAGAAGCTTGTAGGCCGCTCTGCTACGGTAGCCTTTGAGCTTGGCCAGCTTGTAGTACTGATCCTTCTTCCTGCGCTCAATCCACTGGTTTGGCATAATGACAGTAATTGTATCCTAGCTGACTCTGGACCCGTTCGGTACATCCCTATCGATCGTAAGAATAGATAGTTTCTCGCCATCAGAGGCGGCCAGGAGCATTCCCTCCGATTTCTCCCCAGCAAATTTCGCTGGCTTGAGGTTCACCAGGAATGCAACTCTCTTGTTCATCAGCTCCTCCGCCGCGTAATAACCAACGAGGCCGGTTACAGTCTGCCGCTTCCCCTGAGGACCAAAGTCCACGACAACCTTGTAGAGTTTCTCAGTTCGCGGAACGCGCGAAACCTCCACAACTAGTCCAACTCGGATCTCGAGCTTCTTGAATTCGTCTATTGAGACTTCTTTGGCCGGATCATCCATGGTCTTACCAATGAGACGGGCGGCTTTTAGGGTTTGGAGAATTGCTTGAACTCGTGAATTAGTCGTTCGTCAGTTTCGAAGAAAACGGTTTTTGACCAACTCAAATCTTGACTATCTTTAGACTAGTTGGTAAGACTCACCGCTTCTCAGGCAATGCTTTAGCGGTTTTTGTCGAGGTAGTTTTTGACTTGATCATAGATTCCGCCTTCGTTGCTGTATCTCACGTAGTCGTATGCGGTGGCGAGCCATTCGACAGTTGACGGATGCATCTTGTCAGTAGCGTCCAGCAAGTCTTGTGT
>WNEQ01000785.1_pt1 | contig 16860 bp, 15 predicted proteins | sample 5399971 | NCBI WGS metagenome assembly WNEQ01 (sample SAMN13153330, study PRJNA577476) | soil metagenome | isolation source: 20 cm grassland meadow soil 2 days after 1st rain plot 5 | place: USA:California | collected 2015-09-18
ATCACCGAGGCGGTCTCCATCCCGACCATCGGGATCGGGGCCGGCCGCTTCTGCGACGGGCAGGTGCTGGTGTTCCACGATCTGGTGGGACTGGGGGAGGGAACACCGCCGAAATTCGCGAGGCGCTATGCCACTATCGGCGACGAGATCGCCTCCGCGGCGCGGCGCTTCGTCGGCGATGTCCGCGACGGATCCTTCCCCTCCGAGGCGGAGACCTATTCTGCGCCGGCGGTGGTCGGGATCGTCAAGACCAGACGGCCGTAGGGGCGCACTCGTGGAGCGAATCACCACCGTCGCGGCCATGCGTGCCTTCGGCCGCGTTTCGCGCGCCGCGGGCAGACGGATCGGTCTCGTTCCGACCATGGGCGCCCTGCACCGGGGGCATCTGTCTCTGATCGAGCGCGCCCGCTCCGAGTGCGACGCCGTCGTCGTGTCGATCTACGTCAACCCCCTGCAATTCGGGCCGAAGGAGGACTTTCGCGCCTACCCGCGCGACCTGGAGCGCGATCAGGGGCTTCTGCGCTCGTCCGGAACCGACGCCCTCTTCGTCCCGGAGCATGAGGAGATCCACGTTCCGGGTCACCGCACCCGCGTCGAGGTGCAGGGGATGCAGGACGTCCTGTGCGGCCGGAGCCGACCCGGCCACTTCCGGGGTGTCGCGACCGTGGTCGCCAAGCTCTTCGCCATCGTGAGGCCCGATATCGCCTGTTTCGGGGAGAAGGACGCCCAGCAGTTGCGCATCATCCGCCGCATGGCGCTCGACCTGCACGACGAGACGCAGATCATCTCCTGTCCCACCGTACGCGAAGAGGACGGTCTGGCGCTTTCATCACGTAACACCTATCTCACTCCCGAGGAGAGACGCGCCGCCCCGGTGCTGTACCGCGCCCTGCGCTCCGCCGCCGCGAGCGGCCGCGCCGGCGAGACCGATGCGGCGCGGCTCGTGTCGCTCGCGCGCGACACGATCGCGCGCGAGCCGCTGGCCCGCCTCGACTACGTCGAGGCGGTGGACGGCGAGACCCTCGAGCCGGTGGCGACCGCAGGAGCCGGAACGCTCCTCGCCGTCGCCGCCTGGTTCGGCCGCGCCCGCCTGATCGACAACATCAGTTTCTAGGAGAGGTCCGAAAGCGCCTGGAGATCCTGCTGCAGGTGGCGGAACACCGCGCGAGCGCGCGTCTCGGTGGCGGCGTGGCCGGGGGTGGTATCGATGGCGTAGTGGGCGACCTTCAGCTTCTCCTTCGTGTCCATCTGCGCGGCGACGCGGGCGCGGGCCTCGTCCTCGGTCAAGGCGTCGCGCTTGATGATGCGGTCGAGCTGGACCTCTGGAGCGCAGTGCACCACCACCACGCGGTGGTAGTCGCGGTAGAAACCGGTCTCGATAAGGAGCGCGGCGTTGGAGACGGCGATGCGGCCCTGCCCGGTGTCGGCGAGAAGCTCGACCAGGTTCGCCTCCTCCTTGCGGATCAAAGGATGGAGAATCGATTCGAGGACGGCGCGCTTCTCGGGGTCCGAGAAGATGATGTGTCCGAGGCGGGAGCGGTTGATGGCGCCATCGGGGGTCAGAATCTCCTCGCCGAAGGCCTTCGCCACGGGCTCGTACGCGGGGGCGCCTTTCTCGACCTGACGGTGGGCGATCTCGTCGGCGTCCAGGATCGTGGCGCCCAGGGTGGTGAAGATGCGCGCCACGGTCGACTTGCCGGTGGCGATGCCACCGGTCAGGCCGACCCGCAGAACGAACGGCTTGCCGCGCCGGACCAAGGGCTTGGGCGCCGTCCCGAACGGCAGAGACGCCCCGGGCGGGAGGTCGGTGCCCTGGGTCATCGGGCGACCGGCCGGCGGCGCAGGCGCGCCGCGCGCAACGTATTGCGCAGGAGGCAGGCGATGGTGAGGGGCCCGACGCCGCCCGGGACCGGGGTCAGCCAGGCGGCGCGCCCGGCCGCCTCGCGGGGATGAACGTCGCCGACCAGGGTATACCCGCGCTCGCGCACCTGGCGCACCCGCGGCGAGTCGTCTCCGAAGATGGCTGCGGCCTCCCGCACGTCGTCCAGCCGGTTCACCCCCACGTCGATCACGATCGCCCCCTCCCGGATGTGCTCACCCCGGAGAAAGGCCGGGCGGCCGATGGCCGCCACGAGGAGATCGGCCTGGCGCGTGAACGAAGCCAGGTCCGCCGTCTTCGAGTGGCAGACGGTGACCGTGGCGTCGCGCTGCATCAGCAAGATCGACAACGGCCGGCCGACGATCTCGCTCCGTCCGACGACGACGGCGTGCCTGCCTTCGATGGGCAGCGAAGTGCGATCGAGCAGGTCGATGATGCCGGCGGGCGTGCACGGGACCGGCGCGTCGAGCCTCATGAGCAGGCGTCCGGCATTGAGCGGGTGCAGGCCGTCGACGTCCCGTTCGGGGTCGAGGGCGAGGATCACCGCCGACCGGTCGAGCCCGCGTGGAAGAGGCAACTGCACCAGGATCCCGTCCACGTCCGGGTCGTCGTTGAGCCGGCGGATGCGGCCCATGACCTCCTCCTGAGTCGTCGTGGCCTGAAGGCGAACCTCCTCGGAGCGCATGCCGACTTCGGAGCAGGCGGCGATCTTGTTGCGCACGTAGACCTGCGAGGCCGGGTCGTCCCCCACGAGCACGGCGGCGAGGCGCGGTGCCATCCCCGTGCGTTTCTTCAGTTCCTCGACGTCGCGGGCCACTTCGGCCCGGATCGCCCGGGCCACGGCCGCTCCATCGAGTGTTCGGGCCGACACGGCGATGTCACCCTCCCAGAGGCTGCTTGTGGAAGTTGAACGACGCGGTGTGCGTTTCGGTGCCGATCTGCAGAAAGGAAAAGTGCAACTGGAGTTCCTTCCACTTCGCGGGGAACGGACCGAACACCAGGAGACGCTCGAGCCTCTTTCCCTTGGGGATGGTCGTGCTGCTGTCGAAGATGATCGGCGCGATGCGATCGATCGCGGTCTCGGGGTCGGCCATGCCGACCTCCGCCGCGACACGGTACAGATCGGTCAGATCGACGGGGAAACCCTGGGTCTTCCGGTTGGTGATCATCACGACGTTGCCGGCCTGGAACTGGACGTCGGCCGATGACCGGTTGTCGAAGGCAACCCGGAAGGCGCTGTAGATCTCGGGCCGGCCCGCGCGCGCGGCGAACGGGTCGGACAAGGATGGGTCGATCGACTTCACGAACGCGGCGCGCGCCTCGGGCTCGAGGAACTCGACCGTGATGGCCAGTCCCCTGAGAGCCGCGTGGGCAGCGGAGTGTCCGACCCCGTTCTTGGCGTCCTTTTTGGAATAAGGCCCCGCCAGGATACGGTAGGGGCTCGGGTCGCGCGACGACGCGCCGGCGGGTCCGCCCAGGATCGCGGCGATCGAGGCCAGGGCGATGGCGCGGGGCAGGACGGCGGTCGGCGATAAGACGCGGCGCATCGCGCGCTACGTTAGCACAAGCGTCCCCGCCGCGGCGCGCAGGGCGCGGACCGTCAGTGGTTGGTTTCGATGATCTTCGGCGACGCCTTGATGATGAAGACCTCTTCGCTGCCGTCGGGATTGATCTTCACGACCCGATGCAGAAGGACCCGCTTGTTGTCCTTCACCGCCACGATGCTGTTGACGAAGATGTCTTCCGCGAGAGGCTCGTCCTTCGCCGCGGGGGAAACGCGGGGCTTCAGGGGCTTGACGTTCCAGCCATGCAGCTTCATCGACGTTCCTTTCCGTACGGCAGTCGCCGCGCCGAACCTCTCAAAACCTGCGAGAACACTGTTTATATACTGGATCACGCCATGCGAGTCAAGCACGCGATTTGTAAATAAATCCTTACAGTTCTGTCGCATCGGAGAAGTCAAGTTGACAAGCGCCGCGGTTGAGTTCGAAAGCCGTGCGGGTCGCGCGGCGGCCGTTCCGCTGCGGCGCTTTTGATATACTTCAACACCGTCTCACGGGAGGTTCATCATGGGCAAGGCGGTCATCGTCAGCGCCTGCAGGACACCCGTCGGCAGGTTCCTGGGATCGCTGAAAGGCTTCGGAGCGCCTGAGCTGGGCGCCCTGGTCGTGAAGGAGGCGGTGGCGCGCGCGGAGATCCGCCCGGATGATGTCGAAGAAGTCATCATGGGCAACGTTCTGTCGGCGGGCCTGGGACAGAACCCGGCGCGCCAGGCTGCGATCAAAGCCGGGCTTCCCGTGAAGGTCCCCGCCTTCACATTGAACAAGGTGTGCGGCTCCGGGCTGAAGGCGGTCTCCCTGGCGGCCCAGGCGATCCGGGCCGGCGATCACCATGTGATCGTGGCGGGCGGCATGGAGTCGATGAGCAACGCGCCCTACCTGCTCAAGGGAGGCCGGGAAGGGCTGCGTCTCGGCCACGGCGAGCTTATCGACTCGATGATCTCCGACGGACTGTGGGACGTCTACGAAGACTTCCACATGGGGTGCTGCGGCGAGGCGGTGGCCGAGAAGTACGGAATCTCCCGGCAGGCCCAGGACGAGTACGCCCTCGGAAGCCACCGCAAGGCGATCGCCGCAATCGACGCCGGCAAATTCAAGGCGGAAATCGTGGCGGTCCCGATGTCCCAGAAGAAGGGGCCGCCGCTGTCGTTCGACACCGACGAGGGGCCGCGCCGGGATACTTCGATCGAGACCCTCGCCCGCCTGAAGCCCGCCTTCAAGGACGGCGGAACCGTCACGGCCGGCAACGCCCCCGGGGTGAACGACGGGGCGTCCGCCCTGGTGGTGATGTCGGAGGAACGGTCGGGAAAGGGGAGGCGCAAACCCCTGGCCGAGATCGTCTCCTATGCGTCGAGCGGTCTCGAGCCGAAGATGGTCATGATGGCGCCGGTCGAGGCGGTCCGAAGGACGCTCGAGATGGCCTCCTGGAGCGCGGACGAGGTGGATCTCTTCGAGCTGAACGAAGCCTTCTCGGTCCAGTCGGTCGCCCTTCTGCGCGAGCTGAAGCTGCGTCCCGAACGAGTCAACGTGAACGGAGGCGCGGTCGCCCTGGGACACCCGATCGGCTGCAGCGGTGCCAGGGTCCTGACGACCTTGCTCTACGCCATGGCGGATCGGAAGGCAAAGCGGGGTGTTGCGGCGCTCTGCCTGGGCGGCGGCAATGCCGTGGCGATGGCGGTGCGCGCCCTCTAAATGCCCATCCAAGACCCGAGCACCATTGGAGTCGTGGGCGCGGGCCAGATGGGGCGGGGCATCGCCCAGGTGGCGGCCCAGTCCGGATTCGCCGTCCTCCTGCACGATCAGGACGTGAAGGTCCTCGACCTGGCTCTGCGGTCCATCGACGCCGGCCTGAAGCATCAAGTCGAGAAGGGGAAGCTGGAGGAGAGCGTCAGGACCCAGGTGATCGGGCGGGTCCGCGTGGCGGTTGAGCCGGAGGCCCTGTCCTCCGCCGATTTCACGATCGAGGCGATCAGCGAAGATCGCGCGCTCAAGACGCGAGTCTTCGCGGCGCTCGACAGGATCTGCCGGCCCGACGTCATCCTGGCAAGCAACACGTCGTCCCTGTCGATCACGCAGATCGCCGCCTCGACGCGCCGGGCCGACCGGATCATCGGCATGCATTTCATGAACCCCGTCCCGGTGATGGAGCTGGTGGAGATCGTCGCCGGCCAGTCCACCTCACGCGAGACGATCGAGACGACGCAAAGGCTGGCAAAGACCTTCGGCAAGACGCCGGTCGCGGCGCAGGATTATCCGGGATTCATCAGCAACCGCATCCTGATGCCGATGATCAACGAGGCGATCTACGCCCTGCACGAGGGGGTCGGCAGCCGCGACGACATCGACACCGTCATGCGTCTGGGGATGCGCCACCCGATGGGCCCGCTGGCGCTGGCCGACTTCATCGGCCTCGACACGTGCCTGGCCATCCTGCAGGTCCTGCACGAGGGGTTCGGAGATCCCAAGTACCGCCCCTGTCCCCTGCTGCGCCGGATGGTGGACGCCGGTCTTCTCGGGAAGAAGTCGGGGCGCGGCTTCTACCAATACGGCGCCGGGGGGATCCCGACGTGAAGCCGCAGGCGCGCCTCCCGATGGCCGTGCGCGAAAGAGAGTCCGACTCCGTCCTCCTCGCCTTCATCGAGCGGATCAAGCGTTCGGAAAAGTTCGGCGACGACGTCGCGTTCGTCGCCACCGTCCCGGGGCAGGACGCCTCGTACGCCCCGCTCTCGGCCCCCCTTCCCCCGCCTCTGGATCGCGCCCTGCACGACCTGGGGATCGACAGGCTCTACAGCCACCAGGCGGAAGCGATCGACAGGATCCGGTCCGGGGAGGACGTCCTCACCGTCACTCCGACGGCCAGCGGCAAGAGCCTCGTCTATCTCCTCCCGGCCCTGGAGACGGCGCTCTCGCGTCCCGGGTCGCGGGCGCTCTATCTGTTCCCTTACAAGGCCCTGGCCCAGGATCAGCTCCAGGGGATCGCCGAACTCGCGGCGGCCGCGGCGCGCCACGGCGGCGTCGTGCCGGGCGCGCAAGGGCTGCCGGGCACCGGGCGCCCGGTAACGGCCGCGATCTATGACGGTGATACGCCCGACTCGCGGCGCCGCAAGATCAAGGCCGAGCCGCCCGACATCGTCATCACCAATCCCGACATGCTGCATCTCGGGATCCTGGCGCACCACCAGGACTGGGCCCTGTTTTTCGAGAACCTGACGTGCGTCGTGGTGGACGAACTGCATGTCTACCGGGGGATCTTCGGGTCGCACCTGCACCACGTGCTGCGGCGACTGCTGCGCGTGGCGGGGCACTATGGGAGTCGACCGCGCTTCATCGCGTCGTCCGCCACGATTGCCAATCCGGGCGGACTGGGTGAGGCGCTCACGGGGAGGCGCTTCACGGTCGTGGATCGGAGCGGCGCGCCGCGCGCCGCCCGCCACCTGATGTTTCTGAACCCGCGGTCGAGCCCGTACGCCGCCGCCACGCAGCTCTTCGCCTGGTCGCTCGACGAAGGGTATCGCGCCATCGCCTTCACCAAGGCACGCAAGATCACGGAGCTTCTGCACTCGTGGCTGCTGCAGGCGTCGTCCCGCTATGCGGGACGCGTGAGCGCCTATCGCTCGGGCTACCTTCCGGAGGAAAGGAGGGAGATCGAGAGACGCCTGTTCGACGGGTCTCTCAACGGAGTGATCTCCACGAGCGCACTGGAGCTGGGTGTGGACATCGGCGGCCTGGATGTCTGTCTTCTGGTCGGCTATCCGGGCAGCGTCGTGTCGACGTGGCAGCGGATCGGCCGGGTCGGCCGGGAGGACCGTCCGTCTCTCACGGTGCTGATCGCCATGCCCGACGCGCTCGATCAGTACTTCATGACCCATCCTGAGGAACTGCTGCAGCGCGGCTTCGAGGAGGTGGTGTTCGACCCGAACAACCCCGTCATCGCCCGGGCCCACCTGCTGTGCGCCGGCGCGGAGCTCCCCCTCCACCAGACGCGCGACCGCGAGACATACGGCCCGCTCTTCTCCCTGGTGCACGACCTGGAGCGCGAGGGGACGCTGGCGCGGGACGCGGAGGGGAGCCGCTGGTTCACGCTGCGCCGCCGCCCGCAGCGCGACGTATTCCTGCGATCGATCGGCGCCACGTACAGCATCGTCGACGAGCAGGCCGGCCGCGTCATCGGAACGATCGATGCCGTGCGCGCCTTCCACGAGACGCACACCGGCGCCGTCTATCTGCATCACGGGCAGCAGTACCTGGTGCGCGAGCTCGCGATCGAGGCGCGCCGCGTGATCGTCGTCCCGGCGGACGTCGACTATTACACCGAGGTGCGCGGCGAGAAGGAGACCGAGATCCTGGAGGTGCTTCTGGAGAGGCGCTGTGCCGGCATCGACGCCCGCCTGGGAAGGATCAAGGTCACCGAGGTCCTGACCGGGTACGAGAAACGGCGGCTGTTCGGGCGCGACCGCCTCGGCCTGTTCGAGCTCGACCTACCGCCCCTCACTTTCGAGACCGTCGGCCTCTGGATCACGCTGCCCGACACCGTCCGCGATCAGGTGATCGCCCGGGAGGGCCACTTCATGGGCGGCATCCACGCGCTCGAGCACGCCATGATTTCCCTCTTCCCGCTGCTCGCGATCTGCGACCGGGGGGATATCGGGGGGATCTCGTACCCGCAGCATCCGCAGATCGGCCGGTCCGCCATTTTCATCTACGACGGCTACCCCGGAGGGGTCGGCCTCGCCGCCAAGGGGTTCGAGAGGATCGCCGACCTTCTGCGCCGGACCGCGGCGCTCCTGCGGGCCTGTCCGTGCGATGCGGGCTGCCCCTCGTGCATTCAATCTCCCAAGTGCGGCAACGGCAACAACCCGCTCGACAAACAGGCGGCGATCGACATCGCCGGGCTCCTCATGGAGGGTGGTGCTGTGGCCGAGGAAGCCGGCGTCGCGCGGCCGGCGCTCCGGGCGGTTCCTCGGGCCGTCACGGCGCCGCGCACGGAGGCGCCGGCCGGTCGCTCACCGATGCGCCTCATGGGCGGCGGCTTCGATCACGAGCCACTCCCGACTCCGCTGCGGCGCGGCGCTGGAGGGTCGAGTCCGGGGCAGGAGCTGACCCTGTTCCTGGACGTGGAAACGCAGAAGAGCGCCGAAGAGGTCGGTGGCTGGCAGAACGTCCCCGACATGAAGCTGGCGCTGGCGATCACCTACAACGCGATCAACTCCCAGTTCAAGACCTACTTCGAGAAGGACGTGGATCGGCTGCTCCTTGATCTGGTCATGGCCGACCGCGTGATTGGCTACAACATCGACCGATTCGACCTTGCGGTGCTGAAGGGGTACACCCAGTGGGAGCTCTCGCGCATCCGCACTTTTGACCTGTTATCCGACATCTACCGTAAGCTCGGATTCCGCCTGAAGCTCGGGGACCTGGCCGAAGCGACCCTCGGCCTCGGCAAATCGGCCGACGGGCTGCAGTCGTTAAAGTGGTGGAAGGAGGGGCGCCTCGATCTCATCGAGCAGTACTGCCGGCGCGACGTCGAGGTGACGCGCGACCTGTTCCTCTTCGGGAAGAGGAACGGCTACGTCCTGTACCGCGACCGGGACGGCAAGCAGCTCCGGCTTCCGGTTGATTGGAAGTAGCCGCGTGCCGGGCGGCGGGCCGCAGCGCGTCGTGGCTCATGCTCGCTCGCGCGGGCGGATCGGCGTCCCTCCATTCCGCATGGCGCGGCTCGAAATCGCCCCGCCGCGCGCATTCCCGCGCGGTGGGCGGCGCGTGGCGAGGCGAGGGGAGGATTGCGCAGCAAGCCGGACCCGTGCCCGGTGGGTGCGTCCCCCCGGCGCCGCCTCCGCGCGGAAGAGGGTGTTTCTTGATTCATCCGCCCGGGTATGGTAGAAAGCGCCGAATCGCGTACGACTCGCCCCCCGAGAGCCGATCCTGATTTGAATGTCACACGAGGAGACATCGGCATGACCCGGACGGACCTGATCGAAGCGATGGCGCAGGAGACCGGCACCGACAAGCAGCAGGCCAAGTCGTTCCTCGAGGGATTCACCCGCGTGGTCGAGCGGGAGATGAAGAACGAAGGGGAAGTGCCGCTTGCGGGGCTGGGCAAGTTCAAAGTTATGAAACGCAAGGCCCGCGTGGGCCGCAATCCGGCGACGGGAGAGGCGATTCAGATTCCCGCCAAGACGGTCGTGAAGTTCACCGTCGCCAAGGTGCTCAAGGATCTGATCAAGACGTAGCCCGCGCCCGCTCATCCCCGGTGCCCGGCCCCTTCCCCGGTGCCGCGGCCCTCGTGCCTTGGCGCCCACGCGGGACGGGCCGCGGGACAGGCGTGAGGAGCGGCGTGGGCGCAACGATGCGCGGTCTGCTTCAGGAGATCTACCTGCAGGACCTGGTGCTGGCCCTCTACGGGATCTACGCGACGAGGCTGCGCGACCCGGAGGGGCGGAGACTGATCGAGAACTATCTGCGGGCGGAAACGGACAGGCGGAAGAGGATCGAGCGGTATCTCGTGACCCGCGGCGCTCCGATCTCTGGCGCGATCCGCTCGCTGTTCGCCGCGGCGGGCACGCTGTACGGCCGACTGACCTCGCTCCTGGGCACCCGCGTCATGCTGCGCATCGCCCTGTCCGCGAGCCGGCGCGCCTCGCGTCGCGCCTGCGGCCTCCTGGGTGATCCGTCCGACCCCGAGATCGCGTACCTCTCGACCCTGCGCGCCCGCAACGAAGGCACACTGCTCGATGAGCTGCGCCAGCACCTGATCGACACCGCGCCGCGGCGGAGCTGACGCCGTCTTCAATCGTCCGCGATGACTCCGAGGGTGTCGTGGTCCAGGACCTCGGTGATGCGGACGCGGAGCAGGCGGTTCATCATCGGGACGGGGTCGCGCCCTTCCGGATCGCAGCCCACGTCGATGAAGTTGTCGGTGAGGGCCCGCAGGCGCCCGTCCGGCCGGACCTCGCGCAGGGTCAGCGCGGACCTCGACCGGTCCACGAAGGCGCTTCGGAAGCGGAGAGAGAGATCGCGGGCCAGACGCCGGAGCCGGGCGCTGCGCTCCTTGATGACATGGGGCGGAACCTGCCCGGGGCTGGACACCGCCGCCGTGCCCGGGCGGGGTGAGTAGGAGAAGACGTGCAGGTAGTTGAGCGGCGAGGACTCGATGAACCTGCAGGTCGTCTCGAACTCCCCGTCGGTCTCGCCCGGGAAGCCGACGATCACGTCCGCGCCCAGGGCGATGCCTTCGACCTCGCGACGGAGGTGCTCGACGAGGCGCGCGTAGTCCGCGGCCCGGTAGGGGCGGCGCATGCGGGCCAGCACCGCGTCGCTGCCGCTCTGCAGGGGCACTTGAAGGTGGGGCGCGACGCGCCCGCCGCAGGCGGCGAGGAGGCCGACCAGCTCGCGCCCGACGGTCTTCGGCTCGAGCGAATTGAGCCGGATTCGTCCCAGGCCTTGCATGTCGATGGCCTGCTCGAGCAGCCGCACCAGGCTCAGCGGAGGGTCGAGGTCCTTGCCGTAGTCGCCGGTGTTCACGCCGGTGAGGACGATCTCGCGGAAACCGGACTCGACCATTCGCGCCAGGCGCTCGAGGACGGTCCGGGGCGGCAGACTCCGGCTCGACCCTCGGACGGATGGGATGATGCAGTACGAGCAGCGCAAGTTGCACCCGTCCTGAACCTTGAGGAGGGCGCGCGTCCGGTCGCCGGGGCCGAACTCCGGTTCGCACCCTTCCGTCGTCCCGAACGTTCCGAGATCGAGCTCGACGCGATCGGGGTCGATCCCGAACGCCGCGGCCGCGAGGGCCGGAACGCGTTGTTCCTGCTCCCGCAGGGGGACGACGTGGTCGATGCCGGGAATGGCTCCCAGGCCCGCGGGATCCCTCTCGGCATAGCAGCCGGTCGCGATGAGGAGCGCGCCCGGATGGGCGCCGCGCAGGCGGCGCGCGATCTGGCGCGCCTCGCGATCGGCGTTGGCCGTGACGGTACAGGTGTTGAGGATCACGACGTCGGCGCCGGCCGCATCGTCGGGGTCCCGGGGCGCGCGTCTGAACCCCAGGACGCGCAGGCGCGCTTCGAGGGCGGCCGAGTCGGCCTGGTTCAGTTTGCAGCCCAGTGTGACGATGCGGTAGGTCGGCACGTCAGGACCTCCGCGTCGCTCCCTCGGACTTCAGGGTGCGGTTCTTCTCCAGGACCTTCGCCGCCATCCGTTCCTTGAAGTCCTGCAGGCGACGTCGCAAGGCAGGGTCGGACGTCGCCAGGATCTGCGCGGCAAGGATGCCGGCATTGGTCGCGCCCGCCTTGCCGATGGCCATGGTCGCGACCGGCACTCCTCCCGGCATCTGCACCGTCGACAGGAGCGAGTCGAGTCCCTGCAGGCTGGACGACGGCAGGGGCACGCCGATGACCGGCAGCGTGGTGTGGGCGGCGACCACACCCGCAAGGTGGGCCGCGTGCCCGGCTCCGAGGATGATCGCGCCGACGCCGCGCCCCTCGGCGTTCCGGGCGAGCTCGGCGGTGGCCTCCGGGGTGCGGTGGGCGGAGGTGATGTCCACCTCGTAGGGGATGCCGAACTCCCGGAGCACCTTCAGCGCCTCTTCCATGACCGGCAGATCGCTGTCGCTTCCCATGGCAACCCATACCTTATGCCGCGACCCGCCTGCGGCTTCAGGCGCCTTGCTGTTGCGCGGCTTGACCACGGAGTCCTCCCTTCTGAAAGCGTGGGGGCGTGATTCTAGCAGAGGAAGGAGATCAGGCGGCAGGGTGCGGGAGGCGCGGCCGGAGAGGCTCCGCGCACTCGCAGCGCTCGAGCACACGATTGCAGGCGAAACAGTAGCCGTGACGTGCGAAGAACTCGGCCATCTCCTCCTGCCACGCGTCGATGAACCCCATCTTCTCGTAGTCCGCCATGGGGCTCATCTCGAGGAGCAGGCGGATGTTCTCGCGCGACTGGTGGTAGATGCGGAGGAGCTCGAAGATCGCTCTCTTGCCGGCGGCGTGGCCCACGTTCCTCTCCCTTGCATGGGAACGCCAGTCATGCTAGCACGCCGCGCACGGTGTCTCAACGCACCGCGGGGGGACGCTGCGGAGCAGGCGCAGCGCGCGGGAAAGCCGCGGGGCGCCTGGACTAGCCCGAGGTTACTTCCAGGGCGTCCCCCGCGACGTCCGTACGGAAGTGACGTCCCTCGAAGCGAACTGTCTCGGCGGCGGCGTAGCAGCGTTCGCGCGCCTGCGCGAAGGTGGCGCCGAGGGCGGTGACGGCCAGGACACGGCCGGAGGCGGTGACGAACTTCCCTTCCTTCACGGCCGTGCCGGCGTGGAACACTTCCACGCCGTCCAGGGCGGAGGCGCAGTCGGTGCCGGTGATCGGGCGACCGGTCTCGGGCTTCTCGGGGTAGCCACGCGCGGCCAGGACCACGCAGACCGAGCGCGCCTTAAGCCATTCGATCGTGATCTCCTCCAGACGCCCTGCGAGCGTGGCCTGCAGCACGGGCACCAGGTCGCTCTTCATCCGAACGGCGATCAGCTCGGCTTCGGGGTCGCCGAAGCGTGCGTTGTACTCCAGGACGCGCGGTCCCTTCTTCGTCAGCATCAACCCCACGTACAGGACGCCCCGGTACGGCCGACCTTCCTCGGCCAACCCGGCGATCGTCGGCACCAGGATCCCGTCCATGACCTGATGGAACGTGTCGGCGTCGATGTGCACCGACGGCGAGTAGCCCCCCATGCCGCCGGTGTTCGGGCCGGTGTCGCCGTCCTGGAGCCTCTTGTAGTCCTGGCAGGTGACCAGCGGAAGGACGCGCTGGCCGTCCGAAAGGGCGAAGAACGAGGCCTCGTATCCTTCCAGGAACTCTTCCACGACCACGCGATCGCCCGCCACTCCGAAGCGGCGCTCCACCTGAAGGATTTCGATCGCCTGCTCCGCCTCCTTCCTGTCCCGCGCCAGGATGACGCCTTTGCCTCCGGCCAGCCCGTCCGCCTTGAGGACGACCGGGAAGCCGTCCTTCCTCTTCTTGAGGGCGGTCCGGGTCTCCCCGGCGGACCCGCAGACCTCGAAGCGCGCGGTCGGGATCTTGTGTTTTTTCATGAACTCCTTCGCGAAGACCTTGCTCGACTCGATTTCGGAGGCCGCCTGCGTGGCGCCGAAAATCGGCAGGTCGCGCTTCTGGAATTCGTCGACGATCCCGAGGGTGAGCGGCAGCTCCGGCCCGACGACCGTCAAATCGACCTTGATGGTCGCTGCGAAGTCCGCCAGTTCGACGATGGACGAGGGGTCGATCGGGACGCGGTCGGCGATCTTCGCCATCCCGACGTTGCCCGGGGCGCAATACAGTTCCTTGACGAGAGGACTGCCTCGGAGTTTCCAGCAGAGGGCGTGCTCCCGGGCGCCATTTCCGACGACGAGAACCTTCATTTCGGCATGGGTCCCGAGGGAAGGAGGCCGCGGACAAGCGGACTGGCACCGCGACGTTTGAACGATGCCGCCGCGCATTATTCCACAGCATTTTCGACCCCGTCAACACGAACGGACGTCCCCGCGTTCGGAGTCGCCGCGCGGCTTCCGGTATAATTCCGCGGCGCTGGCGACCTTCCGGAGAGAGCCCCTTGGATCCGCGACTTTCGGGCCTGATCGACGACATCCTGCGCTTTAACTGGAGCGTGAATCCGACGGCGGCCACCGCCATGGGGATCCACGACCACGACGATCGCCTGGTGGACTGCAGCCCCGAAGCGATCGACGAGCGTCTGCGAGTCACGACGCGGTACCGCCGGGAGCTGGCGCGGATCGCCGAGTCGATCCCGCAGCTCGCTCCCGACGAAGCCCTGGATGTGCGGGTCCTCCTCGGCGCCCTCGACGTCGAATCGCGTCTCCTTGAGGAGGCGCGTCCGGCGTTCCGTGACCCGGCCTCCTACCTGGATGAGATCCTGTACGGCGTCTACTATCTGGTGGAGCGGGAGTTCGCGCCGCTCCCGGAACGTCTGCGCACGGCGGTGCGGCGTCTGCGGGCCGTGCCGCGCCTCCTGGGGCAGGCGCGGGCCAACCTGTCCGACCCCGCGATCATCCCGCGCGAGTGGGTGGGAGCGGCGCTGCAGCAGATCCAGGGCAGCGCGTCGTTCCTGGAGCAACTCGCCCGCGGGCTCGCCCCGCGTGCCGGCGCCTCGGGGCCCGACTTCGCGCAGGCCTGCGAAGCCGCCACGCGCTCCCTCGGGGAGTTCGCAAACCACCTCCGGACGACGCTGTTGGGCGCGGCGAAAGGCGACTTCGCGTCCGGAAGGGCGCTGTTCGAGCTGATGCTGCGCACCCAGCACGGGATCGATATGGACGTGGAAGCCCTCGAAGCGTTCGGGCGGCGGCTCATCGCGGCCTCGCGGGCGCGCCTGGAGGAGGCGGCCCGGGCTCTCGATCCGCTTCGCCCCTGGCAGGAGATGGTTGCGGAATGGAAGACCGACCACCCGAGCGAGGAACGGTTCGTGGAGGAATACCGACGGGAGGTCGAGCGCGCGAGGGACTTCGTGCGGACGCGCGGCCTGGCGACCCTGCCGGAGGGAGAGACCCTGCGGGTCGTTGCGACTCCGGCGTTCCAGAGGACCGTCACGCCCTTCGCGGCCTATGTGGCGCCGGCAGCGTTCGAAGGAGGGCGGGAAGGATTTCTCTGGGTGACCCCGCCGGACGAGGGCGCGCCGGCCGAGCTCCGCGCGCGCATGCTGCAGGACCACATGCGGCCCGCCATCCCGGCGACCGTGGCGCACGAAGCCTACCCGGGCCACCACCTGCAGCTCTCGGTCGCGAGCCGCATCGCTTCGAAGGTGCGCCGGTCTTTCGTGACACCGCTCCTGATCGAAGGCTGGGCGTTCTACTGCGAGGAGCTCATGGCGGAGCAGTCGTACTACCGGGACGCCCGCAGCAGGGTGGTGCAGCTGAAGGACGAACTCTGGCGCGCCTGCCGCGTCGTCATCGATGTCGGTCTTCACACGCGGGGGATGAGTGTGGAGGAGGCGGCCGGCATGCTCTCGGAGATCGCGCGCCTCGAAGTCCCGAACGCGCGCGCGGAGGTCCTGCGCTACACGCGCAGTCCGACGCAGCCGATGTCCTATGCGGTGGGCAAGCACGCGATCCTGGACCTGCGCGAGGAAGTCCGGCGGAGACGGGGCGCTGCATTTGATCTGAAGCTCTTCCACGACGATCTCCTGTCCTATGGCTCCATTCCGGTCGCGCACATCCGGGAACGCATGCTGGCCCGGGGTCCCGCCTCCGCCGCACCCGCCCGGGGACGGAACGGCCGGGGCCGGGCGTCCCGTTCGGGGGGATGAGACGATGACGTACCGGACGTCACGCGTCGCGCCGCTCGTCCTGCTGCTTCTCCTGGGGTGGTCGCGCGCGGCGGCGCAGGGCCCTGCAGCGCCCGTGGGACAGACGCCAAAGGAGGCGCCCGGCGACGCGGCCGGGGACGAAGGTCCGTCGGCGCAGGTCGAAAATCCGCTGGGGGACGTTCCTCCGGACGATCCCGGAATGGAGTCGTACTCTCACGGAAATTACCTGCTGTACCTGGTCGACATCCTGTGGAGCGCCGCGTTCCTCGCGATCGTGGTCTTCTCCGGCTTCGCGGCCACCCTGCAGGAATGGGCCGGGAAGGCCGGACGGTCGCCGAACCGCAGGGTCGCGATCTACGCCGTCCTGTTCGCGCTGGTCACGTTCGCGGGCGGTTTTCCGCTGGACGTCTACGCCGGCTTCCTGCGCGAGAAGGCGTACGGCTTCGCCAACCAGACCTTCGCCGCCTGGCTGGGTGACAGGGGAAAGCGACTTCTGGTTTCGGTGATTGTGCAGGCGATCTTCTTCGTGATCCTGTACGTGACGATCCGCCGCCTGGGGCGGCGCTGGTGGGTGGCGGGATCGATTCTGGCGGTCCTGTTCGTCATCCTGGTGATGGCGATCTATCCGGTATTCATCGCGCCGCTGTTCAACACGTTCGAGCCGCTCAAGGATGCGCGGCTGCGCGCCGAGATCCTGGAGATGGCGCGCCGGGAAGGGATTCCAGCCGACGAGGTCTACCAGGTGGACGCGAGCCGCCAATCCAGCCACAACAACGCCTACGTCGCCGGTCTCCTCGGCACGCAGCGCATCGTCCTGTACGACACGATCTTGGAACAGTTCACGCCACGCGAGATCAAGTTCGTCATGGGACACGAGATGGGGCACTACGTACTGAACCACGTCTGGAAGACCATCGCTTTCCTGGCGCCCGTTCTGCTGGCGGGGTTCTTCCTGGTGGACCGGGTGTCGCGCCGCGTCATCGAGAGCCGACCGGGGCTGGGCATCGCCTCGCTCGCCGAGCCGTCCTCCCAGCCCCTGATCGTTCTGGTCTTCTCGGTCTTCCTGTTTCTTGCCGGCCCCGCGATCGCAACCTTCAGCCGCATGCAGGAGCACCAGGCCGACCTG
>WNEQ01000786.1_pt1 | contig 16848 bp, 19 predicted proteins | sample 5399971 | NCBI WGS metagenome assembly WNEQ01 (sample SAMN13153330, study PRJNA577476) | soil metagenome | isolation source: 20 cm grassland meadow soil 2 days after 1st rain plot 5 | place: USA:California | collected 2015-09-18
CGCCCGGCAGGCTGAGGTCGGCGGCCACGCAGAGCCGGGTGCTCCCGCTGCAGCATTCCATCAACGCCGCGAACAGGGCCTCGTTGCGGTACGGGGTCTCGATAAAGATCTCGGTTTCGCGCTCGCTGCGCGAGCGTTTTTCCAATGCCCGGATACGCTGGTCCCGGTCCGACTTCTCTCGAGGCAAATAGCCACAAAACGCAAAACGCTGGCCTTCGAGGCCGGAAGCCATCAGGGCGAGGGTGATGGAGGAGGGGCCGATGAGCGGCACCACGCGGAAGCCGGCGAGATGCGCCGCCTCGACGAGCGCGGCCCCGGGGTCGGCGATCGCCGGGCAGCCGGCTTCCGACAGCAGGCCCAGCGACCGACCTGCCTGAAGCGGTTCAAGCAGAGAAGCGACCTCCTGTTCCAGCGGGTTGATATTCAATTCGCGGATCGCGCAGGGCATTCCCACGGCGGCAAGGAAAGCGCGCGCGCTCTTCGCGTTCTCGACGGCGAAGTCGCGCAGGGACTGGACGGTGCGCAGCGCAGGCGCGGGCAGCGCGTCGGCCGGCGCGCCTCCCAGCGGGCTCGGAATGGTGTAGAGGATCAACCGAGCACGGGCATGCCGGCCCGTTCCAGCATTTCCGTGAGCGCGATCAAGGGCAGGCCGATGAGCGAGGTCGGGTCCTCGGTCTCCATGCGCGCGATGAGCGCGATGCCCAGCCCTTCCGCTTTGGCGCTGCCGGCGCAGTCATAGGGATGCTCGCGCCGCAGGTACGCTTCGATGCGCTGCTCATCGAGCTTGCGGAAAACCACGCGGCAAAGCACCACGCGCGATTGGGTTTCATTGTTCCTGGAATCCAGCAATGACACTGCGGTATGAAAGTCTGCGGACTTGCCGCTCAGGCTGCGCAACTGCTCCGTCGCCCTTGCATGATTGCCCGGCTTGCCGAGGGGCCGGCCCTCGCTCGACGCCACCTGATCGGAACCGATGACCAACGCGTCGGCGAAGCGCGTTGCGACCGAGCGCGCTTTGAGCACCGACAGGCGCAGCGCGGTTTCGGGCGCCGCCTCCCCGGGCAGCGCACTTTCATCGCAGTCCGGTCCGGCGGTCTTGAAGCGCAGGCCCAGGCGCTCCAGAAGCTCGCGGCGGTACCTCGAGGTGGAAGCCAGCACAAGCTGCCGGGGCTGATCCATCGCATTGTTTTGACGGGAATTTTCGAAGGATGATATCATCCATCGTTTATGTCGCACCAGCCGGTGATCGACGGCTTCGAGTTCGCGTCGGCCGGGGCGGCGCAGCAGGGGGTCTGGCCGCTGAGCGGCTTTGCGCGCTTGCGCGAGCTGCTAGCGTCGGACGCCGGTGAGGTCGGGTACGCGCTGCAGGGGACGCGCGACGCGCGCGGGCGGCCCAGTCTGCGGGTCAGCGTAAGCGGCACGTTGCAGCTGCGCTGTCAGCGCTGCCTCGAGCCGATGCCGTTCAAGGTGCAAGCGGAAGAGCTGCTGGTGCTGGCGGCGACGCAGGCCGAGATCGACGCCGAGTCGGCCGACGCGAGCGCGCCGGATCGGGTCGTTGCCGGCAAGGAGATGGCGGTGCGCGAGCTGATCGAGGACCAGCTGATCCTCGAGCTGCCGTATGCGCCGCGGCACGAATTCTGTAACGGCCCGGAAACCGAGGCGGAGGCGGGTATCTCGCCTTTCGCCGGCTTGCGCGGGCTGATTCAACGCAAGCAGTAATTTTCTAGAGGAGTCGAACCATGGCAGTGCAGCAGAACAAGAAATCGGCGTCGCGGCGCGGTACGCATCGCGCGCACGATCACCTGAGCGGCCCGACGCTCGCGGTCGAGCCGACCACCGGCGAGACGCACCTGCGCCACCACGTCAGCCCGACCGGCTTTTATCGCGGCAAGAAAGTCATCAAAACCAAGAGCGAGTAACCCCGCTGATCACCGTAGCCGTCGATTGCATGGGGGGCGATCACGGCCCTCATGTGACGGTGCCGGCCGCGCTCGAGTTCCAGGCACGGCTGCCTGACGTCGACATGGTGCTGGTCGGCCTGCGCGACGCGCTCGAAGCCGAGCTCGCCGCGCACGGCGCGGCCGCAGGCCCGCGGCTGCGCGTGCATCATGCGAGCGAGGTGGTGGCGATGGATGAGCCGCCGGTGCAGGCGCTGCGCTACAAGAAGGACTCGTCGATGCGGGTGGCCGTCAACCTGGTGAAGAGCGGCGAGGCGCATGCCTGCGTGAGCGCCGGCAACACCGGCGCCCTGATGGCGATCTCCCGCTTTGTGCTGAGGACGCTGGTCGGCATCGACCGGCCGGCGATCGCGAGCGTGCTGCCGAATATGCGCCGCACCAATACGTATGTGCTCGATCTTGGCGCGAACGTTGACTGCACACCCGAGAATCTGCTGCAGTTCGGCATCATGGGCGCGATGCTGGTGTCGGCAGTGGAGCACAAGGAGCGGCCGTCGGTGGGGCTGCTCAACATCGGCGTCGAGGATATCAAGGGAAACGAAGTGGTGAAACAGGCCGCCGACCTGCTGCGCTCGAGCGGCCTCAACTTCGCCGGCAATGTCGAGGGCGACGACATCTACAAGGGGGGAGTGGACGTCGTGGTGTGCGACGGCTTCGTCGGCAACGTGGCGCTCAAGGCCTCGGAAGGCGTGGTGCAGATGATGGCGAGCGCGTTGCGCGAGGAATTCTCCCGCAACCCGCTTACGCGCCTCGCCGCGCTCGCGGCGCTTCCGGTGACCCGCGCTTTCCGCCAGCGCATGGACCATCGCCGCTACAACGGTGCCAGCCTGCTTGGCCTGCGCGGCATCGTCATCAAGAGCCATGGCTCGGCCGACGTGTTCGCCTTCGGCCAGGCGCTGGAGCGCGCGGTGGAAGAGGTGCGCAACAGCGTGCCCCAGAGAATTGCCGCGCGCATGGCGCAATTGCAGGTGCCGGCGGCATGATCTATTCGCGCATCGTGGGCACTGGCAGCTACCTGCCGCCGCGCGTGATGACGAACCGCGAATTTGCCGAGCGCCTGGACACGAGCGACGCGTGGATCCGGGAGCGCACGGGAATCGTTCAGCGCCACATCGCCGACCCATCGCAGGGCTCGAGCGAGCTCGCGCTGCAGGCCAGCCGGCGCGCGCTCGACGCCGCTGGCGTCGGCGCCGAAAGCATCGATCTCATCGTGCTCGCCACCTCGACGCCCGACTACATCTTTCCCAGCACCGCCTGCCTGCTCCAGGCGAAGCTTGGGGTCAAGGGATGCGCGGCGTTCGACGTCCAGGCGGTCTGCAGCGGTTTCGTGTACGCGCTGGCAACGGCCGACAGCTTCATCCGCTCGAGGCAGTACCGGCGCGCCCTGGTCATCGGCGCCGAAGTCTTCTCCCGCATTCTCGACTGGAACGACCGCGGCACGTGCGTGCTGTTCGGCGACGGCGCCGGCGCCGTGGTCCTTGCCGCAGGCTCGAAGCCGGGCGTCCACGCCAGCGTCCTGCGCGCCGACGGTAGCCAGGTCGACATGCTGTCGGTGCCGGGCAACGTCTGCAACGGCCGCGTCATCGGCTCGCCGTTCGTGCAGATGAACGGTCAAGGCGTGTTCAAGTTTGCGGTCAAGGTGCTGGAGGACTCGGCGCGCGAGACGCTGGCCGCCGCGGACATGACGATCGAGGACGTCGACTGGCTGATCCCCCACCAGGCGAACGTGCGCATTCTCGAGGCTACCGCGCGCAAGCTCGGCCTGCCGGCGAAAAAGCTCGTCGTCACCGTCGATCATCACGGCAACACTTCGGCCGCGTCGGTGCCGCTCGCGCTCGACGAGTTCGTCCGCGCCGGGAAGATCCGCGCCGGGCAGCGGGTGCTGCTGCAGGGCGTGGGCGGCGGCTTTACGTGGGGCTCTTCGCTGGTGACGCTGTGAGGCTCGCGATGGTCTTCCCGGGGCAGGGCTCGCAGGCGCTCGGCATGCTGCGCGGCTATGATGGACTGCCTGAAATCGATCGAGTGATCGCCGAAGCGCGCGACGCGTTAGGCGGCGAATTCATAAAACTGATGAATGAAGGCCCGGCCGAAGCGCTGAACCAGACGGTCAACACGCAGCCGGCGATGGTCACGGCGGGATACGCGGCCTACCGCGCGTGGCGGGGGCTCGGCGGCCCGGCACCGCAACTGGCGGCGGGACACAGTCTCGGCGAGTACACTGCGCTGGTGGCCGCCGGCGCCCTTACTTTCCGGGACGCGCTGCCGCTGGTGCGCTTCCGCGCCCAGGCGATGCAGGAGGCAGTGCCCGAGGGCAAGGGCGCGATGGCGGCGATTCTGGGCCTGGACGAGGAAGGCGTGCGCCAAGGGTGCGCGGAAGCCCTCGGCGAGGTCCAGGCCGTGAACTTCAACGCGCCCGGACAGGTCGTGATCGCCGGAGAGAAGCACGCGGTCGACAGGGCGATCCTGCTTTGCAAGTCGCGCGGCGCGAAGCGCACGATGCCGCTGCCGGTGAGCGCGCCATTTCATTCGGTGCTGATGAGGCCCGCCGGCGAGCGGCTGAAAGACTATCTCGCGCGGGTCGAGGTTGCCGCGCCGCGGCTCGCCGTGATCAACAACGTGGACGTGAAAGTGGAGAGCGACCCGGCCGCCATCAAGGACGCGCTGGTGCGCCAGGCGTCGGCGCCCGTGCGGTGGATGGAGACCATCCAGCGGATGGTGGAGCAGGGCGCGACGCACATCGTCGAGTGCGGGCCGGGGAAAGTGCTCGCGGCGCTGACCCGGCGCATTCATCCCGAGGTGCAGTCGTTCTCGCTTGCCGACCGGGCTTCGCTCGAGCAGGCGCTGCAGGCGATGACGGGAGCATGAGCATGCTCGAAGGCAAAGTGGCACTGGTGACCGGCGCCTCGCGCGGCATCGGCCGCGCGATCGCAGCCGAGCTGGCCAGGCAGGGCGCGACGGTGATCGGCACTGCAACCAGCGAGGCGGGAGCGCAGAAGGTCCCCGCCATCGGCAAGGTCCTGAATGTCAGCGACGCGGCGCAATGCGCTGCGCTCATCGAATCGATCCAGAAGGAATTCGGCGACATCCTGATCCTGGTGAACAACGCCGGCATTACCCGCGACAACCTGGCGCTGCGCATGAAGGACGCCGACTGGGACGAGGTGCTCGACACCAATCTGCGCGCGGTGTTCCGGCTGTCGCGCGCGGTGCTGCGCGGCATGATGAAGGCGCGCTGGGGCAGGATCGTGAACATCACCTCGGTGGTCGGCGAGTCGGGAAATCCCGGGCAGGCCAACTACGCCGCCGCCAAGGCGGGCGTTGCCGGCATGACGAAATCGCTCGCCCGCGAGCTCGGCAGCCGCAACATCACGGTGAACTGCGTTGCGCCGGGCTTCATCGACACCGATATGACGCGCGCGCTTGCCGACGCGCAGAGAAAGGCGCTGCTCGAGCACATTCCGCTCGGGCGGCTCGGCACGCCGGAAGACGTCGCCGCCGCCGTCGCCTACCTTGTTTCGCCCGGCGGCGGCTACGTCACTGGCGCAGTGCTGCACGTCAACGGCGGCATGTATATGTCGTAAAATACGAGCCCCTCTTGACCCACGCACAGCATTGCGCCTACAGGAAGGAGCCGCGGATGGAAAACGTCGAACAACGCGTCAAGAAGATCATCGCCGAGCAGCTCGGAGTCAACGAAGCCGAGATCAAGAACCAGTCTTCGTTCGTCGATGACCTGGGGGCGGACTCGCTCGACACCGTCGAGCTGGTGATGGCGCTCGAGGAGGAGTTCGAGACCGAGATTCCCGACGAGGAAGCCGAGAAGATCACCACCGTGCAGCAGGCCATCGACTACATCAAGGCGCACGCCAAGTCTTGAGCGGAACCTGAGCGGAACCTGAGTGACCCGTCGTAGAGTCGTCGTCACCGGGCTCGGCATCGTCTGCCCGATCGGCAACACGGTCCAGCAGGCCTGGGATAGCGCCCTCGCCGGAAAGTCCGGCATCACCCGCATCACGCGCTTCGATGCGTCGCGGCTCTCGAGCCAGATCGCCGGCGAGGTGAAGGAGTTCGACGCGGCGCCGTACTTGTCGTCGAAGGAAGCGCGCCGCATGGACCTCTTCATCCACTACGGCATGGCGGCGGGCCTGCAGGCCTGGCGCGACGCCGGCGTGCAGGTGACGCCAGACAACGGCGAGCGCGTCGGCGTCAATTTCGGCTCGGGCATCGGCGGGATTCCGCTGATCGAGGCGATGCACGATGAGCTCAAGCAAAATGGACCGCGCCGCATTTCGCCGTTCTTCATCCCTGGCAGCATCATCAACATGATCGCCGGCCTGCTGTCGATCGAGGTCGGCGCCAAGGGCCCGAATCTGGCCATGGTCACCGCATGCACCACCTCGACGCATTGCATCGGCGAGGCGGGGAAATCGATCCGCTACGGCGAGGCCGACGTGATGATCGCCGGCGGCGCCGAAGCCGTGATCACCGAGCTTGCGGTGGGCGGCTTCGCCTCGGCGCGGGCGCTTTCCACGCGCAACGACGACCCGGGCACTGCGAGCCGTCCGTGGGACAAGGAGCGCGACGGCTTCGTGCTGGGCGAGGGCGCCGGCGCCGTGGTGCTCGAGGAGTACGAGCACGCCAGGGCGCGGGGGGCGCGGATTTACTGCGAGCTGGCCGGCTACGGCGTCTCGGCCGATGCCTTCCACATGACCGCGCCGAGCGAGGACGGCGACGGCGCGTTCCGCTGCATGCGCAATGCCCTGAAGGATGCCAATCTGGAGACTTCCGCTGTCGACTATATCAACGCGCACGGCACCTCCACCCCGCTCGGAGATGTTGCCGAGACGAAAGCCGTGAAGCGGCTCCTCGGCGCGCGCGCGGGGAAGGTCGCCGTGAACTCCACCAAGTCGATGACCGGGCACCTGCTCGGCGCGGCGGGCGGAGTCGAGGCGGTGTTCAGCGCGCTCGCGCTGCGCGACCAGGTCTCGCCGCCGACGATCAATCTGCGCACGCCGGACCCCGAGTGCGACCTGGACTACGTCGCCAACGCGGCGCGCAAGATGCCGATCCGCGTCGCCCTTTCCAACTCGTTCGGCTTCGGCGGCACGAACGGCACGCTGGTGTTCGCGCGCGCTTGAGCGCCTCGCGAAGCCTGCGCCTGCGGTTGTCTCCGTCCCCGGCTTTCGCCGCCGCGCTGGTGGCGCTGCACGCCTGCGCGGCGCTTTGCATCCTTCTGGTATTGCCGTCCTTTCCGGGCGCCGCGCTGGCAATCTGCCTGATGGCCCTTGGCCTGGCGGCAGCCTGGAGCCGGGCGCTCCTGAGATCGGCGAGCTCGGTTCGCGCCATCGAGATCGAGGCCGGCGGCGCTAGCTTCGAGCTCGCCGGAGGCGAAAGGGTCGCGGCGCAGCTGACGCGGCGGCGCTACGTCAATCGCTTCATGGTGGCCTTGCCGGTCCAGGGCCGGCTGCGGCGAACCGTGCTGGTCACCCTCGACATGCTGGGCGAAGAATCGTTCCGCGTGCTGCGCATCTGGGCGCTATGGGGAAAGCTGCCCAAAGTGGCGCCGCAGCAACTCCCGGGCTGAGTCCCGCCCCTATACAGCGTCGAACTATTTCAAAGTGCGTGTGTCTGTGGCACATAGGCGTTGCAAACGGGGTGGGGAGCCCTCGTGAGCGACCGCGAGATCGACCGGCAACTGGTCGCGCGGGCGCAGCGTGGCGACAAGCGGGCTTTCGAGCTGCTTGTCGAGAAGTACCAGCGCAAGCTGGCACGGCTGCTGTCGCGGTTCATCCGCGATCCGGCCGAGGTCGAGGATGTAACGCAGGAGGCGTTCATCAAGGCCTACCGGGCACTCCCCGCGTTCCGTGGCGACAGCGCGTTTTACACGTGGCTGTACAGGATCGGAATCAACACGGCCAAGAACTACCTCATGGCCATGGGTCGGCGGGCGCCGACCTCGACCGAGGTAGAGGCCGACGAGGCGGAAGGGTTCGAGGAAGGCGAGCAGCTGCGCGACATCAACACGCCCGAAAGCGTGCTGCTGTCGAACGAGATCGCGGAGACCGTGAACTCCACGATCGAGAAGCTGCCAGAGGAGCTGAGGACCGCGATCCAGCTGCGCGAGATCGAAGGCATGAGCTACGAGGAAATCGCGAAAGTCATGGATTGCCCGATCGGCACCGTGCGCTCACGCATCTTCCGCGCGCGCGAGGCCATTGCGGAGCAGCTGCGGCCGTTGCTGGGGACGCGCAAGGACCAGAGGTGGTAGAGGTATGAACGACAAGATTTCTGCATTGATGGACGGCGAGCTGGACGAGAAATCCGCCGCCGAACTGATCGACTGGCTGGGCCGCGATGGCGAGGCGCTGCACGCTTGGCGCGCCTATCACCTGATCAGCGACGCGATGCGCGACAGCTGCATGCTGTCGGACGGCTTCGCGGCGCGCGTGGCCGCGCGGCTGAGCGCCGAGCCTGCGCTGCTGGCTCCCGCAAGACTGCAGGCCGAGCCGCGCAAGTGGCTTGTGCTCTCGGCTGCGGCCAGCGTCGCCGCGGTGTCCCTGGTCGGCTGGCTCGCCTTCGCGCCGCAACGCGACGCCGGGCCGCTGCAGGCGCAGGTGGCGCAGGTCCCGGCGGCGCTCGCTCCGGCGCTGCGCCCGGGCGCCGGCAAAAAACCGCCGGCGATGGTGCCGCTGCCGAGCGGCACCAACGACTATCTCCTCGCGCACCAGGGTTTTTCCCCGCGTGCCTCGCTTCAGGGCATGGCCCCCTACGTACGCACCGTGTCCGACTCGGCGCAGGAGAGCACGAAGTGACGGGTGGCCGGGCGATCGGTGTGTTCATCGCCCTGGCCTCGGGCCTGGCCCAGGCGCAGTCTCCGGAAGCGCTCGGCTGGCTGCGCAAGATCCAGGACGCGACGCAGAAGCTCTCCTACCGCGGCACCTTCGTCTACCAGCACGGCGGGCGCTCCGAGACCTCGCGCATCACGCGCTACATCGACGCCGGCGGCGACATCGACAAGCTCGAGGTGCTGGACGGCGTGCCGCGCGAGATCGTGCGCACGCGCGACAGCATCCGCTGCTACCTGCCGGAGAGCCGGGTGGTCAAGGTCGATCGCCGCACCGCCGAGCGCGATTTCCCCGCGCTGCTGCCAGAGCGGGTGAGCGCGCTCGCGCGCCACTATGACATCAGCCTCGGCGAGAACCACCGCATCGCCGGCTTCGACTGCCAGGCGGTGATGCTCGCGCCGAAGGACAATCTGCGCTACGGCTACAAGCTCTACGCCGACGTGCACAGCGGCATGCTGCTGAAGGCCGTCACGCTCGATTCGAGCGGCGACACGGTCGAGCAGTTCATGTTCACGCAACTCGCCATCGGCCCGGTGAGCCGCGACATGGTGAAGCCCAGGCAGGCCGCCCGCGGCTGGCGCATCGAGGACAGCGCTGCCGCGCCTGCGCGCCTCGCCGGCTGGGAGCTCAGCAGCGAGCTGCCCGGCTTTCACAAGGTGAGCGAGCTCAAGCGCCGGCTCGGCGAGTCGCGGCCGGTCGGGCAGCTGGTGTATTCGGACGGCCTCGCCGCGGTGTCGGTGTTCATCGAGCCGCTCGAGGGCCGGCGCGATCCGGTGCGCACCGGGCTCTCGAGCATGGGCGCGATCCACATCTACACGCGCGAAGTCGCGAATCACATGGTGACCGTGGTTGGCGAGGCGCCGGCCGTGAGCGTGCAGCGCATCGCCGACTCTGTAGAATTCCGTCGTCCGCACTAGAGAAAGGCAGGAGCAACAATGCGAGTTCTGAGAGGGCTGGTCGCACTATGGCTGGCCGCAACCTGTATGACCGTGCTGGCGCAGACGCAGGTGCTGCCCGACTTCACGCGCCTGGTCGAAGAGCAGGGCAGCGCCGTCGTCAACATCAGCACCACGCAGGCCGTGCGCCGCACCAGCGCGCTGCCGCAGATCCCCGGCATGGAGGACGATGAGATCCAGGAATTCTTCCGCCGCTTTATTCCGCGCCAGCAGCCCGGCGTGCCCGGCCCGGGGCCAGGGCCGCGCTCCGAGAGCCGCTCGCTCGGCTCCGGATTCATCCTCAGCGCCGACGGCTACATCATGACCAATGCCCACGTCCTCGAGGGCGCCGACGAGATCAACGTGCGCTTCACCGACAAGCGAGAGTTCAAGGCCAAGGTGATCGGCGCCGACAAGCGCACCGACGTCGCGCTCATCAAGATCGAGGCGAGCGGGCTGCCCGCCGTGCGCTTCGGCGACCCGAGCAAGCTGAAGGTCGGCGAATGGGTGGTGGCGATCGGCGCGCCCTTCGGCTTCGAGAACACCGTCACCGCCGGCATCGTCAGCGCCAAGGGCCGCTCGCTGCCGCAGGAGAACTTCGTCCCCTTCATCCAGACCGACGTCGCCATCAACCCCGGCAACTCGGGCGGGCCGCTGTTCAACATGCGCGGCGAGGTGGTCGGCATCAATTCGCAGATCTACAGCCGCACCGGCGGCTTCATGGGCCTGTCGTTCGCGATCCCGATCGACGTGGCGCTCGACATCCAGAAGCAGTTGCGCGACAAGGGCCGCGTCGCGCGCGGCCGCATCGGCGTGGTGATCCAGGAAGTGACGCGCGACCTTGCGACCTCCTTCGGGCTGGAGCGTCCGCGCGGCGCGCTGGTGAACTCCGTCGAGAAGGGCAGCCCGGCCGACAGGGCGGGAATCGAGGCCTCCGACATCATCATCGGCTTCGACGGCAAGCCGGTGGAGAATTCGAGCGACCTGCCGCGCCTGGTCGGCTCGACTCGCCCTGGTTCCCAGGCTGCGGTGGAGGTCTGGCGCAAGGGCGCGGCGCGCAAGCTCTCCATCACCGTCGGCGAGCTGCAGGAAGAGCGCATCGCGGCGCGCGACACGCCGCGCAGCCAGAAGCCGTCGGAGACGCTCGCCAACCGGCTCGGCATCGTCGTCGCTGAACTCTCTGCCGAGAAGAAGAAGGAGATGAGGATCGCGAACGGCCTCGAGGTCACCGATGTGCGGCCCGATGCGCGCGCCGACGTACGCCGCGGCGACGTGCTGCTGACGCTGGTCCACAAGGGTCAGCATGTCGAGCTGAAGTCGGTCGAGCAGTTCAACAAGCTGCTCGCCGGCCTCGACAAGAGCGCGGTGTTCACCCTCCAGGTGCGACGCGGGGACGCCGTGGCCTTCGTCACGGTCTCCGGGCTGACCGACAAAGGCTAAATCAAATAAGATAGCGGGTTGAAGGAGGGTGCGCGGCCGGGCACCCTCTTTCTTTATATGGCGCAGAGCCGCATCCGCAACTTCTCCATCATCGCGCACATCGACCATGGCAAGTCGACCCTGGCCGATCGGTTCATCCAGATGTGCGGCGGGCTGCCCGAGCGGGAGATGGCCGAGCAGGTGCTAGACACGATGGACCTGGAGCGCGAGCGCGGCATCACCATCAAGGCGCAGACGGCGGCGCTCGAATACCGGGCGCGCGACGGCGAGACTTATCTGCTCAACCTGATCGACACCCCCGGCCACGTCGACTTCTCGTACGAAGTCAGCCGTTCGCTCGCCGCGTGCGAGGGCGCGGTGCTGGTGGTGGACGCTTCGCAGGGCGTCGAGGCGCAGACCGTGGCGAACTGCTACACCGCCATCGAGCAGGGCGTCGAGGTGATTCCGGTGCTCAACAAGATCGACCTGCCTTCGGCCGACCCCGAGAAGGCGATCCAGGAAATCGAGGACGTCATCGGCATCGACGCGCACGACGCCATCCGCGCCAGCGCCAAGACGGGGGAGAAAGTTCCGGACATCCTCGAAGCGGTGATCTCGCAGGTACCGGCGCCGCGCGGCGACCCTTCGGGCCGGCTGAAAGCGCTGATCATCGACTCGTGGTTTGACAACTACGTCGGCGTGGTCATGCTGGTGCGAGTCATGGAAGGCACTCTGCACCCCAAGGACCGCATCCGGCTGATGAGCACGGGCGCGGCCTATGTTTGCGATCAGGTAGGGGTCTTCACGCCCAAGGCAAAGCAGAAAGACCGGCTGTCGGCGGGCGAAGTCGGCTACCTGACCGCGGGGATCAAGGAGCTGCGCGCGGCCAAGGTCGGCGACACGCTGACGCATGACGACAAGCCGGCGGCTTCGCCGCTGCCCGGTTTCAAGGAGATCAAGCCGCAAGTGTTCGCCGGCCTCTTCCCGGTCGAGGCGAGCGAGTACGAAGCGCTGCGCGACGCCCTCGAGAAGCTGCACCTGAACGACGCGTCCTTCCACTACGAGCCCGAGACCTCGCAGGCCCTCGGCTTCGGCTTCAGGTGCGGCTTCCTCGGCCTGCTGCACATGGACATCGTGCAGGAGCGGCTCGAGCGCGAGTACGGCATGCACCTCATCACCACGGCGCCGTCGGTGGTTTACGAAGTGCTGCTGCGCGACGGCAGCGTCCAGCAGGTTTCGAACCCGGCCCGCCTGCCCGACCCCGCGCTGATCGAGGAGATCCGCGAGCCGGTGATCGCCACCAAGATCTTCGTGCCGCAGGAATACGTCGGGCCGGTCATCACGCTGTGCACGAACAAGCGCGGCATCCAGACCAACATGCACTACTCGGCGCGCCACGTGGTCATCTCCTACGACCTGCCGCTCAACGAGGTGGTGCTCGATTTCTTCGACCGCCTGAAGTCGATGACGCGCGGCTACGGCTCGCTCGACTACGAGTTCAAGCAATACCGCGCGGCCGACATGGTGCGCCTGGACATCCTGGTGAACGGCGAGCGCGTCGATGCGCTCTCCAGCATGGTGCATCGCGAAACCGCGCAGCTGCGCGGCCGCGACCTGGTGACCCGGTTGCGCGGGCTGATTCCACGGCAGATGTTCGACGTCGCGGTGCAGGCCGCGATCGGCGGCCACATCATCGCGCGCGAGAATGTAAAGGCGCTGCGCAAGAACGTGCTCGCCAAGTGCTACGGCGGCGACGTCACGCGCAAGCGCAAGCTTCTGGAAAAACAAAAGGCAGGGAAGAAGCGCATGAAACAAGTGGGTTCGGTCGAAATTCCCCAGGAGGCATTCCTCGCGGTGCTGCAGCGGAGCGACAGTTGAGCTTCGCGCTGTTTCTGCTGATCCTGCTGGTCGTCACCGGGGTGGTGTGGGCGCTGGAGGCGGCGTGGCTGCGCCGCTCGCGACCGGCGCTCGCCAAGCAGCCGTGGTGGGTCGAGTACTCGGTCAGCTTCTTCCCGGTGATCCTGATCGTGTTCCTGCTGCGCTCGTTCCTGGTCGAGCCGTTCAAGATCCCGTCGAGCTCGATGGTGCCGACGCTGCTGGTCGGCGACTTCATCCTGGTGAACAAGTTCGCCTACGGCATCCGGCTGCCGGTGGCAAACAAGAAGGTGATGGAGGTCGGCAGCCCGCGGCGCGGCGACGTGATGGTGTTTCGCTATCCCGAGGACCCCTCGCTCGACTACATCAAGCGCGTGGTGGGGCTGCCGGGCGACCGCATCGAATACCGCAACAAGCGGCTCTTCATCAACGGCACGCAGGTGCCGGTGCGGCAGATCGACGATTACCTGTCCAAGGAGCGGATGCAGTTCTCGCGGCGTTACCTCGAGACGCTCAACGACGTCGAGCATGAGATCCTGCTCGAGGAGGACGCTCCGGCGTTCGTCGCGCCGTCGCGCGCGTTCCCCTATGCCGGGAATTGCAACTACAATATGAGCGGCCTGGCGTGCACGGTTCCGCCGGGCCATTACTTCGCGATGGGCGACAACAGGGACAATTCGAGCGACAGCCGGGTGTGGGGCTTCGTGCCGGACGAGAACATCGTCGGCAAGGCGTTTTTCATCTGGCTCAACCTGAACGAGCTCGGCCGCTTCGGGTCGTTCAGATGAGAAACCGGGAGGCAGCTATCATGGGCCACAGCCACGGTCAACGCGGGGTCACGCTGATGGGGCTGATCATCCTGCTCTTCATCGTGATCTTTGTAGCGATGCTCGGCTTCAAGCTGATCCCGGCCTACATCGACTTCTATACCGCCAAGAAGGCGATCAACGCCGTAGCGCGCCAGGGCAGCACCGCTGCAGAGATCCGCAGGAGCTTCGAGCTGCGCTCCGCGATCGACAATGTAAACGTCAGGCCCAGCGACCTCGAGATCACCAAGGAGGGCAATGAGATGGTGATCGGGTTCGCGTACCGCAAGGAGGTGCCGCTGTTCGCCAATGTCGGCGTCTACATCGACTTCGCCGCCAGCACGAAGGACCAGTAGATCGCCTTGTCCCGGCCCGCGGCCCTCGAAAAGCGGCTTGGCCACCGATTCGCAGCCCTCGGGCTGCTCCAGCAGGCGCTCACCCACCGCAGCTACGGCCCGCAGAACAACGAAAGGCTGGAATTCCTCGGCGACGGCGTGCTCGGCTGCGCGGTGGCCGACGAGCTCTATGCGCGTTTTCCGCAGCTCTCGGAAGGCAAGCTGACACGGCTGCGCGCGAGCCTGGTGCGGGAGGAGACGCTCGCCGAGGTGGCGCGCGGGCTGCAGCTGGCGCAGTTCCTTCGCCTAGGCGAGGGCGAGCTCGCAAGCGCTGCGGAGCCGCGCCAGTCCATCCTTGCCGACGCGCTCGAAGCAGTGTTTGGTGCCGTGTTTCTCGACGGCGGCTATCAGGCGGCGCGCGCGGCGGTGCTGAAGGCGTTCGGCCCGCTCGTCGAGCGGCTCGACCCGGAGCAGCCGGGCAAGGACCCGAAGACCCAGCTGCAGGAGATGCTGCAGGCGAAGCGCCGGCGGCTGCCCGAGTACCGGGTGCTGTCGGTGCAGGGCGCGGCGCATCGCCAGTCCTTCGAGGTGGAGTGCGCGGTAGCCGAGCTGGGCCTTACCGCGACCGGCAGCGGCACTTCCCGCCAGCGCGCCGAACAGCACGCCGCCAGGGCGATGCTCGAGCAGCTCTCGAAATGAAAGTGCGGCGCTGTGGCACGGTAGGCATCGCCGGTCGCCCGAATACCGGGAAATCGAGCCTGCTCAACCGCCTGATCGGCGAAAAGCTCTCGATCGTCTCGGCCAAGCCGCAGACCACGCGGCATTTGATCACCGGCATCCTGACGCGCGAGGACTGCCAGTACATCTTCGTGGACGCACCCGGGCAGCAGACGCGCTCGCGCAGCGTACTTCATCGCGCCCTGAACCGACGGGCGACCGAAGCGGCGCGCGACGCCGATGTCGCGCTGCTCGTGGTCGAGGTGCTGCGCTTCGGCCCCGAGGACCGCGCAGCGCTGGAGCGGATTTCCGCCGAGCAGAAGGTGGTCCTTGTTGTAAACAAGATTGACGTGTTGAAAAATCAGCGGGACCTTATCCCTTTCTTGGACCGACTATCCAAACTGCGTGATTTCCAGGCGATCGTCCCGGTGAGCGCCAAGACCGGCAAGAACATCGCCGAATTGCTGCGGGTCCTGCGCGAAGCGCTGCCCGAAGGCCCCGCGACGTACCCGCCGGACCAGCTGACCGATCGCGACGAGCGGTTTTTCGCCGCCGAGCTGCTGCGCGAGAAGCTGTTCGAGGAGCTGGCCGAGGAGCTGCCGTACCGCTGCGAGGCGATGATCGAGAGCTTCAAGGAGGAAGGCCGGCTGCGCCGCATCGAGGCCACGATCCTGGTGGAGCGCGAGAGCCAGAAGCTGATCGTCCTGGGCGCGCGCGGCGAACGCCTCAAGCGCATGGCGAGCGCGGCGCGCAAGGACATGGAGCGCCTGTTCGAGGGCAAGGTTTACCTCGGGGTCTGGGTAAAGGTGCGGCGCGCCTGGACGGACGACGCGCGCGTACTTCGTCAGCTGGGGTACGAATGAAGCGCAGGGCCGAGCACGAAGCGGGCTACGTGCTGCACACCTACCCCTACAAGGAGACCAGCCTGATCGTCGAGGCCTTCACGCGGCGCTTCGGCCGCGTGGCGATGCTCGCACGGGGGGCCCGTCGCCCGCGCTCCGCGATGCGCGGCGTGCTGTTGTCGTTCCATCCGCTGCGCCTGAGCTGGAGCGCCCCGGCGGAGCTCGGCAACCTGATCTCGGCGGAATGGTCGGGCGGCCTGCGGCCGCTCGCGGGACGCGGCCTGATGTGCGGGTTCTACGTCAACGAGCTGGTGCTGCGCCTGCTGCCGCGCGACGATCCGCACGAGGCGCTTTTCGATTCCTATGGGGAAACTTTATCCCGCCTGGTCGGCGACGGGCCTTTTGCTTCCGTACTTCGGGGATTCGAAAAGCGGTTGCTGGCCGAGCTCGGTTATGCTCCGCTGCTCGACCGCGATGCGGCGAGCGGCGCGCCCATCGACCCGGAGGCGCGCTACGTCTACGAGCCGGATCGCGGGCCGATGCCAGTGAGAAATTCGCATGCAAATGAGCTGCTGGTGAGCGGCCGCACGCTGCTCGACGTCGCCGCCGACGATTACGCGCGGCCCGAGACGCGGGACGAGGCGCGCACGCTGCTGCGCGCGCTCATCGGCGAGCGCCTCCACGGGCAGGTGCTGCATACGCGCACGGTGCTGATGGAGCTAACCGACCTGTGATCGAGCTCGGCGTCAACGTCGACCACGTCGCCACGGTGCGCCAGGCGCGCCGCACGTACGAGCCCGACCCGGTCTGGGCGGCGGTCGAGGCGCACCTCGGCGGCGCCGACGGCATCACCGTGCACCTGCGCGAGGACCGGCGCCACATCCAGGACGAGGACGTGAGGCGCCTGCGCGAGCTGACCCACATCCGGCTGAACCTCGAGATGGCCGCCACCGACGAAATGGTCGGCATCGCGCGCCGGATCAAGCCCGAGATGGCGATGCTGGTGCCCGAGGGCCGGCACGAGATCACCACCGAGGGCGGCCTGGACATCGCGTCGCAGGAAGCGAAGCTCAGGCAGGCGGTCGCGCGCCTGGCCGAAGCCGGGATCGTGGTCTC
>WNEQ01000788.1_pt1 | contig 16841 bp, 12 predicted proteins | sample 5399971 | NCBI WGS metagenome assembly WNEQ01 (sample SAMN13153330, study PRJNA577476) | soil metagenome | isolation source: 20 cm grassland meadow soil 2 days after 1st rain plot 5 | place: USA:California | collected 2015-09-18
CACGCAAGCCGATCGGACGGCGCGGAGGTCGACCCCGACGTCATGGCGGGCATGCTCACCGCGATCATGAATTTCGCGCGCGTGTCGTTCGCAGGTGGAGCGGACGAATTGCGCCGACTCGAGCTCGGCGATCAGACCGTCGTCATCGAACGCAGTCCGAAGTTCATCCTCGCGGTCGCGATCACCGGCAAGCCGCCCGGCGAAGTCCAGGAGGAGATGCGGATCTTCCTGGAACGCGCGGAGCGCCGCTACGGCCCGATGATGGCCCGGTGGACCGGGGATCCGCAAGAGTTCCCCGGATTGCAGGCGATGACGAGCCGACTCTTCCTATGAGGGTCCCGGATCGCCTTTGTTCAAGAGGCGCACATCGATCCACGTCATCTCCGGCGGCTCGACGTCGATTTGCCAGAGAAGCGCGATGAGCTCGCCGGTGTGGTGGGCTTGCTCGAACGTCACCTGCAGGAGCGCGTCGCGCAGGGGATGCGGGCGGGTCTTCCACTCCGGCTGCACGCCGCGGTCGAGATCCTTGTCGGTGAGCTTGGCGAGGAACCGCTTCTCCTTCGCAATGATCTTCTCGAGGTATCCTCGAAGAGGCTCCATCGATCGGACCTCGTCGAAATCCTTCTCACGCATCACGGGGTCCGCGGACGCGCCCTGCGCGGTCACGTTCAACCATCCGTCATGCACGGAGAGGATGTGGTGGAAGATGTTCTTCAGCGATTCGTGCGTCGCCTCGCGGTTCTTCAGGAGTTCGTCCTCCGGGAGTTTCGCGAGGGCCTCGCCGTAATCGCGGAGGACCCGCCAGTTGTACTCGTAGATGTCGCGGAAATCGGCCACGCTCACCATGGAGACGCCTAACGGCGGCCCGCGAGATAAATGGTTTGCCGGCGCACTACGGCGCCGCCGGTCCCGAAGGGACGACCGCGCTCACTTCCGTGGTGGGCGATGATTTTCGATACAGACGGACCAGCAGGAACGCGAACGCCGCTCCGACGATAGCCATGCCTCGCCAACCCGCGATTTCCAGGAAGGCCGCGAGGACGATGAGGAAGCCCATGGCCCCCGCGACGAAGGCGAAACGCTGCCGAGCCCATCTCGCCGGGTCGTCCGAGGTCCGGCGCACGAGAAGCATGACGGCCGCGAGGACGGCAGCCCCTTCGAGGATCGTGATGCTCGGGATGATCCCGAAGGATGGCCCACCGCCGTAGAGGAGGAACGATCCCATCAGGAACCCGAAGCCCGCGAGCGCGTAGACGCGCGGGGACCGTGGTAGGCGTCTTGCAGGCAACCGGGCCCAGAGTGGGCCTGCGTACTTCTTCGCGGCCCAAGCGAGGAACGCGACCGCGGCCGCGGCTCCCAGGAGGTGCCAGAAGGACGGGCGATAGGGAGTGAGGAGGATGTTGATGAACACGGTCGCGCCGGCGAGCAATGCGATCGCGGTGATGTAGCCGCGTCGGGATGTGAGGGGGATGCCTCGAGTCCGCGGCCAGATCCATTCCACGAGGAAGATCGGGATCGCGATGCTGACGACCGCATGATAGATCGTGAGCCACACGGCCCAGACCCAGTTCACGTCGAACCATCGACCGTACCATGCGAGGGTCCCGAGGTCCATCCAGCCCGGATCGAAGAACGACTTCACTGCAAGGCCTTCCTCGATGATGCCGTAGGCCGCGCCGAGGAGGAGGATGCTCGGCCATCCCGTCTTCCAGCGGACCGCCGTCTCGCGCATGACGAGGACGCCGGCGCCGTACAGCCAGATCAATAACAGCGCCGCAATCGGGTTCAGCCACTCGAGGGGCGGCGTGGACCCGGAGAGCATCTCCGCGATGACCGGCGAGAGGAGGACGAGGGCGAGGAGCGGACGTCGATTCGGGTGGGCCGCGGCCATGGTGACGACGTGAGGCGCTCGTTTCTTAAAGGCCACGGGAACAAAGTTGCCGAGACGACCCCGTTAGCCTTGTTTGAGGGTCATTTCACGACCACGACTCTGGACGCAATGCCGAAAACCCGGCACGCTCACCCAGCGCACCTTCCGCCGAGGTTCAACTGGTCGTCCCTTTCGACCCGTTCAACTTCGTCTCGAGAGCGAATAACGGCGCGGTGAAGGCCTGTCCCAACCCGAACGCCGCGGCGGCTCCGGCGATTCCCCAGACGGGCAAGAATGCGTATGCCAAGACGATGCTCGCAGCCGACGTCGTCGCAACGATCGCGAACAGGGGACGGACTCGTTTGGACACCCGCAAACGCGTCATGAAGACGTTGTTCGCGAGAACGAGGGGACTCGCCAGCGCGAGGATCACGAGGGACTCGTACCCCGCTCCAGAATACGCTGGCCCAAAAAACCGGAGGATCCACCGACCGAGGCCGACAGCCACGAGGACGCCCGTGACGAGGAAAGCCATCGAAAAACCAATCGCATGGCGCGTGTCGCGGGCGAAGCTCGCCTCGGGATGGGAGCCTTCGACGAACAGAGAGGTCGTGAAAGCCGCAGGGACCACGTAGATCATTCCTCCGATCGCCGCGGCCGCAAAGAAGAACGCGCTCGCTTCCGCGCCTCCGGCCGGCTCCGGGGAATTCAGGATCACGAGGGGAAGAAGGGAAAGAGGGATCGCCGCCGTAATCGCGGTCGCATGGTTCCACAGGCTGTATCGGAAAATCCCCTTTACACGAGTCGCTTCGACGGACGGCAGGGGCCGGTAGCCGGTCGCGACACGCGGCAAGAGCACGAACGCTCCGACGACGAGAGAGACGAAAAGCGCCGCAGACCACGCGAGGAAGACGCCGAGAATCCCGAACGAACCTGCGAGCAACAGCGGGATCGGCAACCGCGTGGCGCCGAAGGTCACCGTGCGGATCGTCCCGAACCCGGCCCGTCGCGACGCGACGAACGTCGCGTCGAGGACGGTCCCGAGGGCGAATCCGACGACGGACAACACGCACGCCGCGGCGAGAGCCGGGTCGGACCGCAGGAACGCAAGCGGCGGGGACCACAGGCTCAGTCCCATGAGGAACAGGAGCCCCAGGATCCCAGATGCGGCGCCGGACGCAACCAAGGCCACCTTGACGAGGCTCGCCTTGTCCGCTTCCGAGGGCAAGAATCGCATGATCCCGTACGGGAGGCCGAGGCTCCCCGCTCCGGCTAGAAACAGCACGACGGCGAAGACAGTGGCGGCGCGCCCTACGTCAGCCGCAGGATAGGATTGCGCGACCGCCAGCCAGAAGAGGAATCCGAGGCCGTTGCCCAGAGCCGAAGTCAGAAGGAGGAACAACGAGTTCCGGAACAGGGAGGTCCGTAACGAGGAGCGGAACCGGGCCAGGGAATCCGTCCTAAGCCCGAGGCCCCCCACCATGGACCCGCGCAGGTGCCGTACGAATAAAAAGGATTCTGCGGCCGAAGCCGACCTCGCTGCCGTCCACCGTCCGCCGCAGCCGTCCCCTCCGTGACGCCGCTCCGCCTCCTCCCGTCGCGGACACGTTCAGTCGGCGCGAGCCAAAGGTCCACCTTAAAGCATTAATCAAGCCACCTTCATCCGGCTGGTTGAGGTGGAGCGGCATTTCTTCTGGCCGCGAGAACGCGCCGACCGTTCGCCACAGCTACGCGGGCCCGGATCGTGAGGGATCCCATCCCGTGCAGCGAGGGCAACGGAACCCTCGCCTACCAGAGCCGCCGGCGAAGTCGACCGGCAACCCTTGGCGTTCCAGAGTGATCCTGGCAATCGTCCTCTACACGTTCGCCTTCTCTGTCTACTCGCTCCTGAGATATTACAGCTTTCGGACGGTCTATTTCGATCTCGGCCTCTACACGTATTCCATGAATCGCATCCTCCATGGGGCCGAAGGGCTGGAGACGCTCCTCCTTCCATCGACGCCGGGACACGTCGGCCATGTCTCTCCTATCCTAATTTTCGTCTACTTGTTGTATGCGGCTCTGCCCTCCCCCCCGACCCTCCTCGTCCTCCAGACGATCCTCCTGAGTGCCGCAGCGTGGCCGCTCTTCCGCCTCGGAGAGCTCCTGCTCGAGCGTTCCGATCACGCGGGGATCGTGGCCTTCACGTATCTCCTCTACCCGGCTCTCCACGGCATCAATCGCTTTGACTTTCACGTCGAGGCGTTCCTCCCGCTCTTCGGATTCGAGGCACTCCTTCTCCTCGTCCGGGCGCAATACCGCGCGTTCGTCGTCGTGAGTCTCCTTCTCCTCCTCACCCACGAATTCGTCTCGATCATCTTCCTCTGGAGCGGACTCGTCCTCGTGGTGTATCATGGGTGGACGAAGAAGGAATCCTTTCGCGGTCTCGTCTCGAAACGGACAAGCTGGACGATTCTTCTCCTGGGCGCGGGTTTCCTGATCTTGGCGGAGGGCCTCAACCGTTGGCTGACTCCCAGCCACGCCTCCGTCTTCGGTTGGCTGACCATAACGACGTCCGACTACACCGGCTCCTTGTCCTCGATCTATGCCGGAATCCTAGACCACTGGACCCTCAAAATCCGGTTCTGGCTGTTAATGCTCGCCCCTCTTCTCTTCCTTCCCTTGCGGGAATGGAGGTGGGCGCTGCCGATCGTCCCTTGGGTCGCCATTACGTCGTATGGATCGAACACGCTCCTGTACGACATCTACTCCCAATACGCGACCTTCGTCCTGCCCTTTCTCTTCTTCTCGACGCTCTGGGCTCTTCGACGCACCCAGCCCTTCCCGTTCGTGTCCATGACGCCGCGACGAGCCGTCGTATTCATGCTTGCCGCCGCGTTGGTCGCGGCGTCCCTGCTCAGCGTCCTGAGTCCCGCGAACGCGTGGGACGGGGCGCTCGCGTCCACGGAAGCCCAGGCGTATCCGCCCTCCGTTACGGCGCTGGACCAGTCGACCGCCCGCCTGTTGGGCCTCATTCCAGCGAACGCCTCAGTCCTGGCCCAGGAGGAGCTGTTTCCGCAGCTCAGCGATCGCCGAGAGGTGGCCTTGGATTGGAGCGGATCCCGATCGGGCCCGCCTCAGTACATCGCCGTGGACATCGGCCGGACGTGGTACGCGACGCCCGTTCCGCCGATCCCTCGCCCCCTCGCCGCTATCGCATCGGACCTCCTCGCGAACGACTCGTACGGGATTGCGGGTTTCTCTGGAACGGCCTTCGTGTACGGCTTAGGGTGGTCCGGGCCGCCGGCGCTCAGCGTCCGGGCGCTCGACCTGCCGCGATCCGCGGCCGACCTCAGCCGGAATTGGACGTTCGCCAACGCCTCTTGGACATGGTCGTTGGGAACGCTGAACCTCAGCCCGGTTGCGTCGGAGATCGGCTTCGGGTCGAGCCTGCTCGCTTCGCCCGCGGATTCGGTGCTGCTCACCGCCGACATGCACTTCGCGAATGCTTCGACGACCACCGCCTGGTCAGGCGTGGTCCTCGGCCTGCCCGGTTCGCTCGATTTCTGGCTCCTCTACCTTGAGCCGGCGTCCGGTCAGGTCCGCTTCGCGCGATTCCTCTCCGGCTTGTGGAACGACAAGGAGATCGGGATGTACACGGCGTCCGCCGCCGCGGTCCACCTCCAGGTCCTCATCAGCGGGGAATCCGTGCAGGTCTGGGCCGACGGCTATCGGGTTGGAGCGGCCTACGGCGTCCCCAGCCCGTCGATCCAGAGGATTGGCGGTGCGTCGTTCTCGCAGAACGTGACGTTTTCCTCCCTGACGGCCGAAGAAAGCGTGGCCGATCGGGTTCCGCCAGGCGGGTACATCCCGTGGGACGGCATCGTCGCGTTCTCCGTCCTCGTTCCCCCTTTCATCCTCCTCCTGGTCTTCGAGACGCAGCTCCAGGCCGGCACTCACGCGGCCTGGTCCTTCCTTCGTGGCCACGGGCAACGTCGCAGAGGTTAGACTCGTGAACGTGGCGATGGTCATCCGTCCGGACGCCGGCTTGCGACCCGGGGGCGACGTTGTCCAGGCGGAAAAGACTGCCGAGGCGCTCCGCCGGACGGGTGTGCGGGTCAGGCTCGGATCCGGCGAAGGGATGTCCGATGCGGACGTGGTCCACATCTTCAATCTTCAGACACCCGCGTGGACACTGGCCCAAGTTCGCGCCGCCCAACGCTTGCGCAAACCCATCGTCCTATCGCCCGTCTACTGGAATTGGCACCGGTTGCTCCTGGGCGCGGCGGCTCAATTCCCCCGAGTGCTCCCCCACCTCCTCGCGGCCGGGACCGCGCGAACCGCCCGTGGTGTCCATCCCCGCGTCACGCCTCTTCTGCCCCTGGGACAGCGGCGCGACCTCCGAGCGATCGTGAACGGTTGCCACCTCCTCTTGCCGAATTCTTCCGTTGAAGGCGATCTCTTGCGGGCAGAATTTCCGGAACTTCGAAAGCGAATGGATGCGATGCCGGTCGTCCCGAATGGGGTGGACGTGCAGGCATGGGAACGAAACAAATCGCAAAGCCGCGTCGTGGACGAACTCGGGGTGCCTGACGAGTACGCTTTGTGCGTAGCTCGCATCGAATTCCGGAAGAACCAGTTGTGGTTGATTCGGGCCGCGGCACAGCTCCGACTGCCGCTCGTTCTCGTCGGCGATCCGGTGCAATCCAGCTTTTGGCATCGGGCCTACTATCAGGCGTGCAAGGCCGCCCGGAAGCCCGTCATCTTCCTCGGGCACCGGCCACAGGAGACCCTGTGGCCTCTCTACGCTCGGTGCAAAGTCCACTGTCTCCCGAGTTATTTCGAAACCCCCGGTCTCTCCAACCTCGAGGCCGCTCTCGCCGGAACCCGCCTCGTCACGACGGCGTACGGCTCGACCCAGGAATACTTCGGGCGCTGGGCGACGTACTGCGAACCGACGAGCGTCCGATCGATTGCGCACGCGATCGTCCGGACCCTGGAATCCGCGCCCCCGGGCGAACTCCAGCGGGTTGTCCGGGAACGCTACGACTGGACGCGGGTCGCCGAGGCGACGAGCCGCGCGTATGTCCTCGCTCTTGAGCGGGAGGGCGCCGCCGGTTCGACTTTTTCCACGGCGTCCTAACCTGACCGATAAGCCTTTCTAGGGGTTGTCAACATTCCCCGGCGACCGCGTCGCTGCGGAGGGCTCTTGTGGCGGACGTGCCGACCGTTTCTGTGGTAGTACCCGTCTATAACGGGGGCTACTTCCTCCAGAGCTGTGTGACCCAACTCCGGTCGTATTTCGCGGAAAAGGGCCTCCCGTATGAGTTGCTCATCGCCGAGGACGGGAGCACGGACGAGTCGAAGGCCCTCTGCCAGGTGCTCAAGGATCGATACCCCGAGATTACGTTGATTCAAGCGCAGGAGCGGCTAGGCCGAGGGGAGAGTCTCCAACGGGCCATCCGGATTGCGGCCGGGAACGTGATCCTCTACACGGATGTGGACATGGCGACGGACCTCCGCCACATGGATACCGTCATCGGTCACGTGACGAACGGGGACGACATCGTCACGGGCTCCCGTTACCTTCCCGGGAGCGCCGCGAAGCGGAGCTTCGCGCGGCTCGTGGCCAGTCGGATCTACAATCGGATCGTTCGGACCCTGCTCGACTCCCACGTCTCCGACCACCAGTGTGGATTCAAGGCTTTTAAGCGCGAGGCGGTGCTGCGGCTCCTGCCACATGTGCGGTCCGGCCACTGGTTCTGGGATACCGAGATCCTCGTCCGAGGACAGATCAGCGGCCTGCGCGTCTCCGAAATCCCGGTGGATTGGGTCGAGAGCCCGGCGGACCGATCCACGGTGAAACTGGCGGGCGACTCGTTCCGGTTCTTCTGCGAGGTCCTTCGCCTTCGAGTCGAGTTGAATTCGGGCTAGCGTCGGGGAGCGCGACCGGTGGCCTTGGAGGGGGAATCCTTTCGCACCGCAACCGCCGTCGTCCCCGTGTTCAATGGAGCTGGTACTCTGCAGCGCTGCCTTTCTTCGCTGCGGCTGCAGAATGCGACCCTCAAGGAAGTCCTCGTCATCGAAGACGGGAGCCGCGATGGTTCGGCCGAAATCGCTCGGTCCTTCGTCCGCGAAGATCCGAGGTTCGTCATCGTGCAACACGCGGTGAACCAGGGTCTCGCACGCACGCTGAACGAAGGCATCGGGCGAGCCACAGGCGACGCGATTCTCATCCTCCATCAGGATTGCGAGCTCGTGAGAGAGGATTGGGTCGAGCGCGGCCTAGAGCTGCTTGGTGATCATCCGCGCATCTCCGTCTGTGGGTTCCCCGAGTATGCGTTCGACGAGCTGACATCCACGGAGATCGCCTTCGGCACGATCCGGGACACCTTCTTCACCCCAGATGTGGCCGTGGACCGCCTGGGTTTCTCGGAATTCAAGTGCGATCTCATGCCCGGGCGACTGGCTCGAGCGATTCGATTCGATGTCAAGTTTCGGATCTCCGGCGAGGATCAGGTTCTTTCGGCGGAGCTTTCCGAATCGGGTGCCGCGATCTTGCGCTTCCGCCAGCTTCGGTACGTACAACGGTTTGGAAACGGGTCTTCCTTCCTCCATCAACTTCGGAAGGAGATCACGTACGCCACCACGGAGGCAGGCGTCCTCCTGCGGACTTCATTCCGCATCGCCCGGCTCAGCCTCGAATCGCGCAGTTCGGGCCGGCGTCTGTTGAACCGCGCGTCGTCCTCTCTCTCCGCCACCGGGCTGGTTTCGTGCCTCCTGCTCCTTGCGGCGGGTGCGAACTGGCTCATCCTGATTTTACCCCTTCTCTTTGTCGCGGCCCGGATCGAGAGCACTGCAATGAGATGGCTGGCCCTCCGCCGCACCGTCCGTCTAAGGATCCGGTCGCTTGCGTTGAGCTTGGCGCTTGTTCCCCTCACGGATGTGGTGTATATGGTCGGATTCCTCGCCGGGTTTGTTCGTTACGCAACGGCGATGTGATGTAGCGAGGCCGAGACCCGAAGCCTTCCTCTCTCGCGCTCCAAGCACGCAAACGTTTCCTACTTCGCGCATTACGCTTCGACTGCTACGAAAGGCCTTTCGTGGAATCCGACCGGAAGCGCCTCGTCCATCTCGGTCAACGGACCTGTCTGCGGGTCTGGAATCCAGCACTGAGGGTTCAACGACGACAGTTCACGCATTCGGGGTGAGATAACTCTTGCCCTGCTTTTTACCGCCCCAGATCGTTGGTCGGACCAACCGCTACGTATATCCCGCCCTCGCCCTCTCCGAAGATTCTTCGAACCTCGTAGCCCGATTCCGCCGTGGCTTGAGGTCTCCCACTGGCATGGCCCTCCACCAGCTCGCTCGCACGATTCATCGTCAGTTGACAATTTTACAGAAGCACCAGCATCGTCTCGCCAGGAGCACATCCGGTGCTGAGGGGACTAGAGCCTCACAGCACCTGCTCATGCAAGTGGTGCCAGCTCCTCAAATCTCTTCGGATTTTTCTGCCGGTTCCGCTTCAGAGCGCAGACTACGAAGTAGTGCGGTTGCCGTAGTAACCGGAGAGGCGCGACGACTGGGGATTGCGGATCAGTTGGAGCCAAGACGCCGTCTGGTTTCATGGTTTGGGCACCTCTTATCAGACGAACTAACCTCTGAACGTTCGCCTTCAAGGCCGGAGACCGCGAGACAATATCCCACCCATAAGCCCTTATCAAGTTCTCTTGGCGCTGGCCATACACCGCAAGAACGGAGAACCCGTTGGACTCCAGGAGCGAAGACAGTTCACGCAGAAGAAACTCACGCACGTGAAAGGGGTTTGGCGGTTTGCCGCCGGGCAAGGTTCCGGGACTGACGACACGCCGATTTGGCGTCGACAGAATCAAGAGCCCATTGTCTACGCAGACGCGATACAGTTCGCTGACGAAAGCCTCCGGACTCCCCAGGTGTTCGAGCGTCTCAAATGTGACGCACACGTCAAATTGCTCGGGCTTGAAGGGGAGGTGCATCGCGTCGGCCAGACAGCACATCATGCCTTCGGCTTCTTGCCTGCCCTTAGTCTGTGCCACTGCTTCAAGGGACTTATCACATTGTACGATCTCGGAGGGGTCCGCTTCAGACAGAATCTGGCCACCGTATCCGGTTCCGCAGGCTACGTCCAATATTCGCTTGTTGCGACAGAACGGCGCAGCGAACGCATATCTGGCCTTGTGTTCCGCCTCAAAGCTCGGGGGGTACTTCCCCTCTACCAAACGCTCCGCGATGAACTCGATGGTCTTACCTCCAGACCGTGGCGTACGTCGGATTCATAGTTCGTCCTGCAACGGCGGTGAACTCTTAACTCCTGGTTTTGGCCCATCACGAGTCCGCTCGCCCCATCCTTGTCGTACCCCGTCAGACGTAGCGCGATCGCAATCGTCTCCAAGGCTTGCGGCTGTACATTCCAGGCTAGTCCCCACGCACTCTTGCATCCGGCCTCCACCGCCGCCTGCCGAGGTTCTCGGTGTACGCAATTGTTAAGTAATGACGTAAGGGAATGTGGACCAAGCCGGTGCCCCGCGAACGTCGCTGAACGAGAGGGTGTCTCGCACCATAACACTGCATGTGCGACCGAAGGGACTGCATGCTTTTCCGGGATACCTGGAGAGATTCCGACTGACCCGCATGCCGCTGGTGGCTGCGCAGGCGGGATGCGCGATGCTGCGAGGCGGGCTTTGATCAGCGAAAAGGAACGTGAACTTGTCAGTGTTGTAGTTCCATCGTACGGAAGAGACACCGAACTACACAGGCTAGTACAACGAATTCTAGACCAAAACTTTCCAGCGTTCGAAGTCATCGTTGTTCACGAAGGTGAATATCCTTTCACCTCCTCGGACGCAAGGGTACGGGTGATTAACTCTAGACAACCGATTGGATTACCGATGGCGAGAAATGTAGGGATCGATGCAGCAAGTGGAAACTATATCGCATTCATCGACGATGATGCTTACCCCGAGAGCCTGAATTGGCTGGCGGAGTTGGTCGCACCCTTTTCCGAGAGTAGAACGATTGGAGCGGTCGGGGGAAGGATTGTTACACGAGGCTATCCGCCGAGCCACTCCGCTGGTGTAGGGGAGGGAGTCGGCAAAGTCGTTTGGAACTCGCTCGGCATGTACAAGTTCACCGGGAACTTCGATCTTGAACTTAGAACCGACACGGATCATCTACAGGGCTGCAACTTCGTCGTTGCTCGCCATGCGCTCGAAAGTGTCCGGCGCCCTTACTTCAACCCCGCTTTCGCGGGGACGAGCGCCCGCGAAGAGACGGACTTTTTCCTTCGCATTCGAAGGAATGGATTCCGGTTGGTTCATGTCGAGAACGGCACCGTCATTCACGAGTTTCTGCCGTTTGGCGGTGTGCGCAAGCCGGGGCCAAAAAGGGCGTTCTGGTGGGGATACTCGGAGGCCATCCTGTTCCGCAATGCTTTTTGGGACGGAACTCACACGAGTACATTCAGATTCCTCGTGCAGGAAGGATTGTTCGATTGGGATCCATATCAACCCGCGAAGGTGGTTGGATGCATCATGGGCTTGCGGGCGAGCGAGTGCCCCATCAAAACGGCGAAGACGCGCAGAGGGCGCATCCGAGCGTGACGCAGTCGGCGTCGACCGTGCGGCGAGACCCGCCGCGATCACCTCCTCTCGAAGGTCTCGGAGCTTGGGAAACGTGGCGCGACAATATGCAACATGTCGTCAGCAATCTTGGCCCAATCGAAGGCGGAAACGAACTCCGCCGCTGCTTTGGCGTCGACGTCGTGCTCGGAAGGACGATGCTCCAAGAGTTCGACGACTTGCTGGGCAAGCCCTTTTGTGTCTCCGACGGGCACATATCGAAGGTAAGGACCCCACACTTCGCGAAGTCTTTTCAGGTCGTACACGACGACGGGGACCTCGGACGCGAGGGCCTCCCCGACCACCATAGCCCAGTTCTCCTCGTAGCTCGGAAGGAGCAGGACGTGGCACTTGGCAATCAGCTCGTACTTGAGTCGAGCGTCGTAGATGGGCCCTACGAGAGTGATGTAGCCATCGAGGTGTGCTTGAGCGATCCTCTTCCGCAAAGATCGGATTACATCTGCAGTTCCGCTGCCTGCGATTGCCAGCCTCGCGTTCGGCACGTGTTTGATCACCTCCACCCATATCGGCACGAGATCGAAGATCCCCTTCGCCGGCCGAAGAGATCCAAGGAACAGGCCCTGGTACCCTTTCTGTTGACCGGTTGCGAGGACCTCCCGAGCGACTGAGACGTCGACCCCAGCCGGGATCGCGTGGACTTTGCTCCTCGGATAGTGCATCTTCTGCACGTAGTCCCTCGCGGTCGGCTCCGAAATCGCGAAGCAACTGTCCGACCAACGCCGGATCATTTCCACCCCGATCACGTGGCTGAGGTAGAAAACATAGGATTTCGCAGCGGCTCTCATCGTCGGAATCCAGGGTTGCCGCGGGACAAAGTGGAGGATGGAAACCCAGGTAGCCCTTTTGCGGTGCAGTCTACTGAGCTTGTACCCTGGAATTACGTTGTAGACCTGCTCGTTTGACGTGACGATGACGTCGACTGGACCTCGGATCAGCTCCGGTGGCAGACTGACGAGATTGTGCCATGCGGTCGCGGCGTAGCTCGCATGGGAGGTCCCGGAACGCCCGCGTGACACATGGAATGACGCGTCGAGGTCTAGGGCTCGGCCCAGCTTCGCACCCGCCTCGGTGGTGATGAAGTCGACGCTGAACCCGCGCGCCTTCCAGTGGCGCGCAACCTCCATGATGATTACGTCGCCGCCGCTAATGCCAGGCTTCTGCGTTTCGTCCGTGGAAATGCCGTTCTCGATGAACACCGCACGCACGATTTCTTGCCTCGAATTGATGCCACTATGTCTCCCATTACATAGTTACGTTTTCCCCTCCCCCGCTGACTGGGCCAGGCCTCCCGCGTCCTCCGCTGTCTCGGCAACCGAGCGAACCGCGCCGGACTCCGATACGGATGTGGGGCGAACTCGGGGGAACGGACTCTGGTCGAAGAATGAGGTCGTCTGCATCGGTGGCCGCCCCTCCGGAGACCATGGCTTTCCCCTTGCATGAATCCCATCCCTCGGTATCTCGAGGCGCGCTCGAGTTCACGGTAGCTCCCTCTTCGGCTTCAGGCGACGGAGGGCGACGATTGCGAAGACGATCCCGAGGAAGAGAGCGAAGAAGGAAACCATCGCAAGGACGTCCGCCGCGTTTCCTTGACCGATTGCGACGGCGCCTGAACTCGCTAGAAGCAGCACGACGGCGACGCGGAATGCGCCGGCATTGAGTCTCTGGAAAGTCCATCGGGGACGTCGAGTGCCCGCGGGCGCAGGGGCGAGGAACCGACGAAGGCCGAGCCAACCCGCCCGGAGAGCGCGCTCGGGATTCCTGGGGCCAGCAAGGCGAAGTTGCGATCTGGGTTGCGCGGGGGTCGAGATCGGAGTCTCACCTCCTCAGCCCTGCCGGTCTGATTTTCTTGGAGAATTCCCGGAGCTTCCCCCACGACCGACGGAATACAATGTAAAAGAACCAGACCGCAACACCGATCAACGAGCCGGCCTGGACGAGAATCAACGTGTCATGCGTCTGCTGTGCCAGGAGCACGATGGAGAAGGGAGTCGTTGGTCCGATCTGTGTGCCCCCGGGCACGACAAACAGGTTCGCCCAACCCAGGCCAGGGATCGAGGCGAGGGTCCGGCCCGCGATTTGGAGCGACCACGCCGAATTGAACCCCTGTGCCAGGAAGAGGACCGTCGTGTTGCTAGACAGGACTCCCCGATACTCGGTTGGGCGGACCGCCGCATATTGCAGCGACACATCTCCGGAGGGGGGTGCCAAGATGGATGATGAAGATGCAAAGAGCATCGCATCGAGCCTGAGACTTCCGGAAGTGGATAGGTTGAAGGTCGTGTCGCTGGTCGGTTGGCTCAGAAGCCATTCATACCACCGATAAGTTGAATTGGAAACGGATACCGGTGTCAAGGACGAAGCGCCAATTGCGGGTGTTATCGTCCCGTTTCCGCTCGCGCGGACGAACACGGCCTGGACGGGATACCCTGGAAGCGAGAGGGAGGCCCACGCGGGGCCTGCGACGTCCACGCGAAAGCCCGCGATCGAGTCGGTGGCCCGCACACGGGAGGCGACGCCTCCGCTGAATGTCAGTGAGTTGTAGGCGAAGTAGAGCTGGTCCCACGGCGCCGATCCGTTCCTTTCGCAGTAGTCAAGGCATAGGCGGGAGATTCTCCCGGCGTACGTGTTTAGCTCGGCTGCCTGCTGCGAGGTCTGGTTCCTCGCGACGACCACCGCGTCCGCTCGGGAGGCATACGCCTGCGGAAGCTGAGGCAAGATGGCGGATCCTATCACGTCCGGCGGGGACGTACGAGGCGCCCGGCTGAGGGAAAGGTTCGACACTGCGTACGTCGTAGCGCTCCCGTTCGCCATTCGATAGGGAAATGCCACGAGGACGGAGACATACGCGGTCGCAGGATCGATGAGAGCGGGTATGAAACGGAACTCCACGTTCCGATCGACGTTCGCCGTCGGGCAGCACGTCGGAATCTGCCAGAGAAACGTCCGATTGGCACCGACGCCATCGAGGAAGACTCGGCCGCCAAGATGAGGTTCGAGACCCGAATAGTCGGCCGTATATCGGAGGATGTATGCGTCGTCCCCGACGGGCGCATACTCGCTGCCGATGTAGATCCCGTCGTTGTCCAGCCGCGAGCTGCTTCCGACGAGGCTCGGCCAGGTCGCGTTTGGTTGAAACCGGATCGACACTTCGCCTGCGCTGTCGGCAGCGATGACGACGTATCCATCCGACTGATTTACGATTGCGGCGATGCGTTGAGGTGGCCGGGGCAAAGTCCAGTTTTGTTGGTTCAAAGGCCAGGTGTAAAAGGTTTCCGAACCGGTCAGGAGCGCTCGACCTTCGCGGACGCTCGTGACGCCAGGATATGACTGCAAGTAGGGTCGAAAATCGCGGTTCTCGTAAACGGCAATCAGGCTATTGTCATAGACACGGGCGAGGTCCCGCTGGCCATCCAGGAGGTTCATGAAGCTCTCTGGCGAACCAATCATCGAGCTCAGAAACCAACGCGGAGATCCTGTAAAATTGAGCTCCTTGTCCACGATGACGTATTTCACCGAAGCCACACCCAGCGGGATGCCAATCAAGTCGGTCCGATTTTCGACGAGATAGTCGAGCACCCCGGTTGCGTACTCCGCCGAGGAGGGGAGCTGGAAGAAAGGTCCCGTGTAGACCGCGCCGGTGTACTGCGGTTGGTTGAACAGGTTAATTGAGTACCCGGGGAGAGACGCCGCGCCTGCGAACCTGGGTGATGGCAACACGAGGAGACGGGCGTCTTGATCCCCACCGTGGCTTTGCACGAAGCGATAGATTTCTTGGAAGGAGGCTGGCGCGACCGCGCCCCATTGGGGAGGGAAGCCAAACGTGCTGGGTGCCTCCAGAACGCGGAAGTCCCCAGAGACTAGGTAGAAGTTCGCGGGAGCTAGCACGGCCAGAATCAGAACGGAGGCTAGCATCGGAGCGGCAAGCGTTCGACCGAAGTCGATGCTCGTCTGCCAAAGCTCGCCGATCCGTTGGAATCGCTTCTCAACCCTTCGTTCGACGGGGGATTGGTCGCCAAGGATCGCAAGTCTTCTTTCCGCGACGTCACCTACAGCGAGGGGCGCCAATGTCGCGAACGCGAGGCCGAGGTAGAGGTAGAAGACTGACGGGTAGTTGAAGACCAGGAGGTACGGGATGATCGCAAAAACGGGGCCCATGAGCGCTGCACGGGTCATTGAGATCCAGGATCCGGCGAAGACAATCAAGAGCCCCATCGAGAGACGTACCTCGGGCCGTGACGCGCGAGAAGATCGGAGCAGTGCTGCGAGGGCGACCGCCGGGAGGATCAGGAGGAGAGCCTCGGCCCACGTCGGATAGTATGCCGCGTACCGGGGGTAAAGCCCGTTGCCGATGAGGGCGAACAACCGGGTCGGTGTGCTCCAACGATATGTGTTGCCAATCACTGGCGCATTCGCTTCTGCCGCGCCCGTCACGCCCTGCGAGACGAAATATCCGAAGTTGCCCAGGTAGTACGGAACGTTGAGGAGGACCCCAAGAAGCACGGACATCACGGTCACGGTCATCGACTTGGCAAATCGTCGGGCGGAGGGCATGACGCCGACGGTGGCCAGCACGATAGTGAGAATAAGAGGCGGGATGAATAGCACCCCGAACGGCTGAAAGGCGCAGTCGAGGGCGATCACGAGGCCGAAGGCGACACCGTCCCTCCACGTAGGTGCCCGTGCGATCCGGAAGCCGAGGAGAGTGAGCACTGGGAGAAGGGAGTAGAGGAAGAAATCCGAGCTGGCGTTGAAGATCAGGATGAAGAGGTTCGGGCCCGCGAGGTATAGAATCGGGGCCAGCAAGGCAACGACGGGGTTGCATCCGGTCGACCGTACCAAGTACCAGATTGTGAATCCTGCGACGAAGGCAAAGGACAAGATGACGATTGCCTCGAGGGTGATCCCAATGATTCCGAGACGCACGAGGAGAGCGATGATGGCAAACCCGGACGGCTGGGCGGATTCGCTCCCCAGGTTCGCGGGATTCCATTTCGAAAGATGGATCGCCAACCCGTCTGGCGTCGGCGCGGCTTGAAAGTCCAAGAAGATGTCCGGGGTCACCAGATAACCATATGAGAAGGTCTTACGGAATTCAACAAAAATCAAGGCCAAGACGACCGTGGCCGCCGCCACGTGGAATCGATACAAAGTCCATTTGCGAATGAGGCGCGAGGAAGCTGATTCGGATGCGACGGTGAAAGCCCGCCGGAGTCGGCGAAAATGCGTTGGGCGCTGGTCCGTATTCATCCATTCGGATTCGGGAGGCTCAACGTGACTGTCGACCATAGATGTTCTCCGTCGTAAGCGCAACCGTG
>WNEQ01000789.1_pt1 | contig 16832 bp, 16 predicted proteins | sample 5399971 | NCBI WGS metagenome assembly WNEQ01 (sample SAMN13153330, study PRJNA577476) | soil metagenome | isolation source: 20 cm grassland meadow soil 2 days after 1st rain plot 5 | place: USA:California | collected 2015-09-18
CGCGTCCAAGTGCTCGAAAAAACGTGGCGCGCCCGGAGGGGCTCGAACCCCCGACCACCGGATTCGAAGTTGACGGGATAGGTCGCAAAGATCCTGCCGTCACCAAGGGAACGCAGGACGGAACTTGCGCGAGACGTCTCCCCTCGCTCAAAATGACCCGGACCCACAACCAGGAGGTGTCGATGCGAACTCGGTTTCCCATCCTCGTCCTTGCGGCCGGCCTCGTGCTCGTGCCGGCCCGCGCGTTGGCGCAGCATGCGCACGATCACGCTCATCCCGTGCCAGAGAAGCTCGGGCAGATCCACTTCCCGACCTCGTGCAAGCCTGAAGTTCAGAAGACCTTCGAGCGCGGCCTCGCCCTTTTGCACTCGTTCGCGTACCGCGAGGCGGCAATGGCCTTCACAGACGTGGCGGCGAAGGATCCCGGCTGCGCCATGGCGCACTGGGGAGTGGCCATGAGCCACTTCCACATCATCTGGGGACCGGCTCCGGAAGCCGAGTTCGCGATCGGGCGGGAGGCGGCCCGGAAGGCCTGGACGACCGGCTCCCCGACCCCGCGAGAGAAGGGCTACATCGCCGCCATCGGCGCCTTCTACAAGGGGGACACGACACCGCACCCGGCCCGGGTCGCGGCCTTCGAGAAGGCGATGGCGGAGGTCTCCAGCCGCAACCCCGAGGACCACGAGGCCGCGATCTTCCACGCTCTCGCGATCCTGGGCGTGGCCTACAACTCTCCGCCCGACAAGTCCTACGCGCGGCAGAAGCAGGCGGCGGAGATCCTGAACCGTCTGCTGGCCCTCGAGCCGGAGCATCCGGGCATCGCGCACTACATGATCCACTCCTTCGACTATCCGGAGCTTGCGGAGCTGGCGCTTCCCGCCGCCCGCGCTTACGCGAAGATCGCCCCCTCCGCTCCCCACGCGCTGCACATGCCGTCCCACATCTTCACCCGCCTCGGCATGTGGCAGGAGTCGATCGAGTCCAACATCGCCTCGGAGCAGACGGCGCAGGCCTGGATCGCGAAGAGCCGTCCGGGAGCCACGGCGTTCGATGCCCTGCACGCCATGGACTATCTGGAGTACGCGTATCTACAAGTCGGCCGGGACGACAAGGCGCGCGAGGTGGTGGATCGGGCCGCAAAGGCGACGAGCTTCGACTCTCCCGAGCTTGCCGCGGGCTACGCCCTCGCCGCCATCCCGGCCCGCTACGCTCTCGAGCGGCGCGCCTGGACGGAAGCCGCGGCGCTGCAAGTGAAGCCGGGGACGTATGCCTGGGACAAGCACCCGTACGCGGAGGCGATCGTTCACTTCGCGCGCGCCGTGGGCGCCGCACGGGCGGGGGATCTGGAGACGGCCGGGCAGGCCGAGGCGAAGCTCGCGGCCATCAAGACTTCTCTCGAGGGCCGCAAGGGGTTCGACTGGGCGACCCAGGTCGAGATCCAGAGGCGCGCCGCCGCCGGCTGGATCGCGCACGCGCAGAAGAAGGACGACAAGGCGATCGAACTCCTCCGTTCGGCGGCGGACCTCGAGGACACCTCGGACAAGCATCCGGTCTCCCCCGGCTCGATCCTCCCCGCGCGCGAGCAGCTCGCGGACCTGCTCGCCGACCTGGGCCGGCCGGCGGAGGCGCTGGCGGAGTACGAAACGTCCCTGAAGTCGGCCCCCCGCCGCCTCAACACCTTCGACGGCGCCGCCCGCGCAGCGGAGCGCGCCGCCCAACCGGAGAAGGCGAAGGGCTTCCGGGATCAGATCGCGGCGATGTGCGGCGGCTCGATCCCCTCACGCTCGGAACAGGCGAGGGCTTCGACGAAGTAAATCCATTGGGTCACATAGGTCACAGAACAGTGGCGCGCCCGGACGGATTCGAACCGCCGACCACCGGATTCGAAGTTGACCCGTGAGGTTCGCGCAAAGCCGTGACAACAGGGCGCTTGAGCGGCTCTTCCCCCAGCTGTACCCGACCGAGGCGCGGTAGGTGAAGTCCGAATCGTTGTCCATCACCAGGCGCTCGACGGGTGAGGGCGTCACCGTCGTATCGACGTGGTTGGCGAAGTGCTGATCGAGGCTGTTGGGCTGGGTGGTGGCGAGGTCCAGAGCGGCGAACCAGCCCTTGTAATCGTTGCCGGCGGCCGTGGCGGGTGTGGCGATCGCCAGCGTGGCGAGGACGGTGATGACGCCGACGGCGGGGCCGAGCGTGCACGGCAGGCGCATTCTGGATAACCGCATCCGTGTTCCCCCCTTTTGACTGACGTCCGTGATGACTGGAGTCCAGGCCTGTCGGGTTCCCTCCGCGCCGGGCAGGTTCACGTCAACATTCGGCTCCTCCCTCTCCGCGGAGACGGGTCCGGGCAAGGTCCCTGCGATCAGGAATGGCCGGTTGCGCGCATGAGCGCCGCCCCTCGGTCGTGCCGTGGCGCCCACCCTCTGAGGGTGGCTTTTAATCGTTTTCGAGACATCTCGTCAAGTCAATTCTGCGTCTCTGGACGCGCGGGCCGGAGCGGCGGGCGCCGCCTTACCTGCCCGGAACTCCCAGCCAGCCGCGCGTCAGGTAATCGGTCAGGCTCAGCGCGATCAGGATGACCAGCCAGAACAGTCCGGCGGCAACCACGAGAGGAATGAGACGCGTGCCGTAGCGCACGTGCATGAAGAACAGCACGACGAGCGTCGCCTTGAGGACGGCGATGCCGAGCGCCGTGACGTTGTTCATGGGACCGAGGTCGTGGAACGCCGCCGCGGTCGTCATGGCGGTCAGGATCAGAAGCGCCGCGAAGACGGCGACGTAGACCCCGACCGGAACGACGGGCCCGGTGTGAGGGTGCGTCTTCACGCGTGCCTCCCGACGAGGTAGAGCAGGGGGAAGAGGAAGATCCAGACGATATCGACGAAGTGCCAGTACAGTCCGGCGCACTCGACGGGGTTGTGGTACAGCGGTCCGAAGCGGCCGCGCGCCCCCAGGACGAGCATGACGGCGAGGACGCCGAGCCCGATGACCATGTGCAGGGCGTGCAGCCCGGTCATGGCGAAGTAGAGACAGAAGAACATCTCGGCGTGCGGCGCCTCGGGTCCGGAAAAGCGGAACGCGGCGCCGGGGAACAGCCCCTCGACAAACTTGTGGTGGTACTCGTACATCTTGATCCCCAGGAAGACGCTGCCCAGAGCCATCGTCAGCGCCAGGAACACGACGAGAGGCAGGCGCCTCCCGAGCTGTGCTGCGCGCACGGCCAGAGCCATCGTCAGGCTGCTGGCGAGAAGCAGAGCCGTGTTCGTCGTGCCGAGGACGATGTCCAGCTCGCGGCTCGCGGCCGCGAAGGCGTGCGGAAACGACCCGCGGTAGACCACGTAGGCCAGGAACAGACCGCCGAAGAACATCACCTCGGTCACGAGGAACACCCACATGCCTAGCGAGGCGGCCTCGCGCTGCTGGTCGGGCGAGTCGAAGTGATGCGCGACGACGGCGCGGGCGTCAGCGGCCATCGGCGACCTCCTCCGGCCGGGAATATTCGTAAGGTCCCCTGGTGACGACCGGTGGCGTCTCGAAGTTCTCGGTCGGCGGCGGCGACGTCGTCTCCCATTCCAGGCCGACCACGCCCCAGGGGTTCGACGACGCGTGACGTCCGTAGCGCATCGACCAGATGAAGTAGATGAGCGGGATGAGGTATCCGACGCCGAGGATCGTGGCGCCCGCCGAGGACATCACGTTCAGCACCTGGAACTCGGGCGGGTAGGCGTGGTAACGGCGCGGCATCCCCAGGTAGCCCAGGATGAACTGGGGGAAGAACGTCACGTTGAAGCCGATGAAGATCACCATGGCCGAGATGCGCGACCAGAAGCGCGGGTAGAGCTTGCCGGTGATCTTCGGCCACCAGTAGTGCAGCCCGCCGAGGTATCCCATGATCGCCCCGCCAACCATGATGTAGTGGAAGTGGGCGATGATGAAATAGGTGTCGTGCACGTGCACGTCGATCCCGAGTGTCGCCAGCATGACCCCCGTCAGCCCGCCCATGGTGAACAGCCCGATGAACCCGAGCGCATAGAGCATCGGGGTGTCCCAGGAGATCGATCCCTGGTACAGGGTCGCGGTCCAGTTGAACACCTTCACGGCCGAAGGCACCGCCACGAGCATCGACAGGGCCGAGAAGACCGTGGCGGCGTAGATCGACATGCCGGCGACGAACATGTGGTGCGCCCAGACCAGGAACCCCAGCACCGCCAGCGCCACGCTGGCATAGGCGATGAAGCGGTAGCCGAAGATCTTCTTGCGCGCGAAGGCGGGAACGATTTCGCTCACCACGCCCATCGCGGGCAGGACCATGATGTACACAGCCGGGTGCGAGTAGAACCAGAACAGGTGCTGGAACAGCAGCGGGTCCCCGCCCAGCGACGGATCAAAAATCCCGATCCCGAAGACGCGCTCGGCGGCCAGGAGCAGGAGGGTGATCGCCAGCACCGGAGTACCCAGGATGAAGATCAGGCTGGTGGCGTACAGCGACCAGACGAACAGCGGCAGCCGGAACCAGCCCAGGCCGGGCGCCCGCATGCGGTGGATGGTCACCACGAAGTTGAGCCCCGTCAGGATGGAGGAGAAGCCGGCGATGAAGATCCCGAGCGCGGTAGCGATGACGTGAGTGTTGGAGTACCGGGTGCTGTAGGGAGTGTAGAAGGTCCAGCCGGTGTCGACGCCGCCGTGCACCAGGGCCCAGATGGTGAACAGCCCCGCGATGTTGAAGAGGTACCAGGAGAACAGATTCAACCGCGGGAACGCGAGATCGCGGGCCCCGACCATGATCGGGATGAGGAAGTTGCCGAGGACCGCAGGGATGGACGGAATCAGGAAGAAGAAGATCATCATGATGCCGTGCATCGTGAACAGGCGGTTATAGGTGTCCGACTGGAACAGGTCCCCCTCGGGCGTGGCCAGCTCCATCCGGATCAGGACCGCCATGAGACCGCCGATGGCGAAGAAGAAGGTGATCGAGATCAGGTAGAGGATCCCGATTCTCTTGTGGTCCGTGGTCAGAAGCCACGACCTGATGCCGTAGTCGGCGTTCAAATAGTGGACCTTCGGCGGGATGCCCGTCTCGGACGGCAGCGCGACCATCATGTGCCTCCCGAGGTCTTGAGCGTCTTCACGTAGTCGATCAGCTGGAGCAGCTCCTCTTCGCTGAGCTGACCCTTGAACGTCGGCATGATCGGCTGGTAGCCCGCGACGATCTTGGCCTGCGGGTTCAGGATCGACTCTCTTACGTACCCCTCGTCCGCGAGCACGCTCCGCCCGCCCTGCAGGGCCACGCGCTTTCCGATGAGCCCGGCCAGGATCGGGGCGCGCGCGGCCGTGTCTTGCCTATGGCAGGTGTTGCAGGCCTTGGAGACGAACAGCGCCTCGCCCGAGGCGGCGGGCGTCCGGCCGTGTCTCTCGCCTCCCAGCCAGGCCTGGTAGTCGTGCGGCTCCATGACGATCACGCGGCCGATCATGCGCGAGTGTTCGGCGCCGCAGTACTGCGTGCAGAACAGGTGGTAGGTGCCGATCCTGTCGGCCTGGAACCACAGCGTCGAATAACGGCCCGGAAGGACGTCCGTCTTGATCCGGAACTCGGGAAGGAAGAACGAGTGAATCACGTCCTCCGACGTCAGGGTCAGCTTGATCGGCCGGCCCACCGGGACGTGCAGCTCGTTGATCTCGCGGTTCCCCTCCGGGTGCTGGATCTTCCACATCCACTGCTTGCCGACGACGGACATTTCGGCCGCGCCCGCGGGCGGCCGGGCGATCGCGAAGTAGACGCGGGCCCCCCAGACGAACAGGAGCAGCATGAGCCCGAGCGGCACCAGCGACCAGGTCGCCTCGAGAATGGTCGTGGCCCTCGATCCGGGCGAGGGAGGCCTGCCGATCTCGGAGGGGGAGCGGCGGCGATACCTGACCCCGAGGTAGAAGATGAGACCGGCGATCAGGAGCGAGAAAAAAACCGCCCCCCCCAGAGCGAAGAAGAACAGGTGGTCCACCTGCCGGGCGATCGCCGAGGCCCGTTCCGGGAAGAGCGGAGCGTTCTCGAACATCAGGACCCCGGCCCCGGGCGCGCCTCCGGTAGGCCCTCGCCGCGCCGTCTCTCTCGCCACAGCGTCGAGGCGATGAGGACGCCGAGCGCCATGACCGTGGCCAGCCCGCCCGCCCGGACGAGGCCGAGGGCGAGGCCGCTGTAGCGTCCGGTCTTCGGGTCATAGCGGTAACAGAGCAGGAGGAGACGATCGGCGAGCGTGCCGATGCGGCCGTTCGCCGCCTCCACCAGCCCCAGCCGCAGGTCCTTCGGCGCGTACTCGACGCCGAAGAAGTAGCGCGCGATCCGCCCGGCCGGGGTCAGGACGACGATCCCCGTGGCGTGGGCGTACTGCTTCTGCTCTTCGTCCCAGGCGTAGCGGAAACCGACCGCTCCGGTCAATCGACGGATCGCCTCCGCCTCCCCCGTCAGGAAGCGCCAGCCTTTCCCGGCCCCCGGGCGGCCGTACAGGTCGAGCGACTGGACCTTCCTGGACCGGGCCTGCCCCGGAGTGTCCTGCGGGTTGAAGCTGACCGTGATCACCTCGAACTCCTTGCCCGCGTCGAACCTCAGGGTCTTCAGGCTGCTGGCGATTCCCTGCAGGGACAGGCCGCACAGCATCGGGCAGTCGTAGTAGGCGAGCGACAGGATCACCGGCCTGTCCTCGAAGAGGTCGCCCAGGCGGACGGCGCCGCCCTCCTCGTCGCGGAACTCGAGGTCGAGCGGCACCTGCTCGCCGAGCCTCTGGTCGAACCCGACCCGGAGCGCAGGGGGCGGCAGGCCCTCCCCCGCCGGCGAGGCGGACCCGTCCGGGCCCGGCGGGGCGGACGGTCCCGCGAGCGGCCGATTCGCCGCGGCCATGGCCAAAAGAAACGCGACGACCGCCGCCCTGCGGATCACGGCGCCCCTCTTCGTGGCGGAGGAGCCGCGGATCGCTTCCCGCCGGCCCGCCGCGGGCGCGCCGTCTTTTTCTGCGGCGCCTCCGCCGGCGGCGGGGCAGGAAGCCCCTTCTCCAAAAGCAGCTCCACGGCCCGGTCGATAGGGATCCTTCCGATTCCGGCCTGCCGGTCGACCCAGCCGTAAGAGGTCAGGACCGAGTCCTCGCGCGCACGCAGCTCCTCCATGTCGCGGACGGGAGAACTCTGCAGTCTCGGCTCGGGCGGCGGCCGGGGTGCTCTCGCCTCCGCGATCGGCGACGGCGGCGGATCGTGGGCGATCTGCCGAGATTTCCAGTGGGCCACCAGGAGCCACACCATTCCCAGCACCACGATCATGGTCAACGCCAGGCCGATCCCGAAGGACACGACGCCGCGCAGGTCGAGCTCTTGATCGAACGTGCCGGGTTCCGCCCCGCCCGCCACCTGTCGCGCCTTCGGCTCAGTCATGCGCCAGAGCCTCCGGCAGGAACGGATCGCGGATCGGGAGGAGCGGCCGCCGCGCCAGCCGCCCGGCGAACGCACTCAACCAGAGACCGCCCAGGGCGATCGCGGTTGCGGCATCGAGCCAGTGAAACGCCGGCCCGTCCGGGGAGAGCGCGGGCAGAGCCAGCCAATGGAGGTCGACCCAGCGCATAACGAGCAGCAGGATCGCCACCGCGGACAAGCGGCCGGCGTTCCGTTTCCCTTCGCGCGACAGGAGCAGGAGAAACGGCAGCGCGAAGTGCAGCGTCACCAGCGCCAGGGACACGCCACTCCAGCCGCCGAGGAGCCGTCCGCGATACCAGGTGATCTCCTCCGCGAGGTTGCCGGACCAGATGATGATGAGCTGCGAGACGGCAAAGTAGGCCCATAGGACCACGAACGTCAGAAGGAGCTTGCCGTAGTCGTGGAAATGGATCGGGCGGAACGCGGCCGACATCGGCCCGCGGGAGGACAGGTACAGTGCCACGAGAACGGCGAACGACAGGCCCGCGATGGCGTGCCCACCGACGAAATAGACGCCGTAGATCGTGGAATACCAGCGAGAATCGAGAGACATCAGCCAGTCGATCGACGCGAAGGTGGCCGTCAGGCAGTAGAGGACGAGGCCGGGGGCCGCGATCATCTGCATCCGTCGCGGCAAGGCGGGATCACCCGTCGCGTCCTGCCGGGCGGACAGCCGCTGCAGCACCCAGGCGAACCCGCACCAGATCGCGAAGTAGAGGGCCGCCCGGGAGATGAAGAACGGGGCGTTGAGGTACACCGCCTGGTGACGCAGGAGGGCGTCCGCCCGGACCTCGTCCGGGCGCGCCCACCGGTACAGCTCGGGCAGACCGAACAGGAGCGGCACGAAGAACAGGGCGACGAGGGGCAGCGTTCCGGACGCGGCCTCGAGCACACGCCTGATCATCAGCCCCCAGCCGCCGCGCGTCAGGTGGTGCAGCATGGCGATGGCGGAACAGCCGAGGGCGATCGACAGCCAGTAGAGAAAGGCGACGAGGTACGAGCGGAAGAATTGCCCCCGGTCCATCCAGGCGCCCAGGAGACTAAGGGCCGCCGCTACGGCGCCGACGGCGAAGGCGCCGCGCCGCACGGCGGCGAGGCCCGCGGGCGGTGCGTAGGCTGCGGGCGCCAGTGACACGGCGGCCGTCCCGCTCACCGGCGCGCCTCCGCCGGCGGGGCGCTGCCGCCCTCGGCGCCGTCCGCCTGCGACCGAACTTTCTCGATCGCCTCGCGGTCGCGCGCCGGCACCTCCTGGAGCGGAGCGTGTTGCGACATCTGAAGCGCGCGGATGTAGGCCGCGATCGCCCAGCGGTCTGCGGGCGGCACCTGGGCGGCGTAGCTCGACATCTGGCCGAACCCCGAGGTCACGACATCGAAGAAGTAGCCGATCGGCTGCGTCCGCAGCCGATCGATGTGGAAGGACGGGGGCTCTTTGAAGCCGCGCTCGACGATCATGCCCCTCCCATCCCCGACCCGGCCGTGACAGGGCGAGCAGAAAATGTCGAAACGCTCCCGCCCGCGCAGCAGCAGGGCCCGCGTCAACGAGACCGGGAGAGCCGCCACGAACTTCCCGTCGGGGCCGATGCCGGTAAAGAAGATGCGGTCGGCCCGCAGCTCGCCGCGCGCCACGGTCCCCTCGACCGGCGGCCGGGCCGCCATCTCGTCGTCGAAGAAGTCGCTTCGAGCCAGTGGCTTCACCTTCGGCTGGTTGAACATGTCCTGGCGGCAGGCGGGAGCCGCCAGGAGCAGGACCATGACGGCCGCCGCGCGCGCTCGAGCCCGACTCGCCTCAGTATTCGACATCGAACACCCCGCTCGGGCTCAGGCCCTCGAGGAAGATCCGCGTCGATTCTGGGTCGAACTTCGGGTCCTTCGACTCGATGCAGAGGAAGTAACGGTCGCGGCTCGCCAGGGCGAAGTGCGGCACGTTGAACACCGGGTGGTAGGGCGTCGGCAGGCCGTTCAGGACGAGCATCCCGAAGACCGTGAAGATCCCGGCGATCAGGATGGTCAGCTCGAAGGTGATCGGGATGAACGCCGGCCACGAATTGTACGGCCGCCCGCCAATGTTCAGGGGATACGCCACCGCCGAGACCCAGTATTGCAGCCCGTACCCCGCGAGGGCGCCGATGATCCCGCCGATCAGAACCAGCATCGGCACCCGGGAGGGCCGGTGGCCGAGTGTTTCGGACAGGCGCTCGATCGGGAACGGCGTGAAGGCGTCCAGTCTGCGGTATCCGGCCGACCGCGCCGCCCCGGCGGCCGCCAGGAGATCGTGCGGCGAGGCGAACTCGGCCATCTGCCCGTACAGGCGCACGGTCCTGGGCCGCGTCATTTCCTCGCCTCCTCGATCCTCGCCTCCGGCAGGATCGTCCGCATCTCGAAGATGGAGATCATCGGCAGGAAGCGGATGAACAGGAACATGAGGGCAAGGAACAGCCCGATCGACCCGACGAAGGTCGAGTAGTCCCACACCGTCCCCGAGTACATGCCCCACGACGAAGGCAGGAAGTCCCGGTGCAGGCTGGTGACGATGATGACGTAGCGCTCGAGCCACATGCCGACGTTCACGATGATCGCGATCACGAACAGGAAGACCGGCGACCGGCGCAGCCGCTTGATCCAGAGAGCCTGGGGCGCCACCACGTTGCACGCGATGAGCGACCAGAACTGGAAGGCGTACGGCCCGAACATCCGGTTGAGCGACATGTACACGTCGAAGCGGTTGTCACCGTACCAGGCCATGAAGATCTCGATCAGGTAGCCGTAGGCGACGATGAGCCCGGTGGCCAGCATCACCTTCGCCATGTTCTGAAGATGTCGATCGGTGATGAAGTCCTTGAGACCGAAGATCGCCCGCAGCGGGATGGCGAGCGTCAGCACCATCGCGAACCCGGAGTAGATGGCCCCCGCCACGAAATAGGGCGGGAAGATCGTCGAGTGCCATCCCGGGATGATGCCGACGGCGAAGTCGAAGCTGACGACACTGTGCACCGAGACGACCAAGGGCGTCGCCAGGCCCGCCAGCATCAGATAGGCGGACTCGTAGTTGTGCCAGTGCCGCGCCGAACCCCTCCAGCCCATGGCCAGCATGCCGTACACGATCTGCGCGAACCGGCTCTTGGCGCGGTCGCGCAGCGTGGCGAGGTCCGGGATCAGGCCGATGAACCAGAACAGGAGAGAGATGGTGGCGTAGGTCGACACCGCGAAGACGTCCCAGACGAGCGGGCTTCTGAACTGAGGCCAGACGCCCATCGTGCTGGGGTAAGGGAAGAGCCAGTAGAGCACCCACGGGCGGCCGAGATGCACGACCGGATAGAGACTGGCGCAGGCCACCGCGAACAGGGTCATCGCCTCGGCGAAACGGTTGATGGAGTTGCGCCACTCCTGTCGCAGGAGCAGCAGGATGGCCGAGATGAGCGTGCCGGCGTGGCCGATCCCGATCCACCAGACGAAATTGGTGATGTCCCAGCCCCAGCCGACCGGGATGTTCACTCCGTAGATCCCCACGCCCTTGAGGAACAGGTGCCCGAGCGTGCCGAGAAGGAGCATGACCAGGAGGAAGGCGGCCCCGAAGGCGGCGAACCACCAGCGCGGCGTGCCGCGCAGGACGACCGCGCTGATTTTGTCGGTCACCGTCGCGGAGGTGTAGCCGGGTGCTATGAGCGGGGGACGGCCCGGATCCGCGGCCCTGGGGCCGCCCGTTCCGGGGGTCTGTTCCATGTCAGCGCCTCCTCACGACGTACGCGCCCGTCAGCCCCTCTCGAGATCGGGGTTGGGGTTGCGCAGCTTCGCGAGATACGTGGTGCGCGGCCGCGTGTTGAGCTGCTCCAGGAGGCCGTAGTTCAAAGGCTCCGCCTTCAGACGGCTGACGCGGGAGTCCTTGTCGTTGATGTCGCCGAACACGATCGCCTGCGTGGGGCAGGCCTGCTGGCAGGCGGTCTGGATCTCGCCGTCCTTGATCGGCCGCTCCTCCTTCTCGGCGGTGATGCGCGCGCCGTTGATCCGCTGCACGCAGTAGGTGCATTTCTCCATGACGCCGCGCGAGCGCACCGTGACGTCGGGGTTGCGGCCGAGCTTCAGGACCGGCGTCGTTTCGTCGCTGTACTGCAGGAAATTGAAGCGGCGCACCTTGTAGGGACAATTGTTGGAGCAGTAGCGCGTCCCGACGCAGCGGTTGTAGACCATGTCGTTGAGCCCCTCGCTGCTGTGGCTCGTGGCGCCGACCGGGCAGACCACCTCGCACGGCGCCTGCTCGCACTGCATGCACATCACCGGCTGATGGTGCGCGTCCGCCGCTTCGGGTCCGCCCTCGTAGTAGCGGTCGATCCGCAGCCAGTGCATCTCGCGCCCGCGCCGCACCTGATCCTTGCCGACGACCGGGATGTTGTTCTCGGCCACGCAGGCGACGACGCAGGCGTTGCAGCCGGTGCAGGCGGAGAGATCGATCGCCACGCCCCAGGCGTGCCCTTCGTACTTGAAGCCGGGATAGAGTGTTGAGTCTTTCGGCGGGGCCTCTCCCATTTTGCGCGCAAATTCAGGGTCGTCCTTGTACTCCGCCAGCGTGCCGACCCGGACGAGGTCCCTCCCCTCCATGCTGAAGTGCTCCTGAGTGCACGCCAGGACCTGCCGCCCGCCGGTCCTGCGGATCGCGGCTCCTGGATGCGACCACAAAGCACCCGTGGTCCTGAGGGCGTAGGCGTCGAATCCGATCCCCGCGCCGACGCGGCCGCACTTCCGGCGTCCGTAGCCGAAGTGCACCGTCGCCGCCCCGTCCGGGTGGCCCGGCAGGATCCAGGCCGGTGCAATGACCTTGCGTCCCTCGACCTCGATCTCGACGACGTCGCCGCTTGCGATCCCGAGCCGGCCGGCTGCGGCGGGGCCGATGTAAGCGGCATTGTCCCAGGTCATCTTCGACAGAGGCTTCGGCAATTCCTGGAGCCAGCCGTTGTTGGCGAAACGGCCGTCGTGGATCGTCGGGTCGGGACGAAAGTTCAGCTCGAGGAGGCCGTCGTCGTCCGCCCGCTCCGTCGCTCCCGCCTGGCGGATCGCGGCGAGCGCCCGCGCGGCGGCGCCCGGCTCGGGTGTTGCCGCCTTCGGAGGGAGGGCCGTCCCCGGGACCATGCCGTCGTGAAGCGAGAGGCGCCAGAAGGATTCGAAGTCGGCCGCCTTCGCCGTCGTCCGCCAGTAGTCGCGCAGAATCTCCCGTCCCGTCCGCGGCGGGTCGTCGAGGAAGGCGGAGAGAAGTTCGTGCGCCGACTTGCCCGCGTACAGGGGCTCGATGAGCGGCTGCATGAGAGTGACCGTCCCGTCGTAGGCGCGGGCGTCAGTCCAGGTCTCGAGCGTGTGGGCTTCGGGAATGTGCCAGTGGCAGTACTCGGAGGTCTCGTCCTCCTCCAGGCCGAGACGCAGGCGCAGCGGGACCTTGAGGAGGGCCTCCGTGAAGCCGAGATCGGCCGGGGCGTCGAAGACCGGATTGCCGCCGATGATCGCCAGGAGGTCCACGCGCCCGGCCCGCATGTCCTCGACCAGCTCCCGGATCGACGCGACCTGATCGACCGGCTCGACCTCCACGGGAGCGGAATGCAGGACGGTCGAGCCGGCGTTTCCGAGCCGGTCGTTGATCGCGTGGACCAGAGCGTGGACCGCGGCCGGCGCCTGATCGCCGGCGACCACGATGCCCCGGCCGGCATGTCCCCGGAGGTCCGCGGCCGCAGAGGAGATGAAGCGGGCCTCGTCGTCCGCGAGACGTTCCGGCGATCCGGACGTCCCGCCGACTCCCAGCTCCGCCACGAGAGCCACGGCGAGACGCGGCACACGGACCGACCGGATCGCGAGCCTGTGGTCCGCCAAAGTACCGGTGGCGGTCGGGGAGGTTTCGATCATGTACAGACGGCTCATGCGCGCCTGCCCGCCGCGCACCCGGCGGCGGTCGGCGAAGTCCCGCGCGTAGCGCAGGCTGCCGGGGCTGGCGATCAGGACGTCGGCGTCGAGCGAGAGAACGACGTCGGCCCGGGAGAAGTCGTAGCGGGTCTCGATGCTTTCGCCGAAGGCGAGGCGCGCCCCGAGCCGGACGTTGTCCCTGCCGGACGGCTCGTACTGGTGCCACCGTGCCTTCGGGAAGCGGGTCACGAGGGACCGGACCTGGTCCCCGAGGGTCGGGGAGGTGACGGTCCCGGTCAGGATACGGATTCCCGCGCCGCCCTGGGACTGCTGGGCGCGCAGCGCCGCCTGGAGTCTTTGAACGAAGGCGCTCCAGGTCCGGATTTCACCGAGCTCGAGCAGGAGCTGCGAGCGGTCGGGATCGTACAGGCCCAGCACCAGCGCCTGCGCGAACACGTCGGTGGCCCCCAGGCTCGCAGGGTGGTCCGGGTTCCCTTCGATCTTGGTGGGCCGCCCCTCGTGGCTCTCGACCAGAAGACCCGTGGCGTACCCGCCGAGTGTTGCGGCGGTGGCGAAGAAACGGGGACGGCCGGGCACGATCTCCTCCGGCAGCTTCACGTACGGCACGATGGCCTCGAGCGGCTGGCGCGTGCACGCGCTCAGCCCCGCGAGCGCCAGCGAGGCCGCGGCGAGCTGCAGGAACCGGCGGCGGTCCAGTCCCTCCTCCCACTCCGACGCGTGGCGCGGGAACTCGCGGTGCAGCAGGTCCTGGAAGGCAGGATCGCCCGACAGCTCCTCCAGGCTCCGCCAGAACTCGCGCCCGCGCGACCGCGACAGCCGCTCGCGGGCCGATTCGAGGTCGTTTCTGTGGCTCATCGTGTCCCTAACGGTGACAGGTGGAGCAGCTCGTCAGGTCCAGAGCGCTCCTGATCCCGTACTCGCGGACCAGCCGCGGCCCGAGCGACGCCTGGTCCGGCGTCTCCCACTTCGGATTGAAGACCTCCGCGCGCGGCCGCACCCGGGTCTCGGGGTGGCGATGGCACTGCAGACACCATTCCATCTGCAAGGGCGCCTCCTGGCGCATCAGCGGCATCTCGTCGACTCGGCCATGGCACGAGACGCAGCCGACCCCCTTCGCGACGTGGATGCTGTGATCGAAATAGGCGAAATCGGGCAGGTCGTTGACCCGGGTCCAGACGATCGGACGATCGTCCCTCAGGCTCGCGCGCACCGGCTCGAGCATGTCGCTGTCCGCCCAGATCAGCTTGTGACAGTTCATGCAGGTCGCCGTGGGAGGAATCCCCGCGAACCGGGAGGTCTCGACGGAGGTGTGACAGTAGCGGCAGTCGAGGCCCAGGCCCGCGACGTGGTGCTCGTGGCTGAAAGGGACCGGCTGCTTCAGGACGATTCCCTGCCGGGTGGTGTAGGGTGAGCGATCGAGCGCCATGAGGACCCAGCTCAGCCCCGCGAGCACGAAGACGGCGGCATAGATCGACACCCTGGAGAGGGTGTTGGTGCTGCGATGGAAGATCTGGGACATGCGGCAGTCGTCGTCTCGCGCGCGCACCAGGAACGGCGCGGCGCACCGGTCGAATGCCCCGGAGACCTTACTTTCTGCGCGTGTACGTGATGCTCAGACTGGGTGTCTCCTTGCCGTCGGGCCCCCGCCTGTACATGGTGAACTGGCGCGTGTCGTCGTCCTTCCAGACCTCCACGTCGCGCCACTGCATGGTCTTCCCCCTGGACATCATCGAGCCGCGCATCGTCAGGGTCTTGCCCGCGGCATCGTACGCGCCCTCCGACGTCATCGGGGTCGTCAGGTCGGAGTCGACCCAGGTCGAGGTGTATTTCTTCTTCGCCGGCTCGTAGCCGGTGATTCCGTGTCCTTCGAAGGGGGACGAGCCCGGGTTGCTCTTGAATTCCGTGATCATCCACAAGCCGCCGCAGCACAGCCGGTTGGTCTCGACGCCCTTGGAAATCTGCGGCGGCGTCCCCGGAGGGCCCATCGAGATCTCGACGCTGGCGTCCCAGGTCCCCTCCGCGCGTCCCAGCGCGGCGTGCTCGGCGGTCGCCTTCGGAATCTCCTGCGCCTGGGCCGCTTCCTGTTTCGCACCGCCTTCGGGCGGGGCCGCGGGTTTCGGATTGTCCGCCGCGGCCGCGTAGAGTCCCGCCGCGAGCAGCGCCGCCGCGATCGCGGCCAGGGTCGCGCGGCCCGAGTGTCCACGATGACTCATGCTCTCACCTCCCGTCGGATGTTCCGTCGTTCAACCGCAGTCTAGCCGATTCAAGGGGCCGTCGACACCGCGCCTCTTGCCGTGGTGGGGCGGCAGACCCTGCACGCCGGATATCCCGCGTCGCGCGCCTCACCGGCGCTCCTGAACTTACTTTGTGCTGGCGTCGAGGTCGATCTTCAGGCTGCTTCGCAGGGCGTTCGAGACCGGGCAGCGGCCCTCCGCCTCCTTGGCGATGTCGGAGAACTGGGCGGCATTGATGCCCTCGAGCCCCTCGGCAATCACCTGAAGGTGCGAGGACTGGATCTTCAGCCCGGCCTCTCCGAAATCGGCGCCGACCGTTGCGGAGACGTGCAGCCTTCGCGCCTTCGCGCTCTTGCGGCCGAGCGTGGCCGCCAGCGCCATGGCGTAGCAGGCCGCGTGCGCCGCGGCAATCAGCTCCTCGGGGCTGGTCTTGCCTCCGGGCTTCTCGACGCGGGCCGGGAAGGTGATCGGCAGGCTGAACGCGCCGGTGCCGGCCTTCACCTCGCCCTTCCCCTCCTTGACGGTCCCCTCCCAATCAACGTGTGCGTTTCTCTCGAACGTCGCCATGTGTGACCTCCCGGAATTCGGTTGCGCAAATCTCGGCTCAAGATTCCCTGGTTCGAAGGGGTCCTATCATAGCGGATCGCACGCGCCTCCGGCATCAGGAGAGCGAGGGGGGATCGGCCAGACGGAAGAGGTCCGCGGCGGCGGAACGCAGGGTCGCGACCGTCGCGCCGATGACGAGTCCCGGCCAGGCCACGATCCACCAGGCCTCCGCCAGGACATCGCGGCCCGATCCCATGATGCCGCCCAGCGACACCGCGGGCGGCGGCGGGCCCAGACCCAGCAGGGACAGGGCCGATTCGAGGAGGAGAGTGTCCGCGAAGCGCAGCGAGGCGGCGGTGGCCAGGATCGGTCCAAGCTGGGGCAGGAGATGCAGGATCACGACGCGCAGCGGCCGAGAGCCGAGGGCGCGCGCCTGCAGCGCCAGATCGCTCGTGCGGATGGACATCATCCCGGCCCGCACGACCCGCGCCAGGCCCGTCCAGGTGGTGCCCCCGAGGACCAGGACCAGAAGGAGCGAGGACGGGGTGAAGAGGGCCGCGCACAAGAGGTAGACCAGGACACGCGGGATCGACATCAGGGCGTCGACACCGCGCATGAGCGCCGTGTCCCACGCTCCCCCCGCGTATCCGGCCACCGATCCCACGGCGATCCCGAGAAAAAGCGCCAGGGCGACGCTCA
>WNEQ01000798.1_pt1 | contig 16750 bp, 5 predicted proteins | sample 5399971 | NCBI WGS metagenome assembly WNEQ01 (sample SAMN13153330, study PRJNA577476) | soil metagenome | isolation source: 20 cm grassland meadow soil 2 days after 1st rain plot 5 | place: USA:California | collected 2015-09-18
ATGCGCTCGCTCTCCCCGACCCACTTCGAGAGGACGTCCGCGATGCTGACGTTGAAGAAGGTCATGTCGTTCTCCGTCGCGATCGCCTTCACGAGCAGCGTCTTGCCGCAACCCGGGGGACCGTAGAGCAAGATCCCGCGCGGCGCCTGGAGGGAGATCTGCGCGAACAGCTTCGCCTCCTGGTACGGGAGCACGACGACGTCCTTGATGCGCTCGATCGCCTCCATGAGCCCGCCGATCTCGCCGTACGTCACGTTCGGCTTCTCGCCGAGGAGGAGGGACTTGACCTCGAGGTTCGGGAGGATGTCGAGGACCTCCATCGTCGGAGGCAGGACGCCGATCTGGAATCCGGGCTTGAGCTTCTTGAAGACGTTCTTGTCGCAATCGATCAGCCGCTTCTCCATGTCCCCTTCCACGGAGATCACGAGCTTGCCGTCCAGCATGTCGACGACCTTCGCGATCACGCCCTCGTTGCGCACCGCGCTGCCTTCCACGATCGCGTACGTCTGCGGGTGCACCCAGACGTATTGGCCGACGCCGAGCTGCGACTTGTCGACCAAGCCGGTCGAGACCTTGAGCAGTTCGGTCGCGCGCGCGACGACAACCTGGTTCCCGTCGAGGTCGGGACCTTCCTTGCGGACGACGTACGCGTAGAGGAGCGGCGGTTGCTTGATCTTGTTGAACTTGTCCTCGTAGGCTTTCAGGCGGTACTCCCGTTCCTCGATCTCGTAGCGGAAGGAGTGAAGGTCGCGCTCGTACTGCCGACGGAGGCGATCCATCTTCTCCTCGAACTCGTCTCGGACTTCTTCCGCCGACTTCGACACCTTTCCGTCGCCCTCGTCACTCGCCATTTTTGGATCACCGCGGGCTTGCGCACGCGAGTCGTTCAGGACGCGACGGCATCCGCTCTCGGGACGCGAGTCTGTGGAACAAGCTGCCGCCTCGTCCCATCCCTTGTTAGAAAGTGGCATCCGGAATTAAAGCTTTTGTTATCGGTACTGAAGATGGGACAATCCTGCGACGCGTGCGAAAATCGTCGCGTCCTCCCGGAGGAACGTGATCGCGCGTCGCGACTCGCACGCGGTTTCTTGTTGTAGCGAACGGACTCACAGAAATACAGAGCGCGCACGCTCGCATCGTGCGCCCGATGTCCTTACGTGTAGCTGCCCTGGATCAATTTCTTGATGTACGGGGTGAGGACCCGCGCGAGGCCCATGTCCCCGTCCCAGTCTTCGATCTGGTCCCAGTGATGATCTTCCATGTCCTTGATGCATCGCTCGATCTGGCTGGTCCAGCTCTGCGAGCCGTCGCCTTCGATCCGAGCCGCGAGCACGAGCCACTTGCCGCGGCCGATCAGGATGTGCATGTGGCCGACCGTCATCTCGTTTAGGTCGGCGTAGTCGTCCCCGCGGAGAGCGTCCTTGACGAACGCCTGCACCGCCGTGAGCATGCCGCTCAAGATGTCCGTGTCGACGTCGGGTCTGAGCCGTCGGGTCTCGTGCTTGATCAACAGGCCGTCCTTGTGATTGAGGAGGAACACATCCTCGAGGATCGCGTCGCTCGACTTCGCGGTCGTCGTTGGCGGCGGGGCGGCGGGCTTGGACGCCTCGGCCCCTCGTCGACGCAGGATGAGGAACGCGGCCGCGGCGACCGCCGCGCCGACGAGCACGAGGATCCACCAGAATTGCGCCAAGACGCCCGGGGCGGTCGCGAATTGGAAGGTCTTCGACTGCACCATCGTGTTCCCGGCGAGATCGCGTGCGGTCGGATCGATCACGACGAAGTAGGTCGCTCCGGAATCGAGGTCGCGCGCCGGGACGAACGTCATGACGCGGGAATCCGAACTCCACAAGAATGCGCCGTCCATCGCGGGCGTGATCGAGAACGCGGCCTCGACGGAGCTACGGTTCATGGGCTCGCTGAACGTCACGATGATCCAAGGCGTCAGGTTCGTGTTCGATCCGACGGGCCGAGAATCCGTCACGAACGGCGCCAAGACGTCAACAAGCGTCCACGTGTCGTTCGTCGCGGGAGCCGCTTCAACGTTCCCCGCGCGATCCCGCGCGATTGAACGGAAGGCATAGACATGGGCGCCTTGCCCCACGAATGTCGCGCCGGTCGCCGTCGTGTTCGTGTATCCCACGAGATCCGTCCAGGGATTCGTTCCATCTTTCCACTGAATGGCATATGCCGCGATATCCGTCGTGCCGACGACGGGGCCCCATGCAATCGCGAATTGGAGGGCGTTCTCGTATCTCGGTAACGTCGTGACGGCGGAATCGGGTGGCGTGACGTCCACGATCGTCCACGACTCGTTTCCGGTCACCGTTTCGGTGTTCCCCGCGTGGTCCGTGGCGACCGAGCGGAACTGGTACGTGTGGCCATCCTGGCCGGTGAACGATCCCGAGGTCGTCGCAGCCGTCGCCACGAGCCAGTCCGTCCAGCCGGCCCCGTTGTCATTCACTTGAACGTGGTAGGTCGAGACGTCCGTCGTCCCCTCGGTCGGTCCCCAGTAGACGGTGAAGGAGAGGGAGGCTTCGTACCTCGGCAGGGCCAGCGTGCGGGAGGTCGGAGCGATCGTATCGACCATCGTCCATGTGTCGTTCGATGCCGGGGGGACCTCGACGTTGCCCGCGGCGTCCGTGGCGATCGACCGGAAGGCGTAGATCCCTTGGCCCGAGGCCGTGAACGTCCCGGACGTCGCGGTCGTGCCGACGAGCCAGTTCGTCCAGCCGGCGGCTCCGGCATTGGATTGGATCGTGTAGGAGGCGATGTCCGTCACGCCCACATCCGGTCCCCAGGACACAAGGAACGCGCTCCGGTTTTGGTACTGGCTCAACGCATTCACATGGGAGCCCGGCCGGACCGTGTCGACGATCGTCCACGTATCGTTCGCGGACGGGCGGGATTCTCGGTTCCCCGCGGCATCCTCCGCCGTCGTGGCGAACTCGTACGCCCCGTCGGCCGACGCCGTGAACGAGAGGAAGCCGAAGTTCCCGCCAGGTTGGACGGAGTACTGAATCCAGATCGCGCTCCCGGCCGTCCGGTACCAGAGGGTGATATTGGCCACCCCAGTCCCGTTCCCGTCCGAAGCGCTGTACGAGACCCAGAAGGTGAGCGTGTTCTCATACGTCGGCAAGGGGCTGGCCGCGGACGTCGGAGCGTCTTTGTCGACCATCCCGAACGATTCCGTGTGGCTGGTCCCCATGTTTACGGACCGCGGGTCGTTGGTGAACGCGTAAGGCGGGTACATCACGCTGACCTGGGTCACGTTGTCGGTCGGGACCGGCGAGTTCACGTAGATGCGGTCCGTGACGAGGATCCAGGATTGGATGCCGGAAGGGGCCGTGCGATCCCAGATCGTCGTGCTTCCGTCCGCGACCTTGATGTGGGCCCCGGCGACCGGCGTGAAGCCGTTCGGCCAGAGCGCGTCGACCTCGAGGAAGTTCCGGACGGTGAGATTTCCTGCGGCCATCACCGCGAGCTTCGTGAACGGACTGTTCACCGCAATCGCTTCCGTGTAGTTGTCCACATAGAACTCGTAGCTACCGATCGACGACAGCGTCGCGTTGTCAGCCGTGAAGTGGATCTTGGACGTCTTGTTTCCGATGAGGTAGTATCCGTCCGCATAGGACGACTGAATCGGGGGGCCACTGCCCGATCCACCTTTCGTCACGCCCGAGATCGTATCCCCCGCGGAGAGGCCATTCAGGACGAGTCCCGAGATGACGCCGAACGCATCCCCGCCGCGGCCACCGTTCGTCCCGATGAGCGAGTCCCCGCCCCGGCCGCCTTGCATCGTAGTAACCCAGTTCGACGAGAAGCTCGGAGACGTGTACACGGCCGCGATCCCCGCGGCCGCGCCCCCGTTGCCGCCGAACCGCGTGCCGACGCCCCCGGCTCCGCCGGTGACGATATCCACTTGGTTGAAACTGGCCTGGGTGTTGTTGAATGCGCCGTCGTTGTTCCCGAAGAAGATGACTCCGGTCGCGTTGCCGCCGTACCCGCCGCGCAGGCCGCGGCCTCCGTCCCCGGCCGTCAGGGTCGTCAAGGTGTTGGCGTGGACCGTCGCCGGGCCTGCGACGTAGAAGACCGCGACCCCGTTCGCCGCGCCGCCGGTCCCGCCGTTCCCGGATCCTCCGCCGGCCACCGCTCCGTTTCCACCGATGCCGCCTCGGATGTTCTGGAGAACGTTACCGCTCGCATCGGCGTTTCGCGCACCGATCAGAAACACCGCGTCCGCGTCGCCGCCGGTGCCGCCGTTCCCGTTCGTCGTCCCACCGGTTCCACCGAGTCCCCCGCCGCCGCCGGACACTCCGTCGGCCGTGTTCGTGAATAATTGACTGGTTCCGATCGAATTCACCACTTCGATAGCGACGGCCGTCCCCGCGTCTCCGCCTCGGCCACCGGTCGTCGTCGTGGCGCTCCCGCCACCCGATCCCCCGTTTCCGCCCGTCATGGTCGTGACCGTGTTCCACTGGATCATGGGATTCGTCGTGCCGACGACGACAATGCCCGCGGCGGAACCCCCGTTGCCACCACGACCTCCCGTGCCTCCAGTGTTTGCCTGACCGTCGCCCCCACGTCCTCCGCTCACGCTCTCGACTGCGTTGCTCGTGAGCGAGGCCGAGGGCGCCCCAGACACGTAGATCCCCACGCCGATCGTGCCATCACGCCCCGGAGCCCCCGGACCGATCCCGGCAAGCCCTGGGGAGCCGCGGACACCCTGAACCGTGTTTCCGTCAATCGATGCGGTCGCCCCGCCCGTCACCAAGATGCCCATCGCGAAGCCACTACTCACGTTCGTGATCCTGTTGCCCGACACCGTCGGGAAACCCGGCTGCTCGACCTGGATCCCGATCGCGGTGTTGTTGATCGCGTTGTTGGAAATCTGGACGCTGGAGGCGTTCGCGTACACGCCCACGTTCGTCGCGCGGAGGATCGTGTTGCTCGAGACATAGCTCGATGACCGAAGAAACACGAATCCGGCTCCCGCCTGGATGATCTTGTTGCTAATGATGTCCGGAGAGCTGTCCGTCGCCGAGATCGCTCGGTCGACGCGATCGAACGTCGACCAGGAAACGGAGCCGGATGAGCTGGCGTTGAATTGGATGCCGCCCCACGGGGTTAGGGATGACGTGTTCGCGGCGAAGGTGATTGGTTTCGCCAGGGTCCCATCGGCTTTCAGCTGCCCGTCGACGAAGAGGTGCACGCCCGGATCGAACCTCACCGTCGTCCCGGGCATGATCGTCAGGGTCCAAGGAGCCCTGATCGTGACGGCACCCGTCGCGATGTAGAGAGTGTCGGCCACACCCCAGGTCACGTCCGCCGTGTACACGCCTCGGACGTACGTGGTGGCGCTCACGGTCGGGGCGCTGACGAGCAGGACCGCCCCGATCGACCCGAGGAGCGCGAGGGCCACCGCCACGCTTCTCATCGAGAACCGCGGGGGGTGGGTGCGCATGCGAGGCGGCGTCTCCCGGGCGAGGGCATTCCCCGGCCCAGTGCCGTCCACGTTCTCCGCTTCCATATATTACTCAAATGTCGCCGTTATCCCGCGTGATACCGACTTCGCAACCGGATAACGGCCGCCGCATCGGACGATGCGAGAACCTTCAAGCCGCGCCGAGGGTTTGGCCGCCCGATGTCCCGCACGGGACTCGATGCGATCTTCTCGCCGTCGTCCATCGCGATCGTCGGCGCGTCCCGTCACCGCGGGAAAATCGGATACGAAATCCTTCGCAATCTCATCTTGAACGAGTACCAGGGGACGATTTATCCGGTGAATCCGAAGGCGACGAGCATCCACGGGATCCGTGCCTACCCGAGCGTCCTCGAGATCCCCGGCCCGGTGGACCTCGCGGTGATCACCGTACCCGCCGAGGTCGCGCTTCAAGCCGTCGAGGACTGCGGAAAGAAGGGGGTGAAAGGCCTCGTCGTGATCACCGCGGGCTTCCGAGAGATTGGCGACGTGGGAACGGACCGGGAGGCGCGGCTCCTCGCGGTTTGCGCGCAATACCGCATGACGATGATCGGCCCGAACTGCATGGGTGTGATCAACACCCATCCGGACATCCGCATGGATGCGACGTTCGCGCCGACGCCGCCGTTGCCCGGCGGAATCTCGCTCGCCACGCAGAGCGGCGCCCTCGGGATTGCGATCTTAGACCATGCGAAAACGCTTGGCGTCGGTTTCGCGAAGTTCTGCTCCTTAGGGAACAAGGCGCAGGTGAGCCTGAACGATCTCCTTGAGATGTGGCATGAGGACCCGGATACGAAACTCATCCTCGCGTACATCGAGAATTTCGGCAACCCGCAAAATTTCGTCCGGATCGCGCGCGAGACCACGAAGGACAAGCCCGTGATCGCCGTGAAGTCGGGTCGATCGGAGGCCGGAAGCCGCGCGGCGGTTTCGCACACCGGTTCCTTGGGGGGCTCGGACCTCGCGGCGGAAGCCGTGTTCTCCCAGACCGGCGTGCTGCGGGCGAACTCGATCGAGGAGCTGTTCGACCTGGCGATGGCGTTCGCCTTGCAGCCCATCCCCCGAGGGGACCGCGTCGCGGTCGTCTCCGATGCGGGCGGCCCGGCAATCATGTGCGTCGATGAGCTGGTTGCCCAGGGGCTCCGGCTCGCGGAGCTGGCGCCGGCGACTCGGGCGGAAATGAAGAAGTGGGCCCCTCCGGAAGCGTCGCTCCAGAATCCGATCGACCTGACCCCGCAAGGGAGCCTCGACGATTACCGCCGCGCGATGGACGCCGTCCTCGCGGATGGATCCGTCGACGCCGTGATCGCGATCTACGTGCCGCCCGTACGCGTGGACGAAGTGGACGTCGCCCGCGCGATCTGGGAGATCGCCCGAAAACACTCGAAGCCGGTCTTGTGCAATTTCCTCGGACGCGCCCAGGATAGTGCGGGCTTCGTCGAGCTCGTCACGCATGGCGTGCCCTCGTACTCGTATCCGGAGAGCGCTGCGCGGGCGCTCGCCGCGATGCACCGGTATGCCCGCTACCGGGACCGGGACGAGGGAGACCTTCGCACGTTCCCGGTCGATCGCGGCATTGCCGAATCCGTCTTGGCCCAGAGCAGGGCGGAGAATCGAACGTTGTTGCGCGCCGAGGAGGCGAACCGCCTCCTGGAGACGTACGGGATTCGCACCGCGAAGACTCGGTTGGCACGCACCGTGGCGGATCTGCCGGCCACCGCGGCAGAAATCGGATACCCGGTCGTCATGAAGGCGGTCGGCCCCGCTCTTGTGCACAAGTCCGAACTACAAGCGGTCCTGCTCGATGTCCGCGGGAAGGAGGACCTAGTCGAGGGGGCGTCGAGCCTGGCCCGCCGCCTCCGGGACCGAGGAGTCACAATCGAGGGATTCCTGGTCCAAGAGTTCGTGACCGGTGGCACCGAGGTCATCCTGGGCATGACCCGAGACAAGGTCTACGGGCCGTGCCTTGTCTTCGGACTCGGCGGCATCTATGTCGAATACCTGAAGGACGTTGCCTTCGGACTGCCGCCGTTGACCGATCGGGACGCGATGCGAATGATCGAATCGATCCGGACCTTCCCGCTGTTGAAAGGCGTGCGAGGCGAGCCTCCCCGAGACGTGAAGGCGTTGCAAGACGCCCTCCTGCGACTCGCCCAGCTCGTGTCGGATTCCGACCGGATCCAGGAGATCGATCTCAATCCGGTGATCGTCCTCCCGGAGGGAAAGGGTTACCGGGCCGTCGACGCCCGGATCGTGCTCGCGCCGGCCCCGCCGCGGGTCTAGTCGCCGGGAACCGGGCCGCTCAACTCGATCCAAATCCCATCCGGATCTTCGACGTATGCGAGTATGCTCCCTCCTTCGGCGAAAGGAGGATGGCCGCTCCGCGCCCCTTTCCCAATCAGTTCGTGGTAGGCCCCCTCGACATCCGCGCACGCGAACGCGATGTGGTCCAGCTCGTCCCCGTTGCGATACGGGCCCGTGAAGAACTTCGAGCCGTCCGGATACCAGTTCAACTCGAGCATCTGCTTGGACCCGGCACTGCGAAGCTCCGCCCATTCGCCGTCCGTCTCCGGAACGCGCTGACGGCGCACGACGCGCATCCCCAGGACATCCCGGTAGAAGGAAATCGAACGCTCCAAGTTCCGAACCTGAATCCCGACGTAGGCAAGTGTGTAGCGCATCGAACCGATCCGGGAGCGAAGGGCCGCCCATAAGCGATTTGCCGCCGGACGACGGCGCGTAACCCTTGTAGCCTCGCCCGCCTATGTCGGTCCGGAGGGGGACATGATCCAAATTGACTTGGAGGTCCCGGACCGGCCGGGGGAGCTCGCGAAGCTCGCGGCGATCTTGGGAGATGCGGGCATCAACATCGACGCGATCGGCGCCGAGTCTGCGGGCGGGCGATCGTATGTGAGCCTGATCGTCAACCAGCCGATGCAGGCGCGGGAGGCGATGATGAAGAGCGGATACGCTTGCTCGACGCGGACCGTCCTCGTCGTCCGCCTGGACGACAAGCCGGGCGCGCTGGCCGCCCTCGCACGGAAGCTGGGAGACGCCGGAGTCGACGTCGTCAGCGCGATTCACCTCGGCACCGTGGGTGGTCATGCCCAGGTCGCTCTCGGGGTCGACAACTTGGAACGGGCGCGATCGTTGGTATGAGCCCGAGAGGGACCGGAGGCTGAGTCGGTTCCCTCGATGCGTTCAGCGCCCCTTCTCACAACCGATAACCAAAGCCCGTTTCTTAAATAAGGAGCGGGCCGCTCGATTTCTCCGTACACGAACCGCGAGGCGATGCCTCGCGACCTAGGCGGCCAGCGTATGCAAGGGGCGATCGAAGCTCTGCTTTCCGGTCTCGTACTCCGAGGCCTCGGCCCGGCCCTCTCGGGAATCCTGATGGCCGCTCCGCTGAAGAAAGTCGCCCGGGCGCAGCTCAAGAAGATCTACGTCCTCGATGAGCGCGGCGAGATGGCCGGGGAATACATCCTCGATCAGGATTGCCCGATCGACTACAACGACTTCCTGAAGGTCTTGCCCGACGAAGGGATCGGCGACCGCGATTCCTTGTTCGTGGGCGAATATGTTTTCACGGCGTTCCAGAGCGGCAAGTTCGTGTTTGTCCTCCTGTCGCGCGGCCAACTCGCGCCCGAGGATGTCAACTGGACCGCCCTCCTCCTTACGGCCGCGGATTCGCATCTCGCGTCCGCGGTGAATCGTCCCGCACCCGCCCGTGCCGCCGAACCGAAACCGGACGTCGACAAGGGAATCGCGGAACGCGATGCGCGCCTACAAGCGAAAGAAAAGTCCCTCGCCGAGCTCGAGGCGAAGCTCAAGGCGGATGCGGCGAACCTGAGTGGACGGCAGGAGGAGCTGGACCGCCAGAAGGCGAGGCTCGCGGCCCTCGCGGACTTTTCCACGCAATTGCAGGATGCGGTGTCGAAGGGCGCCTCCCGGTCGGCGAAGACCCTGGAGATCGCGGAACAGCTCGCGACGAGCTCCAACGAGGATTCGAAGAAGGCCGAGTCGAAGGCCAGCTCGGACGCGCGACAAGCATTCGAGCAGGAGCGGAAAGCGCTCATCGCGGCGAAGACCGAACTCGAAACTCGCTACCAAGAGGCTTCTGCCCGAATCGCCCAACTCGAGAAGGAGGCGAAGGACTCGGTCGCCTTCCTCGAAAGGGAACGGGCGGAGACCGCGGTTCGGTCGGCGGAAGAAGAGAAGACCCGCCGCGAAATCGAGAGCCGGGTGGCCGACCTGAGTCAGCGTTTCACGTCAATGGCGAAAGAGCGGCTCGTGGCCTCGCATCGCCCCCCCGGCGAGGTCTCTGACGAGGTTCGGAAGGCGATGGAAGGCGAGAAAGCCGAGCTCGCGCGGGAGCGCAAGTTCCTCCAGCGTCGGGCGATCGAGCTCCTGGACCGCGAGGAGCGGGTTCGGGACCGCGAAGCACGGGTCGAGGAACGAGACCGCGAATTCGGGCGACGGGACAAGGATCTCTCCGCCCGCGAAGAGGATCTAGACCGGCAACGGACGCTCCTCGCGCAAGCAAAGCCGCAGGCGCCCGAGATCCGCGCCGAACCGGACGAAGCGAAGAAAGACATCGAGCGGCGCGTGAAGATCATCCAGCAGAAGGCGCTGGAGCTGCTGGACCGGGAGGAAAAACTGCGGAGGCGCGCGGCGGAGCTCGAGGCGATGGAGTCCCGGCTCTCCGGAAGGGTGACGGTCGAGTGAAACGGCTTCCCTCCCAGAAAGAAATCAGGTCAGATAACCACCAAACGGCGCTTAAATAGGTCCGAACGGAACCCGCTGTAACCCCACGCAGACGCTCGTCAGAGTCGTGACGGCTTGAACGTCTCATGTGCAGAACTGCCAGGTTCCAACTACGACGTCGCACGAGGTGACTCAACCGGAATCCCCCGGCCTTCCGCTGCGTCGGTGAGCGGTACCGCCGCTCCGTCCAACCACTCCCTCCCGGAACGCGCCGTGGTGTTTTCGTGAAGGCGCGAACCGCGTTCCTCGTCGCCTTCGTCATGCTTGCAACCGCCGCCCTGGTGGTCGTCAGCCAGTCGATGCCCGACCCGCTCGCGAAGTTCAGGACTCCCGACGGTCGGCTCATGATTCCGGGCCGTGCGTTGACCCCGGAACTGCAACGGCTGCTGTTCCATGGCAATGACCTGCAGCCTCTCACCAATGTCACCTTCCTTCTCCCGGTGCGATCTTCGTATCCGACGGAGCGCCTCGTCGCCATCTCATTCGCGTCTCCAAATCTCAACGTCTTGGTTCATCCGCGGCAAGCGCCGGAAACGTGGGGCAGCGCCATCGATCACGTCCTCCGAGTGTGGTTCCCTCCCGTCGACTGGCACGAGGTGGCAGTCGGATTCCGAGACTCGATCCGGGACGGCGTTGGGTGGTTTTTCGATCTCTTCACGATGAACGCCAAGGCCGACGCATTGACGGTCGATTCGACGACCGTCGCAGTCGTCGACCCCGCCGCGGCAACCTGCACGACCTCCCAATCGGCGGCCGCGGGCGACAACGCGGTACTCGTGATGCTCAGCAATCGCGGGCCCACCGCGTACGCGAGCGTCACGTACGGCTCGGTCAGCCTGAGCCTGATCCCCGGGACCGCCACGAGCGGCACCGGAATCGTGCGCTCGGAGATATGGTTCTTCCAAGGCGCGATTCCAGGCGGCGCTCAAACGATGACGGCCACCCTCGTGAGTGGCACCGCGAAACAAGTGTGTGCCACGGTCCTCTTAGGGGGAGTCTTGGCCGCGACCCCGACCGCAGGGGGAACCGCGGCGAGCGGGACGACTGCGAATCCGAACATCTCGATCTCCCCGGCATCCGCCGGTGAACTGGCCTTCGCGGTCCTGGGGATCCGAGGGACCACGGCACCGACGGCCGTCACCGGCACGGGGGCCACCGCGACGTCTCTCTATGGAATCGCGCCGACTCAGTGCGCCGCCGCGCCCAATAGTTTTTGCGGCGCGGGGGCCGACATGCCCTTCCCCGGGACGGCAATCACGTGGACGGACGGCAACGCCACCGACTGGGTCATCTCCGCGGTTCGCGTGTTGCCCACCCCGAACTGCGGCGTTGCGTCGGGGAACTGCTATCGGATCGGCGCGGGTGGGACGTGGGCCACGGGTGCGAACTGGTCGAACACGTCCGGCGGGGCGGCGTGCGGCTGCACGCCCGTTGCGACGAACGATGTGATCTTCAATGCCACCCCCACCGGCACCACGACCCTTGCGGCAGCCACGACGATCGCGAGCATCGACATGACGGGCTTCACCGGCACGCTCGATACGACCGCATCCAATTGGGCGCTCACCGTCAACGGTCCATTCGCCATTCAGGGGACGTTCCAGGCTCGGAGTTCGACGATTACGATCACCGGGGACGTCGACGTGCTCACCGCGGCGACGATCATCAATCTCGGCGCATCGAGCTGGACGGTCAACGGCCTGTGGACCAACCTATCGACCTCCGCCTCGTGGGCCGCGGGGACGAGCACGGTGACGATTCGAGATGCGACAAGCGGGACGCTCACATTCGCGGCACTGGCTGGCGGAGCGAACGAGTTCAACAATCTCACGCTGGACGCCAGTGTGACTACGAGCATCACGTACACGATGGCAGCAAACCCGTTGAGGATGGGAGCGACCCTCACGATCCGCAACTCGACCGGCGGGGCGACGGGACCGACTATCTTGACGACATCGGCGTCGAACTTCGGCATCACCGCGGGGGCGCTCGCCATTGCGACCTTCGGAAGCTTGACCGCGAACGGGTCGGCCATTGCGTTCAACGGCAACGTGAACGTCAGCGCGGCGAACGGCTACGTCGTCATGGGTACGTCGGCATGGACCGTCACGGGGACCTGGACGAACGCGTCGACGTCCGCCTCGTGGAACCCCGGGACCGGTACGGTCACGTTCACGAGCGCGACCGGCGGGACGATGACGTTCGCCGGGACGAATCTTCCGGGCAACGAGTTCAACAATGTTTCTTTCAACTCCTCGGCGGCGTCCGTCCAGACGTTCACGATGGCGACAAGGGCCCTCATCTGGGGCGGGACGCTCACGATCTCGGACGGTTCCTCGACGACGGCGCTCGCAACGGCCAATCTCGGCCTGACTGGCGGCGCACTCAGCGTCGGCAACGGCGGTATCCTCACCGCTAACGCTTCCACGGTAACCGTGTCGAGCGTGGCGATGACCGGGGGAACGAGCGGAACGATCACGCTCACGACCGGCTCGTTCACCAGCAGCGGCAACTGGGACACGAGCGGAGCCGGCTCCGTGTTCACGAAGGGCACGAGCACGGTGACGATGAGCGGTGTCGCCAACATCGCCATTCTGAACGCGAGCAACAACTTCAACAGCCTCGTCATCTCGGCGGCGGGAACGGTCACCCAAACCGGCCTCGTGGACGTCTCCGGGACCTTGACGGTGAATGCCGGCTCAATCCTCGCGAGCGGCACCTTCACGCTGACCGTGGCCACCCTCGCAGCGAACATGGCGGGTGGAATCACCGGGGGGGCGGCGGGCACGAAGACGATCACCGGCAATGTCAGCATCGCAGCTTCGGGATACTTCGGCTTCGGTGCGACGACTTGGAACTTCGGCGGTTCGTGGACGAACTCGTCGACGAGCGGATCGTGGTCCGCCGGAACGGGGACGGTCGTCTTCAATTCCGGCTCGTCTCGCACGATGACCTTCGCCAACTTGGGAGTCTCTGAGTTCAACAACGTGCAGTTCAGCCCTACCGCCGCCGCGACCTTCACTATGGCGACGAACGGCCTCCGATGGGGAGGCACGTTGACCCTCAGCAACAATGCGACCCTTTCGACCGCGAACCTCGCGTTGACGGGCCCGGGAGGAAACTTCACCGTGAACAACGGGGCCACCTTGACCGCCGGCACATCCGCCGTGAGCGTGACCAACGTGGCGATGACCGGCGGAACCTCCGGGACGATCACGGCGTCGGGCTCATGGACCGTCGCAGGGAACTGGGACACGTCCGGAGGGGGCTCCGTCCTCACGGCGGCTTCGAGCACCGTCACGATGAGCGGAGCCGCGAAGACCGTCAAGATCCTGAACGCCTCCAACGGCTTCGGCGCACTCACGATCAGCGGCACCGTCACCGCGGCATCGGCGATCACCCTGGCCGGCCTCCTGACGGTCAGCGGCACCTTCGACACGACCGCGACTAACTACGGCCTGTCCGTCGGCGGCGGCCTGACGGTCAGCAGTGCCACGGGGGTCTTCCGGTCAAACGGATCGACCGTCTCGGTGGCCGGGAATGTTTCCGTGAACAATGCGGGCGGCTACATCACGTCAGGCGGCGCCGGTTCGTGGACCGCCTCCGGATCCTGGACAAACGCGTCCACATCCGCGTCCTGGAATTTCGCGTCTCCCATCATGTTCAACTCATCGGCCTCCCAGACGATGACCTTCGCCGTCCTCCCGGGAGCTGCCTCCGAGTTCACCGACATCGCCTTCAACAGCGGCGCGTCGACCGTCACGTTCACCATGGCGGCGAACCGCCTCATTTGGTCGGGGACCTTGTCGGTCCAGGGTGGGGCCGGAGCGACGACCCTCGCGACGAGCAACCTGGCCCTCACCGGCGGCGCACTCACCCTCGGCAACGGGGGTGTGCTGACCGCGAATGCATCGGCAGTCAGTGTATCGAACGTCGCGATGACCGGCGGTGCCTCGGGCACGCTGACGCTGACCACCGGCGCGTGGACCGTGACCGGGATCTGGGACACCTCCGGCGCAGGATCGACATTCGCAGCCGGATCGAGCACCGTCACCATGACCGGAGCGGGCACGACCGTCAAGATCTTGGACTCGTCGAACGGGTTCGCCGCTCTCACCGTTAGCGGCACTCTCTCCGCGGCATCGGCCCTCACAACGGCGGGACTCGTCACCGTGAGCGGCACGCTCGACACGACGGGCGCGAACTACGGCCTCACGATCGGCGGCGGACTCACCGTCAGCGGTGCGACCGGGGTCCTTCGCGCGAACGCCTCGATTGTCTCCGTCGCCGGGAACGTGAATATCAACAGCGCCACGGGCTACATCACGTCGACGGCCGGCGGTTCTTGGACCGCGTCCGGATCATGGACGAACTCCTCGACATCGGCCTCGTGGAGCTTCGTCGCCCCGATCACCTTCAACTCCTCGGCCTCACGAACAATGACATTCGGCAACCCGACCCTGGAGTTCGCCGGGAACGTCACGTTCAACTCCGGCGCCTCGACGGTCACGTTCACGATGGCGGCGAACAGCCTGGACGTCGGCGGGACGCTCACGATAGCGGGCGGAGCCGGCACGACGACGCTGAACACGAGTGGTTCAAACCTCGCGATCAACCCGGCCACACTGGTCGTGAACGCGGGAGGAGCCCTCACGGCCAACGGGTCCATCATCACGGTTACCTCGATGGATACCCATCTCGGGACATTCACGGTCGGCGCCTCGACCGTCGTCGTGAACGCGTCGGGCGGCTCCATTAACGTCACGCAGACGGTCAACAATCTCACGGTCACACCCGCCGTCTCGACGACGTTCACAGGATCTCTCACATGGACAGGAACGCTCGCCTTCACGAACGCCGGGAGCGTCGCATTCGGAACGAACAGCCTGACCTCGAGTGGCGCCGCGACCTTCACGTTCGCGTCGGCAACGATCACGATGAGCTCGGGGAACTGGGATACGTCTTCGGCCACGACCTTCACGGCGACGAGTTCGACGGTCACGTTCTCAGGGACGGGGAACCTTCGAGTCGGGGGAAGCGCCTCCTTCGGCGCGCTCACGGTCAGCGGCGGCACCCGGACCCTCCAGAGCCAACTCACGACGTCGGGACTGCTGACCCTTTCGGGCGGCACCCTCGCCAAGGGGACGAACGCGCTCACCGCCAACGCCGGGATCACGATGTCGGGCGGCGCGCTCACCTCCACGTCCGGTGCGGTCAGCATCACCGGCAATGTATCGATCGCGGCCGCGTCCTACATCGTCTTCGGTTCCGAGACTTGGACCGTGAGTGGCTCGTGGACGGACAATTCCACGTCGGCGAGTTGGTCGATTGGAACCGCGACCGTGGCCTTCAACGCGTCCTCGGCGCAGACGATGACGTTCGCGGCGCTCCCGGGGAACGCACCCGAGTTTTACAACGTGACCTTCAACAGTGGCGCGTCAACGGTCACACTCACGATGACGACGAACGCGCTGGCTTGGTCGGGAATCCTCACGGTCCAAGGAGGGGGCGGGGCGACGACGCTCGCCACGAGCAATCTCGGACTCACCGGAGGCGCCATCGTCGTCGGCAATGCGGGAGTCCTCGCCGCGAACGCCTCCGCGGTGTCGATATCCGGATTGACGATGATTGGAGGGACCAGCGGCACGTTGACGCTGACGACCGGTTCATGGGCCGTCTCCGGCAACTGGAATACCAGCGGGGCGGGCTCGGTATTCTCGAAGGGAACATCGACGGTCACCCTGATCGGCGCCGGGCAGACGGTATCCATCCTCAACGCTTCGAACGGGTTCTACAACCTCGCCGTCTCGGGGACGATCACCCAGTCCACCGCCATCGATGTGACCAATTCCGTGACGGTGAGCGGAACGCTGACCACCGGAGGGTTCAACATCACGGGCGGTTCGAACCTCTTCGTCCCGAATGGCGGCACCCTGGCGGCGGGCACGTCCACGTCCACGTTCACGAACGTCACGATGACCGGAGGACTCTCTGGTACGATCTCCCTCACCGGAGCCTGGACGGTGAGCGGTTCTTGGGACAGCACGGGCGCAGGCTCGGTTCTGAACTCCGGGACATCGACCGTGGCCTTCACGGGGTCCTCGCAGACAATTAGCCTCGCGTCGGGCCAGATGTTCTACAATCTCACGATCGGTGCTACAGTCTCCATCAACTCGTCGGTGACCGCAGCGGCGACTTTGACGGTGAACAACGGGGCCGTCCTCACAAAGACGGGCCAGACGATTGCCTTCAACACATTGGCGGAGAACGGGACCGGGAGCATCGTCGACGGAGCGATCACCGTCGTGAACTTCTCCGTCACGAACAGCGATGGAACGAATCTCACGGCCATCAGCGTGTTCACAACGTGGACGATCGACGCGGACTACACGTGGACCCATTCATCGACGGTTGCGACCTCGACGATCACCTTCACCATCGGAGGGAACACGAGCGGGCAACGATTCAATGTGACGAAGGACGCCGTGGACTTCACGAATGGGC
>WNEQ01000803.1_pt1 | contig 16734 bp, 21 predicted proteins | sample 5399971 | NCBI WGS metagenome assembly WNEQ01 (sample SAMN13153330, study PRJNA577476) | soil metagenome | isolation source: 20 cm grassland meadow soil 2 days after 1st rain plot 5 | place: USA:California | collected 2015-09-18
AGTAATACGACAGTCCAAAGTCTAGCAAGACGAGTTTCTTGTTTGCTATGAAGTTCGAAGTCGTCAGGTCACCATGGATTATGTTATTTGAATGCAAGGTGGCGGCGCAGCGGCCCATCTCGTAGCAGAGGACCGGCGTTATCGCGTCCCTAACATTTTCACCCTCAACAAACTCCATTATTATTTCGGCCTTGACAGGATCAACAAAATGCACAAACGGCGTCGTGACACCGGCGGCCTTGGCTGTGGACATGAAGTTGGCCTCATGGACTGTCCTGTGCTTCCTGATCGCAGAGTCCAGCTCTTGATGCCTATATGGCTTGGGAGTTCGTACTTTGGAGACTGCCTTTTTGCCGCCCCATTCTACAAGATAGATGTCTGCCTCCGCACCCCTTTTCATCAGCCGTGGCTGCAATAGTAATATAGCCTCGGCCTTCGAGATAAAAAGGTGGTGAGTTTCGAGCCGGCGCCCGGCGAAAAAGTACTTCTTGACGAAGACTGCGCCGAGGATAAGCTGAGAAATGGCTTGCTCTTCCTTACTGACCGCAGGCTGGTCTTCCAAAAGACGCAGGGCAGGTTAGCCACCCTGTCAAAAAAAGAGGGCGACATTGCACTTGACATACCGCTGGCGAAGATTTCGTCTGTCAGGGCTGAGGGGTTCCTTGTAAAAAAGCTGGTTGTAGTGTCCGACAATGAGACTTACAAGTTTGGGGTGTTTAACAACGGCAAGTGGGAGCGCCAAATAAAGCAGCTCATCGGCGCCAGCTGACGTCCACGGTGTCCAGCCGCCAGGACTGCTGCACAAACGATTTTTCTACTTTGATGTGCTTTCTTGTATCCTGATATTGCTGAATCGCGGTCCACGCGATCTGTGCGCCGTTATCGCCGGCGAACTTTAACGGACACACAAACAGCTTGGAGCCCTGGCGGCCGCACGCAGCTTCAAGCATCTGGGCAAGCCTCTTGTTTGCCGCGACTCCACCTACTATCATCATCTCTTTCTTGCCGGTGAATGAAAGGGCGCGCTCGACTGCCTCTGCTAGCATCGCAAATGCCGTCTCCTGCAGAGAGTAGCATGTGTCAGTCGCCTCTACCCCCTCCGATGCAAGCTTTGTCACAGCGGTCAGGAGTCCGGAAAACGAAACATCGTTTCCCTTGACGATGTATGGCAGCTGCATGTATTTACCGGCCGACTGGACTGCCAGCTGTTCAATCCTGCCGCCACATGGCGATGCAAAGCCAAGCGTCCTTCCAAACTGGTCAAGCAATTGGCCGACAGTGATGTCAAGTGTCTCGCCAAAGACACGCCATCTTCCGTGAGAGAATGCAAGTATCATAGTGTGTCCTCCAGACACTAACAGGACGAGTGGGTCAGTAGCGTCGGTGAGCATCGCCCCAAGCTCCAGGTGCCCGAGGGCGTGGTTGACGGGCACTAGCGGCTTTTTGTAAAAGCCGGCCAGAGTCCTTGCAGCAACAGCGCCGACGCGAAGGCAAGGCCCGAGCCCGGGCCCGGCAGAATAGCCTACAATGTCTATGTCCTTCATCGAAACGCCAGCAGATAACAATGATTGGCGTAAAACAGCGGAGCAGGCTTCCATGTGATGACGTGAGGCATCCCTTGGATGTATCCCACTTCCTTCAGGCGCCTTGTACACGTCGCGCTCGTCAGAGAGCACTTTACCTTTTGATTCAACCACAGAACATCCAAACGTGTGCGCGGTGCTTTCAATCCCTAAGCACAGCATTGCTATCCCCTGCTTGTCGCCGACACTATTTTAATCACGTCGCCGCTTTTCAGCTTGTGATCGGCGCCTATCCTCTGCTTTGTTCTTGCGTTGACGGCGTACAAGAACCCTCTTGCAAGGTCGGCATGCACTGTCTCTGCCAGGTCCTTGGCAGTAGAGCCTTCGGACAATAGCCTGACATCGGGCAAGATGTTTCCTTTCTTGTCTATCAACTTGAACTCGTCTTCCACAGGGTAGACAGCGATGTTGTGCAGCAATTTGAAACATGCTATGTTGATCGCTTCCTGGACACCGGTGGAACCATGTTTTTGCATCAGCGTCCTTACAATGTCAAGTGCCTTCTCCTGCTGCGCATTCAATGCAACATTAGGCTTGAGGTCAAACGAGCTGTCGCCGGGCAGATAGTGAAGAACGCCTTTCTTTGATGCCTTTCTTAGGAGCGCTTCGGCTTCTGAAGCGCACGGGATCACTTCAAGGCCTGCTGACTTCATCTTCGCGATGTTTGCGTCTGCCGAGGGCAGGTCGGCCTTGTTGGCCGCAATCACAAAAGGCTTTGCCCTTGAGCGCAATATTTTGCAAAAGGTAAGTATGTCGTCCTCTGTCCAGCTCACCGGCTTTTTCATTCCAAGGCCTGACGCATGAATTGCGGCTGACACGTGTTGCTCTGTTATTGCAAGGCCGGACAGCCTCTTTGCAAGCAGCTGCTCCAGCTTTTGCCCCAGTCCTTCGGCTTCTCTGGCATTTTTTGCCCAGTCCCTCCCGACTAGAGCAGCAAGCCACAGGTCGAACTCTTCCTCTACAAACTGGATGTCAAACATCGGGTCGCCCGTTCCCGCCGGCACTGACTTGCCGTTGCTGTCTGTCGAGCCTGAAGCGTCCACTATGTGTATGAGCGCGTCGGCTTGCCTGGCGTCGTCAAGGAACTTGTTGCCAAGACCCTTGCCAGCGTGGGCACCCGGGACGAGGCCGGCCACGTCGACCAGCTTTACAGGGATGAACCTGTTGCCGTCGATGCAGATCGAGTGTACAGGATTGTCCTGAACCCCAAACTCGCGGCAGACGCATTTTACTCTCGCATAGGCGACGCCCACGTTGGGCTCGATCGTTGTAAAAGGGTAATTGGCTGTAGGCACTGCGAGCTCTGTTCCTGCGTTAAAGAATGTTGACTTGCCGACATTGGCCTTGCCAATCAAACCGATAATCAATTTAAGCTTGTTCTGGCCCAGCCCGCATTAATGTCTTTCAAGATTTAATAAATTGCAGGCATGATACTCGCGCGTTGAACAAAGAGGCCGCGCGGTTGGTCAAAAAGCTCGAGCTTGAAAAGCACTCCGAAGGCGGCTACTTCAAGCAAACATACAGATCTGATACAGTTGTAGATTTTGAAGGGCACGATCGGCCGCAAAGTATTTCATCTGCAATCTATTACATGCTCGTGGGAGACCAGTTCTCCGCATTTCACAAGCTCAAGTCAGACGAGATCTGGCACCATTACGCGGGCAGTTCAATCACGCTCTATGCGATGGCCAGTGATGGAAAATTGTCTAAAATAAAAATAGGCAGTGATGGAACTCCCCAGGCAGTCATAAAGGCCGACACCTGGTTTGCTGCGTCGCTTGATAGCAAGAAATCGTACTGCCTTCTTGGCTGCACCATGTCGCCTGGATTTGACTACCGCGACTGGGTACTTGGCAAGAGAGTTGAGCTTATCGGAACGTATCCGCAGCATAAGAAGATCATTTGGAGATATACAAAATAGTCACCCTTTCAAATCATCGTCATGGCTAAGCCGGGGGCTGTGTGTATTGTAAGTGGTGGACTCGATTCTATCTGCTATGCTGCTTCGCTTGCAGCGAACGACGGCTATGACCTCTACTTGCTCACCTTTGTATATGGCCAGCGCGCAAAACGCGAGATAGAACGCGCTCGCTATTTCGCCAAGGTGTTGAAGGCAAAGGATCACAATGTTGTGGACATCAGCTTCATGAAGTCGCTCTACGGCAAAACCAACGCCCTGACAGATAGCAGACAGAAGCTGCCAGATGACTTTTCGCAGAGCCTGGTGGTGCCGGTTCGCAACGCCATATTTCTAACGATAGGAACTGCGTGGGCGATGAGCATGAACGCCAAAGTTGTCGCCTACGGAGCGCACACCGGCGACATCTTACACTATCCTGACTGCCGGCCGGCATTTGTCAGCGCGATAAATGAAGCGCTCAACATTGCCGAGTCTGATGCTATCATTGGTGGCATGCGACAAGAAATAACGATGCTGTCGCCGGCTGTGATGGGCCTTGACAAGCCTGCACTGCTCAAAGCTGGCTACAAGATACTGGGTGAAAGGATATTCCAGACGTGGAGCTGCTATTCTGACGGCGTCAGGGCGGGGAAGAGATATTTGCACTGCGGGAGGTGCGAATCGTGTATAAATAGGAAAAAAGCATTCACCACTGCACAGATAGAGGACAAGACAGATTATGCGACAGAAAGCCGCGGCAAGCACAAGGATAAAGCTAAGTGAGATATTCACCAGCATCGAGGGAGAGGGCATACTGTTTGGCACCAAGACAATGTTTGTCAGGATGGCAGGATGCCCGCTGAAGTGCCACTGGTGCGACACGCCTTACGCGCTACCGCTGGATAGCGGCTCTGACTACTCGATCGATAGTGCAAAAGAGCTCATTTCAAAGAACCTCCACGTTAACACCTACAAGGTCAATTTTACTGGCGGTGAGCCATTGGTGCAGCATGAGGCGCTCATTGAACTTGCGAAATTTGTCAAAGGAAAGGGCCTTAGGACGTACCTGGAGTCAGCCTGCTACGATGCCACGAGGTTTGCCAAGGTCCTGGGCTACATTGACCTCGTCAAGATAGAGTTCAAGCTCAGGGACTCGAAGGTGGTGGACGAAAAACACTACGGCAGCCTGCTGCGGAACGAGCTAGATTGCCTCAAGTTGGCGATCAGCAGTGGCAAAACTACCTATATTAAAGTAGTAGTGACGAATTCGTCAAGCCTTAAAGAATTCAAGGAATTGGTACGCGAGGTGTTCAGTTTTACCAAGCCGGCCGAGATAGCAGGATTTATAATACAGCCAAGTTATAAAATTGACGAGCCTCCGTTGGATGTCCTTTTTGGCTTTTACGATGCGGTCTACCCTCTGTACGATCAGGTCAGAATAGTGCCGCAGCTGCATAAAATCATTGGAGTCAGGTAAAAATCAAAAATTGACAACAGACAAGACACTGATTAACAAGAGGAGGATTGCAAAACTAGTAAGACAGCTTTTGCTCGAGCTAGGCGAGAACCCCGACAGAGAAGGGCTCGCAGGCACCCCTAGCAGGATAGCCGACATGTACGAAGAAATTTTCGGAGGATACAGGATGGACGCAGAGCTTGATGTCAGCTTTTCAGAAGATACTGATGCAGTCATTGCAAAGGACATACAGTTTTACAGCATGTGTGAGCACCATATGCTGCCGTTCTTTGGCAAGATCCATGTCGCCTATGTGCCATCTGGCAAGGTATTTGGTGTTTCAAAACTAGTAAGACTGGTCGAGAAGTATTCACGCAGGCTCCAGATTCAAGAGAGGCTAACAAGACAGATAGCCGACGAGCTTGTGCGTATGGGAGTAAAGGGCGCGCTGGTGATAGCAGAAGGCGAACACCTTTGCATGAAGATGCGCGGCGTACGCAACGACAGCTCGATAACCACAATAGCGCATCGCGGGTTAATGCAGCAGAAGGAAATGCGAGAGCACGTGCTTGCTCTTATCTATAATCCCAAGTCAGAGATAACTAGGATATAAGGATCGCCACCCCTCGACTTTGGCAAGGGATTTTCCCGGCGCGCAAGATTCTTTGAAGAATACCTGAAACCCAGATCTGCAAACGGCATTGTCGACTTCATAGAGATGGGCCTAATCCCGGACCTTGAAGGGATTTACAGGGACGACCTGCTGGAGATGGCAGGCAAGAAGGCTGCAGCGCCTGCATTCGACGCGGTGTTCGTTTCACACGCCCATGCGGACCACGTCGACTATATTTCGTTTCTTCACCGCGAAATCCCGCTCTACATTGGGACTACGTGCCATACCTTTCTAAGGTCGATACAGGAAAGAGGCGCCTCGGGACTTTGAGTGGGAGGTGTTTGACTTCCTCCCAAGGCCATCAAAGAAGGGAGCGAAGCCGGTTGCAAGGAAAATCAACGAATTTCGGTCTGGCCGCAGGTTCAGGGTAGGTTCGCTTGAAATACACCCGATCCATGTTGACCATTCAATACCTGGCGCGTATGGGTTTATTATTTCCACTAGCGCAGGCGCAGTCGTCTACACCGGCGACGTACGGCTGCACGGCGCGAGACCCGAGATGACGCAAGAGTTCATGGCAGAAGCAAAGGCGGTAAAACCGCTTGCCCTTATTTGCGAAGGAACGAGAATAACTGACATCCCGAGGGAGAAAGCGAGCAAGGGGTGTTCAGGGAGGGAAACAGCCTTGTGGCGAAGCACCCTGACTCACTGTGTTTGCCGATTTCAATTTCAAGGACATGGATAGGGTCAGGACGTTTTACAAGATAGCAAAGGAAAATGGGCGTAGCTGGTTGTCAAACTGAAGAACTGCTATTACTTGAAATTTCTTTCACAGGACCCAAACCTTGGCATCCCAAATTATGACGACAAGGATGTCGTTATTTGCAAGCCAGCAGGTTTCAGGAACATACGCGGATGGCGACTATTACTGTGAGGACGCCACGTTTGCTAGCCTGCCTAACGCAAAGACCGCGGCGGAGATAAGCCAGGACCCGAGCCGCTACCTGTGCGCCCTTGGCTACTTTAGCTTTGCATCACTTATTGACATCAAGCCTCCGACCGGCACGCTTTACATCCATTCTGCAAGCGAGCCGTACAACGAAGAAATGGTCTTGAACCAGGAGCGTGTCGACAACTGGCTTGACAAGTTTGGCATGGAGCGGCACCAGATACATTGCTCCGGGCATGCAAAGGCGCCGGACCTGTTCCACATCGTAAAAGAGATCGACGCCAGAATGCTCTTTCCGATACATACCGAGCATCCCGGGATGTACGTGAGGGCAACCAGGAACATGACCTTGGTGAGGGAAGGCGAGACGTACGCCCTTTAGAGGGTAAATGCAGAACCTATTTGAATCGCTGTATGTATTGAGATAAAAAGTGCAAAAGGTATTGTATTTTGTATTGTATGCTAGCGTGGAGGTAGATGCTAGACGGCCGACTCTTGGATAGACTGCTCTGTATGCGGCAACCGGTACGGGTCATTCCTCTCTGTCTGCCCCACGTGCGGTGCCCGAAATGATTTTGCCGCAGCATCACCCCGGGCAAGGAAAAGCAATGCCGGCAAGATAGCGGCCGGGGTGGCGATCGCGATGGTCGCCGTCGCGCTATTCATGTTGGCTCCCACTCTGATCAGCATGATAGCTCACCCCGATACCAACCCCACGATCAAGATTTTGCAGCCGCCGATCCAAGATCCCAAGACCGTTCCCCGCGAAGAGCTAGTGCAGCACGCGCTTGACCAGATAAACAAGGACAGAGCCGACTTTGGCTTGCAACCGGTACAGTTGAGTACCAACCAGGCCGCACAAGCACATGCAGAGGACGTATTCAAGACAAAGAGGATATCCCACTGGATGACAAACGGGGAAAAGCCCTACATGACGTACACCCGTTACGGAGGCGAAGCCAGCGTGCAGCAGAATGTGGCGATTGCCGGCTTTAGCGCAGATCAGTATGAAGACTGCCGTACCAACATCCTGCATGACTGTGAAAAGATCGAGCCGCTGTCCACCATCAATGAGCTCGAGTACGAGATGATGTACAAGGACAAAGAATGCTGCAACGATGGCCACAAAGACAACATGCTCGACCCGCATCACACGCACGTGAGCATTGGCATCGTTTACGATCAATATTATTTGGCATTTGTGGAGAATTTTGAGAACAACTATGGGCTGAACGTTAGCATCAATAACGGCCAGGTCAGGATCTCCGGCCAGCTTTTGAAAGGAGATCTTGAGCAAATAAGTATATACTATGACGACATGCCCACCCCAGCGATTTACGAGCAGAATAAGCAATTGCTGTCGTATTCTGCCGGCGAACTTGCAGCAACTGTGGTCAAACCTTTGCCGCCGGGTTACTACTACGAAAAACCACAGGGCTACACTTTAATAGAGGCCAACAGGTGGGGGCAGGGTGAATCTGTCAATGTCATGTTCGACCTTGCGTCCGCGGTGGACAAAGACGGCGTGTACACGTTGTTTGCAATGGTCAAAGACGGCGAGGGAACATTTGATGCAACTTCCTATTCTGTGTTTGTGGACTCGGAAAGTAGCTAGCCCGCGCACTGTCATCGAATGCAAAGTAATCAAGAAGCAAAATACGGTCACCGAAAGCAATACGGGATCTTTGACAGCTAACCGATCTATTATATTCAAGCAGATGCAATTACCCCATAATGAGCGAAACTTCGAGCGGCGGTTCGCAGCCGCAGCCTTCAGAAATAGTCCTCGCCGGCTGGGGCGAGAGATTCCTTGCGTGGCCGATCGATTTTATCATAGTAAATACGGGGCTGTGGGCGATATTTGCAACAGCTGCTATCCCATTCTGGTTTGACGGGATGCCAGATAGATGGTTCAACAGGGCTGATGGCCCATTAGGGTGGCCGATTACAAGTTTAGTGTTCTTTGCCTATTGGATATATTTTGAGACTACCACGGGCCAGTCGCTTGGCAAAATGGCCCTGCGCATCAAGACAACCGATCTAGCAGGAAACAAGGTTGACGTTCGCAGCGCGGCCATACAGAGCTTTGGCAAGGCGTTCCTACTACCTATAGACGTGGTCCTCGGTTGGATATTCACAAACGACAAGAGACAGAGGATATTCAGCAGAGCGGGCAACACAATCGTGGTCAAGATGAAGAGCGGCGGGCAGAGCCAAGATATCCGCTACACCAAAGGATGATGACAGCACGGATAGGTAGGCATTATCATGCAACGCCATCATTGGCCAAATATTGCCATGATGCGCGCATATTGCTCGCCTACACCGTTGATCCATGCTGAAACCCGCAAATGCGAGTAATGCAGAAAGGTCGATTGATCTATTTAAGTCAGCTGGCACTATTTTCTATCGAATATGTTAACTCATTTATACTATAGAGCCGTACGTAGAACATTCTCATATGATAAGATCCGACCTCAAGCAGAGGGAAAAAAGAGCAAGGCCTTTCTGCCAGGCAACTGGCTGCTTTGACTACGCTGATGTCTATATTGTTCTCAAAGAGACGGAGGTGGCAGACTATTACGAGGTCCACAGGGACAGCAAATACGAGACTGCGCAGAAGGGTTTCAACAAAGAGACAGAGTTTGACGGTTTCAAAATGATCCTGTACATGTGCGGGAGGCACGACTGCGAATTCAAGTACCTCATCAGGGGAAGCGAGCTGAGGGTTGCCAAGCGATGTGTTCTCGCCGCACCTCAAATTTCGTAGGCTCGATTGCCTGTCAGCTGTCAAGAACGTAAAACAATATCGAGTAGTTGCCGGTGCTAAAACCGCCGCAAAAAGGCTGGAAGGTTGATACCACCGGTAGGCCGCCTTTGCTTTTTGCAAGTTCCATCAGCCTTTTCACTTCGTAACCCTTCAGTCCAGGTATGCCCAAGCTTGCCTTTACCTGTATGAACCATTTTGAACTTTCGCAGTTGGCAACAATGTCTGCGGGGCCCCTGCTTGCCGGTGAAAGCCTGACATCCCACCCAATCGACTTTAGGTAGAGCGCGACAATGTATTCTGCTTCCCGGCCAAACTTGCTCCACGAATACAAAGTAAGCCGCGGGCGTTGCAATCCCATATAGCTATTCCGAGCGGGAATTGTTCACCTCCCGCTCAACAAGATACATATGTGACGGCGATGGCGTACGTGCCTGTCGCCATGACTGTGTACGCGGCTATGAAGGTTGGAGGGTGGGATCTGGCCGGGCTTGTGAAGGATCCTTCCGGCGACGCATTTCGGCAATTATTGAAATCGATCGAAGACGAGCTTGTACAATTTGAGAGAAGCCGGCAGATTTTGCGACCCGACATTTCTGAAGCTGAATTTGAAAGACTGATCCACGTGCTTGAAAGCATTTCTGAAAAAATCTCGATCGCAAGCGGCTACGCGCACTTACGTTACTATGCTGATACATCATCAAACGAAGCCTCTGCTCTCGTGATGAAGATGGAAAAGCTGGCGTCAGACATCGGCAATCGCACTCTGTTCTTTGATCTCTGGTTCAAAAAGCAGCTCGACGAGCAAAACGCAAGCAGACTGATAAATGAGATGCCGGAGGTTTACATGGAGTACCTACGGCACAAACGACTTGTCGCAAAATATTCGCTAAGCGAGCCGGAAGAAAAAATAATCAACACGCTTGAAGTGACAGGCACCCGGGCCCTTGTCAAGATCTACGACAAAATGACTTGCGCTTTTGAATTTACGATGAAGCTAAAGCGTGGCAGGAAGATTATAGAGAAAAAGTTTGATAATAGGGAAAAGCTGGTGTCGCTGGTCAGGAGCCCGGACGGCAAAATGAGGGAAGCCGCCTACAAATCATTGTTGAAGGTTTACAAAAAAAACAGCGGGGTGCTCGGTGAGATCTACCAGAACGTCGCGATTCAGTGGCGCGACGAGGCAATCTCGATGCGAGGCTACAAATCTCCAATCTCCGTACGTAACATTGCCAACAACCTGGACGACGTGACGGTCGAAGCATTGCTTGCAGCATGCAGGAAAAACTCGGCCATCTTTCAGGATTACTTCAAGGAAAAAGCAAAGATGCTAGATATGAAAAAGCTACGCAGGTACGACCTTTATGCCCCAATATCGACCAAGGCATCTGATAGCAAAAAGTTCACTTATGGCAAGGCCATCCAAAGTGTGCTTGACACCTTTGGCGATTTTGACCCGCAATTCCGAAAGCTTGCAGAGCGAGTGTTTTCAGAGCGCCACGTTGATTCGGAGATTAGAAAGGCAAAGAGAGGGGGCGCTTTCTGCTATACCGTTACGCCGAAAATAACGCCCTATGTGCTGTTGAATTTTGATGGCCTGACAAGGGACGTATCAACGCTTGCCCATGAATTTGGTCACGCGATTCACAGCATGCTTGCGGCAGATATGCCAATAATGGTAGCGCATGCTCCACTGCCACTTGCAGAGACTGCATCAGTGTTTGCAGAAATGCTGCTCAATGAAAAGCTTGCAGAAAAGATGTCTGATAGAGAACGCAGGATTCTGCTGGCAGAGCATATAGACGACATGTATGCGACAATAATCCGGCAGGCATATTTCACGCTCTTCGAAATTGATGCGCACAGGGCAATTGGTGAGAACAACGCCACAATAGATGCGGTTGCCAAAATGTACATGGACAACCTCAAGGAGCAATTTGGCACTTCAATCGCGCTTACGCCAGACTTTCAGTGGGAGTGGATTTACATACCGCACTTTTACCACACGCCTTTTTACACCTACGCATATTCGTTTGGCAATTTGCTTGTGCTGTCACTCTACAAGCAATACAAGCTGGAAGGAAAGTCCTTTGTACCAAAATATTTCAATATACTATCAGCGGGAGGCTCTAGAAAGCCTGAAGAGCTCTTGATGGAGGCAGGAATTGACATTTCAAGGGAAGAGTTCTGGCAGCAAGGATTTGATTATGTGCAGGAAATGATACAGCAGTTGAAAGCACTTGCGCCATGACGATATTGTTCTTGCAGTAAGCATTGCAGGATCAATGGCTGCCGGCGTCCTGTTACCGTCTGCCGGGTTAGTTGTGGAGCCATATTTACTGGTGTGGCTTGGGGCGCTGTTGTTTCTGAATTTGATAAGGCTCAACACATCTGACCTTGTGTCAACATTCACAAAACCAAAACAACTTGTTGTTCTCTCTGCCATCAAGCTGATAGTACTGCCACTTGCAATGTATGGTCTCGCCTATATTGTGTATCAGCCATTTGCGCTGCCGGTACTATTGCTCTCTGGCATTTCAACTGGCCTTGGGGCGCCGTTTGTCGTGAACCTGATTGGTGGACGATTGTCACTTGTGGTTGGCATGATAATGGTGACATCGCTGGCTGTACCATTTGTCTTGCCTTCCATAGTCTTTGCGGTTCTAGGATCACATTTCGAGATACCAGTGCTGCAGATGGTGTTCCTGCTTTCTGCTGCGTTATTTACCCCGTTGGCAGCTGGTTGGTTTACGAAAAAATATTTGCCCGCTGTATCGCGTTTTGCAGACGAAAACTCATTTCCGCTGTCGCTTATCTTCATTATCTTGATAAACTTTGGAATGTTTGCTAAATTCTCTGGGTTTTTTTACTCTGAGCAATGGTTCTTGCTTGGGACTGTCGCAACAGCATTTCTTTGCTATGCCGCCTATTGCGTGGTAGGATATGCGAGTGCTTTTGGTGGCCGCTATGAGAGGACTGCAGGCCTAATAGCCATGAGCTACATCAACAACGTGCTCGTGGCGGTGTTTGCATATCAGTTCTTTGGCTCGGCAGTGGCGGCGCTTGCAGCACTTTACAATCTCCCGTATTATGTTGGGATAATTGTCATCAAAAAATTCATGCCGAGGACGCAATAGTCAAGAAGATTGGGATAATCGAAAAGCCTCAAGGTATGTATAGACCTGAACATGAATCTTGATTTTATTCCAGTTCTGGAAAACGCTTGCCAATCATATTGATACCCTGTCTAGTGATCGATACTTCACTAAAACCCGCATGTGGTTTTAGAAACCCTTGGTCTATCATCCATCTTGTGATCTTGTACAGATTACGCCTGTAACTGTCACCTGCAGAAATCCTAAGATATTTTGATAATTCATTTTCCTTGCCCCAGTAATTCTTTGTTTTTATATAATCGACAACATTTGTCATGAGTGCCGTCCTCCCAATTACTCCACCTTTCATTTCGTATATCCCGCGTAACAACCAAGGCCACAGGATTTCATTGTCATCATGACTCCACCTATCTGACATAGAAATAGAACGTCTTGCGGGCATATTTTAGTTAGCGTTGACCGATCGAATCAAACAAAAGAGAAAGTCATGGTCATCCATCAATAAGTCCCAAAAATTGATTGTAATACTCTAGTCCAAAAAGGTAGACCAGCAAGTCCCGCACTCGTTAGGTTTCGTCGTCGCCTGCAGCATCGAGGATGGTCTTTGCCTGCTTGTAGTGCACGACATCTATCATCCTCCCCTCAAGCCTAACCGAGCCTCTTCCGCTTCCCTTCTGCATTGCTTCACCAAGGGCCGCAACCACCTTTTTCGCCCACTCGATTTCGCTCTTGGTTGGGAGAAAGACCTTATGCACAGGATCAATCTGGCTCGGATGGATTATGCTTTTGCCCGCGTAGCCCAGCCTCTTTGCAAGCATGGCGTCCCTAACAAGACCTTCAGTATCATCAATTTTCTGCCATATCCCGTCTATTGCATTGACTCCAGCCGCCCTTGCGTCAACCGTCACTTTTGCCCGAGCGTAACCGTATCCGGTTGACTCGTTTTCGTCGTAATCAAGTCGCATATCATGCAAGAAATCAAACACGCCAAAGACAAGCGCGTTTATCCGATCGTCAGCGTGTGCAATCTCGTACGCGTTCACAACTCCTTTCGCAGTTTCAATCGAAGGCATCAGAGCTATTTTCCCTGTCTTTCTTGACTTTTCGAGTGTCGTAAGTTGCTTTTTTATCTTCATGAGCTCCTTCGCGTCGTTGACCTTTGGAATCACTATCCCGTCCAAGCCCTTTTGTACAGCTGCCTTTAGGTCTGCTGCGATAAGCCCAGATTCGGACGAGTTTGTCCTGACATAGATAGGCCTGCCGTATTCTTGCCTGTGCGAAAGTGCATCGGCTATAATCTTTCTAGCCGCGTCCTTTTCGTTGACCGGAACCGAATCCTCAAGGTCAAGGCAAATGATGTCGGCTTCCAGTCGCTTTGCCTTTTCTACAAAGCGTGCACTGTTACCAGGAACAAAGATCAGGCTTCGGAACACAAAAGAGAGAAGAAAAGGTGGTTTTTAGAGCTTTTGTGGAGTCGTCAGTATCTTTCCGAACTGCTGGGCCTCTGCCATCATGACGTGGCCCTTGACCATGTCGGAGAACGGTAGAACGGTATCAATCACCGGCTTTATCTTGCCCTTGCTGACCCAGTACATCACGTCTTCAAGCTCTGCCTTGTTGCCTTGAGTAGAGCCTAGCAAGTTTGTGCCCTTAAAGAAAAGGAACCTCAGGTCTATTGTCGAGTCATAACCGGTGGTTGCGCCGGTCGCGACTAGCGTGCCTCCCATCTTGAGCAGGCCAACTTCTTGCGGGAACGTCGCCTTGCCAATGTGCTCAAACACTACGTCGACGCCGGATTGGCCCAGCTTTTTGTTGATTTCGCGCACCTTCTTGTACCAGTCGGCTTCCCGGTGGTTGACGACATAGTCCGCTCCAATCTCGATACACTTGTCCATTTTTTCCTTGTTACCTGCCGTCGCAATGACTGTGCAGTTGTAAAGCTTGGCAATCTGTATGCCAACCATTCCAACACCAGAGCCGCCCCCCATGATAAGCACGAGCTGGCCCGGCCTTATTTTGGCTCGGCCAACTAGCATGTGCCAAGATGTCATGCCAACCATCGATACCGCAGCTGCATCATTAAATGAAACATTGTCCGCGATCTTGACGACGTTGACTTCAGGCAGGTGTGTGTACTGCGAAAATCCGCCCCAGAGCGGCCCCGTCTGGAACCCCCAGATGGTCCTGTCTGCGCAATCGTATTCCCTGCCCGAGGTGCACGCGTCGCACACCCTGCAGCTCATGTTCGAATGCGAGGCTACCCTGTCGCCCACCTTTAGCTTCCGGACGTCAGAGCCCACATCAACTACGGTGCCGGCAACGTCGCTTCCGGAAATGTGTGGAAGAGGCGTCTTGATTGGCTCGCCCCAGATTGCCCAGAGATCATTATAGTTATAAGCTGACGCTTCAACTTTGATCAAAACTTCGTTAGGCTTTAGGTTTGGAACATCGATATCTTCAATCTTTATGACTTGCGTCGGGTCCTTATTGTACTCTCTGAATACTGCTGCCTTCATAGAGCCAAAAGCACTTGTCAGACCTTAAATAGTTAACTCATGCCAGATGCTGTTAGATTAAGGGACATGGCTATTTCTTTTTCTTCATATTTTCCTTCACTCTAAACATAACAATTTTTTTCACTAAATCGTATGGAACTGGCTTATCTATGGGAAATTGCACCGAGCCCTTTCCAGTTTTATATTGCGATAATTCCTTTTTGAATGCTCTAATGCCTGAAGGTACCGGATAAAATCCGATATGATTCTTGTATCCAGCGAAGTGTACTAGATTTTTGCCGTTTAGTTTGAACGTCGGCATTTGATAGCTAATTGACTCTACAGCTTCAGGCGCAGCTTTTCGTATTGTTTGCCTCATTCTTTCTAGAATACTCTCAACATCTTGTGGAAAGATCTTGATGTAATCATCTATCGTTTTAAATTGTTTTTCATGCGCCATCATACCGATGCTATCTCCTTTCAATCTTGAAATCCTTTTTCGGCTGTTGAATGCGGAGTAAAAGTTGCTTCAATTCCTCGTCGGTCAGGGGGCGGTTTATCCTACCAGAGGAAGCCGCGTTGATAAGGTAGTTTTCAACCGATGCAGCGAGCTCTGGCTTGACGAGCCTGATGTTCATGAGACGCTGGCGTGCCTGAGCGTCAAGCACAACCTGCAAAACTCGCAGGCGCATCGCAGCTTCCGATTCGCGCCTTCTCGTATCTTCGTCATTTGGCTGTTGTGGAATTGACATAGCTCATTACGCGTAGCGCTGGAGCTGCGGTGCAGTTTTTATCAACTCTTTGTGGATCTCGGTCGCAAGTCTATCCATCTTTTTCATGCCTTCGCTTGAAACGAATCTGCCCTTGCCCTGAACCTTTACCATGTAGCCGGACACCTCCAGTTGCTGCAAAGCTTTGCGGATGATTGCGCCGCCCGCATCCTTGTGGTGAGCGAGGTTGTAGCCAACCTTCTTCCTGCCGCCATAAGCAACCTTCAGGTCACCAACTCCAAGAGGACCGTGAAGGTAAATCTTTCTCAAGAGTGAAGCGCATCTAGCGTACCACCAGTCTTTGTGCTGGGGAATTCTAGTGGCGTGCGAGCCTGTTTTGACAAATGCCGACCAAGCCGGGGGCGTTATCTTGTTGTCATTCTTCAACTGTTCGGCCAGCTTGGCGATCAGCTCGTCAGCCGGAACGTCGTAGACCTTTGCCATATAGTATCTCGAAAATCTGCTTGAGCCCTTATAAATCCTTATTCTGCCAAGATCCTGCGGTAGGCATGTCCGCATTTTAGGCACGTGATCCGCATTGCCCTCGTTTTTGCCCTGCCAACCCTCACCCGCGCGCTTCTTCCCGGCACAATGAACGCCTTGCACTTTTTGCAAAAGAGCTGCCTCGCCTCGTACGGCATTCGGACCCGAAAACGCATCGCTATCTTTTTCGCCACCCACGCTTGCCGAGCTGCTAGGACTTCGTCTTTTTCCTTTAGGGCGGTGTTGACGAGTATGTCGATTCGCTCCCTTGCTATCTGTTTTTCCTGAAGCTTCAACATGCTGCCAACGCCCTGCTTCCAAATAAACTATCGCTGCAACCGTTAATTAACTTGGCAAACAATTACAGCTGTTGACAAATCTTGACGAGCTTGAGCGGATCGCAAAGAAATACGCTGAGCTAAAAAAAGAGCAGAAACGACGCCGAGCTTGCCCGGCTGGCAAGTAGCATAGTTGACTTTGTTTCACTTCCTACGTTTTCGTTTCCCCTGAAGGAAGGGGCCTTGTCCAACGACGGAACTACGACCTATGTTTATGTAGACAATGTCACCTTTCCAGCGCTTTACGACTTTTTTGGCGAGCTC
>WNEQ01000808.1_pt1 | contig 16714 bp, 15 predicted proteins | sample 5399971 | NCBI WGS metagenome assembly WNEQ01 (sample SAMN13153330, study PRJNA577476) | soil metagenome | isolation source: 20 cm grassland meadow soil 2 days after 1st rain plot 5 | place: USA:California | collected 2015-09-18
GTGAATGCCTTGGACTTTTTGGTGATCGTAACGGACTTCTGCGTGCTCTTCTGTGCGGGTTTCATGGAATTTTGTTCGTGTTCAGAGCTTAATTACTTTTCACGAGTTCATTCTTTGCTGAGACATCATGTCTGGACCCGAGTCTGAACTGCAGAAGCGCTTGAAGGGCATACAATGGCAGAGCCAAAATTGTCTATCCTGCATCTGGTTTGCCGCAACCGATCCGCTCAACGCTGATCTGTTTGACAGGGCAATGTGCATTCATCCGAAGCTCAAGATCTACCAGCTCGTCGTCTCCGGCCGCGACTGGTGCAACCTATATGAGGAGATCAAACTGAAACAGATCGAACACAAACAAGAACGCGCTTTGAAGGCAGAAGAAAAATCCGGATAAACAAAGACCGACCTCGAATGGAACTCAAGCGGGCTCCCGAACGGTCGCGCCGACGTCGGGTGGGATAGCTAGCTAAGCTGAGTGATCTGAATCAGATTGCCTACAGTGTCGTCGAATCGGGATATGGTTGAGCCCGGTGTTTTTGTTGGCTCCATGGTGAATTTGACGCCGAGCTTCTTTAGCCTTTGAAACTCTTTCTGAATATCGTCAACGAAGAACATGGTTGCGGGAATGCCCTGTTTGAGGATGGATTCCTGGTATGTTCTTGCGGCAGGGTTGGCGTTTGGTTCGAGAACAAGCTGGGACCCGTTCGGATCCTCTGCTGAGACGACGGTTAGCCATCTGTAGTTGCCTGCGCTGATATCTGTTTTCTTGACGAAGCCTAGGGTCTTCGTGTAGAAGTCAAGTGCCTTGTTTTGGTCGTTGACGAAGACGCTGGTTAGTTTGATCTTCATGACGCTTTCAAGGTTAGGGAGGGCCTACATATTCTTGTTTTGCCATGGGTTCTCGGATAAGTCACTCTCGCGGACGAGGCTTCTGCAAGAGTCATACGAATTTGTCTTCCAGATCCTCTTTCTGTCCGGGTATGATTATGGGCTTGTTTCTTCGAGACGGGCGCATTATCGGCTTGTTCCGGGTTTTTCGACCCCCGCGTATTCCCCTGGGGATAAGCGTGAGAAATTCGGATCTGGAAATAGTGGGCGTGGAATCGCGATTAGGGCTGATAATGGGCGTTAGCCTTACTCCTGAGGTCTTGCTCAGTTTACAGGCCTCGACATTCGTTTCTGAGCTTTTCATTCGTTTAACCTCGGAATGGGGAAAGCGGGTCTCAGCCATAAAGAGTCGGTACGGCGGCTAGAGGTGTCGAGTTACAGGAGCGTGGCGCCACGCGAGACAAGACTCTTACGGCACTTAGCGCAGCGGTCGCGGTAGAGAAACCTTGAACCAATATCCCAAGTCCAAGCGGAGTAAGGGGATGCCTATCGTTGCTGTCGCAATAGTCATTTCAGTAGCCCTTTCAGGAACATATTTTGCGGTCTCCTACTTCTCCCAACCACCATGTCCGAGTGGAGCCAGTCTACGCTCCTTCGTAATCATAGCCAACGATACCAACGGCTACAATGGTAGCAGATATCAGCCCTTCCAAATGAATGTGCAAAAGGGCGACTGTGTTTTCATAACCTTCGTCAACAATTCTCCAGTCCAACCACACGGGTTGGCGATAAACTACTACCTCAACGGCATAATAGTTCAGCCTAACAAAACTGAGAGCGCCAAATTTCAAGCGAACAAGACAGGACAATTCCAAGTCTACGAGCACATCGCTTCGAGCATCAACGGATTCACCGACAATTGTGGCACGCTAACTGTACCCTAAGGCAGCTACACTTCCTACATCGGATAAGTCGTCGTTCCAGGCAAACCATTCCTTGCGCTCATCGTAGTGCCCTGGGCAGTCGTATCACGCACAACCGGGACAGAGTTTCAGCGGTTGACCTTTGCAACCTTTCATCTGAAATGTGACTCTGAACAACAACCAACTCTCTCACCCCCCGTGCCTGTTTTTCAAGTGACAACCACCAGTCAATCCTCCAAAAATCGGGAGCCTCAAGCGTTTCTGGGTTTCTTCATGGCACTTGTAAACGATGATTTTCACGCCATTCCCTCTTTTCTTGAGCAATTGGCCCCATTGTTTCATAGGGGCATCTTCCGATGCGAGTGATTTGTGCGCAAAATAGGTCGCCAGCATGATACTTAGCACGAAAAAGAAGATCCCCATGAAAAAAGAAGCCCAGCCCAAGAAAAACAAAACCCTGCCCCATCCGTAAATGCTCTCCCACTGCTCATTACTGCAACCAGGTTTCGCAAAGCAACCAGCGAAAGCAGTCAGCACGAATCGGGCTCCAAAGAAGATGACTCCCAGGATCAAAAGACAAACCCCCCCAGATTCGGACGCTTGTACAACATGGCTTGGCCTGACATGTTCTCACAGCTGTGCGGCCCTCTTGAACCTGATTGCTGAAGGAATCTGCGTTATCAAAGCATGGCGAGTAGCAGGCAGGTTCCCGATACTAGCGCAGGCGTGGGATAGGTAGTTGGTCCAGTGCTAGTTGTAGTCCTCGTAGATCTTCTTCGTTGAGGGCTTGAGGGTCTCAGTCCAACCATTGACTTTGGGGGATGAGCCGACCCACTGGTCTACCTTCGACATTTGGGAAGAAACCTTGCCCGTTGGGTACTTCGGATTACTTTTTCCTTCGGGTAGGCATGCTTGACCTCGATCAAAGAGGATCAGAAAGGTCCCGGGGATGATTTTGTGGGGCTGGAGTACGTGTAGCGGATAAAAAGTTCGAAACCCTAACAAAAACACCGAAAAAATACATCTTTTTATACCTGCGAAGCGGAATAGACTATTAGACATGGGAGGAGTAAGCCGTTGTTCACAAAGCTCGAAGCAGAGAACGCCCTCAGCCAAGCAAGGGCCCAGGCCGAACGACGAATAGCCCGTCCCTCACTACCACTCCTCACGAACTTCTCAAGATCCTATGCCACATACCAAGAATCGAAAAAGCACCTTCCATCTGGTGCGTCCTCGAACATCCGCGTTCACGCCCACGATCCCTTCCCTATCCTCTTCAAGAACGGTCTGGGGTCACGAGTTCACGACCTAGATGATAATGAATACGTGGACCTCCTAGTCGCCTATGGCGCGCTAATCCTCGGACACGCTCACCCAGCAGTGGTGAGCGCTATCGCTGAACAAGTTCAGAATGGTTCCATGCTTGGAACCACCACCGAGCTTGAGGTAGAGGTTGCTAAGAAGATTCAGTCGATGGTTCCTTCCGCAGAAATGGTCAGCTTCTCGAACACCGGGACAGAAGCTACAATGGAAGCAGTCCGGATTGCGCGCGCGTTCACCGGCAGGGAGAAGCTTCTGAAGTTTGAAGGTCACTATCACGGACACCACGACTATGTTCTCTTCAGTGTGGAATCGCCTTCGGTTGTCGCTGGACTGGAACAGTCCCCCTCGAAGCTTCCGTTCTATCCTGGAATCCCTGAAGAGATAGCGAAGACCGTTGTCATTGCAAAATGGAACGATACAACTGCCCTGGAGAAAGTCGTCAAGAGGAACGCAGCGGACCTCGCGGCAATTATCATGGAACCAGTTCTTGGAAGCTCCGGCGTGATTCTCCCGGACGAAGACTATCTCAAATCTGCCAGAGAGATCTCTGACAAGTACGATGTGCTCCTCATATTCGATGAAGTTCTGACCGGGTTCCGTCTAGCTCCTGGTGGCGCTCAAGAATTCTATGGCGTAAAGCCCGATCTGTCTTGCTTTGCGAAATCTCTAGGAGGAGGAGCACCGATCGCCGCGGTCACAGGACGAAGAGATGTTATGGGTATGATTGGGCCCGGACGAATCGGCTACGGTGGAACATACAACGGGAACTCGATGTGCCTCGCCGCGGCAAAAGCAACATTGCGCGAGCTTACTAGGAACGATGACGAGGCATTCAGGCACATGCACATCATCGGAGCAAGAATCATGGAAGGACTAGCAGAGATAATGGAACGATACGATCACGAGGGGATTGTTCAGGGCCTCGGACCCATGTTTCAAGTATTCTTCACCAAAGAACGCAGGATTACGGGTTATCGGCAGACCCTCAACGCAAACACGGAAAGATTCAGGACATTTCGCAACCTAATGTTGCAGAGAGGAGTTTACTTCCATCCCGACGGCATGGAGAGAATCATGATCTCTGCAGCACACGACGAGCTAGATGTTGAAAGAGTTCTTGCGGCAGCCGAAGAAAGTCTCAGGGAACTTCCCACAACTCATTAGATCTATCTCTGTTTTTTCTAGTAATGCCTCCTGTTCGCGAGCGTGGTTAGTTGGTTGATGAGCCACTCAATTTTCACACAGACAAAAGAAACACATGGCTCGTCGAATCGGGAGATCATAGAGCGATTGGCAGAATTTCTCAGGGCGAAAACTCGTAGGGACTCGAAGACCTCTTTGCCTAATATTCAGCTCCATGCATAGTTTTCTCATATCATCCATTATTTCATTGACGAGCTGCGTATGTACCAGTTGGCTCACGCAAGATTGAAGGTTGGAGGTTTCTTCGTATGACACGTCGTCTCGTCATTGCTGGCGGAAGCGGCTTCATCGGTCGTTTGCTCGGGAAGAGTCTTGTCGAGCGAGACTTCGAGGTCGTCGTTCTCACACGCTCGCCTGACGCGGCTTCGACTCCCATTCACAAGGTCCAATGGGACGGGTGCACGCTAAGCGACTGGGCCAGAGAGATCGAAAGCACTGATGCATTGATCAATCTCGCCGGACGTTCGGTAAATTGCCGATACAACCAACACAACCGGAGGGAGATCCTTGAGTCACGGATTCAGTCCACGCGAGTGTTGGGTGAGGCTGTCTCCCGTTGCCCGCATCCCCCGCGGGTGTGGTTGAACGCCAGCACCGCTACGATCTACAAACACACATTCGACCGGGAGATGAATGAAGCGACCGGCGAAATTGGCGCGACTCCAGAGGCCAAGGACGCCTTTTCGATCGAGGTCGCTAAGGCATGGGAAAAAACGTTCTTCGAGGCACCCACTCCCGCTACACGGAAGGTCGCGCTACGGACGGCGATGGTCTTCGCCGAAGATCATGGAGGAGTCTACCGGACCCTGCGATCGCTCACCCGCTGGGGACTAGGAGGATCAATTGCTGGCGGGCGCCAATTCATTTCATGGATTCACGAAACCGATTTTTGCCGCGTTATTGAGTGGTTGATTGACCGAGACGATTTCAGCGGACCCGTCAATGTCGCTTCTCCAAACCCAGTCACGCAAGGCGAGATGATGAGATTCATCCGCAGAGCGTGCGGCGCCCCGTTTGGATTGCCGGCGACGCGGTCGATGCTCGAAGTAGCGGCCTTTGTTCACAGGACCGAGGCCGAGCTCATAATCAAGAGCCGCCGCGCCGTGCCCAGTCGGTTGCTTGCCGCTGGATTCGAGTTTCGCTTTCCGATGATGGAGAAGGCGGTATGGGAGGTCGAACAGCGCATCCGACACTTACCCGGATAGTGGAAGGTCCAGGACCCGAAGGGAAAAAGGGGGAGTGGTCCCCAACCTATGGTCATGGAAAAACATGTTCTGGTCTACGACAAGGACTGCGGCAACTGCTCCCGACTCAAGCGCATTGTGAACTCTCTCGACGCGCACATGAGACTGGACTGCCTCTCGCTAGTTGAGGCCGACGAATCTGGTCTGTTGGATTCGGTTCCAAGGTCGAAGAGGCATCGCTCCTTTCATCTGATCTATCCTGGAGGCAGGGTCATTAGTGGATCTGCTGCCGTTGCAGAGCTGCTCTCACTACTTCCTTGCGGGCGCGGTGTCTCGTTCCTGATCCGCGTGGCTCCAGGAGGAAGGAAAATCGTCAATCTGATCTACTCCATGTTCTCTAGACTCCATGACTCAGGCTCGTGCAGCTATCCTAACGCCTCTGGTTTTCAAGAACATGACAGTGCAAGGATTCCTCCGAAGAAGAGGGCGCTGTTGGGCGCTACTCCGCAGGAAGCTCATTGCCTAGCCCTCTGGCCACAAGCCCAATAATGTCGACTCTTATTGAGCTCCTTACGGCGTCCCTGGCTGGTCTGGTTGCGGCTATCTGCATGACCCTCGTTGAGATTCCGTTCTGGAGAAAGTGGGGAATGGAGGGAGTGGCGGAATGGCAGGTCAACTCTGTGATTGTCTGGGTGATGATTCGAAAATTTACGCGGAAAAGAGTCGTGACATCAATGTCAGTCGCTATGCACTTGTTTCACGGAGCCGTGCTAGGGTTACTTTTCCTCGTTTTCCTTGATTTGTTACAAACAGCGAATGTCCTGCCCACGGTTCTTGTCTATGCCCTTGTTTACTCCGTTCTGCTCTGGATAGTCTCCCCCTACCTTACAAGGAACCTTTTCGCTTCTGTCGGAGGTTTTCGAATAACGAGGCAAGGTTTGACTGTTAGCTTTCTTGGACACATTATCTACGGTGTTTTCCTAGGCTTTCTTGTTGGGATACTTGTTTGAGCATCACGCTGGGCCATTGGATAGCCAAGACTCAGCCTCTTTCCACGACGGGAAATCGAATCGAAACTCCGACTCGGATCCGTGAGGACCTTTGCGTTTGTTGCAACATAAGATCACTCGTAAGAATTTAACCCATAGCATCTAATCTGCACTAAGCCGTATTCACGGACACGGGTGAGCCCTAGCCTGTCTCTCTGAACTTGAGAGGCTTTCCAAGATGCTTCGCTAATTCTTTCTTGAGTTTTCTGGAGGTCTGAACCGCTGATCTGGTTTTGTAGTCGTAGGATACTTGGGTGGTTCTACCGACTGCGTATTCTACTCGGTTGGGTCCGCGGATGGAGTAGTCGAGGTCCCATGAGCGATCTCCTATCCTGCTCACCCATACGGTGACGGTTACGCGGCGATCGTCTGTAATCGGCTTCTTGAACTCGCAACGAGCCGAGGCGAGGATGAAACTGGAACGGAACCCTTCCGTTACCTGCCCGAGGCTTCTTGCAAGCTCCACGCGGGCGGTCTCCATGTACTGGAGATAGGTTGCGTGGTTGACGTGGCCCATTACGTCGATGTCTCGGAACTGGACCGGTAGATCGATGCTAAACTTCACTTGTGCCGCCTCGCAGAGGGATAGGAGACTTGTGCATCGTAACAGAAAAGAGATCGCCTATCATGACAAATGGGTTAGGATGAGGGAGACATGATTCATCAGCTTAGGATCTATGAGATTTTCGACCAGAACAAGGAAGCGTTTCACAACAGGTTCCGTGATCACGCCTGGCGGATCATGCGATCCTACGGGTTCAACATCCTCGGCACGTGGGAGACAAGGCTGGGAGACAGGACAGAGTTCGTCTACCTACTCGCCTGGCCGGATGAAAAGACAATGCGACAAGCCTGGGAACAGTTCAGGGCTAACGAAGAGTGGAAAGAGATCAAGAAAATCACCAATGCTCGACACGGCGACCTTGTCGGAGAAATCCAGGATCGAATGCTGACTCCGACAAGCTATAGTCCTGCTATCCATGCGGCACGTTAGTTAGGCTACAACCGAGACAACTTGTTTGATTTCTGTTCTTCGACGAGTTCGGCAGATTCTCTCAAAGATGATAATTCACACCGGATTCCGCCATATTTACCTGTAGAAGGACCAAAGTCTTCAACAACTTGACTGGAGTAACAATCATCACTTATTCAGGGATTGAACGCGGTCGAGAGGATGCGTGTAGAATGGGGTCTAGAGCCTCCTTTGCTCGAATGCCAGTCTTTCTCCTAATCGCGATCATCTTGTCGAGCACCCCACTTGCCTCTAACACCTTTCCTTCGTTCCAGTCCTCGGTCGCAGCCAGCCCGATAAGTCCTCCCACCTTGAACACCGCCGCGATCAACGCTTCAATAAGACGAGTGCTCACATGGGCTGAGTCAAGAGTTCTGCGTAATGGCACCGCGACACTTCAAGGGACCTCGAACAATCTCTGGGCAACATCCCTAGTAGGAAGAACTATGACCTATCTTCAACTAGAAATCGGCAACACAACGACCAGGACAATTATCCAGAACATGACCAAGGCAGAACACATCCTGCTTCAGAATCCGTCCTTTATCAGCTACGGAATATGGTCCCCTGTAAACCTCAATGCACAATTCCAAGTGCACCTCGACGCACAGAAATTCCTGTCAAGAACCTACGGGCTAACGCTCGACCCGACCGCAAGGTCAGACCTGATCAACGTCACCCAGAACATACATCTCAACCTGCCTTCCAGAAGCGACTATTTCGACACGATCGCCTGGACCCTCTCGAATGCTGTCTGGTTCGCACACTATAGCGGATCTTCGCTACCCCCGGCCTCAGACTACACAACTGCAGTGCAAGACCTGAACACCAACTACAACCAGACAGGGGCCACATCAGCAGCCGCAAACCCGCTCATCGACTTTGCCAAGCTTCTCCGCTTTCTCAAGCCAATCACTTACACTGACAGCTACTTCAGGCTCCAAGGCAATTCTCTCAGCCAATCCTATCAGACACTAGAGACGGGTCTTGCGAACCAGCTTGTCAAGAGACAACGGTCAGACGGTAACATCGTCACGGTCAACTCCTTCAAATCCTACCTTGTAGAGGATTTCGCGAGAGATCTAGACTCAAGCGTCTACCTCCAGAACAATCTGACCTATGCATACTCGGCGTACCGGGCCGAGTCTTACCTCACTAGCCTGTATCTCCAGTCTAACGGGAACTTTTCCCTTCCGGACAATGGAGATGGACTGTACCCGACGGGCGCCTATCACATGCTCTCGATCGCAAACGATCTTAGATCATGCTCCAGCAACGCTTGGTACAATATCCTCATTTCCTCGTCAAAACTACTAAACTACACGCTAACAACACAGTATCCCGATGGGACTTTCAGATTCTTCCTCAACATAACCAACCCCGGGAACGCATTAACAACAGTCAATACCGTAAGCGGTATCGTCGACTCGTACCTAGTTATTCATGACACGAACGTACTCTCCCCCGAGACCCCGGTCAACCTTGTCGCCTGCCAAACCATATCATCTCCCTCCCTGTTCCAGAACCTCTCCTGGCTCTACATCGTCATCCCCCTCGCGGTAATCATCGCTGTAGCCATCGCATACGAGAGAAAACATCGAGCCAAGTATCGTGGACTGGTGGAAAAGTGAATTGCGGAAGCTCTCCCTTCGGAGACTCGGCGAGACCGCGTTTCTCATCACGTTCCTTCTAATCTGGCTACCCCGAGCGATCCCAATCCAATCAATAATCGCATTTCTCTGGCCCATCTACCACTGGTATGGAGTAGACTACTACATTCCATTAGTCAAGGCCCCCGGCATACTCATTGGCTCCATCCTAGCTTGCTTCGTTGCCGCTTTCGTAAGGGAGTCTGTGGCAGACTCCAAAGCTATCGCCAAGATCCCAACGAGAATACACGTGACCGGAATAAGAGGAAAGACAACTACTACGAGACTCATCGGGGCCGCCCTTAGATACCACGGCTGGCGGGTAGTAACCAAGACCACAGGAAAGGCCGCGACACTAATCGACCCTGAAGGAACAGAGCGCGGGATCCGTGGTCACCATGAACAGCCTAACCTTAGAGAACAGCCTAGAATAATCGAGAGTGTAGCCGACGCTGGCGGCGCAGACGCGATCGTGTTCGAATGCATGTCCATCCGGCCAAAGAACATGATCGCAGAAAGCAAGTTCGTTAGATCAACAATCTCGGTGATCACAAACGTCCGTGCCGATCACCTGGACGTCATGGGACCATCATTGGAAGATGTTGCTTGGAACCTTTGTGGAATAGTCCCGAGCAACGGTGTCGTTGTGACTGCGGAGAAGAAGTACATACCGATCATCAGAAGGAGAGCAGAAGAGAAGAATGCGAGAGTCATAGAGGTAGACCCTGACACAGTTCCGGACGAGAATCTCTCCAAATTCTCCTACTTGATCTTCAAGGAAAACATCGCTATAGCACTCAAAGTCTGCGAACTACTCAAAATCCCGCCAGATGAAGCACTGAAAGGAATGCTCGACGCCAAACCCGACCCGGGTCTAACACGGATCCTCAACGGTGTGATCGCCAATCACAACGTGAGGCTCATCGCAGCCTTCGGCGTCAACGACGTCGACTCGACGAGACTCGTATTCCAAGAACTCAGCCGCCGAGGAGCCATGGGAGAAAAGAGAATGCTTGTCGGAATGTTCCACGCGAGAGAGGACAGGGTTACGAGAACTTTAGAATTTGCCCAAGTCATGGCGCGAATGCCGTTTGAGAAAATTCTCGTTGTGGGAGAAATGACGAACCTGTTCGTAAGCCAGGCAACCCGAGAAGACTACGCGAAGGAGAAGATTGTGAATTTAGGGACTGTCGACCCTCCAGCAATCATGGATTTCCTCTCGAAGATGTCTCTCGAATCAGATCAAGGCCTAACCCTGTTCGGCTGTGGGAACATGATAGGAATTGAGGGTTTCATCGACGCGTTCGAGAAACTGTCTGAGAAGCAAGACTCACAGCCCATGGAGTCTCGGAAGTAGATGGTGGTCTATGGTGTTACCCTCGACACCGCCGAGGTCGCTATCGCGTTAGGAATAGGCGTCAGCATGCTGTTCTATGAAAAACAGAACCTCGTCCCCGGAGGAGTCATCGTCCCGGGCTACGTAGCTCTAACCCTCGACAGACCCTACCTGCTACTCTCGACATTTGCGGTCGCAATCATCACTATGTTCACCCTTAAGAAAGTTGCAGGATACGTCGTCCTCTTTGGAAGAAGAAAATTCTCGTTCATGATGCTGATGAGTTTCGTAATCACGTGGGGAATCCAGTCCCTCGCAGCACTCGCACTATCCTACGCCCAAGTAGCAAGCGTCGGACCAACCGGAATCTTCCAGGTCATCGGATTCATCATACCGGGGCTAGTCGCGAACAGCATGGAGAGACAGGGAATCACCAAAACGATCTATGCTCTGACAATCGTCTCCGTCATCACGTACGTAATACTCTATGCCATCACCGGAAAGTGATCATGCTCCTTGTCCGCTCGAGCGAGAAAGAGACCCAGAAGAATAATACCCATGATCCCCGTAATAATTCTGCTCGTAATAGTCTCGACTTTTTCCTTGCCGGTTCATCATTCGCCGGTCAATACGCCTCAGCCTCCGCCGACGGGTATCACATGGGTTACAAAGCCACTGCAGCAGGTCTACAATCTGATACAGAGCAGGTTCATCGGGCTCATACCTGGAAATTACACTGAGCCCTCCTCTTCAGACTATTCGACGATGAGCACAATTTTCGGATTTATTGACACAGGGGTATCCCAAAACGACGCGGGCTCGATCCTTAGCGCATCCAACTTAGCAACACACCTGAACTACCAGCTGATCCCGGTGAACGATTCGGCAACTGGCAACAAGTACTACGTCTTAATGGAAGATCCAACCGTAAACCGAGGATGGGGTTCATACCTATTCGCAGCCGAAAGGAGTTTCTCGACAATCCAAGTCATCATAGAAGCCCCACATCCAGTCACAGACTTCAACAGCCAACAGATAGCTTACACAATCTTCACCAGCGCCTATCCAGACGTTACCTCTCTCTTAGTATCAGGTGTAGAGAGAACGTTCGGTCCAAACGGTCAGACCGACATGGCTCACAGAACACAAAGTGTCTTCGAAACCGCCCATGAAGCCTTCACCAAATTTCGTTCCGTGGTAATACAGATCCACGGCTTTGACTCGGCCCACCATCCCACAGAACCCTTGGTGGTTCTCAGCGATGGAGACGGGGGTATCAACGGGGCCTTACAAGCCATCGCGTCCAACCTCGAAGCTGCTAACCTCTCCGTAGGAATCTTTGACGGTTTCACTCATGAAAGACTAGGCGCCCAAAAGAACATCCAAGGTCGCTATGCAAGAGCATTCGGCGCGGGCTTCGTACACTCCGAGATCTCATCTATCGTAGTCTACAATGCCACTCTGATCACGCAATACGAGAACTCTCTCACCCAATCAATCTTGAACAATTTTAGTTTTCCAGCCTATCAGATCGACATCAAGATCCCAATCATAGCGCTCGGAATCATGAGCTTCTTCTTCGTTGCAGGCTACAGATTATCAAAAACCAACCCTGACTAGCCAAACGGGTTTATTACCGTGGGCCGGGCTTGTTTGATTTCTGTTCTCGGAACTAGACTGCTGTCGGAAGTATCGACGGAAATGGAAATATTGAATGTTGCAGTATACTTTTTTCTGTAAATTTGTGTCTTTTCGCATTTTGGTTTTCCACAAAAGCAACAGATAAGAACCCAACGATCTTTGAATCCGACTCAATGGAGCAATCGATCTCAGTAACAGCATCAAGATTCCAACACCGAGACCTCGCAATCCTAGTCGGAATTCTCTCTGGAACACTCCTCGTAGTTTTCGCCTCGGAAAATCCGGTGTCAAACTTCCAGCCCATCGATCTCGTGATCTTTTTCTCGGTCCCCGCTCTTGCGGGAGCTATAGCCGGATTCGCATCCGCCGGCCGCTCAATGGAAAACGGAGCAGTCGTCGGAGTCATCATAGGACTCGTATACGCGATCCTAAACGGACTCCGTCTCGGAACCACAGCAGCCGGACAACAAGTCCTCTTCCTCATCATAACAGTTCCCATCTGGGGATTCTTAGGAGGCTACGGTTCCGTACTCGCACATAGGACCCTAGAAACCAACCCACTCGAGAATCCTGTTCTTCCATGGCCAGACACCACTCCGCGAGCCGAAACCATGCAAGGGCCTAAAATATGTGAAAACTGCAAGACAGCCAACCCCGCTGACGCTCTATTCTGTAAGAATTGCGGATCGAAACTTGGCGTGGTCTCCTCTCGCGCCTGACGAGCAACGGTAGGAGTCGGATTGTTTCGTCCATCGGAGGCTGAAACTACTCTAAGAAATTTCTTTCGACTGCTACGAACCTGGTTGAGAAGTCCTACTGTGTTAGAGGGCGATATATCAGAATCAGATATTATCGAAGTTCGAGAATATCCTCTGGCTGAACATTCCATATAACTCGTGACACACAAGTTCCCTGCCCAGTGATTATCACTGTCAGGACACCTAATCTCACCACAAACAGTCCTCAAAATCACACTCCTCCTAGCCACGATGCTTCTGGGCCCAGCCGCATTCCTGGGACCCACCGCCAGAGCCGCAACACCCCCAGGAAGCACGATCACAGACACCCAGCCAAGCACCTCATGGCAAGGACACTTCTACACTCTCGCCTTCACTGCGGACCCTGCCCAGTGCCCGGGAACCGTTGACACCCTGGACCTTGTCTGCGACCACTTCTACCTCAACATCAACCTACCAAGCACCTTCTGGCAAACCCACACAGGCTCAGTCGCGATCACCATCCAGTGGCCCAGCAACAGCAACGACTTCGACTTGTATATCTACAGGACGAGCGACCAGCGACAAGTAGGCTCCTCAGCCTCAGGAGGAACCACAAGCGAACAAGTCGCCCTCCAGAACCCGATGCCAGGCATCTACGAAGTACGAACAGTACCTTTCCTCGTCGTCTCATCAGGTTACACCGGCTCAGCCCTCCTCGCCTTCACCACCGGCGGTCCGACACCCAACCCTGTCTTTCCAACCGGCGGGATATCTTTCGGTGCGCACACGATCGTCGACCCACAACGAACCGAAGGCGAACCACTAGTTCACATTGACCAAACTGGAAACATCTGGGAGACCGGGCCCTGGGGCTTCTCCACTGCACAGGGCTTCGTCGCAAGGTCAACTGACAACGGCGACAGCTTCCACATTGTGTCGCCCAACGGTCTTAGACCCAACCCGGCACCGGCCGGGGGTGGCGACACTGACATCATTACTGATGATCAGGGCAACGCCTACTTTGCTGATCTCGAAGGCTTGGCCCAAATTGGGGTTGCAGTGTCTAACGACCAAGGCAATAGCTGGAGGGAGAACTTCGTTGCCGGCATGTCTCCAGCAGACGACCGTCAATGGCTTGCTATTGACAATGGCCCTAGCACCGGGGCCTTGGACAACACTGTCTTTCTCACCTACCGCCAAATAGCTGGTGGCAGCCAGGTCCTTTCCTCGCCCGGCTCCACCGGGCCAACGGACACTGTCGGAGGATTTGCGTACATTAACGCCGCCACGACCACGTTCGTCGGTGGGGGCGCACCTTGCGGCCGACTAATCTTCGACCCAGTATCACGCAACCTCTACCTGCCATGCGTACAAGCTAACCATGTCCATGTCTCGAAAGCCTACGTCAACCCAAGCCAGAGGAGCGGCCTGATATTCACCTCTACCGACACCCCCGCCAGCCCCGGAGGCTCAATCGGAAACCTCTTCGCATCTCTGACCACAGACAAGGCTGGCAACGTGTACGTCGCCTGGGTTGACACAGCAAACAACAACGTCTACCTCACCGTCTCCACCAACTCAGGCATAAGCTGGTCAACACCACTACAAGTTAACGGAGACCCAGCCAACACAAATGTGATGCCTTGGGCTATCGCGGGCGCAGCAGGAACAGTCGATATAGTATTCTATGGCACAGACACGCGCGGAGATCCCAACAACTTCCCCTCTTGGCTCAACAACCGTGTTGCAGCCACAAACGTCAAGTGGTTCGTCTACTTCACCCAGGTCCAAGCAGCAACCACCCTCACACCTACAATCTACCAGGTCAAGGCTAGCGAACATCCCACAGACTACGGTCAGATCTGCACTGGAGGGTTAGGTTGCACGACCTCAGGTGGTGACCGGACCCTCGCAGACTTCTTCAGCGTCGCCCTCGATACCAACGGCGCAGCTAGAATCGTTCTTAATGATCTGACAAACCAGCATCATGGAGCAGCACTCTTCGAGCTGAGACAAGTCGCAGGACCCAGCGCCATCGGTACAACACTCTTGCCACCCTTCCCCAACACAGACACGGGAGTTGCAGACCCATTGGGCGACGCCCAAGTGCCGCACTACGCCCCAGTAGGTGCTGGTATGAACCAGCAAGCATTAGACCTGACTTCCTTGAAGATCTCCCAGCCGGACAGTTCCCACCTCAGAGCAACGCTCAAACTCCAAAGCCTCACCAACCTTATCCCACCCGGAGGTTCGACAGGTCTACTATGGCTCGTAAGATGGCAGTTCCTCTCCACAGGCGACGCAGGTGAAGAAAGCTACAGAATCTTCTATCTCGGAGCAAACAGCACAGCCGGCCAGAATCCTGTCTTCTTCGCAGGCACAGGAACCTCTTCTTCTCCTGGCAGTGGAATACCTCCAGGCAACGGCTGCCTCACCACCACCCCACAGAACTGCAAGGTCATCAAATACCCATCAGAGCTCCCGGAGACGGGAACAATTAACACGTCTACCGGCACGATTACGATAACCGTCCCACTGAGCGATCTCGGAAGCCCGATTACTGGCGACACGCTGTTTAGCGTTACAGCACTCACCTTCGCGGTCACCAACACCAATCCCGTCTTGACAGACGGAGACGCTACGCGAGCGTTCGACTACGTCCTCGGCAATACTGCGCTGCCTAGCAACTGCCCGCTCGGAAAGACGTGCATGGTCACGGGAGGAGGCTACATCTTCGTCGACGCACAACAAGACAAGGGAAGCTTCAGCATAGAAGTGAAAGTCGACACCACGGGTCAAATACACGGAAAAGCAGCCTACCAAGACCCGGCTGGAGGCGTAGACTTCACAACCAGCCTCATAACCTCAGCAACCTTCAACGGCAAAACAGTCACCTTCAAAGGAACAGGAACCAACGACAACATCGCGACCAGCTTCACAATCACCATCCAAGACAAAGCAGAACCAGGCGCTGGAAAAGACACCTTCGCCATAACACTCGGAACCGGCTACTCAAAAGCCGGCACCCTACAAGCCGGCAACATCCAAATCCACTAGAACTCTCCCCCCTCTTTTTTTCTATACCAGATCTGACAGCAGACTGTGAATCCGCGGAAAACGAAAGAAGCGGAGGTTGAAAGGTCCCACTAAAACGTGTTCGCAAGATATCTCTGTAAAGCCTGCGATTGCTTCTGCGAACACAAAGTAATCTGTTGTAGTCAATTGTACACCGACCGTTAATATTTCGGAGCTGAAATAGAGCTTTTTAGGCCACAAATTTTTGAGATTGTCATGGTCGCTCGCAGTTGTATTGCTGTGTTTGACAGCTCTGTTCAGTTCGCCTCGAATAACCCACAATGCACAGGCAGCGACAGCACCCACGTTCGGGCTGGATGGTAAAGGCATCGACGCTAGTGACTGGGGATCACATCAAGGATATCGCTCACAGCTTCTAACCACGACTCAGCCGAACGATGTGATTATCCTAATCGTAGAATCACATCTGGCATCGCCCGGCCAAATAACTGCCGTAGAGGATAGTAGTGGTCTGACTTTCACGCAGCGCTCTATCTATCCCAGCGATACTGGCTCTGCAAGTCTCTACGAGTATTACGCAGTTGCCAACACGCCGTTAGAGTCAGATAACATAACTGTGGTATGCGATTGCTTGCCCTTTGGCGGTATGCTGGTCTTCGCTGTCAGTGGCGCCAACATTCTTGGAATATTCGATGCGAACCCGTCTATACCAGCAGCCGTCACGTGTCCCAGCAACGGATGCGGTACCTGCGAGGATGATCCTGCGAACCCCGGCACATGCTCTACCTCGATTCAGACCTCCACAATAGAC
>WNEQ01000815.1_pt1 | contig 16661 bp, 19 predicted proteins | sample 5399971 | NCBI WGS metagenome assembly WNEQ01 (sample SAMN13153330, study PRJNA577476) | soil metagenome | isolation source: 20 cm grassland meadow soil 2 days after 1st rain plot 5 | place: USA:California | collected 2015-09-18
CTTTGTGCAACCCTTCTTTCTCTGCCCTTGCTGAAGTTCTGCTTTTGTCGCGGTCCCGCCGTAGATGTAGAATTGTTCTTCGAGGGACCTAAGTGGAACCAGTGGCATAGTAATCGCAGCTTTCTCCTCCAGATCGAGGATTAGCCGTGCTTTTGGACTATGCATTGGCGTTGCCTGGACGATTTCGCGAGATGTTGGCTCGAATACGGAGAGTTCGAGGTTCGATTCGACCATTTGCGTATTGACGTTGGTAGGAATGAGAATGTCGATGTCACTCTTCTCATCAACGTCTCCCCTAGCTAAACTACCATGAACGAAGGAGAGTGTCTCGAAGGTGCCCAGCCCTTTCATGATTCGAACGGCACGGTCGCGAAACTTCGCAAGAAGGTTCCAGTGTGTCTCCGAGTACACGACATCAATCTCGTCCAAGCTCTTGGCAGGTTTTGGGCCTGATCCTCTTTTGGTCAAAGGGTTCCACGGAACAGGTCTTCCCGCCCCGACACCACCAGAGCAGAGCTTCTGGGTCGCTCTTGAAATCGAATTCGACGCAGCCCTCGAACGATTGCGGCAGGTGTCGCCTCTCTTCCCTGCCCCATAACCAGCTCTGCTGCCCCTGCGAGCTCGTCCGCCACGGCGACATTCTTGAAGCGCAGTTCGTATCCAAAGAGGTCTTTCGAGCCTCGATAGTCGATAAAAGGACTAATCCCCGCTATCCCAATTGTTTCTTCCACTTGGCCGAGCCTAAAGGGGCGGCTGTGAGTGTCTGTAATGATAACGCCGATGTTTTTTCCAGTCATCCTGCTAATGCTAGATCTGACTCTACGAGCGGAAGCGTCCGGGTCTCTGGGCAATAGGGCAAAGGTTGAGTCGCCCTTGACATTAGACTTGTCCACGCCTGCATTCAGGCAAGTCCAGCCCTGGCGTGTTCTTACGATGAGCGCTGTCTTGTCGGCCCGCACGACTTTGCTTGAATTGCGAAGCACCAGATCAACGAAGGCTGCGGATCTCCCGGTTTTCCTCGCCAGCTCCATGGCTCGAGCCGATGGTTTCAGGTTCGAAATGTCCACGAGCTCCCCCTCGCTCTTCGATACGGCTTTTTGGCCGATGACAAGTATGTCCCCGTTCCTGACTCCGACTCTCAGTCTCAAGGCGGCTTGCACGACCATTTCGGCTAGCCTGTCGCCTGGGCCAATCAAAGGGAGACCTCTGAGGGGAATTACTTGCAGCGAGCCGGGCATGTGACTTCGAAGGGCCTGAAGCTGTCTTGTATAGAAACTAGTAAGGAGTCTCCCCTGTTCCGCTTGTTGAAGATGGTGATGGGAAAGTAAGTTTATATTATTGAAAGGCAACCATTTTTCGTCGAAGGTTGAGATGCCGGAGAACGTCCGGTAGCCGTTTGCAGAACGACTGCTGCTTTCTCCCGTAGCAACCCGGAACGTAGAAGGAACGAATGAAGAACGGAGGTGGAAACGTCTTTGGGTTATGAAAGGAGAGGTTATGGTGGCGGCGGCAACAGATTCGGTCCTAAACCAGTCGAGGAAGGCAAAGAGTACGAAGTTGACATCAAGGAAATCAGCAGACGCGGCGAAGGAATAGCTCGAGTTGAAGGACTAGTAGTCTTTGTACCGAACACGAAACCCGGGGATCACGTCAAGGTCAAGATCTCACGGGTCTCGAACCGCTTTGCTTCTGGAGAAGTCATCCCGTAGAAGCTCGAACGGAAGGCCTAAACCGCCTTCCCACTCCATTATTTTCCGTCCCTCTTTTTGAAAGACGATCCGTCTCTCGACGTCTTTTCCGTTAGAGGTCCGGATTGCCTACGAATATCGCAAGGTATCGCAAGGGCTCACTGCCCTCCCTGACAGTGCTATGCATAGTCCCCGGCGGAACAACTATCATGGTCCCAGGCGTAATCTTCACATCTTTCCTACCGATGCTGGCGGTTCCTGTTCCCTCAAGGTAGAATATGGTTTCTTCAGTAAGGTGAGTATGTGGAGCCACGATTCCGTCAACCTCAACGTACCTGACGGACAATTCATGACCCGGCTCTGCTCTGGATAGGTACCATCTCTTGAAATCTCCAATCCTCTCAGGCATAATTTCGGAAAGGCGCTTTACAATCAAGGGCTCGAAATCAAACCTAGCCTAACGAAGAGGGGGTTTAAGCCTGTCTGAAAAAGGGCCGATATTAGCATCGGTAGCTTGTATTGGAAAACGCTAAAGGTTCAGTCTAAAGGCAAAAGCTAGAGCGTTCATGAAGGCACAGAAACCTGAATGGCTCAGTGTGGCCGAGTTCAGATATCTGGTTGAGAAGCGGCACTGGTCACTACTCTCATGGACCTCGGGAATCGTAGCGATGGTCTTCATCTCTTACTACGCACTTCAGATACCTCTTGGAGTTCAGTCAATAGGATCACAGTTCGTTCTCTCAGAATGGCCTCCTCCCTCTATATCCCCTTACTTCTACGCTAAGCCCATAACCTGGTTTTCGTACTTCAGCTTTCTCTACTGGGCATTTGGTCTCGAGTCTTTCAGAACACGATTCCTCAACATGTCGTATCGTGCCCGTAGATTCCTGTTCATCGGCACGGCTTTCATAGCTTTCGGAGCCTTCTACGAAATTTTCTTCAACTTCACGATCTGGTCGGCACTGCTAGCTGTTTGCTCTCAACCTGCCAATTTGCAACAATGCAATCCCGACACTTTGGTAAACATCTTTCCAAACCTTAGAACTCCACTGAACCTGACATTTGCAACCAAAGTCGTGAGTACTGTTTTTGGTCTGAGTGTATACTCGCTCTGGTTTCTCTATCGGACAGACCGGGACTTGGATCGAAAGGCACTCGGTGTGAGTATCGAGTGAAAACAACCATTAAACGCCAGCTCATCATGGCAATCTAGCCTGATGGTCGCGGCATGCTTCAGCAAACCCCTCCAGACACTTTCGACGTCGCGGTAATTGGAGCTGGACCATCGGGCGTAATGGCAGCCTGGAAGGCTGCCGAACAAGGAGCAAAGACCATACTCATTGAGCGCGAGGTTAGTCCAGGACGAAAAGTGTGCGCCGAAGGAATCCTAGCAGAGGCGCTTCCTGACGCTGAGATTGCTCCTTCAAATGACTTTATTGCCAACACAATTTCCGGAGCCTTTCTCTACTCGCCAGATGAGACGAAGAGGGTTAACGTCAAGGGCGATGGTTACGTTCTCGACAAGCCCGCATTTCTACTAACACTTTCGAAGAGGGCAGAGCGAAGTGGAGCATCCCTATTCTATGGGACGATGATCAACACTATCGGACGTGACAATGGGCATGTATTGCTCTGGGGTGAGAGGGATGCCAAGTCTTGGTCAGTACGTTCGCGAGTGGTAATAGGATGTGACGGCGTTGGTTCAATACTTGCACGCAAGTTTTTCACCCGGAAGAACTATTCAGCCATAGCCGCTCTGCAGTACTCAATGACAGGCTGTGAGCTCGAAGACGAAAGAAAACTAGAGATTTACGTCGGACACGAAAAGGCGCCGTCCGGATATGTATGGATATTCCCAAAGGGGAATGGCGAGGCGAACGTTGGGATAGGACTCAAGGGTCCAAACGCCAGACAGCTCCTTGATCGCTTCATCGCAAGTCACCCTCGAATGTTTTCTCATGCAAAAGTTGAGAGATCCTTGGCCGCGCCGGTTCCCATCGGGGGTGAGCTGGACGAATATGTTGCCGACAACATGATGTTGTGCGGGGACGCAGCAGGTCAGGTGATTCCACTTACAGGCGCCGGCATCCACACGAGTCTCGTCGCTGGGAAGATCGCCGGGGAAGTCGCGGGTGAGGCTGCGAAATCGGGCGATTGCTCAGTCTCCCGGCTGAGAAAATACCAACAGCGCTTCAAGAGTCTCTACGGAGAACACATCTCCAGCAGTCTAAAATCCCTTGAATCCTTCGAGCGATTCTCCGACGAAGAGCTCAACATCATAACTGATTACCTTGAGGGCCAGGACCTTGTCGACATGGCTCACGGTCTCAGTCCGAGAAAAGCGATTAGTCTAATGATTCACCACCCAGCTCTAGCGATCAAAGTTGCCTACCAGCTACTGCGGGACTAGTGTCGATCAAATGGGACCAGTCGAAGCAACACTGCAGAAGAACATTGAGAAACAAGGGTGCATTCACCTTGCACTGTTCGATCCGGAGAAGCCATATGGGAAACTGCGGAATGAATGCGCCGCACTTGAGAAGATGGGTACGACAGCGATTATGGTTGGAGGGTCAACGGTCGCGTCGACGCAGGAGCTCGACGGGACAATCAAGACGATCAAAGACTCGTGCTCCCTCCCCGTGATCCTGTTTCCGAACGGGGTCTCTGGAATCAGCAGGTTCGCGGATGCGATCTTCTTCATGTCCCTTCTGAACTCATCCCAGCCTCAATATATCACCGGAGCTCAAGCTCTGGGAGCCCCCATAGTGAAGCGACTCAAGCTGGAAACCATACCCCTAGGTTACATTCTCGTGGGAGAATCAAAGACTGCGGTAAGCGCTGTTGGCAGAGCAGAGTTGATTCCATACTCCAAGCCCGACGTGGCTGCATCATACGCTCTGGCGGCACAATACCTAGGAATGCGTTTCGTCTATCTCGAAGCAGGTAGTGGTGCAGGGAGACCAGTCGACGCCTCAATGGTGAAGAAAGTCTCTTCCGAACTGGAAATCCCATTAATCATTGGTGGAGGAATAAGGACACCACAACAGGCCCAACAACTTGCAGGTGCCGGCGCCTCAGCCATAGTCACAGGCACAGTCCTTGAGAGGGAAGGAGCTGATCAAGTCGCCAAGATTGTAGCGGCACTGGGTCGCGCGTGACCAATGGTTCCGTTTGAGAAAGAGTCCAAAGGGGTATCCGGAACTGTTGAAGCGTTCAATTTCATCAGAAGAGTAGGTTTCCCACCCTCTGCCGAAGTCATCTCCATGTTTATGACCATAACCATTCTCGCCACCGTCACAAGTCTTCCACTCTCGGGCCTAAGTTTGACTTCCACCTTGCAGGTCACAACTTCAGCAATCATTCTACCCACCCTGCTTGGGTCATTCCTTTCTGCAGCAATACTTCTCCGAGGAGAACCCGTTCTGAACTTCCGCAGGCTAATGGGCATGGAGATGATCGCATGGTCACCAGTCTTAGTGTTCCTCCCACTCTACTCATTACTGGGAACATCTACCGGAAACCAAGACCTTTGGAAGGACGGTCTCTTCGTCAGCGTCGCACTTTCAATTCCGGTGCGGCTCCTCACTATCTTTTCCATGTCTGGCATGGCACCCGGGAGAAAGCTGGCTAGCTCTGCGTTGGTCCCTGCGCTTGTTTTCTTTCTTTTTGCATTTTTAGCTAACCCCGCGATTTCCTCCCCGGCCAATGCTTCACTAGGACTCGGGGCAAGCATAGCTCGAGAGGCTCCAGCTCTAATGGTCTTGCTGATTGCAGGTGTATTGTCTTGGGGAGGCGTGGTCGGGATTATTCGTAGCGTGGACGGGCAGGGATCGAGTATCATTCGTGATGCTCCAATGGGTTTGTTTCGTGACTTCTTGCGTCACTGGCTGAAAGGTGAAGGCGGGCCGCTTGAAAATCGACTTGGAGCTCTCGGCAGAACTGGAAGGATTAATGTTTCCACCCTGGTTTTCGAAGGCTCGGAGGGCCTCAGAACAGGAGTGGTAATTTCCAACTTTCACCCCGGACCATACCGCGATCTTGGGAGTGGGGGTCTACCCTCGATGCTCAAGTCGGGCGTAGAAAGCAAGAATAACACGATTATCATGGTTCCCCACGGCATCTCCAATCACGAATACAACATCATATCCCATGCAGACATCCAATCACTAGTCAATGAAGCATGTCTGAAATATCCCATCGCTGATAATAGCGCAAACGGATCGAAGCTCGTCCGGGAGGTTTCAGGTGATGCAAAAGCTACTGCTCAGATATTCGGAAACATTGTTTTCCTAACACTGACCCTGGCCCCAATAGACATGGAGGACATTCCTACAGAGGTAAACGAAGCTCTGAAGGCTGAAGCTAAGGCCAGAGGCCTCACAGCCATTGTGGCAGACGCTCACAATTCTCTGAACACCCAGGTCTTCATCAATGAGACTCAAGCAACTATGCTTGCCGACGCAGGAATCAAAGCGTTGACCGCGGTCAGTCTACTTCCAAGGTCGACCTTCAAGGTCGGGGCCGCCTCCCATCCTCTTAGAGAGTTCCGGCTTGAAGACGGCATCGGCCCAGGTGGACTAACAGAGCTGATTATTGAGTGCCAAGGGCAACGCGTCGCGTACGTTACGATCGACGGCAACAACATGCAACAAGGATTTCGACAGACTCTCCTAGAGGAACTCCACGGCGAGGGAATGGATGATGGAGAAGTTATGACCACAGATACGCACTTGGTCGCCGGTGTTGTCCGGTCGCCACTTGGGTATCGCCCTGTTGGCGAAGGAATCAACCGGGAACTCTTGGTCACGAGGGTCAGGGAGACTGCAAGGGCGGGGGCTGCGAAAATGGAGGAAGGGTCAATGGGCTTCGGCACGTTCGAATTGGACCTCAAAGTCCTAGGCTCAGAATCTTTCCGAAGCATAACTTCATTCGTTGGGCGAGTCGCCAGGGGTATCGGCCGATCATTCTTGAAGCTGGAGCTTCTGGTCGCTACAGTATCGGTGATAGTCTTGCTGGTGCTGTAAGAAGAGTGGAACTGGAAAAGTCAGCCCACTACATGCAACTGCCACGTGAGGTCATTGTTGGCAAAGGTGTGATTGAACATGTAGGCGAAGTCTGCTCGAGACTTGGATTCACGGGAACCGCTCTCATCGTATCAGGCCCGGTAACTTACCCCTTGGTGGGTGAAACGGTCGCCAAATCCATAGCAAAAGCCGGGTTTGCGGTCGAACACGCGATAGTCAAGGAGGCGAGTCCTTCGGTGCTCGCAGATGTGCTTGAAAAGATCCGAAAGTCAAAGGCCAAGCTCGTACTTGCCGTTGGAGGAGGAAAGGATATAGATCTTGCAAAGCTTGCCTCGGCCAAAGCCTCTGTCAATTTCATCAGCGTTCCAACAGCGGCAAGTCACGATGGAATCTCAAGTCCCTATGCGTCGATCAAGGGGGCGGAGAAACCATACTCGGTCAGAGGGCAGGCTCCCGTGGCAATTTTAGCTGATATGGATGTGTTATTTGAGTCACCTTACAAGTTACTAGCAGCAGGATGCGGTGACATCGTCGCAAAGTTCACGGCAGTAAAAGACTGGCAACTAGCTCACAGACTGAAAAATGAATACTATGGGGACTATGCAGCAGAACTTGCACTTATGAGTGCCGAACTTGTCACCAAGAACGCAGGAGACATCGTCCAGAGGCGACTTGAAGGAGTTAGAACCGTGGTAGAGGCGCTCATCAGCTGCGGGGTAGCCATGAGTATAGCGGGCAGCTCAAGGCCGTGCAGCGGTGCGGAACATCTCTTCAGTCACGCACTTGATATTGTCGCGGGAGAAACGAGTCTACATGGAGAGAGGGCGGGAGTAGGCGCAGTACTCACCGCATATTTGCAGAGTTCAAACTGGCAGACCATCAAGGGATTTCTGAAAGAGATCGGGGCACCTTCCACAGCCAAGGAGCTGAACGTTACTTCCGCACAGCTGGTGAAGGCCCTAACGATTGCCCACACCCTCAGACCAGAACGATATACTATCTTGGGAGAGACAGGAGTTACAGAACGAGCCGCCGAACGCGTAGCAAAGGCAACGGGTATCATCGAGTAGGTCGAGTGTTGAAGGTAACAGCAAGAGCCTATCCAATCCAAGGGCTAATCAAGTATCATGGGCTCAAGAACCGGAAACTCAGAATTCCATACCACGACAGCATTTCAGTGTGCATGGGATCCTTGCCGACAATTACCACTGTAGATTTCGCATCGGAGTACCGATCGGACATGGTAAGGCTGGACGGAAAGGAACCGAGTCCACGCGAGCATGATAGAATCGTCACAGTCTTGGATGCAATCAGAAAGGCTGGAAGACTCTCGACACACGCTAAGATAGAATCCAGAAACCCTCCGGTCCGGGGAAAAGGACTCGGATATTCCGCCTCCGGATTCGCAGCACTTGGACTTGCTGCCTCGCGAGCATCAGGTCTCCGGCTGAAAGAGAAAGATCTATCTCAACTTGTAAGATTGGGAGCGGGCTCAGCGGCCAGGAGCCTCGTGGGAGGCTTCTCAATCCTCTATGCGAATATGGGAGGATTGTCGTATGCTGAACAGCTGGCGTCTCCTGCTTCAATCAAGCTTCGCACCGTTATCGTTCCAATCCCGGCCGAGATCAAGACGGACAGTGCTCACCAGGATGTTCTAGAATCTCCATTTTACAAAACAAGACTCAGCTACATTCCCTCCAAACTCAGGAAGATGAAGCAAGCGCTGAAGGAGAGAGATGTTGTCCAACTGAGCCGACTCGCAGAGGAAGACACGCTGAACCTGCATGCCATCACGATGACCGGAAGGGAGGGACTTGTACTCTTCAGCCCCTTGTCGATCATGATAATTAACGAGGTCAGAAGGTTGAGAAACGAGGATGATGTGCCGGTATGGTTTTCACTGGACACAGGGCCATCAGTGTTCGTCAACACTACACGAGAGTCGCTGGCCAGGGTAAAGAAAGCTCTTGGACGCCTAACCCACGACCTCGTAGTTTCGTCTCCGGGAGGACGAGCAGAGGTCCTAGACAAGCATTTGTTCTGAGCCAAACTTACACCAGGAGCGCTGTTAAATGACCGTTCAGAAAACAGATGAAATAGGCGCTGGTAAGGATCTGCCTCCTCTCCAGAACGCGGAGAAGTACAAAGAAGTCGTAACTAGGTTTGCTCCAAACCCTGACTTCACTCTTCACCTTGGCTCGATCCGGGCAGTCATTCTCTCACACGACTATGCGAGAAAATATGGTGGAAGATTTCTTCTTCGCTTCGAGGATACGGATCCTCGACTGAAGAGATCAGCACTCGAATACTACGATGCCATTAGAGAGGATTTGCGCTGGCTAGGATGCAGCTGGGATGGAGAGGTAATCCAGAGCGACAGATTCCAAATCTACTATGAGACTGCTAACGGACTCCTGAGCCGGGGGGACGCATACGTCTGCACATGTGAACGCGAAGAGTTCCACGCAACGATAACGTCGGGCCGTGCTTGTCCTTGCCGGCCCAAGAGCCCCACAGAGAACCTTCAAGACTGGAATAAGATGCTCTCCGGAGAGCTCAGCGAGGGTCAAGCAGTAGTAAGAATCAAAACAGAGATCACCCATCCCAACCCAGCCGTTCGAGATTGGCCAGCGCTACGAGTAATCGACCCCGACGCACACCCACATCCTCGAGTCGGGTCAAAATTCAGAGTGTGGCCTCTGTACAATTTCTCAGCAGGAATTGACGATCATCTGATGGGTGTGACCCACATTTTCAGAGGGAAGGAACACCTCACAAACGCGCTGCGGCAAAGCTTCCTTTACAAACACTTGGGATGGGAGTATCCTGACGCAATCCATTACGGGCGACTGAAGGCGATAGGCTTCAGCCTGTCAAAGTCTGCCATGGTAAAACAGCTTGAGGAAGGAAAAGTGGACAGCTATTCCGATCCTCGCTTACCGACACTGGCAGCACTCCGAAGACGGGGATATTCACCGAACTCGCTACGAAAAATTGTATACGAGGTGGGCCCCAGGCCAGTCGATGCAACACTGAGCTGGGACAACATCAATTCTAGGGATCGTAAGGAAATCGATAGGAACGCCCACCGGTACAGTTTCCTACCCAGTCCCATTGCGCTCAATGTTTCCGGGGTCCCACATGACTTTGAAGCTCATCTCCCACTCCACCCGGAGCGTCCCGATCTGCCTCTTCGGACGCTTAATGTCCGCTCGACCCAAGGTCACTCGCTCATATGGCTTGCATCCGCCGACAAAACCGTCTTCGAAAGGTCAAAGATCGTAAGACTGATGGAGCTCTTCAACGTGGAGCTCGAAAACGCAGACGCGGATTCGGTCAGCGTAAGATATCACAGTCAGGACTACGCTGAGGCGAAGAAAGTGAAAGCTCCAGTAATTCAGTGGCTCCCTGAGACGAGTGATCTTCAGTTCGAATCGGTAATGCCAGACGCTACTCGACTCGCAGGCCTTGTCGAGAAGAACATATTGGCAGAGCCAGTGGGAAGCGTAGTTCAAATGGTTAGAATCGGATTTGCCAGAATCGATTCAAAGACTCAGTCAACTGTCGTAGTGTATTTTTCCCACAAGTAGCTCGATATGATGGCGAGTCCCCTAAGTCCGCTATTGTTCCATCTGGGGAAAGATTCAGCGGAAAGGCGAAGAGGGCGGATGGACGCTTACTGCTTGGCCTTAGTATCAGCCTTCGCTAGCTTGGCCTCGGGCTTTGCTTCTTTCGAGGGCTCCGGCTTAGCCGAAGGCTTCGGCTCTGCCTTTGGAGGTGGTTTTGCCTCTGCCTTCTTTTGGGGAGGAGGGGCTGCTGGTTTAGCCTCTTCAGGCTTCTTCTGCTTCGAAACTCTCTCAGCTTTTGGCAAGTTCCGGTTCTTGATGTAAGCTGGCACGAAATTTTTCGCAGAAGCCACGTCCTCATAGATCTCCACTGCACAAAGGGCGCTTGACCCTCCAGTTCTAGTGGAAATGCTGCGTACGTACACACGGTCGTAGGAGGTCTTGAAGTGATCCGACGCAAGTTTGCGAACTGTCAATCTATCCGGGGTGCCAGCGCCTTCATGATGCACTAGCATCTTAGCCTCCCTTCTACCAACGACCGGGTTGGTCTTCTCCTCGATGATTTCGACGCTCATTCCTTCCCCTCCCCTGCTGCTGGCTTCTCAGCCATCTCAACTTTCTCCAGCTCGCCGCTGACAAGCACACTGTTTACTTGAAGCGTGTCTTCGGCTACTGTTCTGCCCCTAACAAGACGCCTCACTCTCTCGCCCTTCGCCTCAGGCTTGAAACCCACCCCTCCCGAGAGCACTGCTCTTTTCTTGGCACTCCCTTGGATGTCTAATCTCATCGGAATCCCATCCTTGTCAGTCCCACCCGTAATTTTGACCTTGAGGTTGCCAATCCCCAAGAGCTTGCCATCAACTTCTTCACCAATGCTCTTTCCCAAAAGGGCCTGAGCTTTTGGCCCTTCGAGTATTGTCGCCTTTGAAATTCTGTTCTTGGGATCTGATACTACGAGCTGAAATTTCGCCATACTGGTTTAGCCCATCCGGATGCCGCTCGACCTTTCCGGCATCTAATAAAGATGCGAACCGGGACCTTATGTGGATGTTACAACCTTTTTTCCGAGAGTGGAAAGTTCTTCCAACAGCTGTAGTTCTCGAGGCGACACGTAATCCTTGAACTTGGTCATAAGCACTCTCATGTGTTGCGGCGGGACATCTACATAGAGAACGTCCCCCTCGAAGATATGACGGCCAACCATTGGCTTGTCAATTGAGACCGCAACCTGTTTCCCAGATACTGCCTCGCCAACATCCTTTCCTTGGTCTTGAATTCGTTGAATGGTCCCAATGCGCTTCCCCTCGCTGTTGACAAGAGGATACTTCGCCTTGATGATTCCCTCCAAGATCTCAACGCCTACAATGGCCGGACCGCTCCGCCGAAATACGAAACCCTTCAGCAGTCTGACCTTGCCCGGCCGGGTAAGCAGGTTCATCTCTGCTTTCACACCGGCTGACTTTTGCTCTTCGACCCAGCGAGTGTACTCTTCGAGAACATGGTAGATGATGTCCCCGCGAAAGATTGGGATGTTTGAGAGCTTTACCTCCTCTTCGGCATCAGGCAGAAGTTTCGTGTTAAACCCAATCACTACTCCGAGGAACCGGTCTTTAGCCCGAACGGCCTCAGCCTCGACAATGTCTCGACGCGACACATCTCCGATGTCCGCGAGTCTGACTGGAATTTTGGACGCTGCAAGAGATGTCGTCAATGCCTCCAGAGAGCCGAGGGCATCGGCCTTGAGGATGATTCCTGTTTGGTCTGTTCTGACCTTTACGGTCTCAACTTCCTCCAGAATCTTTCTCTCAAGATCTTCCCGAGTGACGTTTCCGCCAAGAGCATACACCGGCGAACCAGCAACCGCTGCGTCAAGGTCTGACGCCGCAATCTTGACCCCAGCCGCCGCGTCGACAAAGTCGGCTCTTGTGAATTTGTCTCTTGGATCTCGAATCTCATCGAGGGGTTTTGGTAGTAGCAGGGCTTTTACCCGACTGGAAATAATGCCATTCCGACCCGCCAGCATTATCTGGTCATCGACTGATAGCCGACCGTTGTAGATCATCGTGTCAATCGTAATGCCTAGACCAGGTTCTTCCTTTACTTCTAGGACCGTTCCCTCGGCCGGGCCAGAGCTTGTGGCTAGTTCGCTGCGCATGTACCCTTGGGTCAGGCCTATGAGCATTGCCATGAGCTCTGGCAAGCCTTCCCCGGTTTTGGCGCTGGCCGGGACAAGCGCTACCGTCTTCGTGAACTCAGTTATCCGGTCAAACCTCTCAGCTCTGATACCGAGACGCGAAAGGACGCCCATCATAGTGTAGAGTCGATTGTCAAGGTCCGTCATCACTTCGGGCCTTTGCTTGTCCATGTTGGCCAGAAACGAGCCTTCAGGTGCTGAACGCCAACCAGGTAAGGCGTCAATCTTGTTGCAGCAGACCAAGAATGGGGTCTTTCGCGCCTTTAGAATGTTGATAGATTCGACGGTCTGGGGCTCGACGCCTTTGGTCAAATCGATTACCAAGACTGCGACATCGGCGGTGGAGCCTCCTCTCTTCCTGAGGTTGCTGAATGTTTCATGTCCTGGAGTATCGATGAACAGTATTCCTGGGACCTCTATCTTCAGCCTGAACTTGTCAAGAAGTGGCCCACAGATTTCGCTTATAGTCTTCGCAGGAATGAGGCTAGCTCCAATCCACTGCGTGATTTGGCCTGGTTCTCGCGCAGCGACAGAGGTGCCCCTGATTCTGTCCAGAAGCGTCGTCTTTCCATGGTCAACGTGGCCAAGTACGACAGCGATGGGTTGGCGAATGGGCATGGCAGGCTAGCCACATCTAAGCGGTTGAGCCTGTATCCTCGTAATAAACCCTGATTGACTGGGGGTTGTCTTAGTCTATATTGGGAAAGAAGATCGATGCTTCCCTTTTCACGCTTTCTGCACTGTCAGAGGCATGAATGGAATTCGCTGTTATTGACAAAGAGAGATCCCCCCGAATTGTTCCAGGAAGCGCCTCCAGTGGATTGGTCGCCCCCACCATACGGCGCACCGCGTCCACAGCGTTGGGTCCATCAAGTACCATCAGGACAACCGGACCAGAAGTCACGTGATCCACAAGTTCTTGGAAGAACGGCTTAGAACGATGGACAACATAGAGTTTCTCTGCTTCGCTATTCGTGATATGGTGAAGCTTCAATTCTCGAAAGTGGAATCCTTTTCGCTCGAATCTTGCCAAGACCTCTCCGACCGCTCCCCGCTTCACTGTTTCCGGCTTTAGGAATGAGAACGTGGTCTGGGGTTTCGCGGAGCTCAACGGCCCTTTTCTCTTCGTCCGTAGTACTCTGTCCACTTTAACTTCCGCGAGTCTCTCTTGAACGAAACAATGCTCACCCTGCACCTTCTAGAGCAGAAGTAGACTAGAGTGCCGTCGTTCTTCACATGCATTAGTCCGGTTGTACTCGAGAATGTTTTCCCGCAGAAGCTGCATTTGAAAGTCTTGGGCATGAGCGGCCCCGTCTCACCTGATTTTCTTTGCTTCTCTCTCGGTTTCCCGAAGCATGAGAACGTCGCTTAGTCTGATGGGGCCTTTGACGTTACGGGTGATAATTCGTCCCTTGTCACGGCCTTCCAAAACTCTTACCCTGACCTGTATTACTTCTCCCGTGACCCCGGTTCTGCCGATGATTTGTGTTACTTCTGCAGGTGTAAGAGGCTCGTCAGTCTTTTCACGGGCCCTGCTCACTTCCCTGCACCAGTCTTTCTAAGACTCTCAAACACTTTTACGAGTTCCTTCAGGGACTGGGCAGCCTCGCCTGGCTCGACCACGGAAATCGCCGCGGACCCAACATCCAGACCCGCCGACTTGCCTAGTTCTAGCTTGCTTGGAACATAGAGATACGGTATCTTTCTCTCGTCGCATAGGATTGGCAGGTGGGCCACGACTTGCGGGGGTTCGACGTCCTCTGCGATCAAAACAAGCTTTGCAATTCCCCGCTCTATTGCCTTGGTAGATTCGTTTGTTCCCTTGCGAAGTTTTCCTGTATCCTTGGCAACTTGCAGGAGTTGGTACGATTTGTCAGCTGCTTCCTTGGGAACCTGGAATCTTATGTAAACGGATTTTTGTGCCATCAAGCTTCACTCTCATCGGCCTTGTTCTAACCGGGCGACACTGGGCTTTTATCAAGGTTTCGATTAGCAGACCAAAATCAAGACTAAATACCGGCCGAAAGCCGGGACGCCTCACGATGTCGAAACCGCAGCCACAGCAGGCACCTGCACAGAAGAAGAAGAAGCAACGAATGAGAAGCGAACTATACGAGGTGTCGGCAACGGCAGCGAAGTTGAAGAACCGCAAGTGTCCTCGCTGCGGTGCCGTTATGGCGGCTCATTCTAAGCCTGTTCAAAGGTGGGTTTGCGGCGCATGTAGCTTTACAGACTACAGCGGCAGAGCCTGAGCCTAGGTCTGGCTCTATCTTACTCGGATTGCAAATCTTCCTGGTACTTTGATTCCCATTAGTCTAGCAACCTCAGAAGTCGCTGGTTCTAAAACCACTACAAAACCAGTCCAGTCATCACTGAAGTTGGTTGATTTACAATTAGGGCAAACAGGACCGTTGCTGATCATGCGACAGTTCTTGCAGGCCTTCTCGGTCATGGCTTGTGCTCCACCTTGACGGGCTTGCCCTTCAACTCCTCCTGGATCCATTCCAGGCGACCGAGGAAAGGTTGTCTCAAAGTTATTCCGATTTTTCCTCCAGATCCCCCTCGGGGAAAGCTCACGGCGATTATTCTACCTCTCACCATGTTGCCCTTTCCGAGCTTTCGCTGACTCTCCCGGCCAGAAAGGACCCCGTGCTTCTCATCATACGTGATGAAATCATCGAGCACCTGAGAAACATGGAGAAGAGCGTCCTCCGGGCCAATTCGTACGAACGCGCCGAAGTCTGTAACCTCGACCACTTCTCCCTCAACGACCTCATGAAGCTCGGGATAGAATGTCAACAGTTTGAACGTGGACCTGTGATGAGTTGACCCATCGCCAGGAAGAATCTTCCCCGTCGTCTCAACGTCAACATCAGTGACCAGTATCACGTATCCAAGCTCTTCATCAACATAGTTCTCATACTTGAGCTTGATCTGCTCCAATGCGACTTGGTCGACTGGCTCGCCAAACTTCTGCGGAGGAATCCTGACAACATCTTCCACAGTTACAATTCTGAACATGTCCTCGCGCCTTTTGCAGGCTTATTTTAGGACTCCGCTGTTTACCTAAGCACGTGCGCGTTTTGTTGGCGGGGTCAACCACATTCCAAGTTGTCTGAACGCTTTCTGTCTGTGCGACTGCCTGTTCTTTTCGGGGGCACTCATTTCGCCAAAAGTTCTGAGCTCCCCCGTCGGGATGAATATTGGGTCAAATCCGAATCCGTTATCTCCTCTCTTTGAGTGCGCTATTCTTCCCCGAACCTCTCCAGTGAATATCTTGAGAGTATGACCAGATCTTGAGACGGCAACAGCTGCTCTGAGGCGGGCTTTTCTTCGGGAAGATGTTCCCAGGAGTCTTAGGATGCCGTTTGGACCAATCGCTTGGTATGCATATGAACTGAAGGGACCTGGGAATCCTTTCAAGGAGTCCACGAACAGACCTGAGTCTTCTACCGCAACAACGCCCGAGTGTCGTCTCGACAGCTCCTCTGAGGCGAAGCTCGCAATTTCAACGATATCATCACTCTGAATTTCGACCTTAGCGCTTTCAACGCGACGAACCCGGATCTGAAACTCAGCGAGAATCGCTGCAGCCTCCTTGACTTTGTACAGATTGCCGGTGGCTAAGAATAGTATCCTATCTGATGGCAAAGTACCGGCCTCTCCGTGCGATTTCCTTCTGTCTGAGGAAGCTCATACTGGCCTGTTTATCACCGAGTTCGCGGCGATATCCTTCGCGAATCAGTTTCTCCGATCGTAATGAGTTTAGAGCGTGGCTGGTTGAGATTGAACGTTGCAGTAAGTGTAGGTCTGTCCCTCGGTCCTCGGGATCGGAGGAGTGCGATGACATTCCAAAGTCGAGAATGAATGGAAGTCCATCTCTCGAAATAATGATATTGGACGTAGTCATATCGCCGTGGACCAACCCGGCCTCGTGGAGTGCGCCAATTTGCTGTCCAATCTCATAGAATACTCTAGATTGCTCGCGGCGAGGCAGTTGGTCGAGACAGGACCTAGCTATTTCACCATCTACAAAGGACATCGCGATCGCAAAGTCTTCTATGTCAACGCTCAGAACACTTGGAGCTCTCACACCCGCTCTCTTTGCATCGCTTAGAGCATTGGCCTCGCGAATTGTTCTCTCGCGTCTGATGCGTTGGTCAAGCTGCGGAATCCTGTATTTCTT
>WNEQ01000816.1_pt1 | contig 16649 bp, 17 predicted proteins | sample 5399971 | NCBI WGS metagenome assembly WNEQ01 (sample SAMN13153330, study PRJNA577476) | soil metagenome | isolation source: 20 cm grassland meadow soil 2 days after 1st rain plot 5 | place: USA:California | collected 2015-09-18
CAAACCGCAGCGTTAGTTCCTCTCCCTCGCCCGTGCGACCGCTGCCTGCTACCGGCTTGCTACAGGATCCGGCGTCGGTCGCGAAGTTGGGCCGTGCAGCAGAATCCTCGAATGGCGGCGGCTGACGCAGTGATTGATGGCGCGCCCGTAGGGATTTGAACCCCAGCCCGTCGCTCGCACTCGGCCTGACGGCCGGCTCGCTCCTCAGGGGGATGCTATCCCCCTGATCGCTCGCAGCGTTATCTGATGCTTCGGCCGTGATGGACTGCGTGCTCGCTGCCCCCTAAAGCGGTACCGCGGGGGAATCCTTCCCCCGCACCCCCTGAAAGTCGGGGGTTCAAGCCGTGTTTCATCGAGAGAAGAGTGGCGCGCCCGGAGGGACTTGAACCCCCGACTTTCGGCTCCGGAGGCCGACGCTCTATCCGCTGAGCTACGGGCGCGTTGTCCGGAACTACTGCATGATGCCGCAGTGCATATCCTGAATTATATCAGCGTGCCAAAACGCAAACAACAAACGCGGAGGTCCACGGGCGTGATCGGGTTCCGCAACGCGACGCTGGTGGATCCGCGCGGGAGGATCGTGGCGTACGCAGACAGACTCGCCATCGGCGCATCCGCCATCGGATTGAGCAGCGCGACGTTCGCTCCATCGATGCTTCCGCGACTCCTCGGCGGGCGGATGCCGCCCGTCACGGTGCTCCAGGCGGGGCGCCCGCGCCTGCGCCTGAACGGGTTCCATCTCGCCCTCCCGTCCGGGGAACGGCGTCTTTCAGGCGGTGGCTGGGCCTGCGATGCCGCCGTCGGCACATTCCAACGATCCGCATGGTTGTCGGTCCGGACGGGGACGCGAAAACGCATGAGTGGCTAAACCAAGGCCCTAACGATACCAACCTTCCGCGCTCTGCCCCGAGCGAGCGCAGCGAGCGTGGGGGTTCCCGGCTTTGTGTGCAGCGTCTACCCCGCGGCCACGCCCGGGCATAAGAGTGTGTGCGAGTCTGATGTGGGGTGTGACGCCGTGGAAGAAGCTGCGGTTATCGAACGAACCCTCCTGAGTGGATTCATGCGAGACAGGTTCTTGCTGGGCCGGGCGCTGGACGCAGGATTCCGCCCCGATCTGATGCCCCACGCCCTCGGCCGCACGCTGGCCAAGTTCCTCGCCGATATCTACGAGCAAAAAGATACGCCGCTGGAACCCGTGACTGTGCGAGGAATGCTCGGCGAGCGCGGCGCCATGTCCCCAGAGATGAAACGCTTCGTCGACGCCGTCGAGGCCACCCAGGAGCCGGACGCGGCGCGGGTCATGGCGTACGTCGACTTGCTCAAGGCCCGATCGGCGCGGCTGCGGCTGGTGGAGGTCGGGACTGCGATCACCAACTATCTCGAGCAGGAACGCAGTGAGGGCAAGGACATCGTTGACTTCGTGGGTCAGATCGTGCCCACCCTCTTTGAGATTCAACAGCAGCGGCTGGCGCGCACCGCCCCACCGGCGAATCAGGTCGGGGGCGCCATTGTCCGAGAGATCCTCGAAGGCGATGCCGGATCGACACTGGGATATTCGCTCTCCCCATTTGACCGGCTCAGCGAAGTGCTCTCCGGACTGCGTCCGGGCTTCTACTACGGACTGGCGGGAGCGCCCCGGCGGGGCAAGACGAACCTGGCGCTGGAACTGGCGTCCACGGTTGCGGGGCAGTACAAGGTCCCCGTCCTGTACTACTCCTGGGAGCAGACGAGCCGCGTCCTGTTCGCACGGCTGCTGGGTCGGGAGACGCTGGTCAACCCCGCCACCTTGCTCTCCGCGGGGTCGCGGTCACCGCAAATCCGGGGGCGGGTCAAGGAATCCTGGGCGAAGATGGAGAGCCGCCTCAGCACCCTGTTCCTGTTTGAGGCCGGGCGCCGGGACACGGTTGAACGCATCAAGGCGCGGGCTCACAACATGATGCATATGTTCCGCACAGACGCCTGCGTCATCTTCATCGACTACCTGCAGCGGGTTCCCCTGGAAGAGAATGTGCACGAGGAGAAGGCCAAAACCGATCTGATCTCGGCAAAACTGGCCGACCTCAGTCTGGAGCTGGGCTGTCCGGTGTTTGCCATCTCGCCTCTGGATAAGGAAGGTTGCCGGTTGGACGAACGGCCGGCTGAGGAGATGTCAGAGTTTGTGCGGCCTACCATGCACCATTGCGTCGGCAGCGGCGACCTGGAGTATGACCTGGACGTCGCCATGGTGATGTCAAAAGACTGGGTGGCCACGAAGAACCTGGAAGATCTGTTGCGGACCGAAGCCAAGGCCGGCCGCGGCGAGAACGACTTCATTCCGAAGATCGACGTGATCGATGTGCATCTGGACAAGAACCGCGATGCCCCCGAATCAATCGCCAATACCATCCAGTACGCCTTCTTCGTCTCCCTGAACAAGTTTGTGGAGATCGGGTACAAGACCTCAGAGGAATTCAGCAGCGGGTTCCGGGATTTTGCGAAGATGCAGCAGATTCTCGAGCAACTGCGCGAGGTCGGACTGCTGTCACCCGTTTAGAGAACTACCGGAAACGGGAAGCAGGAAGCGGGAAACAATTGAATTGCCGCTTCCCGTTTCCCGTTCGCCGTTTCCGGTCCAGGGCAGGAGCCCGGTCCCGCCGGCGTGAAATCTCCCCCTGACCCCGATGCTCCAGTTGCTTGCCATCCATGCACTGCCGGTTCTCACCGCTGCGACTGCCGCCGGGAACGCCGTGTTGACCGCCTGGGCCTTTGTGGCACACCGCCGGCGGCAGGTGGCGCTGGGACGCACATTTTGGATGCTGCTCTTGCTGGTGCTGGTGGTGCTGGCGGGGCAGGTGATCACCGGAGCGCTGGTGGCCGTCTCCGGCGTGCGGCCCAGGACACAGCTGCACTATCTGTACGGCGCGCTCGTGACGACCGGGGCGGTCGTGCAGTTCGGCCTCCGGCCGCAGGGATTTCTCCGCGTGGCGATGACGCGCAACGGGGCACCCTTCCGGGAGCCGCGCTCGCTGGCGATCGTGTGCGTCACGCAAATGCTGCTCATCCTGCGCGCGTACATGACCGGGGCGTTTGGACACTAAACGGCGTGATGAGTGAGGCGCGAGGGGGATTCGTATGACGTGTCGCGAGCGCCTGGAACGGTACTTCCGGGAGAACGGGGTCAAATATCAGGTCCAGTCCCACCCCGAGGTGTATACTGCGCAGGAGGTCGCGGCCGTGGAGCATGTTCCCGGCCGGTTGATGGCCAAGGTGGTGATGGCGATGATCGATGGCACGCTCACCGCGCTGGTGCTCCCTGCGCCGCACCGGGTGGAGATGCCGAAGGTGAAGGCGGCGCTGCGGGCGAAGGACGCGCGGCTGGCGCGCGAGCAGGAGTTCGCCACCGTGTTCACAGACTGCGAGGTCGGAGCGATGCCGCCGTTCGCCAACCTGTACCAGGTGCCAGTCGTCGTCGATCGAGCGCTGACCGAAGATCCGACGATCGTGTTCAACGCCGGGAGCCACCGCGAGACGATGACGGTCACGGCTGCCGATTTCACACGGCTGGTGTCTCCCACGGTCGCGGAGTTTTCCGCCCCTCGATGACCGCAGGGAGTGGAGTTGGGGTATCCATCGCGAGGTGATGCCGATGGTGCGCATCGAACGCCGCATGCCGCCGGGAGCACGCCGGCGCGGGTTTGTGGTCCCGGTGCCCCACACCCGGTCGGGGCAGAAACATGTCCAGGCCTACGTGCAGACGCTGCGCCCGATGGTGGCGGATATTGCCGCGACCCTTCAGATCGACCGCGCCGCGCTGACCCAGCTCGATGATCCCAACGAGATCGGGGCGGTGTATCTGGGCGCGTTTCTCGACGACCTGGGGCGCCGGCTCACCGGGTGACCCGGCCGGGGCGCTGGCCGCAGCAGCGGCGCCTGGTGGCGCACCTGCGGGAGATCCTGCGCCGCGAGTTCGGGTGTCAGGACGCCTGGGTGATCATCTCCAGCGGCCGGTGCCGGCTGGAAGTCCGTGTTGACGCCCGGCGCGTCACGCTGTTGGACGATACCGAAGATGCATTCTGGGCGCGATTCTACGAACCGGTGCAGCGGGAGCGGCTGCGCCTGGGAGAACGCACCCTGGAGACGGAGGCGTGGCGCAGGCCGACGGCCGATCTTATCGCCATACTCACGCCGTACTGGGCGGATCGGATGGGGCCGCGCCCTCGGCCAGCCCAGGCGCCGAGACGCGACGCATGAGCAGCATGCCGGTCAGCTGCACCACTGCCGCGGCGGCGAAGATCCACCGCACCCCGATGGAGGGGATCAACGCCCCGGCAATGAACGGCGCCGTGGCGGCCCGGAGACCCACCAAGGTGTTGAAGAGCGTGACATAGTGCAGGACCTGGCCGGGCGGCGCGTAGTGGAGCACGGCCGCCAGCCAGCCCAGGTCGATCCCCGCTGACGTCAGCCCATCGGTGATTCCGGCCAGCTGCACCACCCACGCGTTGTGGCTGAAGAAGTAGATCACGGGGGTTAGCGTGCCGATGGCGAACACGACCTTCGTGGTATTGGTCGCCGTCCGCTGGTCGATCATCTTCCCCCAGGAGTAGAAGGACAGCATCCACAGGGCCGACGTCACTGCCCCCAGCAGGCCAACCTGGAAGTTCGTGGCGCGCAGGTCGTCCACCAGGAGAATGGGAACCGCCGGGCTGATCAGCCATCCCCCGAACCCGTACACGAAGAATGCCAGCAGGAAAGGACGAAACGCCGTATCGGTCCGGAGGATGCGCCAGGTCATGGCGGGGTTGATGTGTTCGGGGGCTTCAATCGTGTCGGGTGTGCGCACCCGGCTGAACACCAGGGCGCTCGCCATCCCCAGGATGCCGGCGGCGGCAAACACCCATTGGAAGGGCACCAGCTGTGTGAGCTGGCCGCCGGCCAGGGACCCCAGCACCCAGAACGCCGCCATGCCCACCTTGACCAGCGCCATGATGCGGCCGCGCACGTCATCGGGGTAGACGGCGCGCATCACCTGCGCATAGCCGAGCGTGTTGATCGAGCTCACGCCGTGATACAGGACGATCAGCGCGACATAGGGCGCCGGCGTCTTGATCAACGGCATGAAGAGAAAGAGCAGCCGGCCAAGCAGCGCGGGCCACATCACCAGGCGGACGGGGTGGACCGGCCGCACGGCGTTGACGATCCAGAACGACAGCAAGAACACGATCGCTGGCGCGGCCACGAGCAGCGACACCTGCAATGGGGTGGCCCCCAGCCGGCGTCCCATCACCGGAATAAATGGAAGCGTCAGACCGCCGAATGCCCCGTAGAGGATGGCGGCAAGGAAATCGACCTGCGCATTCGCGCGCGTCCGGGGCGGCATCGGGACGCGCAGCCAGCGTCGCAGGAACGTCATCACGGCTGATCAGATCCGGCGAAGGCGGATCGGTCCCGTTGGCACATGATAGTCACAATTTTGGGCATGTGGCACAGTCTGGTCAATCATGTTCGGATGGGGGCAGGTGTCCGGGGTCTGTCTGCGGCGCGCCACAGGAGCCGCTTCTCCGCACCCCGAAGACCACTATATTCCAGCCGTTCATCGTCTTGGAATGCCGTACGCCATTATCTCCGACATCCATGCCAACCTGGAGGCGCTGGACGTTGTGCTGGCGGATATCGCCGCCCGCCAGCCCGACGCCGTGGTCTGCCTTGGCGATTTTGTCGGCTATGGACCCGACCCGGTGGCATGCGTTGAGCGAGTACGCTCCCAGTTACGCGCGGCCGTACTCGGCAATCACGATGTGGCGGCGCTGGAAGCGCGAGATACCGTCGCCGCAAAGTTCAATCCCTTCGCGTACGAAGCCGTGGTATGGACCCGGCGGCAGCTGACTGACCCGGTACGGCGCTACCTGGAGGGGCTGCCGCTGCGGGCCACACTCGACACGGCCCTGTGCGTGCACGGCAGCGTGCGCGACCCCATCGAAGAGTATATCTTTGATGTCGCCACCGCCCGGGCGAGTTTCGATGCGGCACCTTTTGCGCTCTGCCTTGTTGGCCACACGCACGTCCCCGCTGTGTTCACGCAGGCGGGGGAGGCCGTCGTCGGTGAGCCGTTGCTGCCCGGCCAGTCTCTCCGGTTGCAGTCCGACCGGCGTTACATCATCAACGTTGGCAGTGTCGGGCAACCTCGGGACGGCGACCCGCGCGCGGCGTACTTGTGGTTGGACACCGCTGAGCAGATCGCGACGCTGGTCAGGCTCGAGTATCCTATTTCTCAGACGCAGCAGAAGGTGCTGGCAGCCGGCCTGCCCGCGATGCTGGCGGAACGGCTGGCTGTCGGAAGATAACAGCGTGACTCGTGATTCGTGATTAGTGATTCGGGCAAAGAGTTTATTGTGTCCTTGTCGTTGCGAATCACAAATCACGAATCACTGCGCTAAGGGAGTGAACCTCGTGAGCAAACGGAAGATCACGATCGATGATTTACTCGCGCTGAAGTGGGTGAGTGATCCGCAGCTGAGCCCCGTCGGCTCGCGCCTCGTTTTCGTCCAGACCGTGGTCGACCGGGACGCGGACACGTACCGCTCACACCTGTGGGTCGTGCCGGTGGATGGCGGTGCCCTGCGGCAGTTCACGGCCGGAGAGCACCGTGACTCCCTTCCGCGATGGTCGCCAGATGGCCGGCGGATCGCCTTCCTGTCCGACCGCGGCACCGCAAAGCCCGACCCCGGCGTCAAGCGGCCGAAGCAGATCTTTGTGATTCCCGCCGACGGCGGGGAGGCACGGCTGCTCGTACCTGCCGCCTATCACCCGTCGGACCTGTCGTGGGCGCCGGATGGGCGCAGCCTCGCGTTTGTCGGCAAGCCGGCGCGCGATGAGCCGCACAGCGACGTCAAGGTCATCACGCGCGTCCGCTACAAGCACGACGGTGAGGGATTCTGGGATGGGCGATACAAGCATCTCTTCCGCGTCTCGATCGACGGCGACGGCTCACCACAGCAACTCACCAGCGGAGACTTCGATCACGCCGATCCCGCCTGGTCGCCCGACGGCCGGCATCTGGCGTGTGTCACCAACCGGACCGAGGAGGCCGACTTTACCAACGTCACGGACGTCTGGATCATCCCGGTGGATAGCGGAGAGGCCAGGCAGCTGACCAGATCCATCGGGCCCAGCGCGTCCCCGACCTGGTCCCCCGACGGGCGGGCCATCGCCTACTACGGGCACGACAACGCCTGCATGAACGCCACCAACACCGACGTGTGGATCGCCTCCGCCGGGGGCGGAGACCCGGTGAACCTGACCGCGGCCGCCGACCGTAGTTTCGAGCACCACATCATCACCGACATGCGCGCCCACCCCGAGATCGGCGGTCCTGTCTGGTCCGCCGACGGACAGCGCATCTTTGCGATCGTGGCCGAGGGTGCGACGAACCAGCTTGCTGCGGTCGATGCTCGCGGCGCCGGGGTGACGGTGCTCATCTCGGGGCGTCGCGAGATCTTCGGTCTGGCCATCGGCCGCAGCGGGGACCGCGCCGTTGTCGCCGCGTCCGATCCGGCGACGCCAGGCGACCTGTGGGTCGTGCCACTGGACGGCCGTGCGGCGGAGCGCCGCCTCACCCAGGTGAACCAGGCGATCCTCGATCAGGTGATGCTGAGCGTACCGGAGCGGTTTACGTACCAGGGGGCCGACGACTGGCCGGTGCAGGGATGGGTGATGCGGCCTGTGGAGTTCCGCGACGGCGCACGCTACCCGACAGTCCTGCAGATTCACGGCGGTCCCCATGGTGCGTATGGGGAAGCATTCTTCCACGAGTTTCAGCTGCTGGCCGCTGAGGGGTTTGCCGTCGTGTACACCAACCCGCGCGGCAGCCAGGGGTACGGGCAGCAGTTTACCGCCGCGACGCATCATGACTGGGGCGGCAAGGACTGTGAGGACATCCTGCGCGGATTGGATCAGGCGATCGCGCGCTTCCCGTTCATCGATCCCGACCGGCTGGGCGTGGCGGGCGGCAGCTACGGGGGTTTCATGACCAACTGGGTCATCGGCCACACGGATCGCTTCAAGGCCGCGGTGTCGATGCGGTCGATCAGTAACAACCTCAGCCAGTGGGGGACCAGCGATCTGGCGTTTATGAAGGGGTTCTGGGAATTCCCCGGCGACCCGTGGGACGCGCCGACCTGGTACTGGGAACGGTCCCCGCTGGCCTACGTCGAGCGCATCACCACGCCGCTGCTGATCCTGCACAGCGAGCAAGATCTGCGCTGCCCGATCGAAGAGGCCGAGCAGTTATTTGCCGCCCTGCGGAAGCTGCGGCGCGACGTGGTCTTCGTGCGGTTCCCGAACGAGAGCCACGATCTCTCGCGCATCGGGCAGCCCCGCCACCGTGTGGAGCGGCTACACTGGGTTGTAAAATGGCTGGCGGATCACCTGCGCCAGCCGGCTGCGGCAGTGGTTCGGGAGCCGGCGGTCGCCGGCGGTACCGAGTGACCTCGAAGCGCGCGCAGGCCAGACCCCGCACGGCGAGCGGATCCGCCGGGCCGCGAATCTACACCCGGACGGGCGACCGCGGCGAGACCGGACTGATTGGCGGCCGGCGTGTGCCAAAAGACCACCCGCGGGTCGAGGCGTACGGCGCCGTCGATGAGCTTAACGCCCATCTGGGGCTCGTCCGCGCGCAAACCGAGGATGTGGAGCTTGCCGCGCTGCTGGATGACATTCAGCACCGGCTGTTCGACCTGGGCGCAGAGCTGGCGACGCCGGCGGGCCCAGCGGGCACCGCTCCCGCCATCGCCACCGCGGAGATCGAGCAGCTCGAACGCAGCATCGATCGCCACCAGACCTCCCTGCCTCCACTGCGCGAGTTCATCCTTCCCGGCGGGACAGCCCTGGCGGCCGCTCTCCATGTGGCCCGCACCGTCTGCCGGCGCGCGGAACGGCGGTTAGTCACGCTGGGCAGGGAGGAGCCGGTGCGCGCGGATCTGCAACGGTATCTCAACCGTCTCTCCGACCTGCTCTTCGTGCTCGCTCGCGTCGTGAATCACCGCGCAGGCCGGTCCGATGTCATCTGGAGGAAAAAGACCTAGGATGTCCCGCTCCTCGACCGGCAACGGCGGTCCGCCGGATGACGGCGCGTCCCCGGAGCCTGAGCTGCTGACCGTCGAGCAGGCCGCCGCCTACCTGCAGATGCACAAGGTCACCGTCTACAAATATATCCGGACCGGCGTCCTGCCCGCCGCGAAGCTGGGAAAAGTGTACCGGATCTACCGGAAGGACGTGGAAGCGCTGCTGCAGCGCCTGCGCACTCAGCCGCGATGATCGCAGGGCTGACCCGCCTGTCCACCTTCTCCGCCTTCCGGCACCGCAACTACCGGCTGTTCTGGACCGGGATGCTCGGATCACAGGTGGGCACCTGGATGCAGAGCACCGCGCAAAGCTACCTGGTATGGGAGCTGACGCGGTCCGCCCTGGCGACCAGCCTGGTCACGCTCGTCTTCTCGTTCCCCTCCACCGTGCTGTCGCTCGTCGGCGGCGTAGTCGCCGACCGCGTGGACCGCCGGCGTCTCGTCCTCGTCACCCAGACGGTGTTTCTGTTGCAAGCGGTCGCGCTGACGGTGCTGACCTTTGCCGGGCGGATCCGCATCTGGGAAATCTATGTGCTGGCGCTGGCGAACGGCACCGTGATGGCCTTTGACTCGCCCGGCCGGCAGTCGATGCTCCCCTCGCTGGTGCCGCGGGAGGACCTCAGCAATGCGGTCGCGCTCAACTCGACCATCTTCAACGCCAGCCGCGTCATCGGCCCACCCCTGGCGGGGTTGGTGTATGCGGCCGTGGGACCGGGCTGGTGTTTCGCGGTGAACGCGGTCTCATTCCTGGCCATTCTGTATTCACTGTGGATCCTCCGCCTGGCTCCCGCGCCGACCGGGATTGTCCGCACCCATCTCTTGGACGATCTGCGCGAGGGCATTGCATACGTCCGTGGTCATCACGTCGTACGCACGCTGTTGATCTTGGTGGCGCTGGTGGGGACTCTCGCATTCGTGTACATCGTGCTGATGCCGGTGCTGGCGAGCAAGGTGCTGGGCGGCGGCCCCGCGGAGAACGGTTATCTGCTCGGAGCGGCCGGGGTGGGCGCGACGATCGGGGCGTTGGGGGTGGCCACGCTGCGCGCGACGCGGCCGGGCCGCCTGATCTTCGGGTTTGGATACGCCGCCTCGGCGGCGCTGGTCGCGCTGGCGTTCTCCAGGCACCTGCTGGCATCGATGGTGCTGACGGCGACGGTGGCCGGCTGCGTGATGGCCGTGCTGGCCACCTGCAATGGAACCATCCAGAGCTACGTGGCGGACAGCCTGCGCGGGCGCGTCATGAGCATCTACACGCTGGCGTTGATCGGCAGTGGTCCCCTCAACGCCGCCATCGCCGGCACGCTGGGCAACTGGCTGGGAGCGGATCGCACCATCGGGATCAGCGGGCTGGCGATGGGGCTGGCAGTGGGGATCGTCGCTTTGCGCAACCGGGCCGTCGTCGCCGTTGACTTGGCTCGTGACCAAGGGGCCTCGCCGCTCGTCGATTCCGGTGCCGACGGACACTCCGCGGCAGAAGGCACGGAGGATTAAAGCCTGGTGAGCACCAGCGCGGCGAGGGTCGTGCCGGCAATGGCGGCGCCGTAACAAACCACCGCCAGCAGCCTGCGGCCCCGCCGCAGTCCCAGATCAACGAGCGTGAACCGAAACCGGTGTGCCCAATGAAACAGCGGAAGCGAGATGAACGCCAGGAGATATAGCCGGCCGAGCGGATGGGAGACCAGCGCAAGCGCCCGATCGTATGTGAGTGACTGGCCGGACCATCCCCTGGCCGCAACGATTCCCGTGAGTGCAATTTGCACCGGTGCGAGCAATGCGGCCACGGCGCCTCCCGCGGCAAACAGCGACCACCAGAACGGTTCGCGTGTTCTGTGCATCGACTAACCCCGCAGCACAATCCAGGCGACGAGGGCAGAGATCACGATCCAGGCCACATAGTTGACACCGGCGATGACAGATGCCGGTACGTGCCGCCCGCCCATGCGCACGACCAATACTTTCGGAGTGAGGTTGAACCAGGTCACCGTATGGAACAACGCGGCAGCGAGCGCGATCACATGGAAGGCGACCATCCCCGGTGCCGCCAGAAATCGGAGGTAACTCTGGTAAGCATCCCTGCCCGCGTTGAGCTGATAGAGCAGGATCAGGAGCAGGATCGCGTAGCCGGCGATGAAGACACTCGTGAGCTCCCGGAGCATGAAGAGGAAATACGCGCGGTTTCGGAGCCACCAGGTGGGTGACATGGGCTGGTGATATGGACCCGTCATCGCTCGCCCCACGGCATCAACACGCGCCTGTACCAGTCGATGGTGCTGGCTAGCTTGGCACGCTGAATGGCGCCAGCCGGATCGACATGCTCAGGGCAGGCAACCGTACACTCGCCGACCAGCGTGCAGTCCCAGATCCCGTCTTCGCTACTCAGGACCGCCTGCCGCTGGGCACGGCCTTGATCCCGCGAATCGAGGTTGTAGCGTTGGGCCAGCGCGATCGCAGCCGGTCCGAGGAAGCGGGGCTCCAAGCCGTAGACCGGACACGCGGCATAGCAGAGCATGCAGTTGATGCACATGCTGAATTGCTTATACGCGGCTACTTCATCCGGGGTCTGGTGGTATTCTCCTTCAGATAGCGGTCGCTCGCGCTCGCGGATGAGCCAAGGCTTGACCTCGCGGAGCTTGTGCATGAAGTCTTCCAACACGATGACGAGGTCTCGTTCCACTGGGAAGTTTGCCAGCGGTTCGACCCGCACGGGGTGCGGATAGTACTCACGCAGGAACGCCGCGCAGCTGAGCCTCGGTGTGCCGTTGATCATCATGCCGCAGCTCCCGCACACTCCCATCCGACACGACCAACGATAGGCAAGAGTCCCGTCGATGCGGTCCTTCACATAGTTCAGCGCGTCCAAGACAACCCAGTCCTCGCGGTAAGGAATCTCGTAGCGGCGGAATTTGGGCTTTTCGTCTTGCTCTGGATGGTAGCGGAAGATTTCCAGGGTAATCGTGGAGTCCGGCATAGTGTCCTCAGGCCGATCTGTCATCGGCCATACACGCGTTCGGCTGGCGGCCAGCGTGTAATCACCACGTCCAGATAGTCGATCCGCGGCGGCCCGTCCGTCCGGTAGGCAAGGGTATGCTTGAGGAAGCGCGTGTCGTCGCGCCTGGGATGATCGGTCCGCTGGTGTGAGCCTCGCGATTCCGTACGCGCCAGTGCGGAATGTGCTACCGCTTCCGCTACGTCCAGCATGAAGTCAAGCTCCAGAGCGGCGATCAGTTCTGTGTTGAAGCTGAGGCTACGGTCATCCAGCCTGACGTTTGGGAACCGGTCGCGGAGTGCGTGGAGTACGTCGCAGGTCTTTCGCACCGAGGCCTCATCGCGGTAGATGCCGACTCCTTCCTCCATTGCCCGGGTCATCTCGGCGCGCAGACTGGCCACACGCTCACTGCCAGTGTCTTTGCGGATGAAATTCGCGGCGATCCGCTGCGCCTCGTCGCTTGTTTGGGCGGCCAATGCCGCCCGGTCGCGTGGAGGGTGCTGGGACGCGAACGCAGCCGCATGCCGCCCCGCCCGGGCGCCAAAGACTAGGCATTCCGTAAGCGAGTTTGACCCCAGGCGGTTGGCGCCGTTGATGCTGACGCAGGCCGCCTCCCCTGCTGCGTAGAGGCCGGGGAGCGGCGTCGCTCCAGAGACGTCGGTGTGCACGCCACCCATCATGTAGTGTACGACTGGGCGCACCGGAATCGGCTCGTGCACAGGGTCGATGCCCACATACCGGTGTGCCAGTTCTCGCACGAAGGGGATTTTGGTATTGATCTTTTCTTCACCCAGGTGCCTGACATCGAGGTGCACGTAATCGCCGTACGGCCCCGCAAAGGTGCGGCCTTTGTGCATCTCGTGCACAAACGCCTGGGAGAGTTTGTCGCGGGGACCAAGCTCCATGGCACGCAGGCGCGGCCAGGGTTCGGGCGGGCCCAGTCCATAGTCCTGCAAGTACCGATAGCCGTCCTTGTTCAGTAGGATGCCGCCTTCCCCACGGGCGGCTTCAGTGATCAGGATGCCGGTTCCCGGCAGTCCTGTCGGGTGGTACTGCACGAACTCCATGTCCTTCAGCGGCACCCCAGCCCGGTAGGCCATGGCCATGCCGTCGCCCGTTTTGATCGCCCCGTTGGTGGTGAACGGGTAGATGCGGCCCGCACCACCCGTGCAAAGAATCACGGCGTTCGCTGTGAGTGTCCGAACCTGCCCGCTGCGGAGTTCAATGACCACAATGCCCTGGCACCGTCCATTCTCCACAAGCAGTTTCGTTCCGAACCACTCGTCGTAGCGTTTGATCGTCTCGAATTTTAGGGAGGTCTGAAACAGCGTGTGCAGCAGGTGGAACCCGACCTTGTCGGCGGCAAACCAGGTGCGCTCGATCTTCATGCCGCCAAACGGCCGCACAGCGACGCTGCCGTCCGGCTCCCGACTCCACGGGCACCCCCAGTGCTCGAGCTGGATCAACTCGTGGGGAGCCTCGCGGACGAACGCCTCCACGACATCCTGATCGGCCAGCCAGTCCGATCCTGAGATCGTGTCGTTGCTATGCGCATCGAGGCTGTCGTTCGGCTTAATGACCGCAGCCGCACCACCTTCGGCGGAGACGGTGTGGCTGCGCATGGGGTAGACCTTCGAGACGATGGCGACGTTTAGCCCAGGGTTGGCCTGGACCGCCGCAATCGCGGCGCGCAAACCGGCCGCACCGCCCCCGACGACGATGATGTCATGCTCGTAGACGTCGTTCATCTGATCTGCAGCCCTATTCGTCCTGTCCCACTCATCCTCCCCCGCCGCTGTGGAGGCCCGGCGTGGTCATCTTAGCCGGATCGAGGATCTCGTCGAGCTGCTGGTCGCTCAGCGACAACTGTTCGCGGGCCACCTCGCGGATGGTCCGGCCGGTCCTGTCGGCGAGTTTCGCGATCTCCGCCGCCTTGTCGTACCCTACGACGGGGGCCAGCGCGGTCGCCAGCATCAACCCGCGTTCCACGAGGTCTGGGCCCGTCCTCGTCGCCGCCAGCCCCGCGATGCATTGTTCGGCGAAGTTCCGGGATGCCGACGCCAGGATCGCAATGGCCTGCAGGAGGTTGTGGGCGACCACCGGCATCATCGTGTTGAGCTCGAAGTTGCCCCACTGGTTGCCCAAGGCCACGACCTGATCGTTCCCCTGCACCTGCGCGCATACCTGGAGGACCGACTCTGCAATGACCGGGTTGACCTTGCCGGGCATGATAGAGGACCCCGGTTGGACCGCGGGCAACTGCAGCTCGCCCAGGCCCGCGCGCGGACCAGAACCCATCCAGCGGATGTCGTTGGCGATTTTCATCAGCGCCGTCGCATACGTCTGCAGCGCTCCCGAGGCGAAGACGAGCGCGTCCACCGCCGCCTGGGCCTGAAAGTGATTGTCCGTTTCACGGACCGTAACCCCCGCGAGGTCTGACAGCCGCGCGCACGCCCGTGCTGCGAACTCTGGGTGGGCATTGATGCCGGTGCCGACCGCGGTTCCACCCAGCGGCACCTCGCTGAGTTCCTGCTGCGCATAGCGCAGCCGGCGAATGGCCCGCTGCACTTGGCCCGCATACCCCGCAAACTCCTGGCCCAGCCGGATTGGCGTGGCATCCATCAGATGGGTGCGCCCGGTCTTGATCACGTCGTGAAACGCAACGGCCTTCTGTTGCAACGCCGCCTGCAGCGCCTGCAGCGCCGGCACCAGGGTGCGCTCAATCTCCATCAGGGCGGCCAGATGGATGGCCGTGGGGATGACGTCGTTGCTGGACTGGCACAGGTTGACGTGGTCGTTGGGGTGGACCAGCTTGCTGCCACGGGCGCCGCCCCGCAGCTCAGTGGCCCGGTTGGCGATGACTTCGTTGGCGTTCATGTTGGTGGAGGTACCCGATCCGGTCTGAAAGATATCCAGCACGAACTGATCATCCAGCCGGCCGTCGGCGACCTGGGTCGCCGCGGTGACGATAGCGGTTCCGACCGGACGCTCCAGCAGGCCGAGGTCCATGTTGACCTCCGCCGCGGCGCGTTTGATGAGTCCCAGCGCCCGGATAAACGGTCGCGGGAAACGCAGTCCGCTGATGGGGAAATTCTGCACCGCGCGCGCTGTCGAGGCACCGTAGTACACGTCGGCCGGGACCTCCATCTCACCGAGCGAGTCTCGTTCCATCCGTGCCATCGCCCTCACCACCCTCACCCTGCCCTCTCCCATCGGGAGAGGGGAACATGGTTGGGCGCTCCCGCGCCCTCACCCTTCGATGTCGGCGCGCATGTCGTCGAGATGCCGCCGCAGCAGCCGCCGGGCCGCGGCGGGCTGCCGGCGCCGTACGGCCTGCAAGATCTGCCGGTGAAATTGCAGCGCCTTGTGAGGACTGGTGGGTCGCCGGCCGGTCTTCTCGCGCGATCGAAGCCACATCTCGCCGAAATGCCGCATCGCGCTGGCCAGGACAGGGTTGCCAGTCAACTCTGCCAGCTGCGTGTGAAACGCCAGGTCTCCGGCCACGTCGTGTTTCCCCGCGGCCAGGGCTGTCTCCCGCGCCGCCAGGGCTGTCTCCAGGGTGTCCAGGTCGTCGCGGGTGGCGCGGCGCGCGGCGAGGTGCACGATGCCCTCTTCCAGGATGCGCCGGGCCTCGAGCAAATCGAGGAGGAACGAACGCTCGGACAGCAGGCTATACAGTGAGGCGTCGACCGGAGCGGGGGGCGTGGTGGCGACGAACGTGCCCTCGCCGGGGCGGACCACGACCACCCCGAGGTAGTCCAGCACCCGCAGCGCCTCGCGCACGGATTGGCGGCTCACGGATAGCGCATCGGCCAGCTCGCGTTCGCCGGGGAGGCGGTCGCCCGGTTGGAGGTCCTCGGCGGCGATGAGGTCTTGGATCTGCCGGACGATGTCCGTAGACACCCGGCTGCGTCGGACCGGTTGGAAGAGGCTGGGTCCCTGTGTGGTCACAGAAAGCGCCTCGGACTGCTGGTCTGACCAGTAATCCACAATCAACATACCTCGGTAAACTGTTGCCGTCAAGATCGCGGTTCTACGTTACCCCCTCACCCGTTGTCCCTCTCCCTCCAGGGAGAGGGGGAATTGGTTGGGCGCTGCCGCGCCCTCTCTAGTGGAATTGCCACCACATCACGATTTGCGCTACACTTGACGCGGTTTGTGTCCGCGCGGTGCCGCAGGAGGGCCTGCCGATGTCCGTGCTTGAGCAGTTGACCCCGCCCAAAGAAGGCCAGCGCATCGAGATCACTGATGGCCGCCTCAACGTGCCCAACCAGCCGATTGTCCCGTTCATCGAGGGCGACGGGACGGGGCCCGACATCTGGCGCGCCAGCAGGCGCATCTTCGATGCCGCGGTGTCCGCAGCCTACAAGGGGCAGCGCAGGATCGTGTGGTTCGAAGTGTTCGCAGGCGAGAAGGCGCACCAGGCGTTCGGCACCTGGCTTCCCGAGGACACCCTGCGGGCCTTTCAGCACTATGTGGTCGGCATCAAGGGTCCCCTCACCACACCGGTCGGCGGCGGATTCCGCAGCCTGAACGTCGCCCTGCGCCAGATGCTGGACTTGTAC
>WNEQ01000912.1_pt1 | contig 16642 bp, 18 predicted proteins | sample 5399971 | NCBI WGS metagenome assembly WNEQ01 (sample SAMN13153330, study PRJNA577476) | soil metagenome | isolation source: 20 cm grassland meadow soil 2 days after 1st rain plot 5 | place: USA:California | collected 2015-09-18
GTGTCATCAGGAACGAGAACCATTGGTCTGCTAGGAGGAGTTGCTCTGCGAGGAACCCAGTCTGGAGTACTGAGCTGCTCCGGGAGCCTCCCTTCTGAGGAATTGCGTTCACCCACTGGCACTTCGTTTAGCAACGACTGCAGAAGGTTGTTCAACGAACCTTCAGGAGGCGGACGACTTGCCTTATCATCGCTCTGTTGGAGCGACCTTGCCGGTAACGGCGTCGAGGTCTGGGTTGAAGAGTCCAGGCCTGCCCCTGAATCATTTGACTGTCCAGTCTGAGCCGGTATCTCCACAGGCACGTGAAGCTCCTCTTTCTTCTTGCCGAATAATGTGATTATTCCAATAAGTGTGGGCGCAAACATTAACAGGTCCAAAATCGACATGTGAAACATTTCTGTCTAGCCTACTCTGTTTCCTCTCCCTGACCCTAACAGCCACTCACACAACCCACGAGCAGCAGGGAACAGGCTATCCATACCCCGAATAATGATGCTGTTACTTCGAGTCTTGTTCGAAAGAAACAAGCCTCAATCTGTCATGCTATCTTCTGATCTTCAAAAGATCGGACTTAGTGAGCATGCCAACAACGTTCGCCCCTCTCGTTATGAGAACCCCGTAGTTTCCCTGCAAGAGGCCGAATACGAAATCCAAGGGGGTGTCTTCATCGACGACGGGAAAGGAAGGGTCCATGATCTCCCGCACTCTTCGTCCCAGCAATCCCTCAAGGGTCTCGCCGCGCGCTGCACGGTCGAGGATGGTTTTCTCGGATATGCTTCCAACCGGTCTACTCGACTCGAAAACAGGGAGTTGGGAGTACCCCCTCCGCTTCATCAGATCAACGGCTTCACGGACCAGCTGCATTCTCGAAACCGAGACCACGGGATGACTCATCAACTCGCTGACCCTTCGAGTGGGCGCTACGCCAACCCTGTCAAGGGCGGCGAACAATTTTCCAGCAATAGAATAGGAGGGGTCCACGGACCCACCCTCAATCTTAGCTATTATCGATTGGCTAACGCCGGCTAGGACCGCGAGTCTCGACTGTGTCAATCCAAGTTCTCTCCTACGCTGCTGAATCTCTTCAAGAAGCGGTAGCATTCCTATGTTTCATCACACTCGACGGGGACTATTCCCATGGGAATAGGCTCACCTATATATTCTCTTGGGAATAGCAGTACGGGACGGCTTATATAACGGGAATATTCTCGGGCACATGCGAAAGCTCATGTGTCCCGGTGTCCACCTTTCAGGTCTTCACTCACGGTCCGAGGCCTTGATCGGGCTCACAAGAGCCTTTGATAGAGGGCAGGTCGGGTGGAATGAGGTTCAAGAGCGCCTCAAGTTAGACACAATGCAGCTTCTTGAGCTCCAACATGGACTCAATTTCGACTATTTGTCGGATGGCGCTCTCACCTGGCAGGACCCGATGAGACCTCTAACGCGCTCGCTCTCCGGTGTGACATACGGCGCTAGATACTCAAGATGGTTCGACACGAATACGTTCTACCAGAAGCCAATCGTGACGCGGGAGGTGGGGCTAGGAGAGTTTGATGTCGACGGTTTCGTTCAGAAAAGCATCTCTCCTATCATCGGAAATTGGAAAGTCTCAATCCCTGGTCCTTTTTCCTTTTCTGAGCTTTCGGAGAACGAGTTCTATGAAGATCCGGAGGAGTTGCTTCGAGATGTTGCCAGAGCCGAGCGTCAGGTCGTTGACAAACTTGTTGAATCAGGAGTGTCCCTAGTTCAGCTTTCAGAACCGTGCCTCGTATACCGACCCTATCGGAAGAAACCATTTGGGCCAGAAGAGCTGGATTCAGCTCTAAGCGCAGTTAAAATCGCTGCGAATGCAAACGCTTCGAAGGTTATCGTCCACACCTTCTTCGGAGACCCTGGACCAGTCCTTCAAGAGCTTCTAAACCTTCCAGTCGCAGGCGTAGGGGTAGACCTCTACGAAACAGACCTCTCAACCATTCATGGAAACACACGGGGACAGCTTGTTCTTGGGATAGTAGACTCGAGAGAATCACATGTCGAAGAACCGGACTGGATCGCGAAAACGGCTAAACAAGTTAGCCGCAGGCTAGAAGCCAAGGAATTGGTTCTCGCGCCCAACACGGACCTAAGACATGTTCCGAGGAACATTGCTGACCAGAAAGCCCAGTCCCTAGCCAAGGCCTCCAAACTCCTCACGGAGGATTGGCCCTAGTGGAGAAACTGTTTCCAGTTCAAGAAATAGGAAGCCTATCCAAACCCAGATGGAGGATTGAGGGCATACGTCGTCCATTATCGACAGTTGATGTCGAAGACGCTGAGGCTTGGGCCGACAGGCTTACAGTTAGAGACTTCCATGATAGGATCAATGCTGTTCTGAAAGAGCCCGACACGAAGAACCGATCGCGTCTCGTGTTCCAGCTCTCCACGCTGTATGGACTTCGTTTGTTCGAGAACGCCGGGCTAGATAACATCGGGGTCGGCGGGGAACAACAGCGGGTAGAGATGTACGAACATGCAATCAAAGCGATTGAAGGAATGGAATTTCTCGGCCACGTCCAATCTTTCGACTACAAGTACTTCAAGAAAGCGGTTGCTTTGGGAGAGGTTAAACGGCGGCATCCGATTTACCTTCAAGAGTTCGGAGACGTTAAAGAGAATTCTAGAAGCCAGGTTAAGGTCCCCATTACCGGACCCTACACACTCGTCGAGTGGTCTTTCAATGAGTTCTATCTAAGGCGTGGCTCCGCTAGCGGGTTGAAACAGCGAAAACAGGAGGCGAAACGTGAGTTTCTTCTCAACATTGTTCAGAACGTCATACGCCCCGAGATTCGAGACCTTGTAGATGCTGGGGCGAAGTGGATTCAGATCGATGAGCCCGCGGTGACAACCCACCCGGAACCGTTTGACTTGGAGCTGTTTGTCGAGGGGTGGAATGAGACGGTGCGGGGTTTCAACTGTAAGTTCAGCGACCACACTTGCTACCCCTCGGAAATCGGTTACAAGGTGCTTGCTGAATATGCGCCGAAGCTGGACAAGTGCAGTCAATTGGCATTGGAGTTTGCCAATCGGGATTCGGCCCGACTTGGGGCTGACAAGAGTGAGAGGGTTGGATACGAATCGATTCGGGATTTTGTCGACGGCGGCTTTGGAGGCGAGTTCGGGGTAGGAGTCGTTCACGTGCATGATTTCTCGGGAGAAGTGGGGTATGGAGCCGGCAGGGTCTTGGGAAGGAACATCATCGAGTCTCCTGAACTCATCCGGGATAGAATTGTCTACGCAACAAAGCTAGTCGGGGACCCTGCGAAAGTCTGGGTCAACCCTGACTGCGGGTTGCGGACCAGGACGTGGGAAACATCTAGCAGCAAACTGTCGAACATTGTGAAGGGAGCTGCGCTCGCTCGGGAGGAATACTCCTGAAGCTGGGTGAGCTGGCTCGACAAAGACGCCTCGTCACTGTCGAAGTCATTCCCGATCGGGTGACGAAAGAAGACCTCTCAAGTCTCAATGGTCGTGTCGACGCAATCACTATTCCTGCTCTGAGAAACGGCAACCATGACTCAAGCTATCCAGTCACATTCAATGTTAGTCCTCAGCAGAGAAGCCTAGCCTCTGCTGTTCTGACTAGAGGAGCCGGTATCGAGACGGTGCCGACCTTAACCTGTAGGGACTGTAGAGAGGAGGATGTTGTCAAAGTTCAAGGTTTGCTTTTGAAGGGGCTTGAGAACATTCTCGTTCTCTACGGGGACCCGTTCTCTGACCGGGAGCGGGATAAGTACGAGTTCGCCAAGACCGCAGACCTGATCCGCAGAGTTGTAGACTCCGCTAATGGAAAGCGTCCGTCTATTGGAGCGACAACAAACCAGTATGCTCAAGATACTGAGTCCGAGGTTTTGAGAGCCCTCACGAAGGTCGAAGCGGGTGCGGACTTTGTCATCACGAACATGTCATTTGACAGTGAGAAGGTACTTGACCATCGTGATGCCCTCTTGTCAGCCGGGCTTAATGTTCCTCTTTTTATCCAGGTGTCGATACCTGCCAGTCTGAACAATATTGTCTATGTCACGCAAAAATTTGGTATTCCGTTGCCTGCCCCCGTGATGCGTAGGTTGTCCGCTGACGGGCTTCAGGTGGGGGTGGAGCTTGCCGGGGAAGCGTTCGAGAAGCTGGAGGATGAGGCTGAGGGTATTCACTTTTCGTACTTGTTGAGAAGGAAGAGCCCTGTTACTGCTTATCTGAGGCTTCTTGACAGGATTGGGAGGCGGCGTACGGTTTTGGCTGCGCCTGTTTTGGACATTCCGGGTCAGGTTCTTGGATCGTAATTCTGGTTTCATAGGGAGACCGGGGATCGGGTTCTGTAGGGTTTGAGGGTGGTCGCCCCTGAGGGGATTGGTTGTGGGGTTTGGGCCTGTCTTAGGCTTGTCTCGTGGTCTAGGGCTCGAATTGGGCTTGTCTGCGAGGTCCAGAGTCTGCACGGTACGGACGGTGAGCGCGCGTGAATGGGGCCTTACAGGCATTCGGGCCTTGAGTTGCCGGTTGGCTCGTGGTGTGCTAAATTAGTTGTTGCGCCCGCCCGGCTTTTTCGAACGCGGAGAGCGCTGTGTCGAGGTCTCCGCGCGTGTGCGCGCTGGTTACAATTGTTCGGACTCGAGCCTTGTCCTTGGCGACCATTGGGTAGACGATTGGGAGGACGAAGACTTTCTCTTTGAATAGTTCATCTGCTAGTTTTCGTGCTCTCTTGCTGTCGCCTGTTATGACTGGTGTTATCGGGGTCTCACTGTTTCCAGTGTCGAAACCGAGACTCCTAAGACCTTTTTTGAAGTAGCCCGTGTTATCCCAGAGCCTCTTGACTAGGCCCGGTTGTTTCTCTACCAGCTGAACGGCGGCCAAGCATGCTCCTACGACCATTGGTGGTTGGGACCCGGATAAGAGGTAGCTTCGGACCTTGTTCTGCAGATAGAAGCAGAGGTCTCGAGAGCCGGCGACGTAGCCTCCAACGCAGCCGAACGCTTTGGAGAAGGTTCCCATTTCAATGTCGACCTGTCCTTCAACGTTGAAGTGGTTTGAGATTCCGCGTCCATTCTTACCTAGGACGCCGTCACCGTGGGCATCGTCAACGTAGAGTATTGCTCCGTGGTCCTGGACGGTTTTTACGATGTCTTTGAGCGGTGCGATGTCTCCGTCCATGCTGAAGACGCCGTCTGTTATGACTAGGATGCGGCGGTACTGGTCGGTGTTCTGGAACTGCTTCTCAAGATCTGAGACGTCGCGGTGCTTGTAGACGCGTCTCTCGGCCCTTGTGAGCCGGCAGCCGTCGATGATGCTTCCATGGTTGAGCTCGTCGCTGATGATGAGGTCGTGTTCGTCGACGAGGGCTGGTATTGTTCCCGCGTTTGTTGCGAAGCCGGACTGGAAGGTTATCGATGCTTCGCTGTGCTTGAACCTGGCGAGAGCCTGTTCTAGTTTGCGATGGATAGACATTGTGCCGGCGATGACGCGGACCGAGCCCGAGCCTGCGCCGTACTTCTTGGTGGCTGCGATCGCGGCCTGTTTCAGTTTCGGATGGTTCGCCAGTCCCAGGTAATTGTTTGAGCAGAGAACGAGGACTTTCTTCCCGTCAACGATCGCATGAGGGGCTGATGGGGTCTGGAGGGTTCGTACCCGCCATAATAGCTCGTCTTTTTCGAGACATTCAAGCTCGGAACGAAGCGCGGTGAGTAGGGGTTGGCGTTGGAAACCGGACTGCTGGCCCATAATCTCAAGAGCTAGAATTAGCGACCAGAGTAAAACGTTTGTTCGCAAATGCGGTTCTGGAAGCACCTGGTTGGAAGCATGATACGACTAGTGGGAGTGTTCATGGCCTTGGCTGGGGTGGGGTCAAGTGTGCTTGGTCTTCCATTTGTTCTACCGGTCCCGACCGTGACAGCCGGCGTTGTCTCGTATCTCATTGGTAGAAGGGTAATGCTGTCTTACGGGCCATACAGGAAAGCGTAGATTTCTAGGAGCAACCGCTAGGAACAAACGTTTACAGGTCACGACGGAGCAAAACGCTCAGTCTCGAGGGCCCTTTGTTGAAGTCCCAGATGCAAGCTGTTGTGAAAGACGAGCCTGGTAGTGGTGCCGTATTTGAGAACTGGCCTCAGCCCAAGCCCGGACTGCACGAGGTGCTTGTCCGTGTGGAGGCAACGTCGATTTGCGGGACTGATATGCAGATTTACGATTGGCGTGATTGGGTGCGGGACAGGGTGAAGCCTCCGTTTGTCATGGGGCACGAGTTCGCGGGTAAGGTGGTCGAGGTGGGTCCCGAGGTTTCCGACCTTCGAGTGGGGGATATTGTTTCAGGCGAGACGCATATTTTCTGTGGTAAGTGTTTCCAGTGCCGAACGGGGAACGCGCACATTTGTGAGCGGATGAAGCTTCGAGGAGTTGACACGGACGGATGTTTTGCAAACTACCATCGCTTGAATGAGCAGACTGCTTGGCTTAACGATCGTAAGATTCCGATTGAGGTCGCCTCGGCGCAGGAGCCTCTTGGGAACGCGGTTCACGCTGCATCTTCGGCGGAGATTTCCGGGAAACGTGTCGCGGTCTTTGGCTGTGGGCCTATTGGGGCTTGTCTGATTGGCCTGTGCAAGTCCTTCGGGGCGACGAGTATTTTCGGGGTGGATATTGTTGACTACAGGTTGAAGCTCGCTGCGGACATGGGTGCAACCACACTTCTCAACGCGGGGGAGGTGAAGGTTGTCGATGAGATTAAGCGTTTGACAGATGGTCATGGGGTGGACGTGTTTTTTGAAATGTCCGGTGCTGAGCCCTCTTTTCAGCAGGGCTTTGAGGTCTTGAGACCAGGAGGGACCGCCGTGCTGTTCGGTCTGCCGTCGAAACGGATCGAGTTCGACGTGGAGAACTGGATTGTTTTCAAAGACGCACGGGTCCGTGGTGTGTTTGGACGGCGGCTTTTCGAAACCTGGTATGAGACTGCTGAGGTTTTGAAGACCGGCAAAGTGGACCTGTCAAGAGTCATCACTCACAGGTTTAATCTTGACGAGTTCTCGAAGGCGTTTGCATTAATGAAGTCGGGCCGCTGCGGCAAGATTGTAATGTATCCCAACAGGAAGCATTCTGCCTAGGCCAGCTTCGCACGTAAACTGCATGGACCAACTGCTAAGCGTCCTTCTAGGATTCTATGTTTCACTGCTCCAACGGCCGAATCCGTACCGAGTTTTTCGAAGGCCCTTTCTGTCGGTAGGAGAATGGACGATTTTCGTTTGTCGGAGCGATTGCCCAGCTCACTGACTTTCCCCCCCGCGGATTTAAGAGATGCAAGGACGCTCTATGAAGTGTGCGATGCTGCGCACCGAAGTATCCGGCTTCGAAGTCCGAGGGGTTATCGAGTTGCCCATGCTCTCCTAGTTATTTGCTGTAGTTCTCCTGCTCGGGCCATCGAGCTTGCCTACGTATCATTGACCGATTCCAAGTTCTTCATGGTCTTTGGAGTACCTGCGGCAATTCTGGGCGGACTTGGCGCTGTTCTTTTCAGGGGGGAAGGAGCCCACCGTTAGTCGACTTGCGATAATTGAAGAAAAATTAGCGCTGGGCTTAGCGCACAGCCTACGGGGGAAGCTTGTCGCTACGGGTCGGCTCTTACGAGCGCAATCGCGAAGCCATCGTATCCTTTGCTGCTTACCGTCTGGATTGCAGTTGCGTCCACGCGTGGTTCAGCGGCGAGTAACTGATTGAAGCGACGTATTCCCTGGACATTGGGGTCGGGGCTGGAAGAGTCTGTGACGGCTCCGTCTCGAACAACGTTGTCTGCGATGATGAGGCTGCCGGGACGGGAGAGTTTGAGACTCCATGTGAAGTAGTTTGGGTAGCTAGGTTTGTCGGCGTCGATGAAGGTTAGGTCGAAGGGGCCGAGACCTTCGGCGGCAAGCTTCGGAAGCGTTTCTTGTGCCTGCCCTATGCGCAGCTCGACAATGTTGGCAAGGCCTGCGCGTGCTATGTTGGTGCGCGCAACCTGAGCATGTTTCGGTTCCGCTTCCAAAGTAATCAAACGACCATCTATGGGTAGTGCCCGCGCGAGCCAGATAGTGCTATAGCCTCCAAGGGTTCCTATCTCTAGGATTTTGCGTGACCCTTGGACGCGAGCTAGGAGGTTGAGAAGCTTGCCCTGGTTGGGGGTCACGCTGATGGGCGGGAGGCCGGCCTTCGAACTAGCTTCGAGGGCAGCTTCGAGCGCAGGGTCAGCTGGCACAAAAAGATCGTTGATGTAATAGTCTACTTTTGCCCACTTGCCCTGGGACATGGACGAGCTAGCGTTTCTCCTTTCTCGTCTCAGTCTGCTGAACGGCTCTTTGTCGCGCCTTTACAATCTCAGCGGCCAGGGCCTTGAGGGTAGCCATCTTCGATCCGTTTTTCTTCATGATGACAGAGCCTACTTTTTCCCAATGTAGGTTTGGGCGGGCATGCTTTTGTACCTCCTCGGGCGCTAGCCCCAACACTGTTGCGGCCTCAACTATTTCCCTGAGGTTCGGTTGTTTGACAGCTCGTGTGATGGGCAGCTTTCTTCCCGCTCCTCTGGGCCGACTGCTGTCAAGGTTGTGGGGACAGACGATGATGAAACCTGGGCGTTTCAGCCCTCTCAACCTTGAAACTGTCTAGGGCTTCTCTGCTGCTTTCTGAAGTATCGCGTTTACCACGCCGTGTTGGCCCGGTCGAGAAGTCACCCGTGCTTCGCCGGCCTCGGTAGAAATTATCGCACCTTTGGTGATCACGCCTCGTCGCTGGTAGTCTACATTGGCAGGGTTTCTGATAACTCGAAGTATTTTGGACTTGGAACTCTTCCCTGTTCCTTGGTCGGTAATTGTCGCATATTCGGCTGCTGCAAGTCTGACCTTGACGTGACCGCCAAAAGTTCTGACATATCGCTGCTTTGTGGGTCCGACAAGGGTCTCTGTGGGTTCGCTTCCGGCCTCGAAGGCACGCTTTCCTCTCCAGCGTCTCTTCTTTCCTCCGGTGGGCTTTTTCTTGTGCAAGCCGCCGTGTGACTGGGGCATATTTTAGACCAAGTTTGGCCGAACTGGTCTTCTGCATATTAACCGTTCTTTGTCTGGACAATTCTTTCCTGTTTTGGCGACTGGAGTAACCGAAACCTTATTTGTGGCGCGACGCCCTCGCCGCCGCGAGGCTCAGAATGCCCAACTATTGCTTGGAATGTGGCGGAAACCTGACCTACGACTCCACTATCAAGCAATACGCGTGCAAGAGTTGCGGGCTAACTTTTACCTCACAAGACCTTCTCCAGGGACGAGAGAGAATGCTGCAGGGTCAAGAGTCAGCTGACGAGGAGAAGAAACGCCGCCACAAGGAATATCTCAAGTGGTGGCTTAGCGACAAGAAAAGCTAGACCGATACGAGTATCCGTCTATAACTCTCCCCGTTAGAGACGACTACGGTCGGGCGTGGACCGCGGGATTTTTCCTTAGTAGTCCGGGTCTTGAGCATATTCGCTGGCTGTCTCTCGTTCTTCCTGCTTTGCCGTATCTGTATCCTCCCGCGTCTCACTTGGCTCAGAGTGTGCGCTTTCCTCGCGGCTCTCTGCAAGCGAGAGGTCAGCGCTCCGTTTAGTAGGTTCGGCATTTTCATCATCGTTTGATGGTGATTCGGTGTGACTCGGCTTTTTCCACGGGAGGCGGATGGGAAAGTGTCTGGTCTGAACTACTGACGGTTTAACGCTTGTTTGGCTCTGAGCCTGGATCGGCAGCCCGGTGGCCAGCGGACGACTGAGGTGATGTCTCAGGAGAAGCATCATTGTCAAAACTCCAACTGCGAACACAGCTGAATTGACAACTACTGAGAGTTCGGTTCTAGTTATGGCGAATTCTAGGATGAAATAGAACTGTGCTACGGCGTAGACAGTGCCGAATGCAAAGACCAAGAAGGGAAGGACTTGGCTCAACCGTCGGTCGGCCCTGCCAATGAGCTTTCGAGCGAAAGTCTGCATTGCTCCAATGATAGACACGAGCATCAACGCGGCGTCCATGAGTGCGTTGGTTGCCTGGTTCTGCGTTATCAGCCCGATCTCCGCAATTGTCGCTCGATAAAGCAGGTAGCCCCAAAGAACGAGGAAGGTTCCGCCAACAAAAACCGCTACTTGAGGCCTGCCTTGGCGTATCGCTCTCCATCCCCACCGAACCGATATGAAATAGGTGAACACCAGAATAGCGGAAACAAGAACTGTCCAAACAATAATACTGCTGGCGGCTCCCTGAACGTTCTGGTATCTTAAGCTCAGCCAGCTTGAGATAGTCCATATGCCATACGCCAGGGGTGCAGCCGGTAGAAACAGAACTGCAATGCTCAAAGTGCGCGCCGCGCTTTTTGCACCCCCTTCTCCCGAGATTCCTGACTCTGCCCTAGCGAGTAGATGGGAGACTGGGGTCGCGATGAAGTATGCCTGTAAGAGAACCCAGACGTAGAATACAGCGATGAAGGCCGGAAAGATTGGGAGCGCCTCTACACTGCCTGCCTTGTTAACCCAGTAGGCCAGCCCGGCCAGCATAGGCCCGAATATTGCGCAAAGGAGAACCGCCCGTCTTTTCATTCTTGCAAAGAGAAGGGTTCTCGTCTTTTCTGAGAGAGTGAAGATTGAGAGAATGAGGTATGTTCCTCCGGCGGCACCGCCAACAGTGAAGATTGCTTGCCAGGCCGAGGATGGACCTATGACCGAAGCTAGGAGCGCAGTTGCAAGCATGAATGTCATGACAACGGTGAAAGTGAGCGTGTGTCCGCGGATTCCAGGGGAGACTAAGAGTCTGATTGAGCTGGGAAGGTGGAATCGTGTCTGTCTCTCAGGAAGGGTCAAGTCTGTTGCCTGGAAACCGCTTGGGCAAGGGCTAGCCATCGAAAGCAAGCCTAATTTCTCTTCGATACCATTACTATCTCGTCTCTGTAACGTGTAACGAGGCCGTAGTGCAGTCTCAAGGGACCACGTCCGTACATCGAGTGCTAGCTTTCTAGCGTTGCATCACTCCCTGTAGCATGTCCAATTCTCAGATACCGTCAGCTCTTTTTACAGAAGGCTACTCTCGTTCTACAGGTAACGCTAATGCCCAGCTTCGGGCTAGTCCAAGAGATACTCGAGAAGTGGAGACGGGGGGCACGAGGCCCGCTTCCACAATTGACTCCTCTCAAGCTCTTGGAAGCGGTCTTGGTGATTGACGAGGAAGGGCCGGTGGGCCGCAGACTGCTCGCGCTGGCGCTCGGAATAAACGATGGGGTCGCGAGAGGCCTTCTTGAGAGGCTTGCAGATGAAGGATTGGTTTCAGTCGGTGAAGCAGGGGTCAAGCTTTCGAAAAATGGCAAGACTCGACTGTCCCATTTGCTAAGTGACCTTTCAGTCAAGAAAATTGAGAGGTTGGAGCTGAACGAAATCGTCCCTGAATACGTTGCCGTGGCGATTCATCTCGCTGATGCATACAAGCAGGGAATCACGGGGATCGCTCAAAGAGATGAGGCTGTCCGAGCCGGCGCAGAAGGAGCCATCACATTCGGTATCAAGCAAGGGAGACTCGTCTCTCCACCGGACGGGAAAGATGTCGCTGAGCTCTCCCCAGGCGACGATTTACTTCTACGCCAGACCTTCAGCCCCTCAGAGAACGACATGATTGTGATTGGATTGGCTAAGGATCGTTATCGGGCCCTGGCGGGAGGCCTCGCAGCGATTTTCTCTCTGTCTCAAAAGTGATAGTTCAGAAAAAATGGTCGAAGGGAGAAAGGGTCAGTGGGCAAGAACTCGGCCGAGGTCGTGTCGATAGGAAACGAGCTTCTGATCGGCCATACGCTTGATACGAATTCTTTCTGGATTGGAAAGAAGCTCACCCAGCTCGGATGGAAACTCGAGAGAGTGACTCAGGTTAGAGATTCTCTTGAGGCGATTAAGGACTGTGTGAATGAGGCATTGCGGAGGGGGCCAACAATGCTGTTCACCGTCGGAGGACTGGGTCCCACGCATGATGACATGACTCTTCGCGGGTTGTCCTTGGCGCTCAAGAGACCTCTCGACCTGAACGCCGAGGCGCTCCACCTCATCAGGGAGAAGTATGCACTTCTCGACAGAGCTCCTAGTCTGAACCGTTTTCGGAGAAAGATGGCTAAGCTTCCTAGAGGCTCAATTCCCTTGCCGAACTTGGTGGGCACTGCTCCAGGGGTCCTGACCAAGATCGGACGAACGACGATGATATCTTTGCCAGGCGTGCCGAGTGAGATGAAGAGCATATTCACAAGGTCCGTTGTTCCTGTGCTCCGTCAAGCTGGGGCGAAGCGTCCCGAAGAGTTCCGTGTCAGAATCGTGGGAGTTTTCGAGTCCACACTCGCCCCCGTACTCGCAAGAGCGCGCCGAAAGTTTCCCATGCTCTACTTCAAGTCCCACCCGAAGGGAAGAGAGACAGGAGTCCGATCTTTGATCGAGCTGCATGTATACTCGACCGGAGAGGGTACCAGCAAAACGATCAAGGACGCGTTATCGTATGTACTCAGAGAACTGCGAAGGACTGTAAGAACACCTAGGCCGAGAGGTTGGTAGCTAGGGTGTCTCATCCTGGATGATTCGTATCAACACGGATGAGTCTATGTTTCCCCCTGAGACAACGCACACGATTTTGTGGCTCTTTGTTCCTCCGGTCAGGGCTGCGGCTACTGACGTGGCTCCGGCTCCCTCTGCGACGATTCGGTTTCTTTCTATGAGAAGCTTTACTGCAGCGGCAGTTTCGCGCAGGGTTACTGTGATTGAGCCCTGGAGCAGGGACTTGGCGAGGCTCCACATTTCTGGCAGAACGCTTTTCCCGCCTGCACCGTCCACGAAGCTTGGGACGCGGTGGATTTCTTGGGCAGAGCCCTTGGCGAAGGATGCGGCTAAAGGTGCGGCGGTTTCAGGCTCGCAAGCGTAGACGCGGACATCATCTCTCCTCGACCGAATAGCAGCCGCTACTCCGGTAGAAAGCCCTCCCCCTCCGAAGGGTATGATTACAGACTCTACGCCTGGATGGTCCTCGAGGATTTCTAGCCCAATCGTGCCGTTTCCGGCGATCATTCGTGGGTCAGCGAATGGGTGGATGAAGATACTGTCTTCCAGTGCAGGGTATCTATGGTTGACAACCACGTTCCAGACCTGGTCGAAAGAGGTCTGAACGATTTCGGCTCCATACCTCTTTATCGCGTCCAGTTTGGTCCGGGGCGCGTTGTCCGGGACGATTACTCTGCAGCGTATTCCGAGCGTTTTGGCTCTCCAGGCTAATGCCTGCGCCATGTTGCCGGCGCTTACGGTGTAGACTCCACGCTTCTTGGCTTCATCACCTGCTAGGGCGAGGGCGTTACTTGCGCCTCTGACTTTGAAGGAGCCCGTTGGTTGGAGGTTCTCGAGTTTGAGCCAGATTTCCCCCGGTGCATTGTCAAAGTTCAAACGAACGATTGGTGTGCGCAGGACTGAACTGGCGATTCGTTGTCGGGCCTGCTCGATCATGCTGAGGGTGATGGGTCCGATTGTCATTTGGTTGTTCTCTTTAAACTCGAACGTTTCCTCGGCCGGGGACTGTTTTTAGGCTTAATAGGTCTCTATGTGTTGAATCTGAGAACTATGAAGCCGAAAGTTGGAATCATCGGGAAGGGTAACGTTGGCAGCGCGTTGAGGCGTGGTCTTGAGCGATCTGGGTACGAAGTAAAGAGTGTTGGAAGAGATCCTGGGGGCGTGAAGGAGTTGGCTGCGTGGGGTGATGTTCTGATTCTTGCGGTCCCGTTTTTGGCTGTGGATCAAGTGGTGCGTGAGATTGGTGAGCGGGCGAAGGGGAAGGTTTTGGTGGATGTGACTAACCCGCTTGGCGGGGACTCTCTCGCCATCGGTTTTACGACGAGTGCGGCGGAAGAGTTGCAGAAGAAGGCTCCAGGTGCGAAGGTTGTGAAAGCGTTCAACACCATATTCGCGCAGAACATGGACTCTGGGAGGGTCAAGAATGAGAAGATCACGCTTCTCGCTAGTGGTGATGATGCTCAGGCTAAGGCGAAGACTCTCGAGTTGGCTCGTGATATTGGCTTTGACGCTGTGGACGCTGGTCCTCTCAAGAATGCGCGGTGGCTGGAGACGCTTGGCTTCCTGAACATTCAGCTGGGGTACGGTCTTAAGATGGGCCCCCAGATAGGATTCAAACTAGTACGCTAGTACCACAAGGAAAGGGCTCTAGGCCTCAACCGGCGAGGCTTCTCGGACTCTTGTCTGGGAGAGTTTGGCCTGGTCGACGGCCCCATGTCTAGAGTATTTCAGTATGGTCTCAGTCTCAGGTTTTGTGTCTCGAAGAGGCCATACGATTAAAAATTTTTCCAGAGGGGTCCACTGTCCAAGCATGATTTTGGGCTTGTTCCCAGACGATTAGCCGATAACGGGCTTGTTTACGGTTTTGCGACAGGGTTGATTCCCCCTAGGGTTAGCTTTGGAATAAGCGTGTCTGGAAATGTCGGGCTTATTTATCCAATTGGGGCTGATTCTGGGCGAATTTGCTCAAGAGCGCGGGGGGAAATGAGCTGGTAGCGACACTATAGGCTTCAAGAATTCACATTTTGCCGTATTTTCGCGTCCACAATCTCCTCAAGGTGAGGAAGGCATTCCCCGCATAGTATTGCCTCGACGCCCTTGTAATAGAAGACTTCACCGGGCCTACCGCACCTCTCGCAATCAGAACCCAAGTCCACACCTTCCTACGGGTCTGGCCCGATAAAAGGTCGAAGTTACAAAATAAGTCCCGATGCCTGGACCGCAACGATTGCCCTGACTTGGCCCCCGTTGCCTTAAAGTCTTAAGCGTTGATTCCGCGCCCAACCGGATATGTTGAGTAAAGAGGCAATACTGTCTGGAAAGGCCCCGCTTGGGCTCCCTTTCAGCCCCGGAGTGAAGTTCGGACAACTTGTTTTCATCTCAGGACAGGGTCCGATCGACGCTTCTGGCAAAGTCGTTCGGGGAGACGTTCGAGCGCAGACTAGGCTGACACTAGAGAACTTTCGGAAGGTTGCAGAGGCGGCGGGCTCAAGCATGAGGAACACTCTCCAGACGACAGTGTATTTGAAAGACTTGAACGATTATCCTGTAATGAACGAGGTCTACTCCACGTTCTTTCCGGAGCCTAGGCCTGCTAGAGCAACTGTTCAAGCTGAGTTATTGTTCGGAATGAAAGTGGAGATTCAAGGCACCGCTTTCATTCCAGAATAGAGCCCTTTGGTTAGAGTGGTCTACCTGAGTATGGCTAACCTATGCCCCGGTTCAGCCGCCGTGTGTGTACTGACGGCACATGCAGTCTTCCTGAGTCATGCCGCAGGATTCACATCTTCTTTCGAGGAGGAACATGAAAGGGGTCGGGGTTGAAAAGAGCAAGTCACATTCGTAGGCAGCATCCTTCATACTAAAGGGTTTCACGCATACAGGTATCAAAGCAATTTTGAGATATAGAAACATACCCAAAGGACAGTTTCCGAAAGGCTTCACATTTTCTATACGCGGACAGTTCTCCGAATACTCATGACGGCGTAAACATTGGTGTTGTGAGCAAAATCTACCTAAGTGTACTCTAACCGCTGGAATTCCTGTCTTAGTCTGGTGGCTTCTCGCTTTACTCGCGCCGTAGGCTCCTGGTGGTATACTCTCGCGATCAGCTCGGCTATTCTTTCCATCTCTTTTGACTTCATACCTCTCCTCGTCATTTCATTTGTGCCGAGGAGAGGTATGAAGTCATTCTGTGAACCCACCGCCTACACACTTCACGGGCAGGTTGTTCTCGTGCAGTGCCTTTGCGAGGGTCTTGGCGTTCGCGATTACTTGCTTGGCGTACTTAGCTCCCTGACGTCTCGACTCGTCTAGGGCCCATGCGAGGGCTGCCATCCGGTTCCAGTGCGCATTGTCAACCAAACCTGGGAACTGCCGTGCTTTGACTTGAGACTCGACCGCTGACGATCCGAGAATGATACCTCCTTGGGGTCCGAACAAGCTTTTGTGAGTTGAGCCCATTATGAGGTCAACTCCTTCTTTGAAGGGGTCCTGAAACGCTCCGCCTGCAACTAGGCCCATAACGTGCGAGGCGTCATAGGCCACCTTCGCCTCGATCTCCCGGCATGTCTCAACGAGTTTGCTTACTGGGTGGGGAAACAGGAAAAAGGACTGCCCAAATACCACGAGCGCTGGTTTTCTGTCCTTGATGAGAAGTCTGGCCTCTTCGACCTTGATGTTCCATTCTTCAGTATTGAATGGAAAGTACAGGTTATGGACGCCGACCATCGGAGCGTAGCCTTGGTCGCTTATTCCGGGATAACCACCGTTATCCGGGCCGACTGTCAATATGGAATCGCCAGGTCGCGTCATAGTAGAGACTGCGATCATGTCAGCGTTGTGACCTGACAACGGCCGAAGGCTCGCCCAGTCTGAGTGGAAAACCTCCCGGGCGATCTGTTCGCCGAGTTGTTCAAGTTCGTCGAGAAACCGTGTTCCTTTGTAGAAACGGTCAGGAGCTGTGTACCGGTGACCCATGTCGATCGTGAGAAGTTGCCGGACCGCGCTGCTGGTCACGTTCTCGGAAGGTATTAAGTTGAGACATTTCTCGGCACGCCACTTTTG
>WNEQ01000820.1_pt1 | contig 16618 bp, 15 predicted proteins | sample 5399971 | NCBI WGS metagenome assembly WNEQ01 (sample SAMN13153330, study PRJNA577476) | soil metagenome | isolation source: 20 cm grassland meadow soil 2 days after 1st rain plot 5 | place: USA:California | collected 2015-09-18
GTTTCTGCTGGCTGCGTCAGTAGTGGTGTCCCTGTGGGTGGCGGGACCTTTCGGCATCTTCGGCTTCATCGTTCGAAGCCCCATCATTCTGATGAACGACCTGATTGCTATCGTCCGGCAGGCGCTTATTACGACCAGCATCTCTAGCATTGCACAGACGGCACCGCCGGTGTCGACGTCAGCCCTGGCGGCTTCCTTGCAGGTCACTCCCCCATCGCCGCTGCCCGGGACCGAGCCGATCCTGGACCCGCTTCAGAACGCCGTCAATCCCGTCGTCGACTCGGCCGACAACGCCCTGACACCGGTCACAGACCCTGTTGAGAACGCGGTAAAGCCGGTGACGGGGCCAGTTGAGAAAGCCCTGGACCCCGTCAAGGACGCCATCGGCAGCGCTGGCGGCGACACGCCTGACATCGGCGGCGCCGTGCACGACGTCAAGGACACCCTCGGCGGGATCGGCCTACCGTAAGGCGCCTCAGCTGCCCGACGTTACATCGTGCGCCGGGATCTCCAGACCGCCTCCAGCGTGACCGCGCCGGCTCCCAGCAATGCTACGGCAACGGCCATGCAGAGCAGCAGAAAGTCGAACTCCCACCCCACTCCGCGCGCCGCGATAAACGCGACGCCGGCTGCCATCTTCAGACGCCAGGCGATCATGAGCCGTTCGAACGCCGCCAGATACCCGACATAGGTGGTCTGGAATCCGGCCACGATGGCAACGCCGCCAACGAACTCTACGAGCGCCATGAACCAGGCGGAAAACAGCGGCGCCGGAAAGTGGTGCACGCGCAGGTAGCGGGCGAACGCCATGGGCCCGGCGCCGGCAAACTTCGGGTATCCGTGCAAGATGAGCGTGATTCCTAAGCCCAGACGCAGGATGAGCAAGCCCCAATCCCGTGGGGCGATTGACTGAATTCGCATGATCTCACCTCCCGGATTAGACATACCCTCGATAAGCCAGTTCGACCTGTTCTTCTCGTGTTACCTTCAAGGAGATCCCTTGGTCTCTTGACATGCAACAAAAGAAAGCCCTCGAGGAGGCTCACCATTCAGCGCGCCGTTCGGCATTGCGTCCGCCGGCGCCCTTTGGGTATCGTGGAGGCATGTCCCGCCTCAGAGCCCGCAAACGGGCCCGCCTGCCAGATCGCGCCTTTGCCTACATCGACTCCCACGGCCGCCGGCGGCTGCCCATTCACGACAAGGCGCACGTGCGGAACGCGCTCGCCCGTTTTAGCCAGGTGGCCTTCGAGGACGAGGCGGCCCGGGAGCGTGCCCGCAAGCGGTTGCTCAATGCCGCGAAGAAGTACGGCATTGTACCCATCGGGTTCTTCACCCGCCAGCTGCGATCGGAGAAAGACCGTGTCGGTGCGGCGGCGCTCCCCACCGGATTTGTCACCTTCCTGATGACCGATATCGAGGGCTCCACCACCCTGCTCCATCGCGTGGGCGACCGGTATCGCGACGTGCGGAACGACGTGCGGGGCATCCTCCGCGCGGCGGTGTCCAAAGCGGGCGGCCGCGAGATCGATGCGCGCGCCGACGAGTTCTTCGCAGCCTTCGAACGCGCCGGGGCTGCCGTCGAGGCGGCCACGGACATCCAGCGTGCGCTCGGCGCACGGACCTGGCCCGACGACCTCCAGGTCCGGGTTCGCGTGGGGATCCATAGCGGCCGCCCCACCCTCACGGATGATGGGTACATCGGTCTACCCGTCCACACCGCAGCACGCATCTGCACCGCGGCCCATGGGGGGCAAATCGTCATCTCCGGCGCGGCACGGGTCGCCGTCGGATGGACGATCCCGTCCGGCATCCGCTTCCGCAGCCTGGGCCGTCGTCGCCTGCCCGGCCTGACGCGTGTCGAAGAACTCTTCCAGGTCGAAGCCGATGGACTGCTCGACACCTTCCCACCGCCGCGGACGAGATCGGCTCATGCCTGAAACTCATCGTCTTTCTCTCCAACGTATCGCGCAGGCCGCCACCATCATCGATCCGGTGTTTCTCAATTCTCCACAATATCTGGCAGAATCGCTCGGCCAACGTTTCGGGTGCCGGCTCGTCGTGAAAGTGGAAACGCTGAACCCGATCCGGTCGTTCAAAGGGCGCGGTGCAGACTACCGTGTGGCGTCGCTGGAGGGACGGCCACACCTCGTCTGCGCCACGGCCGGCAACTTCGGACAAGGCATGGCCTACGCGGCGCGGAAGCGAGGGCTCTCACTCACCGTCTTTGCGTCCAAGAACGCGAATCCATTGAAAATCGCGCGGATGCGTGCCCTCGGCGCCGACGTGCAGCTTGCGGATGATATGGATGCGGCGCACGCGGCGGCGGAGGCATTTGCCACGCAGCACCGGGCCCTGCTGGTCACGGATGGCCGCGATCCCGCTATCGGCGAGGGCGCCGGCACGATTGGGGTAGAGCTGCTCCGCTGGCCGGACCCGTTTGATGCCATTCTGGCCCCCGTGGGGGATGGCTCGCTGCTGGCCGGGGTGGCGCGCTGGGTCAAGGCGCACCATCCGGCCACCCAGATGATCGGCGTGGGCGCGCGGGGTGCGCCGGCCATGGAGCGCTCGTGGAGGTCGGGCCGGGTTGTGGAACTGGAGCGGGCTGACACGATCGCAGACGGTCTCGCATCGAAAGAGCCGTATCCTGAGGCGCTCGCCGATCTCACCGGCCTGGTGGACGACATGCTGCTCGTCGACGATGCCACGATGCTCGAAGCGATGCGGCTCTCACTTCACGAACTCGGTCTTGTGCTGGAGCCTTCTGGCGCGGCAAGCCTGGCGGCGGTACTGACTCACCGCGCGCGGTTCGAGGGGCAACTGGTCGGCGCGATCCTGACCGGAGGCTACGTCACCGTGGAGCAGATGCAGCAGTGGCTAGCGCCGTCAGGTCCTATCTAGCATCATTGCCAGCCCTCCGTGCTTCGTGGACGGCCTGCCAGCAGTACCATGCCGCCACCGTGCGATAGGGCCGGAACCGCTCGCCCTTGCCCTGGAGCTCCTTCGGCGTCAACAGATTCCGCAGGCCATAGGCCAGGGAGTAGCCCTTGCGCACCCCGTAGTCGCTGACCGGCCAGACGTCGAGCCGGCGAAGCTGGAAAATCAGGAACATTTCGGCGGTCCATCGCCCGATGCCCCGGACGACCGACAGCCGCGCGACGATTTCCTCATCGGAGAGGTCGCTGATCCGGTCGAGGGGGATCGTGCCGCTGGCGACTTTTCGTGCGAGGTCCCGGATCGAGGCTGTTTTGTTGCCCGAGAGTCCCACCGCGCGAAGTCTCGCCGGGCGGAGCGCCAGCACGGCCTTTGGGGAAAGGTCCCCATTGAAGAGCGCGACGAACCGGCCATGGATGGCGGCCGCCGCCGCGCCGGCCAGTTGCTGGTAGAGAATGCTCTCCGCAAGAGCCGCAAAGTGATCAGCAGTAGGCCGGGGCAAACGAAACGCCCCAGTCCGCTTCATGAGTCCGGCCATGACCTTATCACGGCGGGCAATTTCTGCGGCTGCGGCGGCGAAGCTGGTCCTGGGCATGCTCTCGGGGTCCCTCTCAGCCGCCCTGGTCTTCGGGATCAGGTCGATAGACCGCCTCGTACTGCTTTGGAGTGAGGATCAGGACCCGGCCGTCGTCCTCATAGTCAAGAAAGATCCACGTCTCGGGTGCGACGTCATCCAGGAGCAGAGTGGGGGAGAAGTACGGAACCGTTGCCATGAATGGTGCAACGGCAACAGCGTCCCCCAAATTCCATCGCGGGGTCATCAGCCCACAGGAGGTCGTTGCCGGGTCGAGAAAGTCCACAGCCATGCCCAGCAGAGACTTTCCGCGCCTCTTTTCCCCTTTGATCATCGGCCAGTACGAACTCAAGAACCGGATCGTCAGCACCTCTCACGACGCCCACTTCGGAGCGCACGGTCTGCCTACAGACCGCTACATCCGCTACCACGTTGAGAAGGCGCGCGGGGGAGCGGCCCTGGTGCAAGTTTTTGGCACCACCAGCGTGCACCCGACGTCGCCGGGAGGTGCCGGCAACATCAATAACTGGGACGACTCCATTATCCCACCCTTCCGGGCCCTGGCCGATCAAGTCCATGCGTTGGGAGCACTCATCACCTGCCAGCTCGTTCACCGGGGGCGGCGGGCGTCGAGCGCTGTGACCCGGGTGCCATTGCTGGCGCCGTCCGACGAACCCAATGAGCGCACCGGTGAAGTCCCACGGACCATATCGCGGGAAGAGATCGCGATGATCGTCTCTGCGTACGCTGCGGCTGCTGAGCGGACTGTCCGCGCGGGGTTCGACGGCGTGGAGGTCGCGATGTTCGGGGACATGCTCCCCGATGAGTTCCTCTCCCCCGTCGTGAACAGGCGGACCGACGAGTACGGGGGGTCTTTTGAGGGGCGCCTGCGCTTTCCCACAGAACTCCTCACGGCGGTGAGGGAAGCAATCGGCCGTCAACACCTCCTCCTGGTCCGGATGAGCGCAGATGACTTCCTTCCGGGAGAGCTGACCAGAGAGGAACGGCTGGAGGTTGCCCGCCGCTTCGATGCGCTGGACGTCGTCGACGTCTTCTCCGTGACAGCGGGAACGGTCAAGACGCTTGCGGGCAGATCCAGGCACGTCCCCTCATCCTACGCTCCACATGGCGTCTACCTGCCGCTCATCCAGGGCTTCAGGGAAGCGCTCCATACCCCCGTGCTGTACGCGGGTCGGATCGTCCATCCGGCCGAGGCTGAGCGCGTGCTGGCCGATGGCGCGGCGGACCTGATCGGGATGACGCGCGCCATCATCGCGGATCCAGAGATGCCCAGGAAAGCCGCCGAGGGACGGCTGGATGACATCCGCCTGTGCGTCGGCGCCAACGAAGGTTGCATCGGGCGACTCTACCAGGGGCTGCCCATCGAATGCGTGCAGAATCCCGCCATCGGCCGGGAGGCAGAACTGGCCGATGTCACCCCTGCGAGCCGGCCACGGCGGGTGCTGGTCGTGGGTGGCGGCCCGGCGGGGCTGGAGGCTGCTCGCGTCGCGGCGATGCGCGGGCACGAGGTGATACTCCTGGAGCGGCAAGCTCGTCTAGGCGGGCAAGTTCCCATCGCGGCCCGGGCCCCCGGACGGGAGGAGATGGCGGGGATTACCGACTGGCTCGAGCGCCAAGTACGAAAGCTGGGCGTTGACGTCCGCCTGGACATTGATGGCGACCAGGACGAGATCCGGCGCCTCAAACCGGATGTCGTGGTGGTGGCGACCGGGTCGATCCCACGGATCCCCAAGGCAACGGTCTATGGTGGGGTAGACATTTTGTTTCCGGCCGACGTGCTGGGGGGCGCTCCCCTCGCCGGACGCCGGATCGTCGTGCTCGCGGAAGACCCGCACATGGCCGGTCCAACGACTGCGGACTTTCTGGCCGCAGGTGGCTACGAGGTGACCGTGCTCACCCCAGGCTACAGCGTCGGGGAGGCGATCGACGACACCCTCAGGCCGGTCGTCCTGACGCGGCTTCTCACACAGGGGGTCACCCTTGTACCGCTCCAGCAGGCGGTGGAAATCCGCGAGGACCATGTCGTGGCGGAGCATGTCCTCACGGGAGCACGCAGCACCTTCGCGGCGGATGCGGTGGTCGCCGCCACGGGAAACCGTGCCAACGACGCACTGTACCATGCCCTCCGGGGAAACGTGTCGACCCTCCTGCTCGTGGGTGATGCGGCCGCGCCGCGGCGGATCCACGAGGCGATCCTGGAAGGGACGCGCGCGGGGCGGGCGATCTAACCTGTGCTGCGCCGACGGGGGTCGAGCAAATCGCGGATGCCGTCGCCGATGAAGTTGAAACCTATCACCGTCATGAAGATGGCCAATCCCGGGAATGAAGCCACCCACCATTGCACGAGCAACTCGCGGCCCGCACTCACCATCGCGCCCCACTCAGGCGTCGGGGGCGTAACCCCCAATCCAAGGAAGCTCAGTCCCGCAGCGGTGACCACCGCGGCGCCCAGGTCAATCGTGGCGAGCACGACAAGGTTCGAGATCATGTTCGGGATGATCGCGTACCGGAGGATGCCCCACGGGCTCTGCCCCAGGGCGACGGCGGCATCCACGTACTCGAGCCGCCGCACCGCCAGGGTTTCCCCTCTTGCCAATCGGGCATACGGCGGCCACCACACGACGACCATTGCCAGTCCGGCGTTGAACAGTCCCGGGCCAAGGGCGACGACGATGGCCATCGCCAGAATGATCGCGGGAAAGGCCATCACCACTTCGGTCACGCGCATGAGCACCTCGTCCACCCACCCACCGAAGTAGCCGGCGGCGACACCGACGGTCATCCCGAATACGCCGGTGAGAAGTACGACGGCCAGGGCGAGGCTGAGTGTATAGCGCCCGCCGTAGAGCACGCGCGTGAGCACATCGCGGCCGAGGTCGTCCGTTCCAAAGGGGTGGCGTACCGAGGGGGGCTGGAACGCTTCGAGCAGCCGCTGCTCGTCCGCTCGATACGGAGCGAGCGGCGCCGCCACCGCCCCCAGGACCCAGATCCCCACGACACAAACCCCCGCGACCAATCCGAGGCGGCGCACAGTACTCTCAGTCGTACCGGATTCGCGGGTTGACCCAGACATACAGGACATCGACCGTCAGGTTGATGCCGATGTAGAGAACGCCCACGATGAGCGCCACGCCCATCACCGCCGGGAAGTCGAGGCTGGCCGCCGAGGAGAAGGAGTAGCGACCGAGCCCCGGGAGGGAAAAGATCGTCTCGGTCATGACCGTGCCCGACATGAGCTGGGCATAGAGGGTCCCGCCCACGGTGATGATCGGGATGAGCGCATTCCGCAGCGCGTGCCGGATGACCACGGCGAGGGGAGCAACTCCTTTGGCCCGCGCGGTGCGCACGTAGTCCTGGTGCAACACCTCCAGCATGCTCGCCCGTGTGATCCGCGTCACGTACCCGATCCCGATTGTGGCCAGCACAACAACCGGCAGCACCAGATGCGCCAGGGCGTCGCGGAAAACCGTCCACTGACCCCGAAGCGCGCTGTCCACCAGGTACATCCCGGTGATGGAGTCAGGTGGCGCGACCCCCGCGGTCAGCCGTCCTGGTGGCGGCGCCCATCCCAGCCGGAAATAAACGAGCGAGAGGAGCAGGATGGCAAACCAGAACGTGGGCACGGCCACGCCGACAAGCGAGACGGCGCGCGCCGCGGTATCCACCAGGGTGTCGCGGCGGACCGCCGCCACAACACCAAAACCCACACCGACAACAAGCGCGATGAGCGTGGACAGTGTGGCCAGCTCGATCGTCATCGGCAGGGACAGCGCCAGTTCCGTCAGCACGGGCCGGTTCGTGGCGATGGACGCGCCCAGGTTGCCGCGGGCCAAATTTCGCAGGTAGACGAGGTACTGGACCGGCAGCGGCCGGTCGAGGCTCCAGCGCGCGCGGAACGCGCGCACAAGCTCGGGATTTCGCGTGGCCCGGTCCCCCAGATTGACCAACACCAGGTCGGCAGGCAGCAGGTGTGAGACCAGGAAGGTGACCAGCGTGATCCCGATGAGTGTTGGGACGCTCACCAGGACCCGGCGGAGCAGGTAGAGGGCCATCGAGAACGGAGGAGGTGGGAGCGCGACGCCCCCACCTCCTCAGGCGCTCATTTGCGGCGCAGCGCCTCGATCTCGAAGAAGAAGAGCGGGTGATAGCGGAATCCGGTCAGATCATTCGTCGTCGCGGTCAGGTTGGTAGGCTGAACGAGGAAGACGTATGGGCTATCCGGCACGGCCAGCAACTGATTGTACTGGGCGTAGAGGGCGGCGCGCTGCTGTTGGTCGGCGGTTTGCCTGGCCTCGTCGACGAGGCGCTGGCCTTCAGGAGACTCCCAGTGCAGTCGCCGGTTGATGAAGCCGGAGACGAAGTACGACCAGTTGTCCGGGTCCATGAAATCGGGGAACCAGAAGCCGATCGCCGTCTGCGGCTTGCCCTGCCGGTATTGGGTGAGGAAGATGGACGTCTGCACCGGCTCGAGCTGCAGGTCAATGCCGATCCGCTCCAAGTCGGTACGCAGCTTCTGCGCCAGACGGTCCAGCGGCAGGGCACCGTAGTTGGCCCCCGCCGCCCAGGTGAGGGACACGCTGGCCCGCGTCACCCCGGCCTCCCGCATCAACCCCTGGGCTTTCTCCACGTTGCTGGGGTAGAGCAGTGCACGGTTCTGGGCGTCAGTGAAGCCGAGCATTCCCGGCATCATGATGCTGCCGATGCGCCGGCCGTGCCCTCGCATGATCTGCGAGACGACCGCGTCGTAATCAATTGCGTACTTCACCGCCTCCCGGACCTTGGGTTTGTCCCAGGGAGCGACGCTCGTGTTCAACCCGAGATAGACCGTCCAGCCGGAGAAATCCTCGAAGAGCTGAATCCCTGGTTTGCCTTTCAGGTCCTCCGCCTGGTCGACGCTCAGGTCCAGCGCCACGTCGGCGTCGCCGCGCTGGAGCATGAGCGCCTGCGTGCTGGGATCCTTGACGTGCTTGATAATCACCTGGCGGAAAAACGGCTTCGCGCCGAAGTAGCGATCATTCCGTTCCAGCACGATCTCCGTCTCCCGCGTGTAGCGGACGAGGCGATAGGGACCGGTCCCCGCGGAGTTGGTGTAGAACCACTGTTCCGCTTTGTCCTCCTTGTCCGCGTCGGCTGTCTCGACACCGCCGGCCGCCTTCGCGGCCTTGCTGTCGACGATGGAGAACACCCCGGCGGCGAGCGCGGCCAGGAAGGTCGCATCCGGCTCGTTGAGCTCGATGCGCACGGTCCGTGGATCGACAACCTCCACGCCCTTGATTGGATCGGCCAGGAACGAACCGTAGCCCTTGATGTTCTTGGCCCTCAACAGCGAGAACCGGGCGTCTTCCGCCGTGACCGGATTGCCCGTGTGGAAGACGGCGTTGCGCAGCCTAAACGTGTAGGTGCGCGCGTCAGCACCGACCGTCCACGACTCAGCCAGATCCGGCTGGATCTTCCAGTAGTTGGGCGCGCTCTGGCGGACCAGCCGGCTATAGACGGGGAACTGTAGGAAGACTCCCCCGATGTCGTAGGACTTCGACGGATCTGGCGTACGGATGTCGGAAATATCCTTCGCGACGATGAGGACGTCGGTGCGTGGGGCACCGCTCGTACGCGGGCCGCCCAAGACTGCCACAAGCATGACTAACAGGACGGCGATGATGACGTGTCGCCATCTGGCAGGCATCAAATTCCCCTCCTCTCAGCAATGCGGAGCGTGTTCGGATTGCTGTCGTTCTCCACAGCCGCCCCCCCGAAGGAGCCAACCCTGACTGGATGCAATATATCGCTTATCAGACGGGGCGTATATCTTTCGGCTTTGGAGCGGCGATCCCTCTTACGATGACGATTCCGGCGACGATGCGCGCAGTGATCATCCCTGTTCATGGCGGCGCCGAGGTCCTCCGGTACACCGAGGTCCCCACCCCTCAGCCCGGTCCGGGGCACGTCGCGGTGCGGGTGCGCGCGGTGGGCCTCAACCATCTGGACATCTTTGTCCGGCGCGGAATGCCGGGGAAGCATATCCCGCTCCCGCACATCTCCGGCGCCGATATCGCCGGCGTAGTTGCGGCCGTGGGCGCGGACGTCGACGAGCGTCTCAACGGGACTCGCGTGCTGGTGAACCCGGCGGTCGGAAACCGCGCCATCGGCGAGGATCTCCCAGGGGGCCTGGCCGAGTACGCCGTCGTACCCGCCCAAAACCTGATCCCGCTTCCCGAGCACGTTACCTTCGAGGAGGCAGCCTGCCTGCCGATCGCCTACGGGACCGCCTGGCGGATGCTCATCACCCGTGCCTGCCTCCGGGCCGGTGAGACCGTATTCGTCCTGGGAGCCAGCGGGGGCGTGGGCACCGGTGCCGTGCAGATCGCGAAGCTCGCCGGCGCCCGCGTCATCGCCGGGACCGGAAGCGCGACCAAGGCGCAGCGCTTGCGGGAGATCGGCGCGGACGAGGTCGTGGAGACGGGGGACGGCGGCTTTGACCGGAAGGTGTGGGCCCTGACGGAAAAACGGGGCGCCGACGTGGTGGTGAACTACACCGGCGGCGACACCTGGATTCCCAGCCTCCGCGCCCTGCGCAAGGGCGGGCGGCTGGTCACGGTCGGGGCCACCGCCGGGTATGAGTCGATGATTGACGTCCGTTACGTTTGGGTCCGGGAACTGAGTCTCCTGGGGTCCGATGGATGGACGCCGGAGGAGCTGCTCACGCTGTGCCGGGTGACGTGGGAAGGGCGCATCCATCCGATCATCGACCGCGTCCTCCCACTGAGCCGAGCTGCCGAAGGAGAGGAGGCCCTGGAGCACCGGGAAGTGTTTGGAAAGGTGATCCTTCGCCCTGATTGACTTCCCGGAGCCTGATCCGCATGCCCGACGAAGCGACGCATCCGATCGACATTCCGGCGCTGAATGAGGATTCGCCGTTCCACCGGCTGCTCGGCCTGACGGTGACTCAGGTGCGGCCGGGTGAGGTGGAGGTCGTCATGCCTTACGCCGACCGCCTCCTGGCCAACACCACCTCGCCCTACATCCACGGGGGCGCGATCGCGACCCTCATCGACGTGGCCGGCAATTTCGCCATCATTGCCGCGATCGGCCGGGATGTCCCCACCATCGACCTGCGCGTCGACTACCTCCGCCCCGTGCGCACCGGCGCGCTCCGCGCCGTCGGCCGGGCGGTGAAGGTGGGCCGCCGCCTTGGCGTCGCCGACGTCGAGGTCTTCGACGAGGCCGGGCAGATGGTGGCCATTGGCCGGGGACTCTTCAGCACGCTCTGAACACGGCACCGAGGAGAGACGCGTGGATCCGACTCTGTTCGACGAGCTGACGCGGCGCCGCGGTATTGCCTGGCACGAAGTCGAAGCGCGTGATGCGCATGCGCTTCTCGTCTACGCCGCCGACGGGCGGGGCCAGAACATCCGGTACCTGACCAACTTCTCCCCTATCTACGGGGACGCCATTTTCGTCATGACGCCACAGCGTCTGGTCTACTGGCTGAACTTTGACTGGGAGATCCCCAGAGCACGCGAGGACACCGGGTTGGAGGAGTTCATCGCCTCCTTCGACCTGGTCGACGAGGTGAGCGCCCTGCTGCGCAACCTGAAGATGACGCGGGGGCGCGTGGCGACCGTTGGTTTCGACCGTATTCCGCATCCGATGTTCGTCGGCCTCACCACCCGCCTCCCGGGGATCGACTTCGTAGACGTCACCGCCTCCGTGGAACGAGCGCGTCGCATCAAAAGCACCTATGAGATCGCGCAACTCCGCCGCGCGGTGGAGATCACCGAAATAGGGGTGAATGCGGTGCGGGAGGCGATGCATCCCGGGCTCAGCGAGGTCGAGCTGGCAGCTCTGGCTGACTACGCCATGAAGGCGGCGGGCGCGACCGTCCTGGCATTTCCAACGCTGGTCCTCTCCGGGCCCGAGCGAGTGGTGCCCGTGGGAATGCCGACAGAGCGCCGGGTGCGGGAGGGCGACGTCGTCATGCTCGACCTCGGCGCAACGTGGAACGGGTATCAGGCCGACCTGAGCCGCACCTTCGTCGTCGGCCGCCCCTCCCCGGATCAGGAACGAGCCTACCAGGTGGTGCTCAACGCCTGGCAGCGGACGATGGATGAGACGCGGCCCGGTGCGCGCTGCCGGCGGCTCCAGGAGGTTGCCGCGCAGGCTGCGGCCGAGGCAGGGTACACGCTCGCCCACCGTGTCGGCCACGGAGTGGGACTGGCCACCTCACTGGAGTGGCCAAACTTAGAGAACGAAGAGGAACCCCTCGCTGCGGGCATGACCCTCTGCATCGAGCCCGGCGTCTGCCTGCCGGGGATCGGCACCCTCAAGGTGGAGGATGATCTGGTCGTGACCGAGGATGGCGCCGAGCTGCTCAGCACCTTGGACCGATCCTTATTGGCCATGAGCGAGCGAAGATGAAGACCATCGAGTTCATGGAGCGGATCAATTTTGGTGAACTCTTCTGGAAGGCGGTCGGGCTCTTCCCCGACAAGGTGGCCATCGAGCAAGGGGACGTCACCCTCACGTACGCGCAACTCGAGGACAGGACGGCTCGGGCCGCAGGACTTCTGCGCGGCCTCGGAGTGGGACGCGGCGACAAAGTCCTCCTGATGTTCCCCAACGACTGGCGATTTCCGGAGTGCCTCTTCAGTCCGCTCCGCTTAGGCGCCGTCTCCGTCCCCGCCAACATCAAGCTGGGCGCGGAGGCCCTGACCTACATCGCCCAGCACAGCGACGCTACGGTGCTGCTCGGGCACGCCGACCTCAAGGAGAAGATCAGAGCGGTCCAGGCCGGGTCTCCCAACCTGCGGCACATCGCGGTCGTCGGCGGCGAGATCCCGGGCGCCATATCGTACGACCGGCGCCTGGAGGCCGCAAGTCCAGAGGCTGGAACTGTCCAGGTCGGGCCGGACGACCCGGCCTTGCTGATGTATACGTCAGGGTCAACCGGGAAGCCAAAGGGCTGCTTGCTGAGCCACAGGAACAAGTGGTGGCAGGCCCGTTCTTCGGCGATGACGATGCTGCACGAGTCCAGGGACAAGGGCCTGGTGATGGGTCCTCTCTATCACGCCAACGCACTATGGGCCTGTTTATTGCCCATGCTCTACGTCGGTGGCTCTGTCACGATCTTGCTGGGGTTCGACCCGGTGCCCGTGCTTGCGGCGATCGACCGTTACCGGCCGACCTTCACCTCCGGCACCCCGTCGATGTTCAGCCTCCTGCTGGCGGAGCGCGAGGCCCTGGCACGCTATGATGTCTCCTCGATCGAGCTGCTCATGTGCGGTTCAGCCCCTGTCCCCGAGGAGCTGATGGAGGCGATCATCGAGCGTTTTCAGTGCGAGGTCGTGGAAACCTACGGACTCACCGAAGGGGGCGCCAACGTGCTCACTCCCCGGTGGGGGATCAAAAAGATCGGGAGCACGGGGCTGCCCGTGCCGGACGTCGAGATCCGCGTGGTTAACGTGGAGGACCATTCGAGGGATGTTGGACCTGGCGAGGTAGGGGAATTGTGGAGCCGCTCTCCGGCCAACGCCCTGGGTTACTACAAGCAGCCCGAGGTCACCGCAGAGCGCTTCACCCGGGACGGGTGGTTGCGCACCGGGGATCTGGTTCGCCGGGACGAGCAGGGCTACGTCTACTTCGTCGGGCGCAAGGACGACATGATCAACTGCGGCGGGGAGAACATCTACCCCAAGGAGGTCGAAACGATCCTCCTCAACCATCCGGCTGTGGCCGATGTGTGCGTGGTGGCGGCTCCACACCAGGTCAAAGGGCAGGCACCAGTGGCCTGGGTGGTGCTGCATCAGCGTCAGACGGCCACCGAAGATGAGCTCAAGGACTTCTTCCTGGCTCGAGGACCGGCCTACGCGCACCCGCGGCGCGTGTTCTTCGTGGACCGGCTCCCCATCTCAGGCACGAACAAGGTCGACCGCAAGGCGCTGGAGCAGGAGACCCGTAAGCGGCTGCCTGAGGGACTCACGAGAGCACATACGTGAAGCGTTTGACCGCATTCATCTGCGTCACGTGTGGGACGCAGTACCCGCCCAGCAACACGCCCCCTGCCCGGTGTCAGATCTGTGAAGATGATCGCCAATACGTCAACTGGCAGGGCCAGCAGTGGACCGCCATGGACCAACTTGGCAGCGGTCACCGCAACGTGTTCCGAGACGAAGAGCCTGGCCTCACCGGCATTCGCACGGAGCCGGAGTTTGCCATCGGCCAGCGGGCGCTGTTGGTGCAGACGGCACAGGGAAATATCCTCTGGGATTCCATCAGCTATCTCGACGACGCGACGATCGAGGCCGTCCGCGGATTCGGCGGGATCAGCGTGATCACCATCTCACACCCGCACTTCTATTCGTCGATGGTGGAATGGGCCCGGGCCTTCGACGCGCCGATCCGGCTTCACGCTGCGAATCGGGAGTTCGTGATGCGGTCTGATGCGGCGATCGAGTATTGGGAGGGCGACACGCTCGCGCTCAACTCCGAGGTGACGCTGATCCGATGCGGCGGCCATTTCCCGGGGTCCACAGTCCTTCACTGGGCCGCGGGGGCAGGTGGGCGCGGCGTGCTCCTGACAGGCGACACGATCTACGTGGTGTCCGACCGCCGATACGCCAGCTTCATGTTCAGCTATCCGAATTTGATCCCGCTTCCCGGGTCAGCGGTGCGAGGCATCATCAGCGCCATTGAGCCGTTTGCCTTCGACCGGCTATACGGTGCGTGGTCGGAGCGCGTCATCCGGCAGGACGCCAAGCAAGCCGTCAACCGTTCAGCCCAGCGCTACATCCGTGCCATCCAAGAACGGACCCACGATGCATAGCACGCCCGCGCATCCGCCTTAGTCATCGGATCGAACTGACGGTCCCCCTCGCAGCTCGTTCTCGATACTTCGCCTCATGATCTCTGGTATCACCCTGCGAATGGGTTCCAACCCAGCAGTTTCTGTTGAACTGCACGACGATATCGAGCAACCGCCCCATCACACGCGTACGGTCAAAGAGCGCGGCAACCGGCAGCCAGGCGTCGAGGGTGCTGCGGCCTTTGTGCAATGTGAACAGGAGCCGCGGCAGGCTGAGCTCGACGTTTCCTACGCCGATATCACCCCGTCCCAAATCATCGAGGAGACTCTGCAACCACCGCTGATACTTCATCGACATTCGAACCATCCTTTCCTCGCGCTGTCCCCCACTCAGTCTACGAACTGGGAGACAAGGGGATGACAACCGAAAGTGAATTAGGGGTCAAAGGAGAACTGAAGAGGAAAAATGAGTAAGCGAAGAACCAGACGTGCTTCCCTCGCAGCTTAGCGATTGGGATGGTACCAGGACCGCGTTGGTTGCGACAATCGGGGAATGCCTAAATAGAGCTACAGGAAGTTCATGACAAACGTTCGCTCGGCAACCATGAAATACCAGCTGCTCGCGGACGCCTACGCAAAGATCGAGGCCACGACCTCGCGCCTGACGATAACCAGACTGCTGGCCGACCTGTTCCGGCAGACGCCCAAACCCATCATCGCCCGGCTTACCTACTTGACGCAGGGCAAGCTCTATCCCAACTTTGAGGGCATCGAGATCGGCGTGGCCGAAAAAATGGCAGTGCGGGCGGTGGCCCAGGCCACCGGCGCGTCGCAGGAGGTCGTAGCGCGGCAGCTGACCCGCGCCGGCGATCTCGGATCCGTTGTCGAAGCGCTGCTCGAAAAGGGCAAGCCGCACCGTGCTGTGCTGACCGCCGACGAAGTATACGAGGGACTCGACCGCGCTGCGCGCGCTTCCGGCGAAGGTGCGCAGACATCACGGATTGCGGCGATCGCCGGACTGCTGGGGCGCGCGACTCCGGCCGAAGCCAAGTACATTGTCCGCATGGCCACCGGCAAGCTGCGATTGGGCGTTGGAGATATGACGATTCTCGATGCCCTGGCCGAGGTGTTCGCTGGCGGGAAACAGGCCCGCAAAGAGCTCGAACGGGCCTACAACTTGACCTCCGACCTCGGCTACGTCGCCGCCGTTGTGGCCGAGGGTGGACTGGAGAAGATCCGCAAGATCCACGTCGTGGTGGGCAAGCCGATCCGGCCGATGCTGGCCGAGCGTCTAGGGGATCCTGGAGAGATTCTCGCCAAACTCGGCGGCCGGTGCATCGCCGAGTACAAGTACGATGGCGAACGCCTGCAGATTCATAAGAAAGGTAACGATGTTGAGATCTTCTCCCGCCGGCTGGAGAAGATTACGGACCAATATCCAGACGTGGCGGATCTGGCCCGCCGCTACCTGAAGGCTGCCGACGCCATCGCCGAGGGTGAGGTGGTGGCGGTCGATTCCGAAACCGGGGAGCTGCGTCCGTTCCAGGACCTCATGCCCCGCCGCCGCAAATACGGCATCGAGGAAGCGGTGGAGCAGATCCCCACGACGCTGTTCGTCTTCGATACCATCTACGTCGATGGCAAGGATCTCACCGAAGAGCCATATCAGCAACGCCGCGAAGTTCTCAGCCGCGTGGTCACATCGAATGCGCGTTTCCGGATGGCGACCTTCGCCGAGGTCACATCGGTTGACGAACTGGAACGCGTTTTCGAACAGGCTGTACAGGAGGGCTGTGAGGGACTCGTCTGCAAAGCCATGGGCGGCGTGTACCAGGCCGGCGCCCGCGGGTGGCAGTGGATCAAATTCAAGCGCGAGTACCGCAGCGAGATGATCGACGCGGTGGACCTGGTGGTGGTCGGCGCCCTCCACGGCCGGGGCCGCCGGGGCGGGGGCTACGGCGCGCTGCTCATGGCCGCGTACGACGATCAGGACGACAACTTCAAGACCGTGTGCAAGCTCGGAACCGGATTCTCCGACGAGTTCCTCGGTGACCTGCCTAAGAAGCTCCGTCGCTACGAGCGCTCAGACCGGCCCTTGCGCGTGGACACGCGCATCGTCCCTGACGTATGGCTTGAGCCGGCAATGGTCTTCGAGGTGATCGGCGCGGAGGTCACCTTGAGCCCGGTGCACACGGCCGGATGGGACATCGTCCGGAAGGGCAGCGGCCTCGCCATCCGGTTCCCACGCTTCACCCGGGTGCGGGGAGACAAGAGCCCGACCGATGCGACGACCG
>WNEQ01000822.1_pt1 | contig 16590 bp, 14 predicted proteins | sample 5399971 | NCBI WGS metagenome assembly WNEQ01 (sample SAMN13153330, study PRJNA577476) | soil metagenome | isolation source: 20 cm grassland meadow soil 2 days after 1st rain plot 5 | place: USA:California | collected 2015-09-18
CGTTCAAGGGTAGAAATCTCCCCATCCGCCGGATTCTCCACCGCCACTAAAATCTTTCCCTTAGACACCTCTGGATCGTAAACCTTGCAGCGGATTGTCGGCAGTTCCGTCATCACCAGCAAACTCACTACTGTGGTGACAATCGCGCCGAGCATCGTTAGTTCGAACATGATGATGATATTCGGCCACCAGGCGAAGATCGGCATTCCCCCGGTTACCAAAGGCCAGCGAGTTTGCGTGAGATAGGCTAATCCCAGGCCCACCGACAACCCCAGCGCACCGCCTCCTGCGGCGATCCAAAACAGCCAGGTTTGCTTGTACCGGTGGCTGAACTCGTATTCTTCATATGGTTGGGACGCGAGAACCGAGATCGAATCATCCGCTACGCCTGCCCGCCGCAACGATTCGACGGCATGTTGGGCAGAGTCGGGATCGGAATACAAGCCGTAGATCGCTTTCATGGTCTGGCTTTCCACAACTCGCGCTGCTCCTCTTGCTCCTCCGGGGTGAGAACAGGCTGAGCATGGCCTCCTACTTTGAGTTCCCAAATCGAAATAATGGGAACCGCTTTGGCGAACAGCGCATAGAGCAGCGTCATCGCTGCAAATGTGGCGACGGTGATCATGATTTCAACTGGCTGAGGCCGATAGGTTCCCCACGCATAGGGCAGATGCTTTGTTGCAAGTGAAGGCACAATAATCAGGAATCTCTCCAGCCACATACCAACGACAATGAGCGAAGAGGCGATCACCGTGCCCGTTATCGTGCGCAGTCTTCTGATCGCCAGCAAGGGAAAGGGGATGACGAAATTGCAGAATACCATCGTCCAAAACAACGGCGAGTATGCGCCGGTCTGAGTTTCCCAAAACACGGCCATTTCTGCCGAGTTGTTGCCATACCACGTTGTGAGCCGCTCAGCGAATGTAAAGTAGCCCCAAAGCAGGCTCATCATGAGCAACAACTTTCCAAGATTTTGAAAATGGACGGGATGCAAATACTCTTCCAGATGCAAGGCCTTGCGAAGAATTGCCATTGCCAGAATCAGCGCCGCAATTCCGCTGAAGATTGCGCCCGCAACGAAGTACGGGCCGAAGACCGTGGAGTGCCACATCGGCACCGACGACATCGAAAAGTCGAAAGAGACGATCGTGTGGACGGATACCGCAACCGGCACAATGGCAATTGCCATGATCTGCATTGCGGCTTCCAGCCGATGCCACTGCTTTGTCGTGCCTTGCCAGCCGAGGGCAAGGACAGCATAAATTCTCTTCCGCCATCCCATCATCTGATCGCGCAGGAGCGCGAAATCGGGAATAAGCGGGAGCAACAGGAACAGGGTGCTCCCGGTCAGGTATGTCGAAATCGCAAAGAAGTCCCACGCCAGCGGCGATCGCACATTCGGCCAGATTTGCCGCTCGCTCGGATACGGGATGAGCCAGAAGAAAAGCCACGGCCGCCCAAGATGAATGATCGGGAACAGCGCTCCGATCATCAGAGCGAAGACAGTGATGACCTCGGCACACCGCGTTACCGGGCGCCGCCAGGTCGCATTCACGAGCCGCAGGATGGCCGAGATGAGCGTTCCCGCGTGGCTGATGCCGATCCAAAACACGAAATTGGTTATGTAAAACGCCCAAAAGACGGGCCAACGGATTCCGGCTACCGCGAGGCCATTCCAAATTTGATACATCCACGAACCGACACCTGCAAGAACGATGATGCCCAGGATTGCAATCAGTAGAAAGAACCAGACCGACGTCTGCCGCAATGGCCGCAACAGATCTTCATTGATCTTTCGTTCGGTAGCGAGGTCCATATCAGGACTGGCGCTGGAGGTAAGTGACCTTGGGCAGGGTCCCAAGGTCTTCAAGTAACTTCGTTCCACGCGACGAGCGCGAGAGCCGGGAGACTTCGCTCTCCGGATCGTTCAAATCGCCAAAGACCAAAGCCGATGCCGGACACGACTGTACGCAGGCCGGTTTGATTTCCCCGTCTTTGAGTTCCCGGTTTTCCGCCTTCGCCTGTTCCTTGCCTGCATTGATGCGCTGCACACAAAACGTGCACTTCTCGACAACCCCAACTTCGCGCACCGATACGTCGGGATTGAGGGGAAGTTCCAGCGGCCTGTCCCAAACGGGATTCCCGAAATTGAAGAAGCGGACACTATAAGGACAGGCATTCGCGCAATAACGTGTGCCGATGCATCGGTTGTAGACCTGTGCGTTGAGTCCTTCGTCGGTGTGGTGGCTCGCGTAAGTTGGACAGACCGGCTCACACGGAGCGGCATCACACTGCTGACACATCACGGGGCGGAACTTCACGCGGACATCGGGGAAATCGCCTTCGTAATACCGCTCCACGCGGATCCACGCGATCGCGCGGCCCCTTGCGGATTGTTCCGGTCCGGCAATGCGGATATTGTTTTCCGTCCGGCATGCGGTAACGCAGGCTTCACAACCCGTGCACCGGTCCAGATCCACTGCCATTCCCCATCGATGTGTCATACCGTCTTACCTGTGCGGTTTCTCCGGCGGATACTCCCGCAGCGATCCCGCAAACAAAACCAGACTTCCATCCGCGTCTGCCACTCGAGTAATCTTCACCCGTGTTGCTGCCCACGCCAACGCGCCGGTTTCGGACTCTGCGATAGGCGCCAGGATGCTGATCGGATTCGCGCCGCGCCCCGTGGCATACCGCGTAAAGTTTTCGTGACCTTGGCCGGCGGGCATCGCAACAACGTCCGGAGCAATTCCCGGCGATGGAAACGCCGGAACCCGGATCGTCCCCTGCCGCGAAGTGATTTCGACCCAATCTCCCTGCCGGATCCCAAGCCTGTTCGCCGTCTGCATATTGATCTCCACCCAACTGCTCCATATGGCGCTCGACATCGGATCCGGCAGTTCCTGCAGCAGGGGTAAGTGCGCAAGCGATCCATCCAGCAGCGCCTGAGACGGATACGGCAAAAAGTGAAACGCGTACTCGTTCGCATCGCCATCAAACTGTGGTTCCACGAACTTCCGCGCCTCTCCCCGCGAAGCGCGAGCCCGATAGGGCGAAGCCTCAATAGAAGCAGAGGCCGCGGGTGAGGGTCCCGCTTTCACCATCTCTTCAAATGTTTTCCAAGGCAGTTCGAGTGGTTTCTTCAGTCGCCGGCCAACATCGAGAATTACATCACCCGTCGCCCGCGTCTCGTGCAACGGCTGCATGACCGGCCCCGCCGTACTCACGACCGCCGTCTTCGCCCCCGACTCCGGCATCGAATGAACCCACGACTCCAAAAACGAGTGATCCGGCAGGATCACATCCGCGAGCGCACTCGTCTCATCAATGAAATTCCCAAAGCTGACGATGTAGGGAACCTGCATCAGCGTTTCCCGTACCTTCCACGCCGGCGGCGCCGCATACACCGGATTTGGGCCGTCAAGCATCAGCACCTGCGCATCGCGCACTTCTTGCTGTAGCGGCGGTCGTTCATTCGGGCTGCGCGTTGTCGCGCTTGCGCTACGCGGACCGCCGGCGATCTCCTCCAGCACACCTCCTTGCATGAAGAACACCCCACCCAGCATGCCCACGCTTCCCACCAGCGCATTCAACGCATTCACCGCGAGGGCATTGAACAACCCATTTGTCTGGGCGAGCGCCGCCCCCGCAATCATCGCCACCGCAGGCCTTTGCTCCACAAATTCCTTCGCCAGACGCTCGACCCTCGCCGCCGAAACTCCCGTCCGCTTGCTGACTTCCTGCGGGGCGTACTCTGCCAGTCCCGCCGGCCAGCCATCGATCAGCATTCCCGCGGGACCGGCATCAGCCGCTTTCCGTGCCCCCGACTTGATGATGACCTGCGCGATGCCAAGCGCAAGAACTCCTTCCATTCCGGGCTTCACCGCCACCCATTCGTCGGCATTCGCTCCCGTCTGCGACATCCGGTATTCCACCTGGACAAACTTCCCCCGGCTGCCCGGTTTTCCCTGACGCATCTGGCCATATCCAATGTTTTGCGCCACCGGCGAATTCCATGTGCCCAGAAAGTCAGCGCCGAATGAAACCACATATCTCGATTCGGCAAGATCAAATGTCGGAAGCTGATGGATCCCAAAGCTGAGCGCGTTCGCGCGCCTCAGGACATCATCATTGAAGAACTCGAAGGTTTGAGGGGCCGGGGCGCCAAAGCCGGCGGCGAACTGCTTGATCAATTCCGTGCGAGCGCCGCGCTGCGGCCGCAGCAATATCGCGAGTTTCTTCTGGTCATTCGCCGCCTCGAGAGCATCGAGTTTCGAAACCAGTTCGCCCAGCGCCTGATCCCAGGGAATTTCTTCGAACTTACCCTCACCACGTGCGCCCGCGCGTTTGAGCGGGTGCCCGACGCGATCCGGGTGATACGTGATCTCGGCCGCCGCCTGTCCACGCGTGCAAAGTTTTCCGCGGTTGATCGGATGATCGGGATTGCCTTCCAGCTTTTTCGCCAGGCCCATTCTGGTGAGGCCCAGTTGTCCGTCGCGCAGGACCTCCACCTCACTGTCCATGACGCGTGCGATCAACCCGCAGCCCGCCGGACAGAGAGGACAAATGCTGGGCCTCCATACCGCGGTGCCCGGCACGATCCGGTCTTCGGGAATGAAACGAATGAGGTGATATTCGGGATTGCCGCAGCTGGCGAGCGTCGCGCTGGATCCGGTGAGGCCGGAGATTTTGATAAACTGGCGCCGATCCATATCTTCTAATGTCGGGCCCACCGGCCCGGCTATTGTCTTATACCGTCTTCTCTTGAGGCTGCGCGCTATCGCGCTTGCGCTCCGCGCGACGGCCTCTTTGACCGGCCATCGGGCCGGTCCCCCCACATCCGTCAGTAGTGGCACGTCAGGCAGTCGATGGACGCCGCCTTTTGCTTGTGGCAGTCGATGCAAAAGCCCATGGTGTGGTTGACGGCCGGCTCGGCGACGGTCATCTGCGTGAGATCGCCATGACAGGTCGAGCACTCGACTTTCGCCCGAATGTGCGGGGCATGATTGAACCGGACGTGAGATTCTCTAAGGAACCCGTAAACGCGTTGCCAGGCGAGGTCTTCTCCACGCTTTGCATGATCGCGCAGCGCCTGGATTCTCGGATCGCCGGCGTCGCCAATGTCCGCATGACAACTCATACAGACATTGATGCTTGGAATTCCCGCGCGCACCCCCTTGCTCACACCGGTATGGCAGGTGTCGCAATAGACGCCGATATCATCGGTATGGATCTTATGAGGGAAGTCGATCGGCTGCTGCGCCTTCGGCCTGATGTTTAGATAGTCCCTGGCCGAATCTCCGAAGGTCGCGTGCGCAGTGGTGAAAACCGGAGAACTCCATCGTCTGGCGACGTACGGATCCACAGCTCGCTGTGCATACGCCGGCACTCTGGGCTGCTGCACACAACCGAAAGCGATACCGATCGTTGCCAGCATCGCCAACACACGATTCCGTGCATATCTATCGCTGAGACTTATCTCCACTGCTCACAATAAAATCCGCTCGATATTACAGTCCAATTCGCCGCTGTTCTGTCGTATTCACGCGAACATCACGCGTCCCCATAGAACTCGAAATTATCACACGCGTCAACCACAGGCAACGAAAGGCCGCCGCCCTTCAACGAGAAGACGGCATTCTTTCGCTGATGGGTCTGCGCTTCATCAAGCAAATGCGTTTGTTCGACGAGGGCCTTACCTTTCCCACCCCGTAGACGAGAAGCGGAACGGAACACTCCGATCTTTCACCGGCGTCCAGCCTTCGGTAAACCTGGAACCTGGGCGTGGAATAGCGCGCTCTGTAACAGCACCCAGGGCGGGATTTGGTCGCACGCGTGGAAACGGCATTTCCCGATGAGGAAAAGCCAAATCCACGCGTGGAAATGGCATTTCCAGATCTGGAAACGCAAAATCCAAATGAGGAAACGGCATTTCCCGATGAGGAGAAGCCAAATCCACGCGTGGAAATGGCGTTTCCAGATCTGGAAAACCGAATCCCCGATAATGGGCGTCTGGATCGCAGCACATTGAATCGAGCTCCGGGAAGGTTCCAGCGTAACATTTCGGCGGGGAACGTCGGAATCGATCAGGGCGAGCGACAGCATCAGAATTGTCCTGGATCAACCGGATCGGCTTCTGAACTGAGGCCCAAGGAAAAGTGAACGCGCCGACCGCCCGGCGTTCTTTGCCGGGCGGTCCTCTCTGAATTTCAGTGCATGCAACAAATGAAACCCTGGGCCATGGAATAGCGCCTTCCGTAAACACGCCGAGGATCACGCGCTTCAACGAGAAGATCGCATTTTCTCTAAGATGATTGCGCCTTCCTTCGACACGATGGCATTTTCTTGAAGGATGTTGCCTGCTTTTACCGAAAAGATCACATGTTCTCGAAAAGAGTGTGTCACGCGTTTATTAACTGGGTCGACATGAATAACTTCCGGGGCACGAATGCTCGGATCAAACCTTAGCCTTTGAGTTCAGCGATCATCCGATCCTCGCGCTGCAAGTACAGCATGCCCGATCCGGTTCCGACTCCGTTTGTCGAAGGCGAACCGCTAAATCGTTGGAATTGGGAAATCGATCACTGACGAAAACGATCAGATCGAGAGTCCCCGAATCTTAGCCATGCTAAAATAATTTGGTTTTGCCTCGGGGCGTGGCTCAGCCTGGCTAGAGCACCTGGTTCGGGACCAGGGGGTCGGAGGTTCAAATCCTCTCGCCCCGATTTTTGGATTCAGTAGATACAGGCCGTTTCGGAATACCTGAAAAACGGGCTGATCCTGTAGGTACCTACGCTCTCGCTCAACGTCTCTCCAAGGAATCACGCAGCCAGCCCACGAGGGCCGACTTTGGACAGCTGGACCGGAATTGTCCCAGGCTCGCATGAAAATCACAAAATCGTCCTGATCGGGTTCCCCAAGCAGTTTCCATGATGATGCGTGAAGAATTGAGCAACGTTTATGCGGAAACATTCCACGACATCAAATAAAGGAAGTATGGCAAAAGTTATTTCCGAGAGAGACACGCCATCGAAGTTGACTGGAGCAGCGGCCGCCGCTGCCTTTGATTCCTCGGTACAGGATCACCTCTTCATAAGCTATGCATGGGAGAACTGCGCTCTTCCGGATTGGCTAGTGCGCCAATTGACTCTGCGCGGATATCGCGTTTGGTGTGATCGGTTCGAAATGCTCGGAGGTGAATCATTTCCCAAAACCATAGATGGAGTTATCAAAACTCGCAGCTTTCGGTTAATTGCCCTTCTTTCACGTCACTCGCTGGACAAAGCCAATCCGCGCAAGGAACGAACTCTTGCATTGAATCTAGGACGACAGTGGGAAATCGACTTCATGATTCCGCTGAATGTGGATGGTCTCAAGGCTTCGGAACTGCCGTGGGACTACTCGGATCTTACGTACATTCCATTTAAGGATTGGGCGGCCGGCCTTGAACAACTCCTGAGAGTTCTCGCGAAGGCGGGGGCTCCCCGACCGCTTACCGAGGCGCAGGGGCGCGCATTCGTACGTGAAACGTATCTCCCACAGCATGTGATCCTGAGGCGGGACTCCTGGAAATCTCGAGGACAGAGTGTCCCTTGTATAAGGCCAGGGCGGCTTCAATGATCGTGGGGGTAGGGCAGTAGCGCCCCTTTTCCCATTCAATAGGATCGATGTTTGATTCACCGTGAGCCAGCGTCAGGACTCTCTCAATGACAGGGCCGATGGAGTCAACGCTGCAGAGAATGGGGGAGAGAAGCCGGTCGTTGTTGGCATTCTGAAAATGGGCGGTGAGGTTTGTTCCGATCTGCTCGCGCACAGAATCGGGGCAATCAAACGAGCGTGACTGGCCTCGTGAAAATTCTTGAGATCGAGGGCGTAGTCCCAAACTTGATCGATGCCGGCTGACGTGAATTCCTTTTCGCCGATCTTGAATTCAATGATGACAATCGCCGCCCTGACGATGAGCAAAACATCGATCCGTTTTCCCATTCGTGGAATCGCATATTCAAAGTAGATCTGTCCTTCATAGGTTGATGTCACTTCTTTAAGGATCCGAATCTCTTCCATCCACGCGTTCCGCTGCGTGTGTTCCAGCGTGATGGAACTATTTTCGGCTAGGGTTCCAAGGATTTGCTCAAACGTCGAACCGCGGAAATCAGCGATGGAAGCAGAGTAGAACGCCCGTTTTAGTGAGACACCCCGGCGACCATCATGTTCCCTCGCGTTGGCTATAAGTTCCGGATTCGGTGGACCAATGCTTTGCTCAGGCATGCTGAATCGGCCAGCGATTTCACCGAGGCCGTAACGGCGGCCTAGGCGACCTTCCGAGTCTTTATCGTATCCGGAGAAGAGAAAAACTTTTAAATCGAATTGCTCATCCGCGCAGGCGGTTTTCTTGAAGCTGAGAATAATTATTTCTGCCGCCAGGAAACTCGTGGGGAATGCGGAAATGACTGTGTCCCCCCTGGGGAAATTTGTTTGCGTCGTGGAGATTGTCGTTTCCACGATGGACATCATTGCCTCGTGTATATCAATGATCGAATCCACTCCGGAAATGATCGGATCCGGTCCAGCAATGATCATGTACAGACCATCAATAAACACGATGCGTTCGGAAATGATCGCCTTCCTCTTGGACATCCTTATTTGCAAAACGGAGATAATCGTCTTGGCCTTGCAAATAATCGTTTCCGGTACAGAAATAGTTATTTCCCGAGAGCCGTCTGGAACTCGCTGATTCGCTGGGGTTTGATGATCGCCGGAAATAACCGTCTCTGTTGCGGAAATGATTATTTGCACCTCGGACGCGATTATTTGTGAACCGAAGATGATCGGGGGTGTCTCATCGATAATCGTGTGCGGCAGGGAAATGGTTCTTTGCAGCATGACAATGATCGCGGACGCTGCACAAATAATCGTTCCCGAGGTGGAAAAGACCGAGTCGTTGACCGAGTTGATCGCCGAGGAAATGGAAATACTTGTTTCGCCATCGTCAACGATCGCCGATGACATGGAGATGATCGTCAAGGAAACGCAGTTGATCGGAACAACGGTTCTGTCAAAAGGGAAGACGGGAATGGAGGCAGCCGCAGGTGTGTCTGATGGGAAGCAATCAGCGTGTTTGGTTTGTCGTCTTCCCTCTCATGCCGGCCTATCGAGCATGCGCCGTTCCATTTCTAACCCGATAGGCTCTCTTGAGTTTTCAACGGCTTAGCTGACGCAGCCGATGCCGACCTCGCAGGGTCACGTTTTCCACAACGCGATAAGCCGACGTCCACGATCCACCTGACTATGCATGCCTGGAGCGAGACCGGGAGCACCAGGTGAACAACGACCGGTTCTGATGATAAGGCTTTGCCAAAGAAGACGTTTCATGCCACTAGGCAGCACTACGTGCCGAGAATCCAGGTTCACTGCCAAGCGTCTGCTGGTGTATTTTGAGTAGGCATAATTCAACCTAAAAACATAAGGACCAATAAGGAGGAATCCTTAAGTAATGCGGAAACGAACACACTTGGCGTGGATGATGTTTTGGCTTGTTCCGATGATTGCCGGAGTAAGCATCGCGCGGGCCCAGCAGAATTTGATCCCCGTAAAAGTGGAATTGGTAACCCGGGCCGTCAGCAAGACACCGGTTCTGCTCGCCTACGACCGCGGGATTTACAAGAAATACGGTTTGGATGTCCAGCTATGGATGCCTCCGGGAGAGTTTCCAGGAGCGATCGAGATGGGCGGACAACGTATGGACAACCCCGACTTCAGCGTCGACGGCGGCGTTCCGATGGTCAGCGCGATCCTCGCCAATCGCGGCCCCAAGCGGCTGCAGATTGCGACTACCGATTGTGAGGTCCGCTTCAGCATCGTCGGAAAAAAGGGAATGAAAAGTCTGGAGGAGATCAAGGGCAAGAGGCTGGGAATCTCCAACGACGGCGCCATGACGGGCTTCATCTACCGTGCCCTGGGCAAGCGCATGGGCTGGACGCCGGGAAAGGACTTCATCGTCGTGGAGCGCGCGCAACGGCTTGACGATTTGAAAGCAAACAAGGCCGATGCATTCATTGCCGACGACCGCTACATGGCACTGGCAAAAGCAGAAGGCTACCCGGTGCTGGCAGACACATCCGCGTGGAAGCAGCCCATCGCCGGAAACGGCGTCCGAGTGGAATGGAACTGGATCAAGGACCCAAAAAATCGCGACATCGCGATGCGCTTCCTCAAGGCTACCTTCGAGGGCATGGCGATCTATTACAACAACCGCGAAGACACTTTGCGAGTGCTGGCAAAGTATCACGGCATGACCGACCGCAAGGTGGCGAATTCCGTCTATGAAGAAGGCCTGAAGATGTCACGCGAGATGTTTCCTTGCGTTCAAGGCTTCAAGGATATGTTCACCATCGGATATCCGGCCGAGATCCAAAAATACAAGGCCACTGACTTTTACGAAGAAAGCTTCGTCGCGGAACTGAAAAAGAACGGGTTCATTGACAACGTTTTCAGGACGGTGAAATAGGATCCGGAGAGAGAGTAAATGTTCCCTGGAAACCCGGAAGCCGTGCAGTTCGCATTCGCAACAAAAGCACAAAAATCATGCGGCTTTTTAATTGCGCTCGTGTGCCTGATTGCACTGGGGCCGAAGTCGCTTCGGGGCCAAAGCCAGGCCATGGTCATTGAAGGTGGAACGCTGATTGACGGCAGCGGCGGTGCTCCGGTGAAAAATTCGGTCGTTGTCATCGAGGGAAACCGGATCAAAGCGGCAGGCCCGAAAGGAAGCGTCGCCGTTCCGCCGCAGGCGAAGGTCATCAAGGCGGATGGGATGACCATCATGCCTGGGTTGATTGACGCTCACATACACTCGCTCGATTTCTTCCCGCCTCTCTTTCTCCACTACGGCATAACAACCGTCTGTGATACAGCCAATCCCACCCAGTGGGTGATGGCACAGCGCGACGCGCTAAAAGCGGGAAAGATTAAAGGCCCACGGATGTTCGTCACCGGCGAAGTGATTGACGGGCCGGACAGCAGCGCCGACCGGCGCGATGAATACCGGACCCACGTGAATACCCCGGAAGCAGATATGGACCCCAAGCTGTACGGCCCCTTGATCCAGTCGATGCTGAAGAATGGCGTGTACCTGAATCCTACGCTCACGCGGAGTTGGATCTCAATCATGCCCAAAGAGCTGGAGTGGTACAAGCAGTCGGCGGCACTTCTCGAAGACCCGGCGTATCGCTTCATCCCAGTTGCACGGCGGGAGGCCTGGCTGCGCACCGCGAACGGCAGCGACAGTCCGAGGAACCCGGCCGACGAGCAGCGCATGAAGGAAGGGCTGCGGAAAGTCGAGGAGTTTACCCGGATGTATGCGCAGGCTGGCGGAAGGATTATCAGCGGGCCGGATTCGGGGCCAAGCTCCGGTCCCGCAAATATGGCCGGCCTCGCCATCCACGTTGAGATGGAAGCGCTAGTGGACGCGGGCCTCACGCCTATGCAGGCAATTCTCAGCTCCACCCGATGGTCAGCAGAGCTGCTCCATAAGGACAAGGACTTGGGAACCGTGACGCCGGGCAAAATTGCGGACGTGATCTTGATCGCGGGCGATCCTCTCGCGGATATCCGCGCCACGAGGAACCTTCACACGGTAATCATGGATGGCAAGATTCTCGACACGACGCTCAGTCCGAATTTCCGGAACCCGATCCCCCGCCCGGTAGCCGAATATCCAATGGATGACAGGAGCCCGGAGCTGGAGACGCTCACACCGGAAATCGTGCGAGAAGGCGATGCCCGCGCCGAGATTGAAGTGACAGGGGCAAAATTTAGTCCCCAATCGGTAATCCGCTTCGACACCACCGACCTGCCGACGAAGTTCATCAGCGAATCAAGGCTGACAGCAACGCTGAAGGGATCCCTGCTGAAGAGTCCGGGCACCTACGCAATCACCGTCACCAACCCCGGACCGTCAGGAGGAGTTTCGAAGAAGTTGTACCTGATTATCAATTTCAAGAAATGACGTAGGAAGCAGAGCCATTGCCAAGCTTCGCCACACTTAAAAGTATTTCTCATTGAAACGAAGGCTGCCCAAAGGAACGACCCTCTTCTGGTGTCGCCCCTCGAACCGCGGTATATATTTATGGTTCGCGGAGCTTGACCGCCTTCGAGCGAAACCGTTGATGAAGAAGGGAAGCCGGCGGCAACCCAAAACGCCACGACGCGAGATCTTTGATTGACATATCTCCTCGACACTAATGCTTGCATTGCACTGATCAACGGCAAGCCGACTAAAGTCCGGGCTCGGTTCCAGAGGGCCATCGCTGCCGGCGCGGTGGTGAATGTATCGACCGTCGTGGCCTTCGAACTCTGGTACGGCGTTGAAAAGAGTGAACAAAGGGAAGCTAATACGGCCCGATTAGGGACTTTCTTCGCTGGTCCCATCACCTTAATGTCGTTTGAAGAAGAGGACGCCAAAATCGCGGGAAAGTTAAGGGCCGATCTCGAGAAGGTTGGTAGCCCTATCGGAGCTTATGATCTCTTGATCGCCGGTCAGGGCATGCGTCATAAGTTCACTGTGGTGACGGCGAACGGTAAAGAGTTCGCCCGCGTGAAAGCCTTACTTTGGAAAGATTGGGCAAAGCCTTAACGTGATACTGGACCTGGAAGATCCGACACAGGGCATTGCACAACAAAATGGCAACCTTGCCACAAAAGGCACAAAACCGGACTCAAAAGGCACAAACAAATTGTCTTTGTGCCTCTTTGAGTCCTTTCTTGTGCTTTTGGTGTATCGTTCCCGAGTTATTGTGCCCTGCGGTTTCGTCGCGGATTAGTGGCCGGTGGGTGGTGCCACCCCTATTTCTTCGAGCGACGGCAGCCCCAGCAATTTCGCGGGATTCACTTTGTACATCAGGTCGAGCTCTCGCTGAGTGACGCCATGCGCACGCATCCCTCTGGCCGCCAACACGAGGCAATCGGTAGGGTACACGTTGACAGTCTGGCCGCAGTCTGTCCCCACGATGATGTGCTCGGCTCCAATTCTCTTGACAGTCTCCGCGGCCGCCTTGGACCCAGCGTCGGTCTTATAGATCCCAGATGCGTTCATCTCCATGAAAGCACCCAACTGCACCGCTTGCGCCACTTGCGGGGCATTGGCCGGCGGATGTGTGAGCAGCACCTGCAGACCGTGCTTGCGCCCCTCCCGAGCCAACAGCAGGTGTTCTTCAGCGGTTGCGTGGCCTGTCGCGAGAACCAACCGGCCGTTGCTGTCCACAGTCCTGATCTTGGCGAGGACAGTGATGAGGTATTTCACCTCGGGCAACAGTTCCCCGTTCCTGGCTGTCGCGACGCACTGCGAAGATCCAGGCGGCATCAGGAGCATCCACGGCCGATTTTGAGCCAGATTTTGCGGGTCCATGTTAGGGGAACCGTTGCCGCACGAGTCTCGCGTCGGCATCTCGAGGATGCGTCCCCATCCGCCTTTGATCTGCGAAAAGTGCTCCACCGCAGCCACATTGATTCCGCCTGTCGAGAAGTTCAGGGCCATGCGGCCGAACATCTCAAAACCCGGAACCACGTGCTTCCGCACCAGATACGCGACGGCCGCCGCCGTCGGATCTTGATGCGTTTTGAAGACGACGCCACGCATGCCCCGCTGCTTCGCAAGAATCGCAGCGTCGAAGCCGTCAAGGGCCCGGATCTGCCCGCCGGCTCCAGGAGCATCGGGATCGAGATGCTGGTGGACGTCGATCGCGCCGACGAGCGAAGGATCGGTCAGTCCCAGATCGACCGGACCGCGCATTGGATCGATTCTCCAGTCGTCCGGATTGGCGGTTTGACCTTGAGCCGGACCGCCGCCCCTTCCAGCGCCGGCACCTTGGCCCGCGTCAATCCTCGCGAGTCCCAGGACGGTAATCGCCACCAGCGCCGCACAGCCCAACACTCCTCGTTGCCATGTGAAGTTCTTCATCACCTTACCCTCTAGAAGTTTCTGTCATCATCGGTCAAGAAAAGCACCTCAGCAAGGTGTAATTCGGGGTGCGTCCCCGAATTACACCTGAGCGGATCGCACTGCGCGGAAGCAGTCAATTTGTCGCCATCAATCACAACTGTTATGTTGTGACGACGAAGAACCTCGGCCACAGTTTCGCGTGAAATTGTGGCCTCTTGATCGATGGGTACAATTTTAGGAACTTTTTGTTCTTGGGCCATTAGGCAAACGATTTTGCTTATTGCAACGCGATGGAATTGGTAGATACAATGTAATTACGGCGGTGATTGATGAAAGCGCGCCTGGTACAGATTGGGAATTCACGAGGTATTCGGTTACCTAAAACCGTTTTGGCGGAAGCTCAGCTTGATGACGAAGTCGATCTGAAGGCGGAACCAGGTTGCATCGTAATCCGTTCGGCAAAGCGGCCCCGCGCTGGTTGGGCGGAAGCTGCCCAAAAAATGAGACAACGCAACGAAGATCGCCTGATCGATTTTCCGGGATCTACTCGCTTTGATCGCGAGGAGTGGGGATGGCGGTAGGCCGGCCTGTTCGTCGCGGAGACGTATGCCTGATTGAGCTTGACCCAACGCGGGGAAGCGAGATTCGAAAAACGCGTCCCTGCTTGGTTGTGTCGCCCGACGAGTTGAATCAGTATCTTCGTACTCTGATCGTTGTTCCAATGACAACAGCTGGGCACGCCTATCCGTGGCGCATCAGCTGTCGATTTCAAAACCGATCCGGGTTTGTCGCAGTCGATCAACTCCGCACGGTGGATACACAACGGATTGCGAAGCGACTCGGCCGGATCAGTTCAAATGCGCTCCTTTCCGTGTTGAATATATTGCGGGAGATGTTCTCTGTCTGATGCTGCGCAGACGCGTACCGTGTGCAGGAGCTGGAAGGGAGACGACTGGTTAACATGTCCTTGGTCACTCCCAGCTCACTGATTCTGTAGCCGTCGCTGTTGTTCGTCTCCGGCTCTTTTCTATCCCACCTCGCTTGGTTTCTACATAGGCAATTACCCCAATCTGTCCAAGTGTTTTTTTCGCGCTGCTTACTGGTACCGCCGCATATTCGTCGGGTTTCGCTGTTGGAAATGCTTTCCTGCGGGGATAGATCCAACAGCAGCGCAGGGCACCGTTAGCACTTTCGCGGCACCGTTAGGCACTTTCGCATGGGCACCTTCGGTCACTAACCCTCTTGTGATCTTTGTCCTAGTATGCATTGGCAAGGTAGTTAAGACGGTGGCGGAAACCACCGGATAACCCGATAGATTTGAGGAGATGAAATTGGTACGCCAGCGCGCGGTTTGGCTGGATCATCGCGCGGGGCATGATCAAAGAGGAATATGCCACGAAGGATTGTCACTATCTCGGCGACTTTGGTATCGCTTTTACTTTGTCTGACCCCGCACCTGGCGGCACAGGCGGATAGAACCGCCAACACGTAACGAGACGAGCGGCAATCAATTTCTGGTCACGCTACGGTGACGGGACCCGTGACAGCGACCGCGTTCTAGGGATACATCACCGTATCTAGTTTTATCATCGTTTGCGACCGTCTTTTCCTCACAGAGCGCAACGGTTGCTCAATTGATAAGACTGCCCACCTTGCCATGGCAAAGGAACGCTCGCGAAATCCTCTGACCGGAACTGCCGACGCGGAGAGCTTAAAAAGCAAACAAGGAGGTTTATATGAGAAGAGTTCTTACGGTTTTCGCAATAATTTTGGCTTTCGCGCTTGCGGCGCAAGCTATTGACAACCCGTACAATGGTTACTTCGTCATTGGGGACCCGGCCCTGCTTATCACCAACCCGACGGCTATCTGGAATACCGTGACCCTAACGGGTCCCGGTATCAACAACTACCGTCAGGTCACAATCCCGCCCGACAGCCGCCTCTGGCTAAGGTCAGTATCCTCTACAGGCACCGTAGTCAATGGAGACGCCTTTATTACCGTAGACAGCTGCTGGGGTTTCTACCTGGCAGCCTTCACCATCACCCCTGACGGGCTGTTAGTGCCGGCGGATGTGAGGAGGATGGGATCAAGTCAAGACTGCCCTGGGACGGACGGTCAAGGCAACGGAAGCGGAGGGAATGGAAACAACAACGGTGGAAATAGCGGCTCTGGAAGTAATTATAGTGGGCAGGGACAAGGCAGTGGCGCCAACGGAGGCAGTGGCTCAGGGAATAGCGGAGGTTCGTCAGGCCAGAGCTCAGGTGCGTCAGGCCAGGGGAGTGGCTCAGGCGGCGTCGGCAATACTGGTAACGGTTCAGGCTCCGCGTCGGGAAGTGGTGATAATGGCGGCACCGGCTCAGGAAGTGGTGGGAATACCGCCGGTGGTTCTAGCTCGGGTGGCGGCTCAGGCACAGGCGGAACTGGAGGCTCTGGCGGCGGTATTAGCGGAGGCGGATCAGGTAGTGGCTCTGGGGGTGGGGACCAGGGAGGCGGAACTTCTTCTGGAGGAGGCTCTGAGGGAAACAACGGAGGCTCAGGCGGATCTAACGGGGGCGGAAACGGATCGGGAGGCGGCTCCAACGGAGGCGGCTCCAACGGAGGGGGCGGTAGCCTCCCAGACCACTGCACTGACGGCCACGGCCAGGACGGAGTC
>WNEQ01000838.1_pt1 | contig 16440 bp, 20 predicted proteins | sample 5399971 | NCBI WGS metagenome assembly WNEQ01 (sample SAMN13153330, study PRJNA577476) | soil metagenome | isolation source: 20 cm grassland meadow soil 2 days after 1st rain plot 5 | place: USA:California | collected 2015-09-18
AGCGTCATTTTTATCGCCGCCGAGCTCTGGAGGCAGACGTATGAACTGCCAAGTCTTGAATGATTCAGTATTCAGGACTTCTTCTTCAGACTTGGGATAAATTATTACTTGCGAGGTGTTAACATCAATGTTCTTGACATTGGCAACTGTCCCATCTTTAAGTACTACCTTGACCTTCTGAGCGACGGCGTTTGCTGGGTTTGGCAGAAACTTGCCCCAATCGACAAAGGGCGCGAACGTCATCACAGTACCAGCAGCTGCCATCAACTTGAGAAAGTCGCGCCGGGATACCTTTCCTCCCGCTGCTGGAGCAGCCATACTCATAGAAAAGGATTCGTCGATAATTAATAAATCTTTGGAAATTAGGGCTGGCGCGAGAACAAGGGCATTTGCGGCCATGACTGTAAGCTCGCCGGGAATCCATATAACGGTTGGTCCAAACGTTTGGACAAGATTCTATTAATGCTTTTCAGCGATCTGCTCAAACCACTCCGTGCCGTCCAGCTTGGCGTATTTAAGGTAGGTGCCAGCCTTGTCAGCACCAGTGACCTTGGCGTTCTGCAGATTTGCCTCGACGAAGATGGTCTGGGACATAACACTTCCTGTCAAGTCAGCGTTCTGCAGGTTTGCCCACATCAAGTTCGTTCTTGCCAGGTTGGCGCCTTGAAGGCGCGCTTTTTTCATTTCAGCATACATTAGGAGTGCTCCAGTCAGGTCGGCACTTTCAAAATTTGTGTCATTCAGGCTTGCCTGCACGAGATTAGCACTGGCCAAGTTTGCGCGTGAAAAATTTGCTCTGTCTGCAACGACCCCGTTCAGGTACGCGCTAGAGATATTTTTGCCAGACAGGTCCTTGCCCGTAAAGTCCAGCTTGACTATCAGGTTCTTCATCCTCCAGCTATTGAAATCTTGTATTCTACCTTGGTCCAGCAGCCTGAAGCCTTCTTCCGACACGCCTGTCCATCTCTGTCTCTTGTATATATGTCAACCACGGATTTCCCACGGGTTGATGCCTTTCTGGAAACGTAGCGCGTCTACCAGACCTTCCGCGTAGCCTATGCTCAGCACAGCCAGCTCAAACTTGGATTGGTGCAGGAACCGTTCGGCATCTGCGATGTAGTATTCAGCGTTGTCTAGCACTTCATACATACCCTTGCTGCCCGCGTCCTGCCTGACAACTTCGCGCATCTGTTGCACCGCCTGTTTAGCCTTTGGCGCGTACCGCTCGACCATCTGTACCGAGATTCGTTTGACGGTCTGCGAATTGTCGGCCGGACCATCAATATTTACTGTAAGAGCCGCGATTGCTTCTGCTTCGGTAAAGTGCAAAGACCCGGTGACAATCACAGAATGTGGGCCGATGCCAAAATCGATCTTGGCGAGCGATCCAACCTTGCCAGATGTTACCCTTTGATCTTCCATGCCCACTCTTGAGGCAACCACGGCAAATGTGTTGTCAGAAAAGATCTGGTGCTTTTGGTCATGCTCCACATCAAGCAGCATCTTGAATAGCGAAGCAGGATCAAGAAAGAAAGGTTCCTTGCTTTCGTCGTGACTGTACTCTGTCAATATGAGCGTGTGGCTGCCAGCAAGGAGGTTTTCAAGAATGGTGTTGTAGACACTGACTGCAGACTGGGGCTCTGACATCATTGTAACCATCCTGCCAAACTTGTAAACGTGGAGGCCCGTTTCACCCATTATAGAGGTGAGACCTGATGCCGCATGTAGCACCGCGGTCTTGATCGAGTTTCTGGCGGCCCTCGAACGAAGCTCGCTGTGGGTCGTTGCGATGAGCGGGTCGCCGTAAGTTACAAGCGCTACTTGCTTTGTCTTGGCAGCTTCTAAGATTTCCCTGCCGTCCTCTACAAACCACCTCTGGACCGATCTTACCTCTCTCCCAAGAATAGAATTCAATCCATGAAGGTCGTTGTCGGAAAGAGCACTCGTGAACCTTTCGACGTAAACCAGGTCACATTTCTTCAAGGTATCAACCGCGTCAAAGCTGAGGCCGCGATAACCGCTGATGCCAGTACCCACAAACCATAGCATGGAGCAGGGAACAGCCGACGCCTATATGTTGGCATCGCTACCCCCTTTTCTTCTTCAAATGATGAAGGCGCGAAAGGTGAAAAAGAGCCCTTTCGTACACTTCAATACTTGCAACGTACTCGGCGATGTTTACCCGCTCGTCTACGGTGTGCGACGCATGGGGGTCGCCGGGCCCGTAGGTGATGACAGGTATCTTGAAGTTATGGCCAAGTACATTCATGTCGCCTGTGCCAGTCTTGCGCAAAAGCATCGGTCTCTTGTTGCGCACATCAAGCACTGCAAGCAAAAGCGCCCTAACAAGCGGTGAGGTTTGGTCGGCTTCGAAAGGCTCTGTCTTATCCTCTATCCTGTAGGTGGCCTTGATGTTTTTTTCTGTAGCGACTTTCTTAATGATCGTGTCGACCATAGACAGGACGTTGTCGCAGGACGTTATCGTCGGCACCCTGATGTCTATCGTTATCTTGCACTTTTGCGGCGTAACGTTGTGACTCGAGCCGCCGGTTATCTCGGTGAGGCTGCAGCTTACGGACTTGGCCTTGTTATCTGCCGTGCCGACACGCTCTATCTCTGCCTTGATCGCCTTCCAAAAGTCGTACATTTCTTCAATCGAATTCTTGGCAAGCCACGGCGCGCTTGCGTGCGCGCTCCTGCCCACGTCGCAGGCAAGCCTGATTGCAAGCCTTCCCTTGTACGCAACAGTAATGTTTTCCACGCCGGAAGGCTCGCCAAACATTGCATAATCTACACCCAGCTTGCTCTTTACCAGCTGCTTCACTCCCGTGGCGTTGCCCTCTTCGTCGACCACTCCTGCAAATATGACTGTGCCACTCTGCTTCGGAAATTCCGACGCCGCCAAGAGCATCGCTATCAGGGGCGCCTTTGCATCAGAAGCCCCACGCCCGTACATATGGCTGTCTTCTATCCTGACAGGGATTTGGCCCGGTACCGTGTCCATATGGCCGCAGAGCAAAATGCGGGGCTCGCCTGTTCCCTTCGTGGCAATGATGTTGCCCACGTTGTCGATGTTGACCTGTTCAAAGCCAAGCTCATTCAAGCATTTGTCCTTTATCATGTTGGCAAGGGCGGCCTCTGATCTGGAAGGTGTATAAAGTTCCAGCGCTTTTCTTAACAATTCTACTGCGTAACTTGGCGAAACCAATTGCTTACTTTCCTTGCCCTAGCGCATAGTCAACCATCAATCCGGGGATATCAACTCCTGTAACCCGGACGGTATTCTTAAATTCAGTGGTATTGTTGACCTCGTGCACCAAGAGGCCATCGTTCTTGCTCTCCATCAGGTCGACCCCTACTATTTGGCCACCCAGCGCTCGCGTGGCCTTTAGGCAAATGTCTTCAAGCTCATTTGTCACCGGGCAGACCTCTGCATAGCCCCCGAGTGCCATGTTGGTTTTCCACTCGCCTTCTCCGGCGTAACGATATATCGCTGCCACCACTGTGTCGCCAACTACTATTGCCCTGATGTCTCGCGGCGGGCGCTCGACAAATTCTTCGAAGTAATAGACTTGGTATATCGGAAACATGTGCTCTCTGTCTTCAATCACTGCCCTGGCTGCCTCCTTGTCCCGCAATAGCGCAATGAGCCTGCCCCAGCTCCCGACAGTGGGCTTGATTACTGCAGGGTAGCCAAACTCGTCAAGCGCCGACATCGCTGATTTTTCTGAAAACGCTACTACTGCCTTTGGCGTCCGAACTCCCGCCTTTTCAAGCTCCATGTGGGCATACATCTTGTTTCCGCAGAGTATAGCCGAATGTAGCGAATTGATTACGCGCGCACCCAATCCTTCCAGCGCTGCGGTAGAGTGGATGTTTTTGAAGTAGCTGACGCTGCGCTGGAGCACCACCTGTCCCTTGTAATTTGATTTCTTGTCGTTCAAGTCCACAACAAGGTTCTTGCAGTCAACATTTTCGACATTGATACCTTTCTTTTTAGCAGCTTCGTAGAGGGTTTTCTCTTCCCACCTGATGTTGTCGTAGAGGATGATAAGGGAATTGCCGGAAAAATTTGATGACGACTGGTTGGCCTTTTCCTGCCTCACTGACCCCAGTCCTCGCCGACAACCTGCGCCGGTTTAATGTCAAATCCTTCTCCAGACTTTACAAGCTCGTAGCTTGCGCCGCAGTCAGGGCAGGTTACGATCTCGCCCTCTATCGAGTCGGAAGGTATCTTGATCTCTGCATCGCATTCTGGACACTTGACGACCATGTCATTCTACTCCTTTGCTGGGTTTAGTTTTACAGCGGCGTCATTAAGTATCTTTCTCTCCAATCTGTCGTCCAGATACAGTTCCAGAATGTCTCCCATACGAAGCTCCTTCAGACCATGGGCGAGTGCCTCCGCCTCGTGCTTGCCGGTCTCTAGTCCGAGCAATGAAAGCAGGTACGCCGCTCCGTTCTTGCCCGCAAGCTCGCCAAATACGATCTTGCGTCTGTTTCCCACTATTTTTGGCTCTATTATTTCGTATGCAGCGGGGTTGCGCAGAATAGCTGCAAGGTGCGTGCCGGCCTTGTGCTTGTAAGCGCTGTCACCAACAATCGGCTTGGACTCAGGCACTGGCATACTGACGTACTCCGCTATAGTCTTTGAAAGGTCCTTCAGCATGTGGAGTCTAAGGTCGTTGTTTGACTTGTAGACAAGCATGAGCGCAACAGCTGCTTCAGCTAAGCTCGGGATTCCCGTGCGTTCGCCAAATCCATCTATGGTTGTATGGATTTGATCAGCTCCTGCCTCGCATCCTGCGAGAGCGTTTGCAAGCGCAAGCCCTAAATCGTTGTGGCAATGGACGTCAATCATTGTTCTTGAGGTGTCGATGCTGTCGCGCACCATCTTTACTAAATTGTACATGCCCCGCGGCCGCATGATGCCGACAGTATCAGGTATGCTTATCCTTTCGATGCCTCGCTTGTTCATCTCCTTGCACATCTCGACAAGGAACGTAGGATCCGTTCTGCTGGCGTCTTCCATCGTAAATCTCGACTTTAGGCCATGTGACTTGATATAGTCAGCAACTTCTAAGGCCCTTATCTTGGCTTCTTCGCGAGTGATCTTTAGTTTTGTCAATATGTGAATGTCGGAAATGCCCATGTAGGATGCGACCCACGTCGCGCCGCAATCAATCGCAATGTCGACGTCGGACTTGATCGCCCTTGTATGCGCGACAATGTCGGCCCGCAGTCCCTGCTTGATTATAGTCTTAGTTGCTTGAGCATGATCCGACGACACTACAGGGCTTATCTCTATCTGGTCGACTCCGAACGAGTCGAGCATCCATGCGATCTGGATCCTTTGCTTTATCGTGAACGAGACGCCTGGGTGTTGCTCGCCCTCCCTCAGCGTGCTATCGAGGATCCTTATCTCCCTCTTCTGGCCGTTTTCGCCCATCCAGTTGTACTGGTGCGCATAGTAGTTTGGGTCGTCTGATTTTAGCGACATTTGCTGCGACAATTAACTGCTTTCGGATGTGATATAAACCTTTTCGCAACTAAAACAGCGAGTTCCAGCGCCTTTTTTCGCTCCAAGCGCCACTAAGCAGGCAAAAAGACACGCATTTCGGCGGAATTGCTTAATAAAATGCGATAACCGTCACGATTGCAGGTATTTCATGACGATTCTGCCAAGATTGTCGAATGAGCCTTGGACCATCTTGGTCCGCCTCTGGATTCCAATCTTGTAGTTTGACACTCCTTGGGATAGAGATTTTATCATTTCTTCCTGCTCCTCCAGGTTGGGCGAACCCACCGATTTTCGCGTTTGCAATGACTTTTCAGGCGTCATATCTCTGATTATTTTCATCAGCTCGTCTGGCTTGACATTCAGTTTTTGCGCCTTCAGGACAGAAGCGATATCAGACAATTGTAATTTGGCAAGCGGTAAATTGTCCTTGCTTGCGGCCCTTTCAACAAGGGCGCCCAGTATCTTGTGGGCAGCCCGAAATGGCATCTTCTTTTCTATCACGAGCTGCTCCGCAATGTCCAGGGCTATTGCATAGCTAGTGCTTGCAGCTTGGCGCATTTTTTCTTTGTTTACTTTGAGCGACCTGACGGTGCCGTCGATTACTTTGATCGCGTCGAGCGTGGTGGCAGACGCGCTAAGCAGCGACGGCTTTATGTCCTGCAAATCTCGGCTGTAACCGGATGGCAGCGCCTTGACTATGCCGAGCATTGACACAAGATTGCTGGTCACGATGGCCGCCTTGGCCCTTATAAGTTCAAGGGGATCAGGGTTTTTCTTCTGCGGCATTGCGCTTGACGTTGAGCTGTAGCGGTCGGCAAGTTCTATGTAGCCAAATTCTGTAGTCGACCAGATTATGAAATCTTCAGCTATCCTGCCAAGTGTGCTGGTCATAATTGCTAGCGTTGCGGCGTATTCAAGAAATGCATCGCGCGAGCTGGTCGCGTCTATCGAATTTCTTACGATGCTGTCAAAGCCAAGCAAGATGGCGGTCTTTTTCCTATCTATGCTGATGCTCGAGCCTCCTATCGCGCAAGCGCCGAGCGGCGACTGGTTCACTCGCTGGTAGACAAGATAAAGCCGCTCCATGTCGCGCATCAGCGCATAGGCGTACGAGAGCAAAAAGTGTGAGAACGTCCCTATTTGCGCCTGCTGCAAATGAGTGTACATCGGCATTGGGGACTGTTTGCTTTCTTCTGCTCTCTGCACTAGTCCCTCTATCAAACTGGCAAGCGCGGCACAAACGTCGTTGATGTCGTCACGTACCTTCATCCTGATGTCAAGCACGACTTGGTCATTCCTCGATCGGGCAGTGTGCATCTTGCCCCCCGCGTCCATGCCTGCCTTCTTTATCACAAATACCTCAAGCGCTTCGTGAATGTCCTCGAACCCCTCAGTCTCGATCTTGTCCGGGTTCTTTTTTGCGTCTTCAAGCGCCGATAATATCTTTTTCAGTTCGTCAGAAGTGAGGTGTCCCATTTCATGAAGCATTATCGAGTGCGCCTCGCTCCCAAGGATGTCGTAGTAAAGTATAGACTGGTCGTGCTGCATCGAAGAGAGGAATCTGAGCACGTGATCATCCAGCTTGTCCTTGGGCCGGGACCGATACATCAAGTGTGCACCGTGGGCGCTTTATTTTAAGATTCTACACTAGCTAGCTCCAGTTCATCCTTTTGTTAATGGGTACTAGCTTGTTCACTGTTATACAATTTAGCAATGGATTTTCCATGGAATCTGCCCTTGCAGAATCAACGCGACTAATAGAATATCCCGCAGACCTTTCCGGGTGCGATGTTGTCGGCATTGGAGACAGGCAACTGCTGTATCTGTGCTCGCATGGAAACGGCAGGCCGTTCGTGGTCGTGCTCGGATTCTTTTCGGGACAAAAAGAGGATATCATCACTAAGGACCTGATAGAGCCGATCCCCGAAGAAAGCAAACATCAGCTGAGCGAGATCGTCGCCAACACACTGTCTGATAAACATCAAGGGGCACAGATTTTCTTCCTTTAATTTTCTGCAATGGTTAAATATGGTATCCGCAGCAGTTCTATTGTAATATGAGTCAGGAAGAGCAGCTGCAGCAGACTCGTAGAAAGATCTTTGACGAGCTGACCAAGATAGTGGACCCCGAAATTGGAGTATCCATAATGGAGCTTGAACTGGTGGATAACGTGGATATCAATACAGGGAAGGTAAATGTAGACCTGCACCTTACAAGCCCGTTCTGTCCAGCAGTGTTTGGCTTCAAGATTGCCCAAGACGTTCGGGACAACATCTACAAGGTGCAGGGAATCAACGAAGTCAAGGTCAACGTCAGTAACCACTTCATGGCTGATGCGATAAACAAGCAGGTCAACGAGAGCAAGTACCCTGCCAAGCTGACAGAAAACAAACCATCTGCTTAGTCCCGCTTCGGCCGTTCTCGCAGGTCGGCCACCTTCTTTTCGTTTTTCGAGAAGCCCAGCAAGTGTCCCCTTAATAGCTGGATACCTAACGCCGGATCCACGCCCTTGGGGCAGACAGAGCTGCACGAACCCGCAAAGTGGCAGCGCCAAATGCCGTGCCTGTCGTCCACAATGTTCTCCCTTTCCTTGCCTGCCGCGTCCCTATTGTCGATAAAGTAACGATACGCCTGCGAAAGAGCTTGTGGTCCGGGGAACTTCGTGTCCGTCGCAACAGTGGGGCAGGCGGAATAACAAAGGCCGCATTTGATGCAGTAAGAAAACTGCAGAAACTTGTCCAGGTCTTCTGGGCTCTGCATGAACTCTGACAGTTTCGCCCTGTCCTTGATGTCCGCCTCATCGTTCTGTATGTAAGGTCTCATGTCGCGGTGATGGGAAAAGAACTGTGAAAAATCCGTGACTAGGTCGCGGATGTGGGGAAAATTGGCAAGCGGCTCGACCGTTATTGTAGATCCTTCCAATTCTGACACCTTGGTATAGCAGGCAAGGCGCGGGATCCCGTTTATCTTCATGCCGCATGACCCGCAGGACGCCATCCTGCACGAATAGCGGATGCCGATACTCTTGTCCTTGTATGCTTTGGCGTACAGTAGCGCGTCAAGTACCGTAGTCCAGCGCTGCACAGGCACTTCAATGCTGTTATAATGCACAGATTCGCCAGCGCGCCGGTTCGCCCTATATACCTTGAGCACAATCGAGCTCCGGACAGTTTCTTTTTTCCCGTGCTTTTTCTCAATCTTTTCTATTTTTTCAATTATCTGTTCAGTCATTTTACTAGAACCCCGATCCATTTGCGACGATGATGGTGCGCGTCCCGTACGCAATGACTGCCATCATGGCCACTATAGTCAGTATTGTTACGCCGTCCTCCCACGCCTTGCTCTGGCGCAACTCTAGCAGAATGACGCGCAGACCGTTGAAGCCGTGGATGGCTATCAGCACCAATATAGATTCGAGCAACACGACATAGGGAATGTTGTGGTAATTGGCGATCACATTCTCGTACTCGAGGCTCAGACTGAATGGGATTATCAGGCGCATCAAGATGTGAACTGCTACAACAAACAGCGCGGCAATGCCCGTAATGTAGTGTATTTTCATTATCTGGCTTTCGCGAAGCATTGCCATCTTATTCGCCTCCAAAGAGCACCGAAGCGCCGTACAGCATGGCGGTTGCAGCCAGTATCAGCGCTATCCAGATGCCTGATTTCTGCCTGTAGTTGAGCGAAACTGCGTCGTACGGGTAGTCTGGTCTGCCTGGCTTGCCAAGCCCCTTGCCCCCATGCGTGAATATCAGCCGGATACCGTTGGCAGAATGGTAGGCGCTCATTCCAATTACAAGCAGCAATATCAGGTGACCCATAGGCGTTTGTGTCAACTCGAGCATTGCGGCCCACGCGTCGGGACCCTGTGTAAGCGAGCTTGTCTCGTAGATGTGGCCAACAAAATATGCAAGAAGCCCGACGCCCGTCAGCCTCTGCAGCCAGTAGGACGCTCGCTCCCACCCGTAGCGGCCTGGGTTGAGCCAGGCCTTCATCCCTTCGCGGTTGTTCCGGTCGGCTACTTCCATTAGTATTTCCTCTCCACTGGCGCATAGCGAGTAAATGTGACTGGATGCCAGGTCATTTTGGGTCCGCCGTTGCCTGTAAAGTATGCCAGCGTATGCTTCAAAAAGTTGGCGTCATCGCGGTAGGGGTAGTCTGTTCTTGAGTGTGCGCCTCTTGACTCGCGTCTGTTCAGTGCTCCAATCAATACTACTTCGGCAGTCCTCAGCATGGAGTCTGTCTCCATTACGTTGACAAAGTTGGTATTGTATTCCTTGGCTCTGTCATCAACGTGCTTCCACATTGCGGCCATGAGCTCCTTCGCCTTCTTCAGAGCTTCGCTTAGCGCCTGTTCGTTCCTAAAGACGTACGCCTTGGCGTCCATTATGTCGGTCAGCTGCTTCCTTACCTCGTATGGGTTCGCATCGCCCCTTCCGTGAAAGAACCCATCGTAAATGCGCTTTTCCTCATCGAGCACCTGCTGTTCCTGCACGGAATTCACCTTGCGATCGTGCGCGTATTTCGCCGCCAGTTCCCCGGTAATCCTTCCCCACACTATGCACTCTGACGTCGAGTTCGCGCCAAGCCTGTTTGCTCCATGTGCGCTGTTGCACGCGGCTTCGCCGGCAGCCCAAAGGCCGGCCATCTCCGTGGCGCCATCGACGTCGGTGTGGATGCCCCCCATCATGTAATGGCACACCGGCCTCACTTCTATCGGCTCGTCAATGATGTCGACGCCCGAAAACTTGATCCCAATTTCGCGTATGCCTGACAACACTTCCTTTATGCGCTCGGCCCCCAAATGAGTAAGGTCCAGCTTCAGGCAGTCGACGCCCGTTTCGTGCTGGAACCCTCTCCCTTCTTGGATCTCTTTGATCATCGAACGGGATACTACATCCCTTGGTGCGAGCTCGAGTTTGCCGGGCGCGTACTTTTGCATGAAGCGCTCACCCTTGTTGTTTATCAGGTAGCCGCCCTCGCCCCTTGCTCCTTCTGTTATGAGGATACCAGAGGGGAGTATGCCTGTCGGGTGGAACTGCACGAATTCCATGTCCTTGAGCGCAAGGCCAGCGCGGTACGCCATGTCCAGCCCATCAGGCGTGGATGAAAACGCATATGTGCAAAAGCTGTAGATTCTGCCAGCCCCTCCGGTGCATATTACTCCCGCAGATGCCTTAAATATAGAAAAGTCGCCGGTTTTCAGCTCAATTGCAGTGATCCCTTGGAATGTGTTGCTCTCGTGCAGTATAGAGGTGCAGAACCACTCGTTGTAGAAGTGGATGTTGTCATACTTTAGGCACGTGTCGTAGAGAGTCTGCATCAGGTAGAACCCGACCTTGTCCTGGGCAAAAGTTGCCCGGGCGAAGGAGTAGCCGCCGAACTTGCGCTGGGCTATCCTGCCGTCTTGGCGCCTTGACCACGGCATGCCCCAGTGATCCATCTGGTAAATCTCGTAGGGCATGTTCTGCACAAGGCGTTCTGCCACGTCTTGGTCAGCAAGAAAGTCGCTCCCCTTGATAGTGTCGTATATGTGGGATTCCTGGTTATCACCATCTTCTTCATATAGGACCGCTGCCGTCCCGCCTTCTGCCGACACTGAGTGGGAGCGCATGACCTGCACCTTGGAAATGACGGCGATGCTAAGCCTCTTGTCTGTGGAAGCAGCGGAAATGGCCGCGCGAAGGCCGGCCAAGCCAGAACCTATTATCAAAACGTCGTGAGAAATCACGTCAGCCAACTAGCGCACCTCTTTATCTTGAGAAGGACAAATCATTCTCATAAATATCTTTCAAGTAATATTTGCAATCCGCATGCTTAACTTTTCATAACGACGCGTGGTGATTCTAAACAGAGATACTGATCTAGAATAACTGTCTTAAGCGGGACACCAAAAGATTTATTTTGGCTGAAACCTGTAGGTCATTATATCAATGCTGATAGAGAGTGTGCCAACCATATTTGTCCAGGCGTTCGCACTGACCTACTCTTGGCTGAACGAAAACCTGGTCAGCCCATTTGTTGCGTTTACGCGGGGCTTTGAGTTTGCGTTGATATTCATGGCTGCGGCGCTCTTTTTTGCAATAAGCGTTTTCCTGCTTCTCAGACAGGCGAAAAAGCTGCCAAAGTCGTACACAATTAAAATAGTCAACCTGTATGGTGAACTGGTTTCAATAGACGGAGTGAGGCAAACCTTTGCAACGCACGACGCAGCCGAAAGCTACGCCCGGATGTATCGCAGCGAATTTGGCCACCAGTACAGGTTCAAAGTGGCCGGAGTCGCAGACCCGGGCAAAAGTTAATAGCCGTTTCACTTTGCGACACTCATGATGGTTGACCTGTCGCAGCGTGCTGCAAGCGCGGCGAGAATCTTTCTGGCGCCCAATACTTCTGACCAGGAGCTTGTAGACAGGGCAAAAAATAGACTAGCAGAAAATGGCATACAGCCGGACAGGATCGAGATCAACTATGATATGCAGCTTCTAAACGCCGGCGACCTGTACATCAGCTACGACCCACCAGATCTAGTAGTCAGGGTTGTCTATGAGAAAAAACCAAGCGGCATGGTAAAGATGAAAAGCACGGCAATGATCAAGCTTTGAGCATTTTGTGAAGCGTCTCTACAAGGTTGGTTTCCGAATGCTTGCTTTCAGCCCCATCTGTCATGGACTTGACGATCACTTGGCCGGTCGCAATTTCATGTGGCGCGACAATGACTGCGAGCACTGCGCCTTTCATGGAGGCGTCGTCCAGCTGTTTTCTAAGGGCCCTGCCAAGTATATCGTAGTCAGTAGCTATGTCCGCTGCTCGCAGAGCGGAAACGACTGCGACAGCCCTGTCACGGACGTCATCCGAGGCGTACGCAACATATGTTAATGCCTTTGCAGGCGGCTTTAGTATGCCCTGTCTCTGGAGCGCCATTACTATCCGTTCGACGCCGCCTGCAACGCCGGTTGCGCCGATGTCTTTTCTGCCAAACGCTTCAGTGAGCCTGTCGTACCTGCCGCCTCCAACAAGCGCGCCAGAGTCAGACGACGCATCGAACGCTTCGAAGACGACGCCAGAATAATAGTCAAGCCCGCGCACGATTCCAAGGTTGACGCGCGCTCCTTCAACTTTTCTTGCCTTAAGGGAGTCCATCAGATCGGAGAATTTCTGCCAGCTTTCAAGCCCTTTTACATCTGCCTTGGCGGCTACCTCGTCAGCGGTGCCTCTAACTTTTGACAGCTCTATCAGCGAAAGCAATTTCGAAGGTTCTATCTTGTCCTTGTATTCTGCAAGTACTGCCTGCGCGCCTTTCTTCGCCACCTTGTCGACCGCGCGGAACATTTCAAGCATCGTCTCTTCGCTTGAAATTCCCAGCCTTGTCTTGATGTACTGCTCGATCAACTGTCTGTCGTTTACCTCTATTGTAACCCTCAAGCCCAGTTTTTTGAAAAACGTGGAAACAAACTCGATTACTTCGGCGTCCGCATCTTGTCTGAACGGCCCGTAAACTTCAACGTCCCACTGGTGGAAGTAGCGATATCGTCCGGCCTGCGGCTCATCATACCTCCACACGCCGGCGAACGTCGCCAACTTGGTAGGCATTTTCAGGTCGCGCCTTGACGCAACATAGCGCGTCAGACCAATCGTGAGATCGAAACGGAGGGCAACATCCCTCCCGCCCTTGTCCTTGAAGGAATAAATTTCATTTGAAATCGTGGCCCCGCTTTTCGCTTCCAACGTCGCAAGCATTTCAAGTGGCGACGGTTCTGTCAGCTGGAAGTTGAAGAGCTGTGTTGTTTCAAAGAATTTGTCGCGGACATAACTTATGTTGGCAAACTCGTCAACTTCTAGATCTCTCATGCCACGCGGAAGCTCTAGATTCACCACACCAGTAGCCACCAGTGCGTTAGCATTTAGATTTTGCGATGAACGATGAACGTATAATAACGGTCTGCCGGTTTACAACGAGCATTGCCAGGTGGCTACCGGATTCTTGACCACATGACAGACGCCTTCCTAGAAGCGTACGGCGAAACGCTAGAGGAGGCCTTTGAAAACGCAGCAAGGGGTCTCAATGACACGATGGTTGACCTAATGAGCGTCAAGCCTGACAGAGAGATTAAGATCACCGCTGAAGGCCACGATCTTTGTTCGCTGCTTTTTGATTGGTTGGACAAGGTGATGTTGCTGCTTGTTTCGGATGGCATCGTGATGTCTGATTTTTCAGTCAAGATCAAGCAAAATAAAGGCTATTTCCTTCAAGGAATTGCAAAAGGAGAGCCACTGAACCTTGACAAGCATCATTACAAGGTAGAGATCAAGGCAGTAACGTACCACGAAATGGAGATCAAGCAGGAAAAGGGAAAGGCCGCCGTAAGGTTCCTTCTTGATCTCTGAAAAAACTTATTAGCATAGCAAGGGACGCAAAGAACATTATGACAGAAGAAAAGGCAAACGTAGTCGGAGTAAATATTCTGAGGCAGAACGGCGCTAATGTTGACGAAATACTAAAAGGGCTCGTATACAATGCTTCGGTAGAATTCACAGCGTACTATTATTTTACGAACTTGCGTACACATTGCACTGGCCTAGAAGGCGAGGGCGTCAAGGGCGTCATCGAAGACGCGCGCTTGGAAGACCTGAGCCACTTTGAGTCATGCATTGCAAGGATCCACGAGCTGGGCGGCAGTCTACCAAATGACGCGATGGAATTTGTAAGGATGTCTGGATGCGAGTTTCTGCAGCTGCCGACGCCTTCAACAAACCTGAAAGAGATCCTGAAGAAATGTCTAACTGCAGAGCAGGGCGCGATTGTAAATTGGAACAAGACGTGCAACCTTACAATAGGCAAGGATCCGGCGACCTACGACATCGCAAAGGACATTCTGAAGGAAGAAATAGAACACGAATCATGGTTTCTAGAGCTACTCTACGGCAGGCCGTCGGGGCACATGCGAAGAAAGTTTTCCGGCGAACGCCCGCACACGCAAAAGCACTCTAGGGCGCTTGGCTAAGCGCCTTTCGCCACCGCTTCTTTTTCTGCCTTTTTGACGTAGACGTATTGCATTATCAGACCGGCGATTACCGCGCCAACTATCGGGCCGACCCAGTATATCCAGTGGAAGTCCCAGTAGCCTGATGCGATGGCCGGACCCAGCGTTCTTGCGGGGTTGACACTTGCTCCAGTCAAGGGGACTCCTACTAGGTGAATCAAGAATATCATGCCTCCAATAGCGATGCCGGCCATACCAGGGGCAGCCTTTCTGTGAACAGCAGCCATGAAAATAGTGGTAACTAGAAAGAACGTAAGAATTATCTCGACGGCAACCCCTGATAATGCACTGTGGTTGAGGAGGTCGCTTGGACCCCCTTGAGTCCCAAAGTTTACTCTGGCACCAGCTTCGGGCAAAATGGCTTTGTGTGTGAATGCAGCGACAATCGCGCCTACTATCTGGGCGCCGATATAACCCGCGCCATCTTTGACGTTGATGTTTTTTGTAACCATCATTGCTATCGTCACGGCAGGATTTATGTGCGCACCTGAAACGTGGCCAAACGCATAGATCATCAGACCTATTGCTGCACCATGAGCCATCGCGATCATTATGATGCCCTCAATGGTTAATGTTGTTCCAAAAACAGCGGCCGCCATCGTTACTGACAGTGGACCGAAAAACACCAATGCAAAAGTGGCGATAGCTTCAGCAAGCCAAGCTCTTGGATTTACCAATACATGCCATTAGCCCTAGGAATTCTATATAAAAGCATCGAATACTAGCCGAACCATTGCTCAAGCGACTGGCTGCGGTTCGCTGCCGCTTTCTGCAGCTTGTCCAAAGTGGTGCTTACCCTGTCTGCCGAGAAGCTCTTGTCGACGCAGAGAAAGTCAAGCACCTTTTCGCGGTTGACCTCACTAAAGTCGATCTTGTCAACCTTCGGTACTTCCGGTTTGAGAAAGATGTTTCGTATTTCTTGGTACGGCACTTCCGGCAGCAGGTGCTTGATTTTTTGGATATTCTCCAGCTTGCCGTTTTCCTTTATCAGCTTCAGCGCGGTCTTGGGCCCTATACCAGCAAAGCCGCCGGGGTTGAAATCTGTACCAATAAGTATGCCAACGTCCACCAGCTGCTCTGACGTGAGGCCAATTTCCCGCAGCACCCTGTCGTGCTCGAATATTTCCGGCTCGACTTCAACGTAGACGTTGCGATTTGGCACCTTGCGTTTGCCACTGATTGCCAAATTGCGCACAAGCCTTTTTGCGCCAAAAAGTATCGAATCATAATCCTGACTCGCGGCTGCAAACGCGACTTCGCGCTTTGTCAGATACGCTGCGGCTGCTTCGCCATCCGATGGCGCCTGGATGTAGGGGATGCCCAGGTAGGAAATCAACTTTTTCGATTCTTCAACCATCTTGTCAGTCAAGACTGAAGTGCGGGTGCTGTACTTGCGCGCGTCTTCCATCCTGCCTTCCTCGATCGCGAGTTGGTACTTTTCAGTTGCCTCTTTTTTCAGCTGACTTCTTCTCTGTATTTCAGCCATTTTGAGCTCGTTTGCCTTGCCGTCAAAAACATAGATTGGTTTGATGTTCTCCATAAGTAGGTTAGCGTTCCTATAGAACAGGCCACTCAGGTGGCTGGTTATTTCCCCCTTGTTGTTTGCCAGAGGTTCGCCAGTCGGCCCCCTGATGATGCTGAGGAACTGGTAAATGGTATTGTAAGCGTCGACGGCAACCACCTTGCTTGCAAGCTCTTGCAGCTTCAGCGGAACAGGCGTGACGAGAGGCTTGAGGTCTAGGCCCACGTCTATGGTGGCATCACAAAAACTTTTAACTCTTCCTTATTACTTGTAGGTCTTCAGTGTTTGAGCTATCCACTCGACATCTTGCCTTGTCTTTGCCAGCCGCCCTATCTTTATGCAATCGCGTATAT
>WNEQ01000841.1_pt1 | contig 16422 bp, 14 predicted proteins | sample 5399971 | NCBI WGS metagenome assembly WNEQ01 (sample SAMN13153330, study PRJNA577476) | soil metagenome | isolation source: 20 cm grassland meadow soil 2 days after 1st rain plot 5 | place: USA:California | collected 2015-09-18
TACAATTTTCTGATGACTCTGTGCATCAGAAAAGAAGAGTCCTTCGGTCCGCTGGCGCTGACCTTTATGAGGGAGCATGACCTCCAGCAGATCGGACTGACGCTGGAGGAGCAGTTCAATCTCTACATGGCGACCGCGGAGTCGTTTGCGCCTGAACCTAAACGCTATACCCACAAGCTCGAGTGTCTCCAGAAGGCCAGTGACCTCCTGCCCCGGACGCGATTCTGGGAGCCGGGCCTCGCCCGCCAGCTTCTGCAAGATATACAGAAGACGGGCGCGGATCTGGAGATATACAACCAGGCCATGCGCGTGCCCCGCGCGCACGATCTGAAGGCCCAACGATTGATCGTTGAGACCGAGGCGCCCGAGTACTTTCTTGATCTGGCTCAAAAGCGCGCCGCAGCGTACTACCAGAACAAGTACCGGCTTCCACAGGAGGCGAAGACCGCGCAGCATTTCGGCGGCACGCCCAAGAAGTTTGAGCCGGAGAACGTCACGATTCATAAAGAGTTTCCGGGTGCCTGCGCGCCGTTTATGAGTGCGCGCACGAACGCGTTTCACTTACTGCTGCCGTTCGATCTCAAGATCAGTCGGGCACCGGAAGACCCGCTGGAAGCCGGGGTGCGGATTTTCTACGCCACCGTGGGGTACTCCTATCCCCTCCGGTATGAGATGGGCAAACTGTGCGGCTACCATGATGGACAGATGTTGGAGATCGCCCTGGATGATCCGAACCTGGTTTTTGTATCCGTCTCCGGCGTGAAGGAGCCTGAATTCAATTGTGTTCCCTCCGAATCCGCTTCAGATGTGCCGAAGGAATTCGTCTATCCCATGTCCGTGCTGGAGCACATTGGCTCGCTGGGGCCGTTCATCCAAGTCAGCTGCAAATTTAAAGTCTGGTTCGACGCCTCGGTCCTCTCCCTGCTGATTCAGGGGGCCCCCGACCTCGCCGAGTATGGGGTGCAGGGGGCATGCGGATTGATGACCCGCACCTATGCATCGGACCGGGTTGAGGCCTATGCGGAGTCCTTCCACGAACCATGGCAGGAAGGGCTGAGCTATAATTTCGTCAACATGCATCTTGGACTGTTGCCCGGCATCCAGTCGGCGGTCATTCCGTACAACACACCCATATTCACGATTTATCCTGTGTTGGCCCGCCAAGCGTATAAGCTCGAAGATCGGCTCAGCCTGTCGCCCCCTCCCGGACGCCATCAATGATTGATCTGCGCAGCGATACCGTGACCAAGCCGTCCCCGGCGATGCGTGAGGCCATGGCCCGCGCTCCTGTGGGGGACGATGTCTACGGGGAAGACCCCACCGTCAACCACCTGCAAGAGATGGCCGCAGCCCTTCTGGGAAAGGCCGCGGCGCTGTTTGTGCCGTCGGGCATTATGGCCAATCAACTCTCCATCCGGGTTCAGACTCAGCCCGGCGACGAAGTCATTGTCGAAAGCCGCTCGCACATCGTGCGCTACGAACATGGCGCCGCGGCAGCGCTGGCCGGGGTGCAGCTCCACTGGGTCGGCGGCGATCGAGGGATCCTCGAACCGGGGCAGGTCGAAGCGGCCATCCGGCCGAAGGATCCGTACACGATCCCCACCACCTTGATCTGTCTCGAGAACACCCACAACAGCGGGGGCGGCTCCATCTATCCGCTTTCCACGATTGAACGGATCCACACCGTGGCCCGCGCCCGCGGGATTCCGATGCACCTGGACGGTGCGAGGCTCTTTAACGCGGTCGTGGCCACCGGCGTGTCCGCCGCGGAGTATGCCCGCCACTTCGAGACCGTCTCGTTCTGTTTATCCAAAGGGCTCGGCGCGCCGGTCGGGTCCGTGATCGTGTCCGACCGGCCGACCGTCGAGAAGCTTCGACGCTTCCGACGCATGTACGGCGGGGGGATGCGCCAGGCCGGGATTCTGGCCGCGGCGGGCATCTATGCGCTCGAACAGAACATCCCACGTCTGAAGGAGGACCACGATCACGCGCGCCTACTCGCCAACGCGCTCAAGAAGATCCGCACCGTCTCCATCCAACCTGATCAGGTCGAAACGAATATTGTCCTGTTCGACGTGATGTCTTCCCGCCGGTCGCCCGCCGAGATCCTCGCCGACTTGAAAAAGGAAGGGGTGCTGGTCAATGCCGTCGGGGGAACCACCTTCCGTGCGGTGACGCACCTTGATGTGACGTCGAAGGACATCGAGGAAGCCGGGCCGATCTTCGCGTCCGTCCTGTCGCGGTAGCCTGCCCGCCAGGCGGCGGTTGACAGGGTCTTCCAGCCGTCTCTACAATGCGCCGACTGTTGAGGTGGCGATCGGCTGATCACGGAACTGAGTGCCATGGACCAGAATTCGACCTTCGGGCCGAGCGAGACCACGGCGAACCTGCCGACACGCGATGAACTCCAGGCCGAACTCTTAGACATCCCCGAACCGCCGGAGCAGCCGGCAGTCCCGGTGCCTCCCGGCCAGGAGGACCTTCTTGCCGCCGCGCTTCGATACGTCCGCGGGAAGCGCGGCGGGGATCTGTTGGCGGTGATTCTGGTGGGCTCCGGAGCTCGCCGGGCGTTGACCCCCCACAGTGATCTGGACTTCATCGCCTTGATTGCGGGGCAGGACGAGGGAGAAGAAACGATCCGTGTCTCCGATCGAACGGTCGAAGTCCGCTATCGCGGCTTTAAGGCCGTGGAACAAGAGATCACGCATATCCCCCGCCTTCCTCCGCTGCTTCGAAAAGCGCGGGTCCTGTTCGAGCTCGAAGGGGCAGGCGCGAAACTGGTGGAACGCGCAAACCAACGGTTTCGCCAAGGGCCCTCTCCGGCCGGCCTGAACGAAAAGATCCGTTTGAAGGTCGGCTGCCTCCACCGGCTGGGCAAGGCGGAGGATCTCACGCACCAGCCGGCGACAGCCCAGTATCTATTGGGGATGTTCGTCGAAGACTTGTTGCAGGCTTTCTTTCGCCTCAGGGGGTTCTGGCTCACCTCGCCGGCAGACATGCTTCGCTTCGTGGCGTCCCGCGACGCCGCGGTCGGCGAGCTGCTGGACCGGTTGCTGACTGCGCCGGCCCTCTCCGAGCGCCTCACCCTGGGCCGGCAACTGGTGACCCAGATCTTCAAGGATGTGCCGAATCCGCCACGCGTGGACTAGGAGCCTGTCCGACATTGCCTCTTCTACTGCGGCGAACGATACACAGGCATCTGCTTTGTTCTCGGCCCGCGAAAAATCCTCAACGTATTCCAGCGAATACGCCTCCGGTTTTTCGGGGCCTGCGGCCTCGCATCTGCCCGCGCCTCCTTCGCCTCGTGACGAACAGCAATGTCGGACAGGCTCCTAGCTCCACCGCTATCTGCCGTCCCGGACGATCACCGGTCCGTCGTCTCCAACGATTTGTTCGGCGACTCCTCTTCGACCCTCGATGGCTCCTCCCGCTTCAGGGATTCCAGGGCATAGACGATGACAGTCTCGTCCCTGCCCTTCATTCGGGCTGTGCCCAACTTGCGCAACGACACGTGGCCTAGACGCCCACGGTTGTCGGCGCGATCGGCGATTGCGATCATGTTCTTCACACGCGCGGCCGTATACTCGGTGATGACGACGGGGCATCCCAACTTCCTCGTCAGTCTCTTCACGCGAGCCGCCAGGTTCGCGTTGCCGCCGAGCATCGTGTAATCCACTTTCTTGCCCTCGGCCCCGATGCTGCCGACCACCACCCCGCCGGTATTGATCCCGATGCCGTTGTCCAGAAGGGCCTTTCCCTCAGCTCTCCACTTGTCCTGCAACTCGGACAGCCGTTTCCGCATGTGCAGTGCGCATTTGACCGCCAACTCGACGTGGTTCGGCTGATCGACTGGAGCACCCCAGAAGACCACGATCGCGTCGCCGACAAACCTGTCCAGCGTGCCGTTCCAGTGGAAGACCACCTCCGTCATGGCCCCCAGATACTCATTCAGTTGCGCCACGACGTCCTCGGCCTTGCCGTGCTCACTCAAGGCCGTGAACCCGGCCACGTCCGAGAACAGCATGGTGACCTCCTTGCGCTGGCCCCCCAAGGCGGCCTGTGCAGGATCCTTGATCAACTCCTCGACGATCGTGGGGCTCACTCCGCTCGAGAACCTCGTGCGGATCTCTCTGGCCTGCTTCTCTCCGGTCAGGAAGCGCAGCACCGTGATAGTCATAAAGATGACCGTGATCGTCAGAACCGGGTTCACGACGTTGATCCAGATGCCCTTGCCGAACAGGTACTGTGCCAGAGCGGTATAGCCCAGGAGAGCCGACGCCGCGATGCCCGTTCCCGGCAAGGCTCTGACTTTTGGCAAGACATACCCGAGCGTGAGCCCGAAGAGAATGATCACGCTGACGTCCAGTGGCCCAGCCCACCCCCCTTTTTTCAGAAACTGCCGGTGAATGATGTTGTGGATGACCGTGGCGTTCTTTTCGAAACCCGGAAGGTTGTTCGAAAATGGGGTCATCAGTTGGTCATCGGCGCCAGGCGCTGCAGTCCCGACGATGACCGCCTTATCAGTGAAGGTCCCCCGCGGGACACGCGTATGGAGGACGTCCGTTGCGGACACATACGGAAAGCTCTGCTCGCCTCCCACGTAATGAATCGGCATCCGTGCGTTCTCATCGGCGGGAATCAGGAGTTCCCCAAGGTGCACCCCCTCGCCAAGCGTCAGCGCCATCCGCTCCCTCGGAACATCCAAATAGATGCGTGCGATCGCGAGCGCGAGCGACGGGTAGTAGGCGTCGTCGTGCTCACGCGCCAGGTATTCGTAGCGGGTAACCCCGTCCCGATCCGGAGGGCTATGGACATGACCAAGGCTGATCGCCGGCCGCTCGAGCGGCTTGAGGGGCGGAGCCGCATCGGTGGCCCGAATTGGCTCCACCGCCCCGCTGCTGTTGGCTTGCCTGACCAGCGTGAATTCGCTCCCTTTGATGTACCTCGTCACTGCCGTCGTTGGGGCACCCTGCCGCATGGCGGCGTCGGGCTCCGGCGCCATGAGTGGGAGCGCCAACACCACGTTGCCGGCGGCTTCCAGACTCTTGACGAACTGGCGGTCGGCGTCGGCCATCGCCGCTTTCTTGCGGAGGATTTCCGTCAGAGCCGCCGACGCCGCCTCGGTCGCATCGGCGATCGCGAGGAGGTCCTGGAGCCCGCGCAAGTCCTGGGTGATGTCCTCCTCGGCCTGGGTGATATCTAATCCGATCACCTTGGCCCCGTCCGCCGCGATTGCAGTCACCAGCCGTGCCTGCTTGTCACGGGACCAGGGCCACTGGCCGACCTCCTGCAGGCTTTTCTCGTCGATGGCGACGAGAATAACCTCGTGGCCGGCCGGGCGTTCTCCCCGCAGCTTGAACCGGACATCGAGAGAGCCGCCTTCCAATCGGACGAGGGGGCTCACACCCAGCCAGGACAAGAGGACTATCGTTCCGGTGATCCCGGATGCGAGGCCCAACCCTAGCTTCTCGATGATCTGCGGTTTTCCTAACCAGTCTCGAGCCATGTGCGGGTGTCTTACCGAACGGTGACGAGAATGACGGTTGTGTTGTCTTCGCCCCCTGCGGCGTTCGCCATCGTCACGAGTCGTTCGCAGGCGGCCTGTGGCTCTTGCTCCGAGAGTATCGCGCGCAGGATTTCAGGCGGTTTGACTGCGCCGGTCAAACCGTCCGAGCACAGCAGGAGGGCATCCCGCTCCAAGAGGCGGATCTCGTTGACCTCAACCTGAACCTCCTGACTGATGCCTAAGGCCCTGGTGAGGACATGTCTGTGGGGCGACCGCTCCGCTTGTTCCTCCGTCAGAAGGCCTCGACGTACCTGCTCGGCGACCAGGGAGTGGTCGGGGGTCAAGGGCTGGATGGCGCCACTCCTGATGAGATACATGCGACTGTCGCCGACATGGGCGATCGAAAGGATCTGGCCGGAGATCACCGCGGAAACCACAGTGGTTCCCATGCCGGCATGGTCGGGTTGGCTTTCCCCCGCGTCGTGGATGGCCCGATTGGCGAGCCGGATGGCGCTGGCCAACCGATTCGTTTGGGGAGAGAATGCGGGGTCATAGTCGCCGACGATAGGCTGGAGCGCGTTCGCACTCGACTCGCGCAGGTGCTTCTGGATGACCTGAACCGCCAAGCGGCTGGCCACCTCGCCCGCCCTGTGTCCTCCCATGCCGTCGCACACGACAAAGAGGCCCAGGTTGGGATCGGCACACAGGCTATCCTCGTTATGCGCCCGTCTGAGCCCAACGTCGGTGTGAGCCCCACATGCGATCTGCATTCGCCCGACCAGCTGGACTGCTTCGTCCTTGGCTGAGCAATAGTATAACGGGGTAGTCCTTCACGCAATCATTTGTTCTTGTCGCGATAGAGGGAGCCTGGCTCCATTCAGTGACGTAACTGAGGCGTCCTCCAGCAGTGAGCGCCGGGAAATTGTGTTAGAATCCGTCCGTGGATCTGGGAATCAGCCTGCGCCCCAGGTTGAGGATCAACTGAAATGGCCCGAACGGGCATGGCTCTGCCATCGCCCGCATCGGTGTGACACGCGAGGAGAAGGGGTCGCCCATGGAGATCGGATTCGTCGGCTTAGGCAAAATGGGGATGAACATGGTCACGCGCTTGCAGCGCGACGCTCACCGCGTCGTGGTGTACGATCGGGCGCCGGATCTGATCAAGGAGGCCGAAGGACGCGGCTGCACCGGGGCATCTTCCCTCGCAGCGATGGTGCCGAAGCTTGCCGCCCCCCGCGTCGTGTGGATCATGGTGCCGTCCGGCGGCCCGACCGAAGAGACGATCCAGGCCGTCGCCGCGCTGCTGCAGGCCGGCGACGTCATCGTTGACGGCGGCAACACCAAGTTCCACGATGACCTCCGTCGGGCCGCTGAGCTCAAAAAGAAGGGGATTCATTACGTGGACGTCGGCACGAGTGGCGGGATCTGGGGCTTGAAGCTTGGCTACTGCCTGATGGTCGGCGGCGAGGAGGCGGTCGCCAAGCGTCTGGAGCCGATCTTCAAAACCCTCGCCCCTGAAGGTGGTTGGGGCTACATGGGTGGCCACGGGGCCGGGCATTATGTAAAGATGGTGCATAACGGAATTGAATACAGCATGATGCAAGGCTACGCCGAAGGGTTCGAGCTGATGTCGAAGAGTGAATACCGTCTCGACCTGGCTCAGATCGCCGAGCTGTGGATGCATGGCAGCGTGGTGCGGTCATGGCTCTTGGAACTGACGGCGGGGGCCCTCAAGCAGGACCCGAAGCTGGATGGCCTGACGGGCTATGTCCAGGACTCCGGCGAGGGCCGCTGGACCATCCTCGACGCGATCGAGAAGGACGTTCCGGTGCCGACACTCACGGCGGCGCTCTTTACCCGGTTCCGGTCACGGCAGCGGGAGTCGTTCGCCGAGAAAATGCTGGCAGCGATGCGCAGAGCCTTCGGCGGGCACTCTGTCCGGCAGTGACGGACCGCGAGCGGGCGGGAGGACCATCATGGAACGAGCGGAACAGGAACAGCCGCTGAGCATTGACACGGCGCGTGGCCTTGGGGCAGAGCCCTGCACCTTGGTCATCTTTGGAGGGTCCGGCGACCTGGCTCGACGCAAACTGGTCCCCGCGTTCTACAATCTTCTCCTGGACGGCGTCCTCCCTTCCAACTATGCCGTCCTCGGGATCGGCCGCAAGCCGCTGAGCGACCAGGATTTTAGAGACGGGTTGCGCGAAGGCGTGGTGAAGTATTCACGTCAGGCCTTAGATGAAGGAAAATGGGCGGAGTTCGAACGACGTCTCTTTTACCAGGCCGGTGCCATTGATGATCCGAAATCATACAAAGAGATCAAGTTGCGCCTCGAGAAGATCGAGGCCGACCTGAAGCTGCCCGGCCACCGGATCTTTTACCTGGCGATCCCGCCGAGTTCCTTTGCCCCTGCCTGCGAAGGGCTGCAGCAATCCGGCTTAGCTCATCCGCCGGATAGCTCCCGCCCCTTCTGCCGCGTGATCATGGAGAAACCGATCGGACGCGATCTCCAGTCTGCCCGGGACATCAACGCCATCGTCGGAAAAGTGTTCGATGAATCCCAGATTTTCAGGATCGATCACTACCTGGGAAAAGAGACGGTTCAGAACATCATGGTGCTCCGTTTTGCCAACAGCATCTTCGAGCCCATCTGGAACTCGAAGTCCATCGACCATGTCCAAATCACGGTCAGCGAGGCCGAAGGGGTGGGGACTCGCGCCGCGTATTACGAAGAGACCGGCGCCCTCCGGGACATGGTGCAGAACCATCTGCTTCAGTTGCTGTGCCTCGTGGCCATGGAACCTCCCTACTCGCTGGACCCTGACGTGGTGCGCGATGCGCGGATTGATGTCCTGCGCTGCCTCCGCCCGATCGCGGGCAAGGATGTGGAACGGTTCACGGTCCGTGCGCAATACACCCATGGCAAAGTTCACGGCGTAGAGGTGCCGGGGTACCGCCACGAGCCCGGCATTCATCCCGACTCTGCGACGGAGACCTATGTGGCGCTCAAACTGTTCATTGAGGACTGGCGATGGGCCGGAGTCCCCTTTTACCTCCGTACCGGCAAAGCCATGCTGAAACGGGCGACGGAGGTGGCGGTACAGTTCAGAGACATCCCTCAGATTCTGTTCAACGCCAAACCGGCCATCCCGCTGGCCCCGAATGTCCTGACCCTGCGTATCCAACCGGAGGAAGGGATGTCCTTGCGGATCATTTCCAAGGTCCCGGGATCGAAGGCGCGGACGCACCCGGTCGAGATGAACTTCAAGTACGGCGACACCTTTGGGGCTCCCTCGCCGGAGGCCTACGAACGGCTTCTCTTGGACGTGATGGCCGGCGATGCGTCGCTGTTCATGCGGCGTGACGCGGTCGAAGCCTCCTGGGCTTGGATCACGCCGATTCTTGAAGGCTGGGAGGCCTCCAGAGCGAAGTGGCTCCCGGAGTATGCAGCCGGAAGCTGGGGGCCTGTCGAGGCGGACCGCCTGATCCAGAGCGATGGCCGGGCGTGGAGGACACTCTAGAAGATGCGAGGGGCAATGAATGGAGGGAGTAATTCAGTAAGTGAATAATTGAGTAACTGGTAATTCTGGCGTTGGCGGTCTCCAATTACTCAATTACTCACTTACTGCTTCGAGCGCCTGCGAGCGCGGGTCAACGCCCCGGCAAACACCTGTTGGTAGAGGAGCTCGGCGAGGCGACTGTAGCCCTCGGTGCTGAGGTGCAGACCGTCGTTGGAATAAACCGCGGCCAAGCGCATCGTCCGTGGCTCCAGAGTGGCTGCAAACAGATCGATCCAGGCAACGCCCCTGCTGGTGCAGTAGTCGCTGATCAGACGATTCAACATCTGGCGCCGCTCGATGTGTTCGGCCACCCATCGCTGACCGTCCGTCCCTTCGCTCCCCGCCCCCCAGGGGGTTGAAGGGTCTTCCCCCACCTCCATCCCTAACCTGATCGACGGGACCGTCACCGCAACCGGCTGAATCCCCCCAGCCTGGGCCAACTCGTACATCTTCAGCAGGTTGCGCATGATGTCGGCCGGACGGGCATTCCATCCCAGATCGTTGGTTCCCCCCAGCACCACCACGTAAGCCGGATGATGTTGGAGCACGTCTGGCCGGAACCGCATGGCCATCTCGCCGGTCAGCTCGCCGCAGATGCCGCTGACCACCACCCGGGCCGCTGAGCCCAATAGTTCCTGCAAAAACGCCCCGTACGGAGTCTCGCGGAAATCCGGAGAAGCAGGTGTGGGCGACTGGTAGCCGACGGTCAGGCTGTCGCCGAAGCAGATGATGAGCGGCGCAGGGGTCATATTACCGCCTGGCCTCTGCTGGCGGCCAGTCCATCTCGGCATGGCGGCCGCAATAGAAACAGGAAATCCTGTACCGGGCCCGCCGCCGGGGGTTGGGCAAGGACGTGAAGACCACCGGAGTGCCGTCGTATGGGCAGTTCGGTTGCTGGTGCATGAGATGTTCATCGGCCATGACCAGCAGCGAGGCCTCATCCCACGGCGGCGTGACCTGCTCCAAGCCAGATGCACGGGTCTGCCACCCACATCGCTGGCATCTCAACGCGAAGGTCTTGACACGGTCGTGGGGTTGCGACAGGTCACTCACCTCGACCGGTCCGGGACAACCCGGCCTGCCGCAGGGGACCGCTTCCCGCTGCAGGGCTCCCACAAACTGTTGATGGATCACCCGCTGATCTGCGGTCACCCCTTCCTCCCCTCCTAGCGACAATCCCGGCTGGGGCGCATGACTGAAACGGTCCGCCGGCCCGATTGTATCTCCCGGACATCGGGAGGACAAGCCCGTGTGCTCGTGCGTGAATCGCCTCTCATTTTCAGCCCTTGACATCGGTCTTGCAGGAGGCTATCCTCCCCGCGCTCCGTGGAACGGCGAACTCGTCACAATTCTCTGATTTCGAGCTGGAAAGGAGATGAGCAATATGCCAAGACGACATGCCCGACTGGCGATCCTAGCGCTCATGACGATCCTCGTTCTCTCCGCACTTACTTGCTATCCATCCTCGGGGTTGGCCGCCGACTCCATTAAAGTGGGCGTGGTGGATCCGCAGGCGGTTTTGGAAAGGTCGAAGGCCGGAAGACGCGCGTTGGATGGGCTCAAGGAATACGCCACGACCCGGCAGAAGCTCCTCGCCAGCGACGAAGATGCGCTGAAAGATATCGAGAAGCAACTCAAGGACCAGGAAAGCTCGTTGAGCGAAGCGCAGAAGCGTGAGAAACAAGGCCAGTTCCGAGCGAAGCTGCAAGACTATCAGAAGCGCGCCCAGGAGTTTAATCAGGAATTGACCGTCAAACAGAAAGAGTTGGTCGATGACTACATGAAAAAGATTGGGGCTGCGACCAAGGCCGTCGCCGAGAAGGGCGGCTTCACGCTCGTCGTGGACAAAGGCAGCGAGAACACCATCAAGATCGTCATCTATAACCGTGACACCCTCGATCTGACCGATCAAGTCCTCAAAGAGTTCGACCGACAGAATAAATAGCGCGAGCCACGGGCATCCGGCTGAACGGGACCAAGGGAGGCGGCATGCGGCGGCGAATGAACGGCACCAGGTTGACACTCTTGCTGATACTTGTCGGAGCCGTCAGCGGCCCTGCGCTGATGGCGCTCGCGGAGGACTATCAGGCAATCCCGGGCCTCTCGGCAAAGGACCGTGTGATATTGGCCACGAACATGGTTCAGCAAGGACAATGTACAAACGGGTTGGTAGAACTCTTGGAGGCGACGAAACAGCTGCCCGACGACGAGGCGTTGGTACGGCTGAAGGGCATCTGCGAAACCGAGCTGCTGCGCCCCGAGGCGAAGGACACGATCATGAAGTGGCTCACGCTGGCTCCCCAGACCCACCCTGAACGTGCGAAGATGCTGGCCCTGTTGGCCAAGACCCAGGCTTCAAAGGAAGATCCCACCGAATGGCTGCTGGTGCCCTCCGGTGAGTTCGAGATGGGGGCGGAGGGTGGGCCAGCGCATACGGACGAGGCACCGAAGCATCGCGTGTTCCTGGACGCGTTCTATATAGCGAAATATGAAGTCACCAACCACCAGTACCTCACCTTCGTCAAGTCCGCAGGCCACCGAGCCCCGGAGAACGAGGATCCCAAATTCAGTATTTGGCGGGCAGGAGCGATGCTGGATGGGGTGGGTGAACTGCCTGTGATCAACGTGAGCTGGGATGATGCCGCCGCATTCTGTAAGTGGACGGGCGGCCGCCTGCCGACTGAAGCTGAGTGGGAAAAAGCGGCGAGAGGCATTGATGGCAGGACCTATCCATGGGGCAATGACCCTGTCACCGGAAATCGAAGTAACTTTAGCATCGAGAACATCACTTTTTGGGATGGACCCGCGACATTGGCTAAAAAGGACCAATATGATTACGGACGGAGTCCGTACGGGGCCTATGAGATGGCGGGCAACGTCTGGGAGTGGGTCCAGGACTATTACGACGAGAACTATTATAAGAACAGCCCGTCTAAGAACCCAACCGGTCCCTCCAGCGGAAAGGAGCGTGTGGTTCGAGGGGGATCCTGGCAGAACAATCCTGACACGGTACGTTCCGCCAACCGTAACAAGCATGAGCCCTCCGACCGACGCATCTATATCGGTATCCGGTGCGCGAAAGACGCCCCTGAGGCGAAAGAAGCAAAGTGACGCGCGAGGGTGGAGCGGACCGCGAATTCTAGGCTCTTGAGAGGTCTCGGCGGATCGTGTCAACGAGCTTGTCGAATCCGGCATCTGGCCCTGCAACCGAGCGGGTCAGCAGCTCGACCTGATGCGGTCCGCTCGCGCCTAACCCCAACTCGATCGCCTTCCTGATCTGGCGTTGCTCCCATACAGTCATCCCTGCCACTTTCGGCCAGGCGCCAAATGTGCGAATGAGCGCCACCCCGACCGCATCCAGTGCGACCCGGTCACCGCTCAGCAACAGCAGATCAGCCCGGGCCGGGGTTCCGCTCGTGGGACCCCCGGCAATCATGATCGTGGTACCATCGGCGATCGAGAGGTGGGGATGCACCGCGAGGTTCAGCTCGGCAATCCGTTCCTGCCAATCGCCGGCCAGAAACGAGACGGAGGGCCGGTACCGCGGGTGCGTGATTCCGACCAGGTTCTTCAAGCTGCACGAGTAATGGGCGAAGCGATGGGTCTTCACCACCGGCAGGTTGATGAACACGTCTGCCTCGTAGACCGGCTTTGAGACATAGAAGCGGGGCAACGATTTCGCCTCGGCCGGTTCCACCCGGACCCAAGGTTCGTCCTCCAAAGCCAGCACATGTGCGCCGGCCTGCTCGGCTGCGGCTCGGACGCCAGTGGCCGCCAGGTTATCAGTCGTCGGGAATCGGATCATGCCGGAACTATCGGCGACCAGTACTTCGCCCGCTCCCGCCTCACGGACTTTTTGCACCACGGCGGCAATGACCTGTGGGCTGGTCGTGCTGGGCGGAGGTTGGTCGTTGACCACGTTCGGTTTGATCAGCACCCGCTTGCCCCGCAAGGCTAATCGGTCAAGCCCGCCCAGCATCTCCAACCCGGCACGGAGTGCGGCACTCGGGTCCTGCCCGTGGACGATCGCGACCAGAGCCTTCCCATCGCGGGTGAACGGATTGGGTGGGAGAGGCTTGGCAGGAACAAGGACCCCGTCGGGCTCGAACAGCAGGCTCCCCACGACGGAGCGCGGCGCCATCGCGAGCGCCGGCAGGAACGTGAGCCCAAATCCAAGGCGGCTGAGCAGATCGCGACGGGTGGTTGCCATAAAATGAGCAGATGGCTTATGGCTGATAGCTGATGGCCAGACAGAGGAGCCGATGGCTGATAGCCGGAGGAGACTTCTTCTTTATCGTCATGCGCTATCTGCTATCAGCTCTTCATCTGGCCATCGGCCATATGCCATCTGCTATCGGCTCTTTACCCCTTCTCGACGGGGTAGCCCGCCTCCCGCCAGGCCCGCATCCCACCGTCCATCGACCGGACGTTGGTGTAGCCCATCTGCCGGAGGCTCTCGGCCGCCAGGGCGGACCGATACCCACCGCCGCAATAGAGGATGATCTCGGACCGCTTGTCCGGGATCACCGTCTCGATATCTCGCTCCAGAATGCCTCGCCCCAGATGCGCCGCGCCCTTCGCATGGTCCTTGGCGAATTCGTTGTCCTCCCGCACGTCAATGAAGTGGAACGGATCTCCGCGATCCAGCTTGACCTTGACGTCGGCGATCCTACATTCCTTGATAGTCCGCTTGGCCTGCTCGACGAGTTTGAGAAAGCCGGGGTTGTGTTTCATGGCGACTCCGCTTGGAACAATCTGGTTTGCATCGGACCCGGTCGGCGGAACGTGTTGGGAATCGGCCTATCGTCTTCATCGGGAAAACCCGCTTTCCGCCGGCCTAGTTCGAAAAGTTGCTCGATCACCTTCCAATAGGTCCCCTGCCCTTGATGGCGCGCGAAGAAACCGCTGTCCGACAGCTTCCCTCCTCGAACCTCTCTGATCCGATTCGTCATTTTCTTGATGCGATCAGGAAAGGCGGCAGCCATGCGCTCCAGGAACACCGTCTCCACGTTGCCGGAGAGCCGCAGCAGGACATAGGTCGCGGAGCGTGCGCCAGCCTGGCGCGCCCGCATAAGGAGCTCGGGGATATCATCTTCATTCAGCCCTGGAATCACCGGCGCAATCGAGATCGCGGTCGGGATGCCCGCCTCCGACAGCACTCTCATGGCCTCCAGCCGCTTGGTGATCGAGGGGGCCTGGGGCTCCACTTTGCGGGCTGTCTCGTTGTCCGCGAACGGAATGCTGAAATAGACCTGGACCCAGGCCACGGTATGCAACCGCTTGAGCAGCTCGAGGTCCCGGGCGACCAAGGCGGCCTTTGTGATAATGCCAACGGGGTTCCTGAACTCGGCGCAGACTTCAAGGCAGCCGCGGGTCAGGCCATACGTTGCTTCCAGGGGCTGATAGCAGTCCGTGTTCCCAGAAAACACGATCAGTTCGCCCCGCCAGGAAGCTTTGTGGAAGACGTCGCGCAGCAGAGCGGGCGCCTGGCGCTTGATCACGATCTTCGAGTCGAAATCCGTGCCGGCGCCGAACCCCCAATACTCGTGGGAAGGTCTGGCGTAGCAGTAGGAGCACGCGTGAAAGCAGCCTCGGTACGGGTTGAGGCTCCATCGAAACGGGAGATCCGGGCTCTCGTTCCGACTGAGAATGTCTCTCGTCTCATCCTCGTATACTTCAAGCGTGACCTGCGAGGGCGGCTCGAGCAGCTCCCGATGATGTGACTCGAACGGATTCTGCGGATTGGCGATCACGCGCATCGCCGTATCGTCCCTCCCCTCGCTTTCCCTTGTCAAGACAAGATCCGTAAGGCCTGCCATTTGATTGACTAAGCGGGACATGGATGCTAGATTGCAAGCCTCACTCGGCGCGCGAATTCCAGCACATGCACGATCTTCGCTTGCTCAAGGACAACTTAGACGGGATTCGGGTGCAGCTCGGCGCACGCGGTTCCGACGTGGCCTGGGAGGACCTGCGCAAGCTGATCCAGGAACGCGGGAGTCTCACGACGAAAGTCGAGGAACTGCGGCACCAGCTCAAGAAAGGATCCGAGGAAGTCGGCCGGCTCAGGCGTGAGAAGAAATCCGCTGAAGCCGCGACGGCTCAGATGAAAGCGCTGGGTGACCGGATCAGGGACGTGGAGGAGAGTTTGCGCGCAATTGAAGAACGCGTGACCGATCTCGCGCTGCGTCTTCCCAATGTGCCACACAGCACGGTTCCTGAGGGCAAGGATCCCGCTGACAATCAGGAAGTACGACGCTGGGGGTCTCCCCCACCGTTTGCGTTTTCACCCAAAGCCCACTGGGAGATCGGCGAAGCGCTCGGCATTCTGGATTTCGAACGCGCGTCCAACCTGGTCGGGGCCCGCTTTGCCGTGATGGCCGGGATGGGGGCCACATTGGAGCGTGCGTTGATCAATTATATGCTGGATCTGCACACGACCCGGCACGGTTATCAGGAGATGCTGCCGCCCTTTTTGGTTAATCGAGCCTCCATGACGGCGACGGGACAGCTCCCGCGGTTCGAAGAGGATCTGTTTCGGCTACGGGATGAGGACTATTTCCTGATTCCCACCGCCGAGGTTCCGGTGACGAACTTACATCGAGGAGAAATTCTGACGGAGAACCGATTGCCGATTCGGTATGCCGCCTACACTCCCTGTTTCAGGCGGGAAGCCGGTTCTTACGGAAAAGACACAAAGGGGCTCATCCGGCTTCATCAATTCAATAAAGTGGAGCTGGTGGCTTTCGCCAAGCCGGAGGACTCCTACCAGGAGCTGGAGCGCCTCACTCGGGCGGCGGAGGCGGTGCTGCAGGGGCTCGGGCTGCATTATCGCGTCGTGACCCTGTGCACGGGGGATCTGGGCTTCGCGGCAGCCAAAACCTATGATCTCGAAGTGTGGTTGCCGGCTCAGGGCACGTTCCGCGAGATCTCTTCGTGCAGCAACTTTGAGGCCTTCCAGGCGCGCAGAGCCAATATTCGCTATCGCCCGCAGAGCGGCAAGCCGGACGGGAAAACCGACTTCGTGCATACGCTGAACGGGTCCGGTTTAGCCGTGGGACGAACACTCGTGGCGATCCTGGAGAACTACCAGCAGGCCGACGGGTCGGTGGTGATCCCGGAGGCGTTGCGCTCGTACGTGGGAGGCGTCGAGCGGATCACGACACAACAATGATGAACAGTCACCATTCAACATTGCTCGGTCCGGAGGGGTGGCTGAGTGGCCGAAAGCTCCGGTCTTGAAAACCGGTGTCCGGGCAACTGGACCGTGGGTTCAAATCCCACCCCCTCCGCCAGAATTGGCGCGATAAACGTCCGATTCTTAATGACCAGGCAATGCCGCGCCAGCCTTACCAG
>WNEQ01002896.1_pt1 | contig 16311 bp, 17 predicted proteins | sample 5399971 | NCBI WGS metagenome assembly WNEQ01 (sample SAMN13153330, study PRJNA577476) | soil metagenome | isolation source: 20 cm grassland meadow soil 2 days after 1st rain plot 5 | place: USA:California | collected 2015-09-18
CATGATCGCCCTTGCCCGCAAATACCGCCCCAAGCGGTTTTCCGACCTGATCGTGCAGACGCATGTCGCCGCCGCGTTGCGCGGCGCCGTGGCCGGTGGCCGCGTCGCCCATGGCTACCTGTTCGCAGGGCCCCGCGGCGTGGGCAAGACGACGGCGGCGCGCATCCTGGCGATGGCGTTGAACTGTGAGCGGCGCGATTCCTCCGGGGTGGCGGGCGAGCCGTGCGGCACCTGCGATTCCTGCCAGCGGATCTGGACAGGTGCGGCGAATCTCGACGTCGTGGAGCTCGATGCTGCCTCGAACCGCGGCGTGGACGACGCGCGCGACCTGCGCGAGCGCGCTATGTACGCCGCCTCGGCCGAGGGTCGCCACAAGGTCTACATCGTGGACGAAGCCCACATGCTCACGCGCGAGGCCTGGAACGCCCTCCTCAAGATCCTCGAGGAGCCGCCGCCGCGGGTCGTGTTCGTGTTCGCGACCACGGAGCCCCAGAAGATCGCGCAGAGCGCGGCGCCCATCCTCTCGCGACTCCAGCGTTTCGACTTTCGGCGCATCGGCCTCCACGCGATCACCGAACGGCTGCAGCAGGTGCTCGCCGCTGAGGGGCTGGCGGCTGACGAGGAGGCCGTGCACCTCATCGCGAAGAGCGCAGACGGCGGCATGCGGGACGGCCTGTCTATCCTCGATCAGGTCCTCTCCTTCGGCGCGGGGCCGGTCACGGCGCAGCGTGTGCGCGACGTGCTCGGCCTGATTCCCGAGGACAGGTACAGCGAGCTACTCCGTCTCGTCGCCGAGCGCGACACGAAAGCGGTCTTCCCGCTGGTGGACCGGCTCAGCGCTGCCGGCGCCGACTTGGGCGAGTTCGTCGCCGGCGCAGGAGAGATGTTGCGCGCCGTGCTGCTCGCCGGCCTGGGCGGGGAGCCCGAGGGGCTCACCGAGGGGTTGCAGGCGCTGGTGCGTCAGTACGCCTCCCGACTCCCGCCTCCCGATATCGTGCGCCTGCTCGCGCTACTGTCGGAGCTGGAACCGCAACTACGCACCAGCGGCAACGCGCGCCTGGCCGTGGAGCTGCTGTTGTTGCGGTGGGCGATGATGGGGCGCACCGTTGAACTAGGGGAAGTGATCCGGGCGCTCGGTAAGAATCCGGGGAAGGGGGAAGAGGGAAGGGAGAAGAGCAACACCGCTCCGGTGCTCCGCGATGCCGCTCCGGTCACACCCTTTCCTCTTCCCTCTTCCCCGGCAGTTCCCCCGCCGGAGAAAGGTCCCTTGACCGTCGATCGGGTGCGGGCCCTCTGGCCTCGGATTATCGAGGACGCGCGCGCGAAGAGCCCCATGCTCGGCGCGCTGTTGCAGGCGACGGAGGTCGCCAGCGCCGACGGCTCGACCGTGGCCATTCGGCTGCGCGATATCAATCCCGTACATGCCGAGGGGCTCCAGCGCCAACGGGACGCCCTCGCGCTGCTCGTAGGGCGATACGTCACGGAGCCGGTGCGCATCACTCTGGAGGGTGCGACCAGCGGGGAGCGGTCGACTCCGCGCCCAGCTCGGATGACGGAAGCGGGCGTGCGTGCCGACCGGCTCAACGCGTTGCGGGCGAAGGACCCGACCCTCAACACCGCCATCGACGCGTTGGACTTGGAGTTGCTGGAGTAGCTTGCCACCTGTTTGGGCGAGGGGTAACTTTCGGCGTATGGCGGATTTATCCAACCTGTTCCAGCTGGGACAGCAGGTGCAGTTCCGGCTCTCCGAAATCCAGTCCCAGCTGGCGCAGCAGACGGTGACCGCTTCAGCCGGCGGCGGGCTGGTGCAGGCCACCGCCGACGGGCGGGGCCAGATCCGTGCCATCAAGATCGATCCCCAGGCGGTCGCCCAAGGGGATATCGAGATGCTCGAGGACCTCGTGCTCGCCGCGGTTTCGCAGGCGCAGCAGCGCGCCGCCGAGCTCTACCAGGCGGAAGTGAAGAAGCTCGCCTCGGGCTTGCCGTTCCCGTTTCAACTGCCGTTGTAGTTCGCCGTGTCGGCCATCGATGATCTCGTGACGGAGCTGGCTCAGCTCCCCGGGATCGGGCGCAAGACGGCGCAGCGGCTCACGTTTTATCTATTGAAGCAGCCGGCGGAGACCGCCGCGCGCCTGGCGGAAGCGATCCAGCGGGTGCGTCAGCATGTGACGGCCTGTGGCGTGTGCGGCACGCTCACCGATGTGGATCCCTGCGCGATCTGCACCGACCCGCGGCGCGACGCGGCCCTCCTGTGTGTGGTGGAAGAGGCCTCGGACGTCACGGCGATCGAGCGCGCGGGCCGGTTCCCGGGGCGCTATCACGTGCTGGGCGGGCGGCTCTCCCCGCTCGAGGGCGTGGGTCCCGAGGCGCTGCGCATCGATCGGCTGGTGGCGCGCGTCACCAACGGGGCGGGGGTTCGCGAAGTGATCGTCGCGACGAATCCCTCGATGGAGGGGGAGGTGACCGCCACGTACCTGCAGCAGGCGCTCAAGCCCACGGGCGTGCGCGTGACGCGGATCGCGCGCGGCTTGCCGGTGGGAGGGGATCTCGAGTATGCCGACGGCGTGACCATCGCGCAGGCCTTGCTCGCGCGCCGGGACATGTCCGAGGCCGACTGACCGAGGGAACGCGATGGCGGGTGCGGCGAGCTGGTCGTTTTCGGAAAACGACTTCAAGCAGATCCAGCAGCATCTCCAGGCGTTCCTCCGCGACGCGAACGCCCGGTGCGCGCTGCTGGTCGACCGCACCGGCCAGCTCGTGGCCACCGTGGGCGACCCGCCGCAGTTCGACTCCGCCGCCTTCGCTTCTCTCACCGCCGCCGACTTCAGCGCCAACGATCAGCTTGCCAAGATGGTCGGCGAGCACGAATTCGCCTCGCTGGTCCACCAGGGCCAGAAGGAGTCGATGCTCCTCGCCGACGTGGCGAAGCGCGTCATTCTGGTCGTGCTGTTCGACCAGCGCACCACGCTCGGCCTGGTGAAGCTCAAGGGGAAGGCCGTGGTCGAGCGACTGACCAAGGTGTTCGAAGAGATGTTCAAGGGGGTCGGCGCGGGACCGTCGGCTCCGCAGAAGGGCCTGCTCGAGGGTGCGGAAGACGAAATTGACAAACTCTTCGGGTAGAGGGACGCGCCCATGTCGATGATCAACTACGCGTCCCGCGAGATCAACTGCAAGCTCGTCTACTACGGCCCGGGTCTGGGCGGCAAGACGACCAACCTCGAGCACATCTATGGCAAGGTCTCGCCCAACACCCGGGGCAAGATGATCTCGCTCGCGACCGAGACCGAGCGCACCCTGTTCTTCGACTTCCTTCCCGTCGATCTCGGCACGATCCGCGGCTTCAAGACGCGGTTTCACCTCTACACCGTGCCGGGACAGGTGTACTACAACGCAAGCCGCAAGCTGATCCTCAAGGGTGTCGACGGGATCGTGTTCGTCGCCGACAGCCAGATCGAACGCATGGAGGCGAACGTCGAGTCGATGCAAAACCTGTACGACAACATGTCCGAATACGGCTACGACCTGACGAAGATTCCGTTCGTGATCCAGTACAACAAGCGCGACCTGCCGAACGCCGCTCCCGTCAAGGATCTCCAGGCGTCCCTCAATCCGGGCTGGCCGGTGGACGACGCGGGCCAGCAGAAGGTCGTCCCCGATCCGACGCACCCGGGAGAGAACCTGGTCGAGAAGGTGAGCAACGAGTGGGTCGGCCACGCGGCCTACCTCGAAGCGGTGGCGACCCGCGGTGACGGTGTGTTCGACACCCTCAAGACCGTCAGCAAGATGGTATTGAAGACGTTGAGCTAGGGGGACGGTCCCATGCGGTGGACCCTGCCCAACATCCTCACCCTCGCGCGCATCTGCCTCACGCCGGTCATCGCGCTGCTCCCGTTCATTCAAGGCTACTGGCCCAAGGTCATCGCGTTTCTGATCTTCCTCGCGGCGGGCGCCTCGGATGTCGTGGACGGCTACCTCGCCCGCCGGCGCAACGAGGTGAGCGAGCTCGGGCAGCTGCTGGATCCGATCGCGGACAAGCTGCTGCTGTTCGCGACGCTCATACCGATCTTCTGGCTCACCCGCCATCCGACGATCCTCGTCGACTACCGCATCCCCTGGTGGGGCAGCTTCCCCGTGTGGGTGGCGCTGTTGTTGGTGGGGCGCGAGCTCCTGATGACGGCGTTCCGCTTCTTCGCGCAGCGACGCGGCGTCGTGATCCCGGCGATGGGGGCGGGCAAGCTCAAGGCGGTGGTGCAGAACGCGTTCATCGGGGCGACGCTGTTCTGGTTTGCCTGGAAGGACGCGTTAGCGGCGCACCCCTTCGCGGGCTGGTTCCGCAACTTCTGGGACAAGTTCCATGGGGCCGTCGTAGCGGTGACGCTGGCCGGGGCCATCCTGCTCACCGTGTACTCGCTCGGCGTGTATCTGTACCGCTACCGCGCGCTGCTCAAGGGCCGCGGGTGAAGCTCGAAGTCGTCACCATCGGCACGGAGCTCCTGCTCGGTCATACCGTGGATACCAACGCCGCCGAGCTGGGGCGCGCCCTGGCCGCGGCAGGCGCCGAGATCACCCGCCACACCACCGTCGCCGACCGGCCGGACTCGATCCGCGCAGCGGTAGCCGAGGCGCTCGAGCGCACGGGGTTCGTCCTGACCACCGGCGGCCTCGGGCCCACGCGCGACGACATGACCAAGACGGTCGTGGCGGAGCTGTTCGGCAAGCGGCTGCTGCTGGACGAGGAGTTGTTGGCCGGCATCGAAGCGCGGTTCAAGCGGCTCGGCCGTCCTATGCCCGCCGTCAACCGCATCCAGGCGGAGGTGCCGGAGGGGGCGACCGTGCTCCCCAACCCGCGGGGCACCGCTCCCGGGCTGTGGCTCGAGGACGCGCGCGGCCGCGTCGCCGTGCTGCTCCCCGGCGTGCCGCGCGAGATGCGCGGCTTGCTGGTGGAGGAGGTGCTGCCGCAGATCGTCCGACGCGACACGGGCGTCGGGGCGGGCGGGCGGCCGCGGGTCGTGCTGTCGCGCACCGTGCGCACCACGGGCGTGTCCGAGTCGGCGCTCGCCGAGCGGATCGGGCCCATCGAAGCGGAGATCGATCCGCTCACCCTCGCCTACTTGCCCTCGACCGACGGCGTCGATCTGCGCCTGACGGCGTGGCGCCTCGAGCAGGGTGACGCCGAGACCCGGCTTGCGACCGCGGCCACGCGGCTAAGGGCGCTCGTCGGGGAGCACGGGTACGGCGAAGACGGCACCGACCTCGCGGCGGTCGTGCTCGCAGCGCTCCGGGCTGGGCGCCAGCGGCTGGGCGTTGCCGAGTCGTGCACCGGCGGCCTGGTGGCGAAGCGGATCACCGACGTTGCCGGCGCGTCGGACACGTTCATCGGCGGGGTGGTCGCGTACGCCGACGTCATCAAGACCGCCGCGCTCAAGGTGCCGCTCGAGACGCTCCAAGCCCACGGGGCCGTTTCGGAGGAGACCGTGCGCGCAATGGCGGAAGGCGCCCAGCGGCTCTTCTCGGCGGAGGCGAGCATCGCTGTCACGGGGATCGCAGGGCCGGGAGGCGGGACGCCGGAGAAGCCCGTAGGGACGGTGTGGCTCGCCGCGCGCGTCCATACCGACACGCGCGCGGTCCGGCGCGTGTTTCCGGGGGACCGCGACGAGATCCGCCTCCGGAGCGCGCAAGCGTCGCTGGACCTGCTGCGCCGACTGCTCGCCCACGCCTGATGCCCACCCTCACCGCGCCCGACGGCACCCAGCTCGTCTACGACGCGTACGAGCCGGCCGAGCCGCGCGCCGCCGTGCTGGTGTTGCACGATTGGTCGGACCACGCGGGGCGCTGGCGCGAGGTGGGCGAGTGGCTGCGGGACGCGCGGGTGGCAGCGTACCTGCTCGACCAGCGCGGCCACGGGCGCTCGGGCGGGCGCCGCGGCTACCTGTCGCGGTTCAGCCAGCTGCTCGGCGATCTCCAGGCGTTCCGGCGGGCCGTCCGGCTCCGCACTGATCGGCCGCAGCTGCTGCTGGGGATTTCGTTCGGGGGGCTCGTGGCACTGCGCTACCTGGAGACGCAACCGAGCGACCCGATCGCGGCCGCCGTCATCTGCTGCCCCTGGCTCGGCCTCGCGTTTCGTACGCCCGCCTGGAAGCGGCTCGCGGGTCGAGTGCTCCCTGACGTGTGGCCGACGCTCGCCGTACCGCTGGGCCTGGATCCCGAGCATCTGAGTCGCGATGCGGCGGTAAACAAGGCGTACGGCGAGGATCCAGCAGTGCACGGCGTGATGTCACCCGGCGCGTGGCGCGAGATCAAGTGGGCGCAGGGGGCCGTCGTGGCCGATGGCCACCGCATCGAGTGCCCGCTGCTGTTCCTGCTCGCGGGTGAGGACCGCGTCGTGGACGCGCACCTCGGGCGTGCCTTCGCCGACGGGCTCAAGGGCGCGGTGCTGGTGCGGTGGTATCCCGAGATGTATCACGAGGTGCTGCACGACCCGCAGCGGGATCAGGCGATGGGGGACATCTTGGCGTTCGTCGACGCGCAGCTCCCTCCCGTGTAACTGCGGGATGGACCGTTCCGTAGATTCCACACGCTGAAGCGTGGGCTCGGCGAGACATTGTGCTTAAGCACAGCGCAGTGCCGAGCCCAGGCTTCAGCCTGGGAACGGCGTGACCGTGTCCCTCGGCATTGTTTACCCGTGCCGTTCTGGCAGCTAGCTTCTTGTGCGATAGCAGGTTCCGACTCCATTCACGGACCGACTCCGTCAGATCGGCGCGCGGCAGACGGCATACTGATTGCTTACGTGAAGCGCAAACCCATGAAGCACGACGACGAACAACCCCAGCCGGCGCAGCAGCCGGCCGGGACTGATCCTGCCGCTACTGATCCGGCTGGTGAGCAGCCTTCTCCGGGAGCGTTGCTCGAGCCGCCCGAGGAGGCGGTGGCCCGCCTCGAGGCGCAGCTCGCCGAGCTGAAGGACCGTCACCTCCGGCTGGCCGCCGAATACGACAATTTTCGTAAGCGTACCAACAAAGAGCGCTCCGAGCTCTGGGCCAAGGCCCAGGCGGACCTGCTGCATCGTCTGGTCGACGCGCTCGACGATCTCGCGCGCTTTGCGCACATCGATCCCAGCCAGACCGACGCGAAGACGCTCCATGACGGCGTCGACATGGTCGAGCGCAAGTTCTGGAAGGAGCTCGAGGCGATCGGCGTGACGCGGGTGGACCAGGTGGGCGTGCCGTTCGATCCCAACCTGCACGAGGCGGTGACCACCGGCGCCGCGGACCATCCGGCAAAGGACCACACCGTCGGCGCAGTGCTACAGCCGGGCTACCAGCTCGGCGGGGCGCTGATCCGCCCGGCGCGCGTAGTGGTGCTCACGTGGCAGGGGGAGCGGTCCCGGGACGGCGACGAGACGTCGCCGAGCCGGGACGGTGAGATCGGCTGATGGCGGCCTCGAAGGACTATTACCAGGTCCTGGGGGTCGCCGAGACCGCGACGGTGGACGAGATCAAGAAGGCGTTCCGCCGGCTCGCCAAGCAGTACCATCCCGATCGCAATCCCAACAACGCTCAGGCGGCGGAGCGCTTCAAGGAGATCAACGAGGCGCACGATGTGCTGAGCGATCCGGACAAGCGCAAGCGATACGATCAGCTGCGACGCTATGGCGCGTACGCGGGCGCGGGTCGGGGCGGAAGCGCCGGTGCGCCCGGCGCCGGGGGGGTCGACTTCGATCTCTCGGATCTCGGCTCGTTCGGCGGGCTCGGCGACCTGTTCTCGACCATCTTCGGCCGGCGGGGGACGTCGGGCGCGGAGCGCTTGGACGACGAGGAAGAGATCGAGACCACGGTCTCGATCCCGTTCCGCGTCGCCGCGCTCGGCGGCAAGGTGCCGGTCACACTGCCGATGGCGGAGGTTTGCCCAACCTGTAACGGCAGCGGCGCCGCCCCGGGCGCGAGCGTCTCCACGTGCCCGGAGTGCCGCGGACGCGGGGTGATTTCGTTCGGGCAGGGCGGGTTCGCGGTCAACCGGCCGTGCCCGGTGTGCCGCGGTAAGGGGAAGGTGCCTTCGGAGCGCTGCCACACGTGCGGCGGCAGCGGCGAGGTGCGGGTCGAGAAGCGACTCATGATCACGGTTCCGCCGGGCACCGAGGACGGCACGAAGCTGCGCCTCCGGGGGCAGGGATCGAAGGGGAGGGGCGACGTCGTCGTGATGCTGCAGGTCGAGCCCGACCGGTTCTTCCGGCGCGACGGGCTGGACGTCGTCTGCACCGTGCCGGTGAACCTCGCCCAGGCGCTGCTCGGCTCCAAGATCAAGGTCAAGACACTCGATGGGCGCCGCGTCGTCCTCAAGCTCCCACCTGGCACCCAGCACGGACAGAAGTTTCGCATCGCGGGTCAGGGAATCGAGAAGAACGGCCGCCGCGGTGATCAGTACGTCGAGGTGCACGTCGATATCCCCGAACACCTGACGCCGGAGCAGGAGGCGGCGGTGAAGGCGTTCGCGGAGCGAAGCGGCATGAGATACTAGGGGGGACACGCGATGAAGGCGATCAAAGGGCCGGCCGTTTTCCTGGCGCAGTTCGCCGGCGACGCGCCGCCGTTCAACAGCCTGCCGGCCATCGCCCACTGGGCTGCCCGGCTCGGCTTCAAGGGAGTGCAGATCCCAAGCTGGGACCAGCGGCTCTTCGACCTCGAGAAGGCAGCCGAGAGCCAGACGTACTGCGACGAGGTGCGGGGCGTGCTGGCCGAGCGCGGGCTCCAAGTGACGGAGCTGTCGACGCATCTGCAGGGCCAACTGGTCGCCGTGCATCCTGCCTACGACACCGCGTTTGACGGATTCGCGGCTCCTCAGGTGCGCGGAAAGCCGGAGGCGCGTACTGCCTGGGCGGTCGAGCAGGTCAAGTTGGCGGCGCGGGCGTCGCGGCGGCTCGGCGTTACCGAGCACGCGACCTTTTCGGGCGCGCTGGCATGGCCCTATTTCTATCCCTGGCCGCAGCGGCCGGCTGGTCTGGTCGAGAGGGCGAGGATCTGCACGATGGCGTGACCTTCGAAATGTTCCTCGACCGCGTCGGCGGTCACAAGCGTTGCAACATCCTGTACGATCCCAGCCATTTCGTGCTGCAGCAGCTCGACTATCTCGAATACATCGACATCTATCACGAGCGGATCCGCATGTTTCACGTCAAGGACGCCGAGTTCAACCCGACCGGCCGCCAGGGCGTGTATGGTGGGTTCCAGCCGTGGACCCAACGGGCCGGACGGTTCCGTTCGCTGGGCGACGGTCAGGTGAACTTCAAGGCGATCTTCTCGAAGCTCGCCCAGTACGATTATCCCGGCTGGGCGGTGCTGGAGTGGGAATGCTGTCTCAAGCACCCCGAGGACGGCGCCCGCGAAGGAGCGAAGTTCATCGCCGACCACATCATCCGCGTCACGGAAAAGGCATTCGACGATTTCGCCGGTGCCGGCAGCGACGTGGCGGCGAACCGCCGCATGCTCGGCGTGGCCTGACGGGGGCGAGGAGCCGAGCATGGTCGAAGCGACAGCAGACTCCGGGGCGCCTCGCCCGCTGCGGCTCGGCATGGTCGGGGGCGGGCGCGGTGCTTTCATCGGCGCCGTGCACCGCCTGTGCGCCCGCATGGACGGGCAGTTCGAGCTCGTCGCGGGCGCCCTCTCGTCCGACGCCCAGCGCGCTAGAGACTCAGGCGCCGATCTCGGTCTCGCACCGGACCGTGTGTATACGAGCTTCGCCCAGATGGCTGCGGCCGAAGCAGGGCGGCCCGACGGCATCGAGGTCGTCAGCATCGTCACGCCGAACGACAGTCATCACGCCATCGCCCGCGCCTTCCTCGACCGGGGCATCGACGTGATCTGTGACAAGCCGATGACCACGACCGTGGAGGACGCGCTCGACCTGGTGCGGGCCGTGCGGCGCACCGGTCTCGTCTTCGGCCTCACCCACAACTACACGGGCTACCCGCTGGTGCGGCAGGCGCGTGAGATGGTGGCGGCCGGCGAGCTGGGCCCCATCCGCGTCGTGCAGGTGGAGTATGTGCAGGACTGGCTGTCCACCAAGCTGGAAGACACGGGGCACAAACAAGCCGGCTGGCGGGTCGATCCGCAGCGAGCGGGCGCCGGCGGCTGCCTCGGCGATATCGGCACCCACGCCTACCATCTCGCCGAATTCGTCACAGGACTGCACGCCCGCGAGCTGGCGGCGGACCTCGGCCGTTTCGTTGCGGGCCGCATGCTCGATGACAATGACCACATCCTGCTCCGCTACGAGGGCGGCGCGCGCGGCATGCTGTGGGCGAGTCAGGTGGCGCCGGGTAACGAGAACGGGTTGCGGCTGCGCGTGTACGGCGAAAAGGCCGGGCTGGAATGGAGCCAGGAGCACCCCAACCAGCTGCGCTTCTCGCTGGTGGGCCGGCCACCGCAAGTCTTGTCGCGCGGCGGCCCCTGCCTCGGTGCGGCTGCGGGGCATGCCACCCGCATCCCGGCCGGCCATCCCGAGGGATATCTCGAGGGCTTTGCCAATCTCTATCGCGATCTCGCCGAGCAGATCCGGGCGCGGCGCGCCAGGCGCGCTCCCGATCCGCGGGCGCTGCTGGTCCCGACGGTCGAAGACGGCGCGCGCGGCGTCAAGTTCATCGCCGCCGCCGTGGACTCGCATGCCAGGAATGGCGCCTGGGTCGATGCGCGCGTGAATTTGTAACGGCAGTGCCACGCTCTCGTGCAACGTGCCGTCGTGCAACGTGCAGCTAGCCCTTGGCGATATTCGCCTGCGTCATCGCCGTCCGTTCCCAGAAGTGCCAGAACACGCGGGTCAAGCGGCTGGCGACCGCCCGGTTGCCGGTCACACGGATACGCCGGAGCGCGAGGGCCCAGCCGAGGCTCGCGATGCCGGTGAGCGTGGCGGCGACGTCTTCCGCGCGCGCAGGGCCCCGGACCCAGTCCAGCGAGCGGGCCAGCTGGCCCACCCACGGCGCCACCCGCGCCTGGGCGGCGGCGAAGAGCTGCTCGGCGTCGGCCTCGAGCGTCACGTCGCTCCGGGTAGGAGCCTGCCGCTCCACGCGACACGTGCCGTCCGCCACTGTCAGCGACCACTCGCCGCCGCCGGGGCCGCTGAGCCGGTAGCGCATCGTGGCGCGCAGGCCGTCCGCGCGCTCCGGGCGAAAGGTGGCGGGGCGATACTCCCGGAGGAACCAGTCGACGAGCGGCGCGGCGTAGGTGGCGTCGAGGCCGCGCCACGCCCCGTTCGCGGCCAGCAGGTCGCGCTCGTGGAGCACGTTGTCCGCCAGCTGCACGAGAAACAGCGTCCGCACTCGGACCCGTCCCACGAAGAACCACGCGGGCTTCTCCCACTCGGCGTCGCTCATGCGGCGGTACAGCGCCAGGAGGGCGTCGAGCTCCCGGTGGAACTCGTCCAGCAGGTCGGCGACCGGGGTCGTGCGGCGCCGCCGGACCTCGCGGGCATTACGGGTGAACGTGTCGAACTCGGGCGGGGCCGTCGGGTTGTCGGCGAGTGCGCGGCCGAGCACCTCGCGGAAGTTCACCGGCATCGCGCTCGTCATGTGGGCCAGCACATCGCGGGCGCGCCACCCGAGGTACGCCGTCCGGCGCTCCCATCCGCGCGCCGTGAGCCGGGCGAAGGTCGTGTCGAGGTGCCGGTAGAAGCCGTCCGCGAGGCCGAGCCAGTCGCTGCGCGTGAGCCGAGTGAAGTCCGTCATGAGAGCGACCGCGCCATCACCAGGGCACTCTGCGGGCACGCGGCCGTGAACTCGGGGGAGCGGAGCACGGCCTGGTCCACGTCGGAGCGTGGGATCGGGCGGAACCCGAACTTGGGGAAGAAATGCGCCGCGGTTTCAGTGAGGAGGTAGACGGTGTGCACGCCACGCCGGTGGGCGAGATCGAGCGCGGCGGCGGTGAGCGTCTGGCCGAGGCCGTGGCCGCGCCGCTCGACGGCGACGGCGACGGAGCGGAGCAGGGCGGCCGTCCCGTACAGCTCGAGCGCGGCCGTGCCGACGAGCTGCTTACCCTCCTTCGCAACGAGGGTCGTGCCGATGTGCCGCTCGAGCTCCGCGCGCGGCAACTTGCTCACCTCCAGCAGCTGGAGGATCGCGGGGAGGTCGGCGGGCGTGGCGGGTGCGATGACCGGCGGCACGGGGTCCCTTGCTAGCGGCTCGAGGCGATAGTACTGTTGGCCCATGATGACGTTCGCCGTTCTCGGCTCGAACCGCAACCGGAGCCTGAATTCGAATTCCGGGGGCCGGGCGGCGTAGCGTCGCGGTAGGTTCGTGAACGCGCCCCCGGCACCGAGCGGCTCCGGGGGCGCAAGTTTTCCTGGCCCCTCGCTCCTGTTCACCGCTGCGCGTCTAACAACTGTGTCGAGCAGCGGCGTCGAGCGAATGCGTCTCGCAAATGCGGCGCTCGCGGTGCGGGGGCAGTGACGGTGGCATTGGGGTGTAGGTCAACTGGCAGACCGCCCGGCTGTTAACCGGGAAGTTGGAGGTTCGAGTCCTCCCGCCCCAGCTCGACAAGCGCGCCGTCGGCATTCTGTCTACGGTTTCACCACGGTAGCGGAATAGCCTGCGAGCGACATCCGCGCCGGGCGGCGTCCGCGCTCGGTGCCCAGTGCCCCCTCGCCGAGAACGTGTTCACCGCGTCGAGGTGGTGCGACCGTTCGCAACGAAACGGTGAGCACTGCGTGCATTTGATGGGAGGGCGGCCGGGTGGCAGGCTAGCGTGGGGGATGGAGGGTGGGTGTGGCGCGGGGCTGCTTGGTGGTCCGCGGCTGTTGACGCGGCTGCGGGCGGCGATGCGGCTGCGCCATTACAGCCGTCGGACCGAGGAGGCCTATGTCGGGTGGGTGAGGCGGTTCGTGCGGTTTTGTGAGATGCGGCATCCACTCGAGGTGGGGGAGCGGGACGTCGAGCGCTTTCTGACCGGTCTCGCGGTCGACGGCGGGGTGAGCGCGTCCACGCAGACCCAGGCCTTGTCGGCGCTCGTGTTCCTGTACGATGCCGTGTTAGGTCGGCCGCTCGGCCTGTGCGCCGGCCTGGTTCGAGCAAAGCGGTCCGAGCGCCTTCCGGTGGTATTGACGCGGGACGAAGTGTGGGCGGTACTGCGCGAGATGCGTGGTACGCCGGCGCTAGTGGCGGGGCTGCTGTACGGGTCCGGGCTGCGGCTGCTCGAGGCGTTGCAGCTCCGGGTCAAGGATCTCGATTTCGCGCGGCGGGAGATCGTGGTGCGGAGTGGCAAGGGGGACCGCGACCGCCGGACCATGTTGCCGGACGTGCTCATTGATCCGCTGATCCGGCACCTACAGGCGGGGCGGGCGGCGCACGAGCGGGACGTGGCGCGCGGGTCAGGGCAGGTGGAGCTGCCGTCAGGCCTCGCCCGGAAATACCCGGCGGCATCGGCCGAGTGGGGGTGGCAGTGGGTGTTCGGGGCGGTGCGCGAGCACAAAAGGCCTGGGACCGGCGAGCGCCGGCGCCATCACTTGCATGAGACCGTCATCCAGCGGGCGTTCCGCGCTGCCCTGAAGCGCACCGGGATCCCCAAGCTGGCGACGTGCCATACCCTGCGGCACTCGTTCGCGACCCACCTGCTCGAGGATGGCTACGACATCCGGACAGTGCAGGAACTGCTGGGCCATCGCGACGTGAGCACCACCATGATTTACACCCACGTTCTAAACCGCGGTGGCCGAGGCGTCCGGAGCCCCGCAGATCGGTTCCCCGTGCCTGCGCCCGCCGTCGGGCGCCTGCACCCGTTTAGGCAGCCACGGCTGCTGCCTATTCCGCCTACTCGCCCCACATAGCGCCGGATTAGGCGGCGGCACTAGCTGGGACAGGACGTCGATTGCGCGGCCGGCGTCCGAAGACTAAGCTGTCGAAGTCTAGTTAGGCAGCAGGCGCACTGAGGGTCCGCTCGCATGTCTGCTCTCACCCGGAGGGTCTGGCTCTACGCCGTTCTGGCCGCAGGTCTATTGGCCGCCGTCGCCCGGTACGATCTCTGGGTTAACGGGGCCGATTCCGGTCTCGAGATGTTCTTAGTATGGCCCGGCTGGCTTGCCACTATCTTCCTCGGCGCCAGTGCGCACGGTGGTGAACTAGGCCACGGATGGGACTATCTCGTCGTGTTTCTTGTTGGTGGTGCGATCTGGGGCACGCTCCTCGTCACACTCTTCGCGGTGACGCGCTTTCTAGCGGGCAGGCCTGCTGCCTAACAAGCGCTTGAAGCTGGCGGGCGCTGGTCGTTCTAGTGGAACCGGAGTGTTGTGCCCCTGGCGGGGCACGGACTTCGTCCCATGGCCTTGCGCCGGCGGGCGAGTCGCCCGCAGCTTAAGCGCGATCCGTTAGGCCGCACTCACAAAGGACCCGTCATGCCTCGACTGCTCGCCCTACTGCTGCTGACCGCCGGTATACGGAGCGCGCCGGTGTGCGCCCAGCAGCGGCATGGCACTCACTCTACCTACGTCATCGTCCACGGTGCATGGGGCGGTGGGTGGGATTGGCGCGCTGTCGACTCCATGCTGACTCTGCGCGGCAATCGTGTCGTGCGGGTTACGTTGACGGGGTTGGGCGAGCGAGTGCACCTGGCCTCGCCGACCATCGGATTGTCGACGCACATCGACGACGTCGTGAATACCATTCTCTGGGAAGACCTACATGACGTCGTCCTCGTGGGCCACAGTTACGGCGGCATAGTCATCACCGGAGTCGTTGACCGCATTCCGGATCGCATCCGTCGCCTCGTCTACCTGGACGCGTTCCTGCCGGATTCGGGCGAGACAACCCTCGCTCTTGCAGACTCCATCGGGGCGACCTTCGTGCGGTCGAACATCAGGGAGGGCTTCATCATCCCTAGCTGGGTGACAGATGACCATGCCATCCCGCGAGATGTGCCGCAGCCGCTCCGCACGTTCACCGACACGCTGCGGCTCGTGAATGCTGCGGCGCGCCATATCCTCGCGACATACATTCTTACGTTCGAGCCAACCGTGACGCCGGACCCCTTTCAGCGCTTTGCGGATCGCGCGGCCGCTCGGGGATGGCCAGTGTACCGCATGCAGGCCAACCACACGCCGGAGCGCTCGGCGCGTGTGGCGCTCGTTGCACTCCTTCAGCGCGTGCCGTGAGTGCTGCCTAACAAGCGCTTGAAGCTGACGGGCGGTGATCGCTCTAAGGGAAACGGAATGTTGTGCCCTGGCCGACACTGACTATCGTCCGCTACTCTTGCGCCGGCGGGCGAGTCGCCCGCAGCTTAAGCGCGATCCGTTAGGCTGCAGCGTCTCTTCTGACAGCTGAGGACCTTCGTGGTCACTCGGCGGGAGGTCCCGATGACACGCGCTGCCTTCATGCTCCTTCATGCGATCATCACCCTCGTCTTCGGCTTCGCCTTCGTGCTGGCACCGAAGCCCACGTTGGCGCTCTATGGCGTGGCGACGGACGCGGCCGGGACATTCATGGCCCGGGTGTTCGGGGCCGCGCTCATCCAAATCGGGCTGGTCGCCTGGCTAGCGAAGAACGACACCGATACTCCCGCCCTTCGTGCGATCCTGCGTGGGTACGCCGGCGGGCTTGCTGTGGGCCTCGTGATCGCTCTCGTGGGCCAGCTTTCTGGCCTCTTCAATGCGCTTGGCTGGCTGTCGGTCTTGATCTATCTGTTGCTTTTCGTGGGGTATGGGTACTACCAGGCCAAGCCGAGCACTGCCTGAGCAAACGGACGCGGAATTGCTGCAGCCTAACAAGCGCTTGAAGCTGACGGGCGGTGGTCGCCTTAAAGGAAGCGGAGTGTTGTGCCCCTGACGGGGCACGGACTGTCGTCCCACGACCTTGCGCCCGCGGGCGAGTCGCCCGCAGCTTAAGCGCGATCCGTTAGGCAGCGCGCAATACGCCGCCAGTTCGGAAACCTGGCCGCTCACGGCAAGGAGGCAAGATGCGGTACATCGTTCGGTTTCATATCCCGGTCGAATCTGGCAATGCGGCCATACGGGATCCGAAGTTTGGTGACAAAATGCGCGATCTCTTGTCGGAGCTTCACGCCGAGACGGCGTACTTCACCGCGGTGGACGGCCAACGTGGCGGCTATATCGTCGTGAACTTCGATGACGCTTCAAAGATCCCGGCGGTAGCCGAGCCTCTCTTCCTTTGGCTGAAGGCAGACTTGGAGTTCATACCGGTGATGCTCGCGGACGATCTCGGCCGCGCGGGTTCGGCCATATCGGCCGCCGTCAAGAAATGGGGCTGAAGCTCTCGCCTTGCTCGGTCGGCTCCTGAGCTCGTGAGCGCGCTGCCTAACAAGCGCTTGAAGCTGGCGGGCG
>WNEQ01000862.1_pt1 | contig 16237 bp, 16 predicted proteins | sample 5399971 | NCBI WGS metagenome assembly WNEQ01 (sample SAMN13153330, study PRJNA577476) | soil metagenome | isolation source: 20 cm grassland meadow soil 2 days after 1st rain plot 5 | place: USA:California | collected 2015-09-18
CGGCCGCATCCGGGGCTCCCCGCGGAAGGCCGCCGGCGAGAGGGCGAACAGCAGGACCGTCACCACGAGCAGCCCGCCAAGCCAGACGCGGAATGTGAAGGTAGGTAGTGGAACGAAGGGAAACCGCGCCCGGATCGCACGGACCGCAGGGTTGTAGACCGACAGGAAATCAGTGAGGGCTTCGTCCGCTACGTGAATCGCGAGCGCGACACACAGGACGACCCAGGCCGGACCAAAACCATGGGCGCCCGCTAGCAGCAGCGCACTCCCTTTCCCTTCGCCTCGAAGAATTGCGCGACGTAGTCCGGCTCGCTGAGCCGCGGCGGATGCCCGGCGGCTCGACAATGCTCGAGGTACGACTCGTAATCGGGCGCCCCGATGATGCGCCGGAGGACGCCCGCGAGCCGGGCGGGGAAGGGTCGGGCCCTTTCCCCTTTCCCCCTTCCCGTTTCCCGTTCAGTCCCCTGCGGCATATGCCGTCTCCACATACGGAGCCTCATGCGTCTCCGCCCGCTTCCGGCCCGACAGGACCAGCCACCACTCGCGCAGCGATGTGACGATCAGCACGGTCACGACCACCATGAAGAGCAGTGCCACGAACGTGTTCAGCCGGTCATTGAAGATCAGGCGTCCCGCGTCAGGGTTGGACGACCCCGCCAGCGAGGCCGCGTGCGCGAGAAAGCCGAGCCGGGGATCGGCCGAGAACACCTTCTGCCATCCCGCCGTCATCGTGACGGTCACGAGCCAGGCGAGCGGCGCGACGGTGACCCAGGCGAATCGCTGCCGGCCCATCTTGATGAGGATCGTGGTGCCCACGCACAACGCCACTGCGGCGAGCAGCTGGTTCGAGATCCCAAACAGCGGCCACAGCGAGTTGATCCCGCCGAGCGGATCCACCACGCCCTGGTAGAGAAAGTACCCCCACCCGGCGACGACCACGGCGCTGGCGGCGATCACGCTGGGATACCACGACGTCTCGCCGAACCTCGGCCACACGTGCCCCACGATCTCCTGCAGCATGAAACGGCCGACCCGCGTGCCGGTGTCGATCGTGGTCAGAATGAACAAGGCCTCGAACATGATGGCGAAGTGGTACCACAGCGCGGTGAGCGTCTTGCCGCCCAGGACGCTGGTGGCGCTCGCGAAGATCTGGGCCATCCCGACCGCGAGCGACGGCGCGCCGCCCGAGCGCGCGATCAGCGTCGTCTCTCCCATGCGCGACGCAAGCTCGCCCATGACATCCGGCGTGACGACGAACCCGGCCTGCCCCAGCACCTGCGACGCCTGTGCCAGCGCGGCGGGGGTGGTGTTCATCGCGAAGTAGATGCCGGGATCGAGCGTGCACGCCGCGATCATCGCCATCACCCCCACGAACGACTCCATCAGCATCCCGCCGTATCCGATGAAGCGTGCGTCGGTCTCCCGGGCGATCATCTTGGGCGTGGTCCCGGACGCGACGAGCGAGTGGAATCCCGACACCGCCCCGCAGGCGATCGTGATGAACGCGAACGGGAACAGCTTGCCGGCGAACACAGGCCCCTCGCCCAGCGTCGCGAACGGGGTGAGCGCCGGCATCTTGAGCGGTGGCAGGATGATGAGGATCGCGACGGCCAACGCGAGAATCGTCGTGATCTTGAGGAACGTCGAGAGATAGTCGCGCGGGCACAGCAGCATCCAAACCGGCAGCACCGAAGCGACGAATCCGTAGACGACCATCATCCACGTAATCGCGACGCCGGGGTGGGTAAAGATGGACGCGAGCGCGGGGTGGCTCGCCACGTAGCCCCCACCCACCAACGCCAGGAGCAGCAGCGCGCCGCCCGCCACCGACGCTTCTCCCACCCTGCCGGGCCGCCACACCTTCATCCACCACCCCATGAGCAATGCGATGGGAATCGTGCACGCGATGGTGAACAGCCCCCAGGGCGACGCCTTGAGCGCGTTCACCACGATCAGCGCCAGCACGGCGAGCAGGATGATCATAATGAACAGCACCGCGAGCATCGCCAGCGCGCCGGCCGCGGGGTTCACCTCCTCTTTCGCCATCTGGCCGAGCGACTTGCCGTTGCGCCGCAGCGAGCAGCACAGGATCGTGAAGTCCTGGACGGCGCCCCCCAGCACCACACCGATCACCAGCCACAGCGTGCCCGGCAGAAAGCCGAACTGTGCCGCCAGCACCGGTCCGACGAGCGGGCCGGCCCCGGCGATCGCCGCAAAATGGTGCCCGTACAGGACCCATTTGTTGGTGGGGACGAAGTCGCGGCCGTTGTTGCAGCGCTCGGCGGGGGTGGCACGCCGGTCGTCCAGTCCGAACACGCGGGTAGCGAGGAACCGGGAGTAGAACCGATAGCCGACGGCATAGGTGCACACGGCCGCCGTGAGCAGCCAGGCGGCGTTGACCGTCTCCCCCCGGGAGAGGGCGAGCACCCCGAAGGCCGCGGCGCCCAAGGCGGAAATCCCGCCCCACACGAGCAGCGCGGCGAGCCGGTTCATGGGGCGTAAGTTACGCCCTGACTTGCCGATGTTCAATTTCGAACATAGGTTCGAAATCTTGACCACTCAAGCGTCATGGGTGCTCGCGTCCCGGGGGGAGCCTGCGGTCGGCGCGCCGGCTACCGAGGTGCGTCCCGACCCGCAACGCCTGGCCGAGACCGTACAGGGCCGGGTGGCGATCGTCACCGGCGGCGCGACGGGCTTGGGACGCGCCACGGCGCTCGAGTTCGCGCAGCGCGGCATGGCGGTGGCCATCAATTACGTCGACCTCCCCGGGCGCGACGTCGCCGCCCAGGCCCTCCTCACCGAAACGGCGATCCGCGCGCTCGGCGTCCCCGTCTACTGCGCCCGCTGCGACGTGCGCAGCCACGAGGCGGTGGATAAGTTCGTCACCGCCGTGCGCGAGCGGCTGGGCGGCGTGCATTATCTGGTCAACAACGCCGGGGTGACGCACGACGGCGCGCTCTGGCGGCTCGAGCCCGAGGCGTGGCAGGAAGTGTTGGACGTGAACGTCACCGGCGCGTTCAACTGTATCCAGGCGGTCGCCCAGCCGATGCGCGCCCAGCGCTACGGTAAGATCGTCAACGTCGCCAGCCACCAGGCGTTCCGACCCGGCTTCGGCATCGCCAACTACGCCGCCAGCAAAGCGGCGCTCATCGGCCTCACCAAATCCGCCGCCGTCGACCTCGGTCCCTCGAACGTCAACGTCAACGCCGTGGCCCCCGGCTTCGTGAAGACCGATCTGCTCACCAAGCTGCCACGCGAGGTGCTGGAGCGCGCGGAGCACGAGTCGGTGCTGGGACGGGTGGCGGAGCCGGAAGACGTTGCGCATGTGATCGCGTTCCTGTGCAGCGAGGCGGCGCGGCACATCACCGGGCAGGTGATCGTAGTGGACGGCGGGCTGACGCTCGCTTCTTGAAAAAGCCGCGCGCCCCCACGATATTGGGCGCCGTGACTAATCCCTTACAAATCAAAAACTTAGTGCGTGGTGCGGGGTGGGTAATCGCCGCCGCCACGGCGGGTTGCGGCGGCAGGCAGCACGCCGACGCGCTGGCACCCACGACGCCGCTCCCCACCGCCGGGCTCGCCGCCCAACAGGTCAGTGTGCTGCCCCTCCCGCTGCTCGCCGCGGAAGACTCGCTGCACTGGCAGGCGCTGCTCGCGGACCGTCGCGCGGCGCTCGCCCAGGCCGATAGCGTGATCGGCACGCTGCTCACGGCACGCACACCGGAGGTGACGTGGGTGCTCCCCGACGAGCTGCGGCGCGCGGCGCGCCGGGCCCCCGGGATCGCTCCGGATCCCGACCGGATGGGCACGGCCGTACTGCGGGCGCAGGGGATCGAGGTCGTCCCCGACCCGCTGCGCGGCGAGCTGCGGACCCTGGTGGCGCTCGGCGGGAACGGGGGCCGATACGCGCTCGTGCCGGCGGCGCTGGTGTTCCGCAGGGCGGGCGCCCCGGGATGTAGGGGCACGGCATGCCGTGCCCCTACCATGCCCGTGGCGCCCGTGGCGACGGCCGAATTGTCCGTCGTCATGGTCGACGTGCGCACCGGGCGGGTGGGGTTCCGCACCGTGGCTCGGGGCGATGGCGACGATCCCTGGTCGGCACTCGCCCGGGCGGTGAAGAGCCTCACGCCGGGGCTGCCGTGACGCGGGAGGCGACGCTCATCGCCGGCGACGGAATCGGGCCCGAGATCACACAGGCAACGCTCCACGTGCTGGACGCCCTGGGGGTGCAGATCGCCTGGGACGAGGAGTACGGCGGGATGAGCGCCATCGACAAGGCCGGCACCCCGCTTCCCAACGCCACGCTCGACTCGATCCGGCGCACTGGGCTCGCGCTCAAGGGCCCGCTCACGACGCCGGTCGGGGGCGGCTACCGATCGGTCAATGTGGCGCTGCGGCAGCACTTCGAGCTGTACGCCAACGTGCGACCGGTGAAATCGATCGTGCCGGGCGGCCGCTACCAGAACGTCGACCTCGTCATCGTGCGCGAGAACACCGAGGGCCTGTACGTCGGCATGGACCGCACATTCAAGGTCGGGGGCGATCCCAAGGCGCTCGCCCAGGCGACGTCGGTGATGACGCGGGACGGCTGCCGGCGCATCGTCCGCTACGCCTTCGAGTACGCGAAGCGGCACGGGCGGAAGAAGGTGACCGTGGTGCACAAGGCGAACATCCTCAAGGCCACCTCGGGGCTGTTCCTCGAGACAGCGCAGATGATCGCGCAGGAGTACGGGGGGCAGATCGCCTCGGACGACAAGATCGTGGACAACGCTGCCATGCAGCTGGTGATCAACCCGGCGCAGTTCGACGTGATCGTGACGACCAACCTGTTCGGCGACATCCTGTCCGACGAGGCGTCGGGACTGGTGGGGGGCCTGGGGCTCGCTCCCGGCGCGAATATCGGCGAGGGGGCGGCGATCTTCGAGGCGGTGCACGGCTCCGCCCCCGACATCGCGGGGCAGGGGATCGCGAACCCTTCGGCGCAGATGCTCGCGGCCGCGATGATGCTTGATCACATCGGCGAGCTCGAGGCGGGAAACCGGCTGCGCCGCGCGCTCGAGACCGTCATAGTGAAGGACAACGTCCGGACGAAGGACTTGGGGGGCAGTGCTTCGACCAGCGAATTCGCTCGCGCCGTGGCCCGGCGGCTCTAGCCACCCGTGCGCGCGGTGCGGCACAGTCACCGCGGGTATCGCGCTGGGGGACCTCTGTCCGAGATGCTGGAACGGCGTCACGCGAAAGGCGTCACGCGTAGGGCGTCTCGTGGCAATCGTAACAACCGTGCTGCTCGCAGGGTACGTGATCCTTACCCTGCGCTCGGTGGGCCCCGCGTGGCAGGCGACTGCCCGCACCGTGGGAGCGGTGGCCGTGGTCGCGTGGTATCTCCTGACCTATCGTATCGTGAAGAGGGTCGCGCTCGAATGGATGCGATAACGCTTCCCGTCGCACGTTGCACGTTGCCCGTGCTCGCAGGGCTGGCCGTCGCGGCGCCGCTCGCCGGCCAGACCTCGCTCTCGATCTATACAGACGGTCGGGTGGTCGTGCGCCGCACCCTGCCCCAGGCGCTCGAGAAAGGGCGGAACACCTTCACGCTGAAGCTCGAGGACCTGGACCCGGCCACGCTGTTCTCGCCGGACTCGAGCGTCGCACTCGTCTCGGGCGTGGCCCGGCCGGCCACCGATCGGGACGCCGCCTTGCAGCACGCGGTGGGACAGGCGCTCACGTTCGTGCGGCAGCGTGCCGACGGCCGGAGCGACACGGTGCGGGCGACGGTAGTGCGGGTCAACCCTCCACAATACCGGCTGACCGACGGACGCTTCGTCTTGTCGGAGCCCGGTGAGCCGCTGTTCCCGGCGGAGCTGGTCGGCCCGGTGCCGGAGGCGGCGGTGGTGCTCGAGGCAGCCCGGGCGCGGCCGCACACGGAGCTGGCCTATGTCGCCCAGGGCGCGAGCTGGCAAGTGGTCTACCACATGATACTGACGGGTGCCAGGTGTCAGGTGTCGGGAACGGCCACCATCACGTCTCAGTCGCTCGCCGCCGACAGCGCGGAAGTGCAGCTCGTGGCGGGGTCGATCAGCCGGGTTCGGGGCCTCGCCGCTCCGGTCGCCTTCGAAGCGGCGCGCGTCGAGCGGATGGTGGTGGGATCGCCCCCCATTCTTCCAGGCACTGCCGAGGAGGCGGTGGGTGAGACGCACGTCTACCAGCTCCCCGGCCGGTTCGCGCTCGAGCGCGGCGTCCCGGTCACCACGGCCTTGTTCCCACGCACGGCGGTCGCCTCCAGTCAGGAGTTCGTCATTCCCGGCGCGTTGCCGTGGCGCGGCTTTCTGGGTCAGTCTCCCGCCGAGCCCAACCGCGTGCCCGTGCAGGTCTGGTACACGCTCAAGCGTTCCCGCGGGACGCCGTTCGGCGATCGGCCGTTGCCTGCAGGCACCGTGCAGCTTTATCAGACGGACTCCGCGGGCCGGGTACAGCTCGTGGGGGAGGCACGGAGCGACCACACCGCGCCGGGGCGCGACCTGCGGGTGCAGTCGGGGGAGGCGTTCGACGTGACTGCCGAGCGGGTGCAGACTGATTACAATCAGGAGCAGCTGCCGCCGCCGCGCCGCGGCCTGGCTGCGCGGCAGCGCATCACGGCGGCATACAAGGTGATGATCACCAACGCGAAGCCGGAGGCCGTCACGGTGGACGTGCGCGAATCCCGCTCCGGGGTGTGGCAGATCGTGGAGAGCAACGTCCCCGCCGAGAAGCTGTCGGCGACGGAGATCCGCTTCCGCGTACCCGTGCCCGCGACCGGCACGGCCACCCTCAGCTATACCGTGCAGGCCGAATCGTGACCGTCCAGCTGCTCCACCTCGCCGATCTGCATTTCGGCGGCCTTGCCGATATCCGGCAGATCGAAGCGCTCGAGAAGATGATTCCGGACCTCCGGCCCGATGTGACGGTGATCGCCGGGGACCTGTCCCAGCGCGCTCGGCACGGCGAGCTGCAGCGGGCGCGCGCCTTCGCGAACCTCGCGGCGGCGACCGCTCCGGTTCACGTGATTCCGGGGAACCACGACGTGCGGTGGTGGACCCGGCCGCTCATCCCGCTCGCCAGGGACCTGCTGTACCGCAAGTACGTGCAGTACTTCGGTGCGGACTTGGCACCGACCCTCACCGTGCATGGCGCGGTGATTGCGAGCGCGCTGACATCGCACGGCGTGGCCTGGGGCTCGCTCACGCTGCGCGCGCGGGACCTGGCGGTGAAGGGGCACCTGCCGAAGCGGGAGCTGCTGCGCGTGAAACAGGTCTTCGCCGCCGCACCTCCCGACCAGGTGCGGGTCCTGGTGCTCCACCACAACGTGCTGCGCGGGGAAATCTCCCGCCGGATGGGGCTCGCCCGCTGGCGCCAGGCGCAGCGGCGCATCGTCGACTCGGGCGCGGACGTGGTGCTGTGCGGTCATGACCATCAGGAGGGCGCGGACGTGCTGCAGGGGCGCGTGGTCGTCTCGACCGCCGGGACGCTCTCCACGCGCACACGGGGCGGGCGTCCGTCGAGCTTCAACTTCGTCACCATCGAGACGTCCGCCGTCCAGATCACGATCTTCCGCTGGGAGGCGGCGCGCGGGAGGTTTCGGGCGTCGGATACGCTGGCGTTCGCCAGGCCCGGCCGGGCAGCGGTTCCGAGCAAGGACTCCCTGCCGGTCGGGCAGGCGGGGTAGGTTTGAGACCCCGGGCCACCGGCCCGGGGTCAGCCACGCCGCGACCGATTTGGGGCGGCTGACCCCGGGGCGGCGCCCCGGGGTTTCTCACACCCAGTTGAGGGGTTTATGGCACCCAAATTCCAGGGCGTCGACTTCTACAACGTCGACGGGCTCCTGTCCGAAGAAGAGCGCGCCGTGCGTGACACGGTGCGCGCCTGGGTGGACGACAACCTCATGCCCGTCATCGCTGAACACTACGTGGCGGGGAAGTTCCCGAAACACCTGGTGCCGCAGATGGCCGAGCTCGGCCTGTTCGGCGCCAACCTCCCCGAGGAGTACGGCTGCGCCGGGCTCAATAACGTCGCCTACGGGCTCATCATGCAAGAACTGGAGCGCGGCGACTCGGGGGTCCGGTCGTTCGCCTCGGTGCAGGGCGCACTCGTGATGTACCCGATCCACGCGTTCGGGAGCGACGAACAGAAGCGGCACTGGCTCCCGAAGATGGCGTCGGGCGAGGTGATCGGCTGCTTCGGGCTGACGGAGCCCGACTACGGGTCGAACCCCGCTGGGATGATCACGGTCGCCAAGGAGACGAAGGGCGGCTGGATCCTGAACGGCGCCAAGATGTGGATCACCAACGGCTCGACCGCGCAAGCGGCGATCGTCTGGGCGAAGACCGGGGCGCCGGACGACGTGGAGTCGATCCGCGGCTTCATCGTCCCCACCGACACGCAGGGCTTCTCGGCGAAGGACCAAAAGGGCAAGCTCTCCCTGCGCGCCAGCGACACGAGCGAGTTGGTGCTACAGGATGTGTGCGTGCCGAAGGACGCGCTGCTCCCGAAGTCGGGCGGGCTCAAGTCGCCGCTCATGTGCCTCACGCAGGCCCGGTACGGCATCGCGTGGGGCGCCGTGGGCGCCGCCCTGGCGTGCTACGATGAGGCGCTGAGCTACGCCAAGACCCGGGTCGTGTTCGGGAAGCCGATCGGCGGCTTTCAGCTCCAGCAGGCACGGCTCGCCGAGATGCTCACCGAGATCACCAAGGCGCAACTCCTCTGCCTCCAGCTCGGACGTCTCAAGGACCAGGGGACGGTGACGCCGCAGCAGGTCTCGCTCGCCAAGCGCAACAACGTGAGCATGGCGACCGACATCGCCCGCGAGGCCCGGCGGCTACTCGGCGCCAACGGCATCCTCGCCGAATACCAGGCGATGCGCCATCTCGCGAACCTCGAGTCGGTGTACACGTACGAGGGGACGCACGATATCCACACGCTGATCTTGGGGCAGGAGATTACGGGGCTGAATGCGTTCAACTAAGAACGCGGAACGCGGAACTCGGAACGCGGAACAGTAGGACGAGGCCACCAGTGCGCTCGTCTTCTGTTCCGCGTTCCGCGTTCCGACTTCCGCGTTTGCTGAAGGGCGCACTACTGCTCGCGCTGCTTCCCCCGCCCGCTGGGGCCCAACAGCCCGACTCCGTCCCCACCGACACTCTGCCCCCGGTCGTCGTGACCGGCGTCCGGCTCCCTACCGTGCGCGAGCTGGCACGGGGGCTCGCGGGCCGCACCGCCACACTCAGCGCGGCGGACCTCGATGCGCGCGGCGTCCGTTCGCTCGCGGACGCGCTCGAGCAGCTGCCGGGTGTCACGGTGGCGGACGAGCTGGGCGCGCCCAGCGAGTTGGACGTGACGCTCCGCGGATTTCAGGTCTCCCCGACGATCGGGCTCCCCCAGGGAGTGACCGTGTACCTGGACGGCGTGCGGGTGAACGAGCCTGACGCTCACGAGGTGAACTTCGACCTGCTGCCGCTCGAGGACGTGGACCACGTGGAGGTGACGTATGGTCCGTCGGTGCTGCTCGGGCGGAACTCGCTCGGCGCCGCAGTAAACCTGGTGACCCGCCGCGGCGCCACGCCGGCCGACCGCGAGGTCGAGGTCTCGGGAGGCAGCTTCGGGCGCTACGAGCTCAAGGCGCACGCCGGCGATCGCCGGGGAATGTGGGACTACTACGTCGGGGCGCGCTACGAGCACGAAGACGGCTGGCGCGCGCTCACGCGGAGCCGCATCGGCACGCTATTCGGCAAGGTCGGAGTGAACACGGGAACGTGGGACGCGACGCTCAGCTACGCGGCAGCGGACAACCGCATCTACCAGGCGGGCAGCCTGCCCGAGAGCGTGTACGCCGTCGCCCCCCGTGTGAACTTCACCAGCGGCGACTACTTCGCCCCGCAGGCCCATCTGGTCACCCTGAACGCGCACCGCTTGCTCGGGGGGAGCCGCGTGCAGGTCGCGGTGAACGCCTTCGGCCGAACGCTTACCGCGGACCAGTTCAACAAGAACGCGAGCCCACCGGATACGCGCGAGCGCAACCGCGAGCGCATCGGCGGAGGGGCGGTGCAGCTCTCCGGTACACTCTCTCTCAGGGCGCGCCCGCTGCGTTGGCTTGCGGGTGTGGACGGCGCCTACCAGCACACGGGGGTGCGGCTCTACGCGGTCCGATCAGGGGCACCGGACTCGCTCACGGAGTCAGTCCTCGCGAACGAAGTGGACCTGGGCGCTTTCGTCGGCGCCAACTGGCCGCTCGCGCCGTCCCTCACGGCCACCATCGCGGGGCGCTACGACTACATCCGCGTGCCGTTCGAAGACCTGTTGGATGCGGGCCAGAGCGGCCTCAACATCTTCCGGCGATTCAGCCCTCGCGTGGGGCTCACCTGGCGTGGGCCGTCGGGGCACGAGCTGTTTGGGTCGGTGAGCCGAGGGTTCCGCGCGCCGGCGCTCGTCGAGATCGGCTGCGCGGACCCTGCTGCAGCGTGTCCGCTGCCGTTCGCGCTCGGCCCCGATCCCGCCCTCCGACCCGTCGTCGCCACGACATACGAAACGGGGTGGCGCTTCCGCGGCCGCACGGGCCGTGTGGACTTGAGCGCCGACGTGTACTGGACCGACGTCCGGGACGACATCTTCTTCGTCGCTGCGACACTCACTGCGGGCTACTTCCAGAACATCGGGGCGACGCGCCGGGCCGGGCTGGAGCTCGGGGCCCAATGGTCGAGCCGCCCTGACAGGGGGGCGGGGGGCTGCGGGCGTACGCGAATTACGGATATACCGCGGCGACATTCCACAGCACCGTAGACCTCGCCACTCCGCGCGACCCAGCAGGGGAGGTCGTCGTCTCCGGCAACGCGCTTCCGCTTGTTCCCGATCACCGGGCGAATGCGGGGATTGCGGTGCCGCTTGTCGTCGGCAGCGCGTCCGGTCCGTCGCTGCGGCTCGGCATCGACGGGCGCTACGTGAGCCGCCAGTGGCTCCGGGGCGACGAGGCGAACACGACGCGCCGGCTCCCCGACTACGCGGCGGCCGACGCGTCGCTCACCCTCGAGTGGCAACGGTTCGAGGTGCGCTGCTCGGTGCGCAATGTGCTGGACCGGCGTTACCCGAGCTTCGGGACCTTCGCCGAGAACCCGCTCGCGCCCGGCACGCCGGTGCAGCGGTTTCTCACGCCGGGATTCCCGCGGCAGCTCCAGGTGAGCGTGAGTGCGGAGTTCTGAAGCCGTAAGCCATAAGCCACAAGCCGGAAGCGGTTGCCAGATGCAAGTGGCCAGGTTTGCTTTCCTGCGCACTTACGACTATGAACCGCTTGCGGCTTGCGCCTTGCGGCGGATCTGACGACTGACAACCGACTCCCGCATGAAGATCGCGGTCTGCATCAAGCGCGTCCCCGACTCCGAGACCCGCGTCAAGATCGCCTCCGACGGCAAATCGCTCGATGAGGCGGGCGTCAAGTTCATCCTCAACCCTTATGACGAGTTCGCCGTGGAAGAAGCGCTGCGGCGCAAGGAGCAGGCGGGCGCGGGCGAGGTCGTCATCGTATCGGTCGGCCCCGCCGCCGCGCAGGAGACGATCCGCACCGCGCTGGCCATGGGGGCGGACCGCGGCGTCCTGCTCCAGACGGACACGATTCCCGCCGACGGTCTCGAGATCGCCAGGGCCCTCGCCGCCGAGGTCAGGGACTCGGGCTACGACCTGATCCTGTTCGGCAAGATGGCGATCGACGACTACAACCATCAGGTCGGGCCGATGGTGGCGGAGCTGCTCGATCTGCCGTGCGTCACGGCGATCGCTCATCTCGAGATCGGAGGGGGCAAGGGTACTGCCGAGCGGGAAATCGAAGGCGGCGTGGAGATCGTGGACTTTCCACTCCCCGCCGTGCTCACCGCCGAGAAGGGATTGAATGAGCCGCGTTATCCCGCCTTGAAGGGCATCATGGCCGCGAAGAAGAAGCCGCTCGAGGTCAAACCGGCGAGCCTCGGCGCGGGCGGTCTGGAGGTGCTCGCCCTGACCCCCCCGCCTCAGCGCAAGGAAGGCAGGGTCGTGGGCGAGGGGCCGGCGGCCGTGCTGGAGCTGCTCCGCCTGCTGCGCGAAGAAGCGAAGGTGCTGTGAGCAAAGTCCTCGCCGTGCTGGAGCAACGTGAGGGCGCGCTGCGCAAGGTCTCGAGCGAAGTCGTGACTGGCGCCCGGCGCCTGGCCGACGGCCTGGCGGGGAGGGTGGACGCGCTGGTCCTCGCGGCGGGCTCGGTGCAGGGGATCGACCAGCTGGGTGGGTTCGGGGCTGACACCGTGCTTACCCTGACGAACGACGCGTTCGGCAGGTACGCGCCGGAGGCGTGCACCCGCGTGATCGCCGACCGCGCGAAGGCAGGGGGGTACCGCGCGGTCGTGTTCGCCGCGAGCGCCACCGGACGGGACCTAGCGCCGCGCGTGGCGGCCCGTCTGGGGGTCGCGCTGGCGCAAGACGTCACTGACGTGGCCGTGGAGGGCGGCGCCGTGACGGTGATCCACCCCGTGTACGCGGGGAAAGCGCTCCTCAAACTCAAGCTCACCGCAACGCCGGCGATCGTGTCGCTGCGGCCCAATGTATTCACGCCGGTGCAGCGCCCCAAAGCGGGAAGCGCTGAGACCGTGGCGGTGCCCGCGCCGACCGGCCGGGTCGTGGTGACGGCGATCAAGCCCGCCACCGCGGGCACGCTCGACGTGGCCGAAGCGCCGATCGTCATCTCGGGGGGCCGGGGCTTGAAGGAGCCCGCGAACTTCAAGGTGCTCGAAGAGCTCGCGGCTGCGTTCGGAGGGCGCGCGGCAGTGGGAGCGTCGCGCGCGGTGGTGGACGCTGGCTGGCGGCCGCACGCCGATCAGGTGGGCCAAACCGGCAAGACCGTCAGTCCTACCCTCTACATCGCCGTTGGCATCTCCGGCGCGATCCAGCACCTCGCCGGGATGCGCACGTCGAAGGTGATCGTCGCGATCAACAAGGACAAAGACGCGCCGATCTTCAAGGTGGCCGACTACGGAGTCGTCGGCGATCTGTTCGAGGTGGTTCCCAGGCTGACCGAAGAGATCCGGAAACTGCATGGGTGAGAGGCCAGGGAAGGGGGAAAGGTGATTCCGGCGCAATACCAGCCGCCCTTGCCGCTGAACAAGCTCCTCGTGCCCGTGGGCACCCCGGGGGCGGGCGACCGGATGGAGCTGGACGTGGTGATCGTGGGCGCCGGACCCGCGGGCCTCGCGACTGCGATCGAGCTAGCGCAGCTCGCCAAGCGAGACGGCACCGAGCTCAACATTGGGGTGCTCGAGAAGGCCGGCGCGCTCGGCGAGCACTGTCTTTCCGGCGCGGTCGTCAACCCGCGGGCGTTTCGCGAGCTGTTCCCCGGTCTGCATGATTCGGACTTTCCCTTCCGCGCGCCGGTTCGCGGCGAAGCGGTGTATCTGTTGACGGCCAACAGGCGACTGCGCCTTCCGACTCCACCAACGATGCGCAACAAGGGCAACTACGTCGCGTCGCTGTGCGAGATCGTGCGGTGGCTGGGCGAGAAGGCCGAAGCGCTCGGGGTGAACATCTTCACGGGCTTCCCGGCGGCGAGCCTGCTCGTGGACGGCCCGAGGGTGGCAGGCGTGCGCACGGCGGCCACAGGGCTCGACCGTGCGGGCAACCCGCTCGCCAACTACCTTGCGCCGAACGACCTCGTCGCCCAAGTCACGGTCCTCGCCGAGGGGACGCGGGGGATGCTGGCGCAGGCGTGGTCCGAGTGGCAGCAGGTGACGGCGGAGAACCCGCAGATCTTCGCGCTCGGCGTCAAAGAAATCTGGGAAACCAAGCGCCCGCTGGGCACGATCGTCCACACGCTCGGCTGGCCGCTAGCGAGCGACGCTTTCGGCGGGAGCTTCATGTACCCGCTCGCGCCGAACCTCGTGGCGCTCGGCCTCGTGGTAGGCCTCGATTACCGGGATAGCGCGCTGGACGTACACGGCTTGTTCCAGCGGATGAAGCTGCACCCCCTGTTCCGCCGCTACCTGGAGGGCGGCGAGATGGTCGAATGGGGCGCGAAGACGATTCCCGAAGGGGGGTACTACTCCGTCCCGGCGCGGCGCTCGGGCGACAGTGTGGTGATCGTCGGCGACTCGGCCGGCTTCGTGGACGTGCCGTCGCTCAAGGGGATCCACTACGCGATGCAGTCGGGGATGTTCGCCGCGCGGGCCGTGTTCGCCGCGCTCAAACACGGGGACCCATCCGCCGCGCGGCTCGGTGACTACGACCGTATGGTGAACGCATCGTTCATCATCCACGACCTGTACCGCACGCGGAACATGCGCCTGGCCTTCAAGCACGGCTTCTACACCGGCGGGCTCAAGGCCGGGCTCATGACGCTCACGGGGGGCCGTTTCCCGGGCGGAAAGATCGCGATGTCGCGCGATGTGGACGTGCCACGCCGCATAGCCCCGGGCGTCAGCCCGGGGCTGGGCGTCAGCCCGGGGCCGGGCGTCAGTCCGGGGCCAGTCGTCAGCCCGGGGCCCGTTGTTCCCGACGGCCGTCTCACGTTCTCCAAGGTCGACGGGGTGTTCAAGTCCGGGAACGCGACCCGCGACACCATCCCCACGCACCTCATCGTCGGCCGGGACGTGTCACCTGAGGCGGCGGATTTTTACGCGCGTCTGTGTCCGGCAGGAGTGTACGAGCGGGTGGACCGCGGCCTGCGGGTGAACGCGCCCAACTGCATCGATTGCAAGGCGACCGACGTCCTGGGGCCTCGCTGGACGCCGCGGGAAGGCGGGAGCGGGCCCAAGTACAAGCGCATGTAGGTCGCCGCCGCGACTGACGCCTCAGCGTCACTGCCTCGGCGACACTGCATCAGTGGTAGAGCCGCCCGCACACTCCTGGTGCACCGGCGTAGTGACCAAAACTTTTGGTCATACGACATCTGCAATCCTGTCAACACGATAGCCTGATCGGGGCCAAGCCGAGGGAATGGCCCCGAACCTGCAACGCTGACGGGCCGACTGCGTTCTCCTCCCGTTCGGGAAGGGGAGGAAGCTGGGCGGCGACGCCAGCCATATCACGAAGAGGCAGACGGGATGCGAAACGGCACAACCACCACACCACGCGACCAGCCCCGACGGCGCGGTTGGGATCGACGCAGGGATCTGGGCCGCCGCATGGTCCGCGACCGGCGACGCGAAGCGATCGCGGTCCCGTTCGAGCGCCGCAAGGGCGGCGATCGCCGCTCCGGCGCCCAGCGGCGCGCGGGAGCGGAGCGACGCACATCGGACCCCGAGGGCTTCCATCGCTTAGACCTGTAGAGCTCGGCCGTCCTGCTCCATGGCCTGGAACATTGCCGTTCTGACGGCGCTCCTGCTGGCGCTCGGCTACATCGGGTTCCTGCATTATCGGGCGCATCAGCGAGAGCGCACGCTGGCCCGCACCGACGACCTGACGCGAATCGACAACCGGCGCGCGTTCTACGAGATCGCCAGCCGGGAATTCGAGCGTGCCCGGCGATATGGTCGTCCCTTCACGCTCGCCTACTGCGACGTCGATGACTTCAAGGAAGTGAACACCCGCTTCGGGCGCCAAGTGGGCGACGGCATACTGTGCATGGTGGCCGAAACGGCGCGCCAGTCCATTCGCTCGAGCGATCTGGTGGCTCGCGTGGGGGGGGACGAGTTCGCCCTGTTGCTTCCCGAGGCCGGCTCCGACGCCGCTAGTGCGGTGATCCGGAAGCTCCAGCAGGCGCTGCGGGACGCCTCGCAGGCGACCGGATTGCCGCTCACCGTGAGCGGGGGAGTGGTAACGTGCCTGCAACCGGCAGACAGCCTGGAGACGGCGATCGGCGCCGCTGACCGGCTGCTGTACGGGGCGAGGCACGCGGGGAAGGACAGCTTTTGGTTCGAGGTCGTGGCCCCTCAGCCGCTCGAGGCGTTCGAGCCGGCGCGGTTGCGACGGCCGTGGCGCCTGCCGCCCACGTTCGACCTTTCGTTGCCGCCGCCCCAGTACCGGCGGCGGGGCTGAGCGGCGTTCAGAAACGTCGTTATCCCGTCGTCACAGCGCCACCTGCACTACGCGGTCCTTCCCGCTTCGTTTGGCCTCGTACATCGCCTGGTCGGCTTTCCGAAGCAGCTCATCGGTGCCTGCCTCGCTCCCCGTCACGGACACGACGCCGATGCTGGCCGTCACGGACGGCGTGCCGCGGAACACCGTGCGGATGCCGACGGCGAGCCGGTTGGCGGCGGCGTGC
>WNEQ01001546.1_pt1 | contig 16204 bp, 14 predicted proteins | sample 5399971 | NCBI WGS metagenome assembly WNEQ01 (sample SAMN13153330, study PRJNA577476) | soil metagenome | isolation source: 20 cm grassland meadow soil 2 days after 1st rain plot 5 | place: USA:California | collected 2015-09-18
CTTGGCCTTGGGCGTACCCGTGGTCGCCACCGATTGCCCGGGAGGAATCCGGGAGATCCATCGCTTATGCCACGGCAGCGTAACAGTCTGTAACACGGACCATCAGTCGCTCGCTGCTTCCATCGTTTCCGAGTGCCTGCGCAGCCGGCGACCGCGCGATTCTGGCGCCTTGAAAAGACTCGGGCATGAGTTTGTGGTTGAGGAAGTCATCGGATGTTATGAAGAGTTGTTTTCCTTCTTACCAGAAAGCGCGGAAGCGTAAAGGGGAGACGCGGGGCGACGTCGCAAGGCGGTAGACCCTCGGGGAGTAATTTCCTCCACGGGGTTTTGCGGCAGAGGCAGGTGGCGGCGCCTTGGGACTATTAGCGTCAGGAGCGCACAACCTGCGAACCCAAAGAACACACGTCGCTGCATGGTCAACTGATAAATCATATCGTTCCGATGAATATAAAATGCCCACGGGGTGAAAAAAATCGCAGCAAAGAGGCGCTGCACATTCTGTTCGGACCTGACCATTCTCGACCCCAGCCAGAGACCCAGAAGGTAAACGATTACATACAGGGCCAGCATTATCCACCCTCCAACGCTCCACGCTTCTGCCCAAAAACTGTTGGCCAGTCCGAACTTGACGTCGGGGAACAAGGCTCGCTGGAATAAATCATTGAAGCCGTGCGGCTGCGCGCCCAACAGGTCCGAATAAGGCAGGGCCAGATAGACTAATCCGGACAAGTGCGTCCCGCCAACCTTGAACTGCACGTCGATGACCTTGTTGAGGATGGACTGGACGACAAAAGGCTCCGACCACGTAATCTGACCAAGGTAGAACTCCGGGTCCTCCAGTTTTGTGGATACGGCGTGCCAAAGGCCTTCCTTGATGAACCAAGTGATGCCGTTATACAGGAAGAAAAAGGAGGCACAGATTACGCCGAGGGCACCCGTCTTCCAATTCCGGACGAGTGTAAATTTGCCTTTTTTGCTCAGCTCGTAGACAAAAATGGCGATGACAGCGAATCCCGCCGTGCCACGGAAACCGACATACAGGTCGGCAGCAATAAGCGCAGCGCAGATACTGAATGCCCCCAATTGGCGGCTGGCCCAAGCGAGGACGATGCCGACCAGCGCGAAGGTCTCCCAAACGATCTGCCACCGATCGAGGAGGGGCATAAACTCGGATTTTGTGAGCGTGAGGAGGGCGTCGCCTACGGTGTTCCAGGTCATCAGCATTCCCAGCAGGCCCAACAAGGCTCCCCAATACGCGGCGGGCTTGAGCTTGATGTCAAAGGGGGCGGCTGGCAGGGTCTTGCGTACCCTAAGCGACCGGTCGAACAGCCTGCCCCCGATCCAAGTTCCACACAACACAAAATTCATAACCCAATAGCATTCAGGGACTATGTCTGTGGTGTGATGACCGAACCGATTAATTTCGTAAACGTAGCCGAAGAAGCCCGGCATGAAGTAAACGCAACTGGATACAAACGCCAGCGAAAAAAAGTCGAAGCCCCTCCGGGACAAGAGGAAATATTTCGCCCCGACAGCTACCACGATGTAGAAGGCAACTTGCCCCACGTTCCACCCACCTGAGGCTTCCAGGACAGCTTCACTGCACCAAAGTTAACTTGTGTGGTTCGCTATTCTCGCATTCGTGTGTCGGTTAATCAACCCTCCGGTGTAATCAGCCCTGTTCGGGATGGGCAGTGCGGCCCTGGAGGAGGTCGAGCGCGTGGGGCAAGACTTCGATCACGCTTTCAAGGGACTCGCGGGCGCCGCGAGGGCTTCCCGGAAGATTGAGGATGAGTTTGCCTTTGCGCGCTCCGGCCACTGCCCGCGAGAGGGTCGCCCTCGGCGTCTTCTTGACGCCTTCAGCGCGCATCGCTTCGGCAAGCCCCGGGATTTCTTTTTCGATGGTCGCGCGAGTCACTTCGGGCGTTATGTCGCGCGGCCCGAGTCCAGTTCCCCCGGTGGTGAAGACGGCGTCGCAGTCCGTCGCGTCAGTCCACGCCTCCAGGCGCTCGCGCAGCCGGCTTGGCTCGTCGGGCAGGACTTCGCACGCGACCACCACCCAACCGCGGGACTCCAGCAGCTCCCGCACCGCCGGGCCCGACTTGTCTTCGCGCCGTCCCGCCGCTGCGGCATCGCTCAACACAATAATTTTGGCGCGAAGCAAGGCAGGCATGGGTGAATAGCTTTGAAGGAATGCCGGCAGGGATGAAGGCGGACCCGGCGAGAGCCGTCGCGCTAGTGCCGTTCCAACTATTTGAAGCTATTTCCCTGAGCAGCGCTTTCGAGAATGCTCGAAAGGCCCCGGCTTAAGCATTTCGGCACATGAAGTTGGAACGACGCTATCGAGCGTCGCGGTTAGCCTCGTCGAGCAGCCTCAGGCCCTCCATCATCAAAGCCTGGGTGGACATCGTCGTCGTGCGCTCGGACGAGGTTTTGGAGAAGTCCACTTCCCATTCCCCGTCGGCCCAGGTCAGGACTTTAAAAACCGCCTTGTTGCCCACCAAGTCGCCGCAGACGGCGTGGTTGACGGAGCCGTCCGCGAAGTAGAGAGTGCACTGCTCCTTGCCGGAATGAAGGAGGAGCGCGCAGGTCTTCCGGCCCTGTTCGAGGGTCTGCATCCAGTCGATCAGGCTCATCTCGCTGAGGCGGCCTGCGATCTTCCCTCCGCCCATCTTTTCCACCCGTTGTTGGTGGAGTCGGGCCGTGATCCGGCGGGCTTGGCGCGCGAGGTCGTTCGCAAAAAACGGCTTGACGAAGTAATCCTCCACTCCGTCCACCAGCATGCGCAGGCGCTCGTCGATTTCTTTCTGGGAGGCGAGGAAGACGAACGGGATATTCTGCGTCTCCTTGCGGGCGCGCAGCTTTTCGTACAGCGCGCGGCCATCCATCACCGGCATGGAGTAGTCCGAAATGATCAGGTCCGGCTTCTGGTCGACGGCCTTCATCAGCGCGTCCGCCCCGTCGCTGGCGGTGATCAGTTCCCCGCACTTTTCGAGGGTCTGCACCAGGAGCTTGAGGATCGTCGGATTATCGTCCACGACGAGAATCTTCAGACCCACCTGCATGCCTGCCAGCCTTTCGCCGGACGTCTATCGAGCGCGGCCCGCCCGGAGCCGGGGGGCGCGATAGGTTCCGCTCTTTCCGCCGCTCTTTTCGAGCAGCCGGAGCCGGGTGATTTCAATCCCCCGGTCGAGGGCCTTACACATGTCGTAAACCGTCAAAGCAGCTATTGCCGCAGCAGTTAAGGATTCCATTTCGACGCCCGTTCGCCCCGTGGAGCGCACTTTCGCGGTAATTTCAACGCCATTTTTGCACAACCGGGCGTCCACTTCAATATGACTGAGCAGCAGCGGATGGCACAGCGGGATCAGCTCCGCAGCCCGTTTCGCCGCAGCAATGCCGGCAATCCGCGCGATCTCGAGCGGATCGCCCTTGGGATTTCGCTTGATGGCGCGGAGGGTTCGGGCGCTCATCTTGACGAGCGCCCCGGCCAGCGACTGCCGCACAGTTTCCGGCTTCAGCGAGACGTCCACCATCCGGACACGTCCCGCGTGATCGTAGTGGCTAAGTTTCCGGCTCACAATCTCCGCTCCACCCGGGGTCGAGCACCAAGCTGACCAGGATTATCCCTCACGCGTCTCGCGGCAGCACATCCACCCACTCGCCCCGGGGAATTTCAGACTGTTCGGGGTGGACAACCAGGAAGCAGTTTGCCGCCGCGACGCCGACCAGGTCCCCCGACCCCTGCCAACCGACGAGGTTGACCACCGGGTCCAGGTTCTCCAGACACACCCGCGCGGGCATGAACGCCGTCAACCCCGGTTTCTGCCTGAAGGGCTTGCCCATGCGCGCGCGAAGAAAAACGGGAAACTCAAACTCAGCCCCTTGCAGCATGCCGAGGGCGGGCCGCACAAAGAGTTCAAAGGTCACGTAAGTGGAGACGGGGTTGCCGGGCAGACCGAAGAAAAATTTTCCGCGAACATAACCGAAAGCCAGAGGCTTGCCCGGCCGGATGGCGACGCCGTGGAAATAGAACTCGGCGCCGAGTTCCTTGAGGACCTCCTCCACAAAATCGTATTTGCCGGCGGAGATGCCGCCGCTCAGGAGCAAGAGGTCCGCCTCCAGGCCTTCTTCAATCATCCGCCGCAACGCCGCTTTATCGTCAGGAGCGACGCCGAGCCTGCGGGGTGCTCCGCCGGCCTGCGCCACCTGCGCCTCCAGGGTCACAGCATTGCTGTTACGGACCTGGAACCATTCAGGCTGGCGGTCAACCGGCACGACTTCGTCGCCGGTAGGAAGAATCGCCACGCTCGGCTGACGGAAGACGTCGACGTCCTTCCGCCCGACCGAGGCCAACAAGCCGAGTTCGGCCGCGCCGAGCCGCCGCCCTTCGTGGACTACCACGTTCCCGGCCGCGGCTTCACTCCCCTGCCGCACGACGTTCTCCCAGGGCTCGACCGGCCGCTGGACGCTCACCCGCGCGTCGCTTTCGTGTGCCTGCTCGAACATCACCACCGCGTCCGCGCCGGGCGGAAGCGGCGCTCCCGTCATGATTCGCACGCACTGCGTTGAAGCCACCTGGCCGGCAAAGCTTTCCCCTGCGCGGACTTCACCCACGCAGTCGAGGGCTGCCGGCGCTGTACCCACATCGGCGGAACGAACGGCGTAGCCATCGCGGGTCGAGCGGTTGAAGGGGGGATAGTCGCGGTCGGCCTCGACGTTTTCGGCCAGCACCCGGTTAAGAGCCTGTCCAAGTGGAGCCGCTTCCGCTTTCAAATCGCGCTTGACCGTGCCGAGTTTTTCCCGGACCACCGACTGTGCTTGTTCGAAGGTGAGCATTACTTCCCAGGATGGCTTCGAGCTTTCTCGTCCAGGGTCTTATTCACCGCCGGCCGGAACGCCTCAACGCCCAGTACTTGGTGACGCAAGTCCTCGTTACAATAACGCCGAAAGGGCGGGGCTTCAGTCCCGCCGTACTGACCCCCTCACCCGGCTCCCGGCCACCCTCTCCCCCTTTCCAGGGGGAGAGGGACTGGGGGTGAGGGGGAGCCGTCGGTACGGCAGGGTTGAAACCCTGCCCTTTCGAAGATTTAATTCTGACGCCCTATTACGTCACGAAGCCCTAGCGCGCGTTGACCAAGTCGGCCAGGAAACTTTCTTTTAGCCAGATGGCCTGGCCGCGCTCGGGGCCTGTCGAGACCATGGCAACTTCGACGCCTACCTCGTCGGCGAGGAGGCGCAAGTAGTCGCGCGCCCCCGCGGGCAGTTGGGAATAATCCCGAAGCCCGAATGTGGACTGCTGCCATCCGGGGATCACTCGCGTGCGGACTTTCACCTGCTCGAGGACTTCGATTTCGGCAGGGACTTCGGAGAGCAGTTTGCCCTTGAATTCGTACGCGACGCCTACGGGAATCTCCGCGAGGTGGTCGAGGATATCGAGCTTGGTGATGACCATCGCTTCGAGATGATTGAGGCGGGCGCTCAACCGCGCCGCCGGCACGTCAAACCAGCCGCAGCGGCGGGGACGCCCGGTGACTGCGCCATACTCGCCGCCCCTTTCCCGGAGCTTTTCCCCTTCGGGCCCCAGGACTTCGGTCGGGAAGGCCCCGCCGCCCACGCGGGTAGCGTAGGCTTTCGAGACGCCAATGGCCGCGCCAATCCTCGTCGGACCGACGCCGGTCCCCGTTGAGGCCCCTCCGGCGGCAGCGCTCGAGGAAGTCACGAAGGGATAAGTGCCGTGGTCAAGATCGAGCAGCGTCCCCTGCGCCCCTTCGAAAAGGACACGCTTCCCGCGGTCTATTTCCCTGTTCAGGTAAACAGAGGAGTCCGTCAGGTAAGGCACAATGCGACAGGCGGTGGCGAAGTAGCCCTCAACCCATTGTTCTTCCTCCAGCGGCTCGCCGCCAAACAGGACTGAAGCGATGCGGTTCTTTTCCGCCAGGACCTCCCGGCACTTGTGGAGAAAGTTTTCCGGGTTGCGCACGTCACATGTGCGCAGGCCCCGGCGGCCGGCTTTGTCCTCGTAAGAAGGGCCGATGCCTTTCGACGTTGTCCCGATCTTTCCCACGCCGCGCGCCTGCTCGGCGGCCAGCTCGTGGGCGCGGTGGTAGGGCAAGATCAGGTGCGCCCGGTCACTGATCAAAAGCCGGTCACCCACCTCGACTCCGGCTCGCTCGAGTGTCTCAATTTCCCGGAGCAGCGCTTCCGGGTCAACCACGACCCCGTTGCCGATGACGGCGATTTTGTCGGGCCGGATGATTCCCGTCGGGATGAGCTGGAGGACGAACTTCGTGCCGTCAACCACCACCGTATGGCCGGCGTTTGCGCCGCCCTGGTAGCGGGCCACGATATCAAAGTGTTCGGCTAGGGCATCGACGACCTTGCCCTTCCCCTCATCTCCCCACTGCACACCCACAACCACGACGCTCGTTGGCTTAGCCATTCCACACTCGCCCGAAAAAATAAACTAAGGGCTCTTCATTCTAACCTGAATGATTCTCGGGTGGAAAAGGAACTCTCGAGCACCCCAGGTGGGGCGAATTCTCGGCGCCAAGAAGGCGTTCCCGAGCGACATCCGCTCGCGGGCCGAGCCCGTCGAAGGGCTATCCGAGGAGGTCTTCGAGCATTTTTACGATGCTGTCTTTCGAAGTCGCGCCGACAAACTGCCCTTCGACGCGACCGTTCTTGAAGAGGATCAAAGTAGGAATGCTGCGAATATTATAACGATTCGGTACCGATGGATTTTCGTCAACGTTGAGTTTGCCCACTTTGGCGCGGCCGGCATAATCCTGCGCGACGCCCTCGACCGTGGGGGCCATCATCCGGCAAGGCGCGCACCACTCCGCCCAGAAGTCCACCAGCACCGGCTTGTCCGACTTGAGCACTTCGTCATCAAAATTGCTGTCCGTCAGTTTCAGCGTGTGATCTCCTGCCATGCGCCCTCTCTTCCTCCGCTAAGGGGCCCCTCAGGCTGTGTCCTCTTCCGCCGCGGCCCGGGCCTTGCCACGAGCCTTGTTGAGCCCTTCGTAAATCTTGGCATACTGTTTGGCCGAACTCGCCCACGAAAAATCCTTCTTCATGCAGTTCTGCATCAGCCGTTGCCACTGTTTCGGCTGGCGGTAGGTCTCGAGGGCCTGCCGGAGCGTAGTGAGCAGAGCGATCGGAGAATACTCCGAAAACTTGAAGCCCGTGCCCGAGCTGCCCTCGAAAGGTTCCACCGTATCGTCGAGTCCGCCGGTGGCGCGAACGACAGGCACGGTGCCGTACTTCATGCTGTAAATCTGGTTGAGCCCGCATGGCTCGTAACGCGACGGCATCAAGAAGAGGTCCGCCCCGGCCTCGATCCGGTGCGCTAGAGTGTTGTCGTAGGCGACCTTCACCAGGAATTTCTGCGGGTATTTCTTCGCCATAGTCCGGAAAAGCTCTTCGTAAACGGGCTCGCCGGTTCCGAGCGCCACCACGCAGAGGTCCATCGCCATTATTTCATCCGCAATGCCCGCAATCAGGTCGAAGCCCTTTTGTGCCGCGAAACGCGAAACAATGCCGAGGACAGGACGGCTGAGCGCGGGCTGGCGCACTCCCAGGCTCTCAAGGAGGGACTTCTTGCACGTCTCTTTTCCCTTGTGATTTTCCGGCGTGTAATTGGCCGGGATCAACTTGTCCGTCGTGGGGTTCCACGCATCGTAGTCAACGCCGTTTAAGATTCCCTGCAGGCGGTCCGCCCGGCTCTTCAGGATGCCTTCGAGCCCGCAACCGAATTCGTGAGTCTGGATCTCCTCCGCGTATTTCCGGCTGACGGTGGTGATGGAGTCCGAAAAGACAATTCCTCCCTTCAGCAGGTTTACTTTGCCGTAAAACTCCAGGCCATCGATCGTGAAGAGCCCCGCATGAAGTGAAATCTGGGGCAGCGTGTGGGGCGGGAAGAGCCCCTGGTAACCCAGGTTGTGGATCGTAAAGACGACGGAGGTCTTCTCGAAGAATTTGTCGGCCTGATACAGCGTGCGAAGATAAACAGGCACCAGGGCCGACTGCCAGTCGTGGCAATGGACGATGTGGGGAGGGGTGTAAGACCGCTTCATGAATTCCAGGCTGGCGAGCGAGAAGCCGGCGAAGCGCTGGGCGTTGTCCTCATAATCGCGCCCGTTCTCCTGGTACAAGTCCTCGCGGTCGAAAAACTCGGGACATTCAACCAGGTAGCACTGCGCGCCGCCGATCTTGCCTCCATCCTGAATGGAGCAAAATTTGAAAGAGGAGCTGAGCGGAATCGTCAGGCTCTTCATGCGGGCAAGCGCCCGGCCGGGCTTCGTCATCCGGTAACGAGGGAGCACGACCTCCACTTCATATCCGAGCTCCACCAGGGCTTTGGGAAGCGCCCCCACCACATCGGCCAGCCCGCCCGTCTTCGAGTGCGGGACACCCTCGGAGGCCACCATCACGATTTTCACCGCTTCACTCCCGCGCCACCAAAAAACTCAAGGGAAATTACGGTAGAAGATGACTTCTGCAAAGTCAAGGCGGTAAGAACGGCTGGGTTCTGGCAGGGTTGGCCTGCACGCGGCCTCTGAATCGGGCGGCGGGTATTCTGACTTATCTCATGGACGAGTCAATTTCGTGGAGCCAGTCCGGCCGCTTGAGGACTTCGCGGGGCTTCGAGCCGTCCGGGGCGCTGACGACTCCGTCTTTTTGCATCATGTCGATCAATCGGGCGGCGCGCCCATAGCCGAGCCGCAGGCGCCGTTGCAGGAGTGAGGTGGAAGCTTTCCCGGACTCGACGACCAGCCGCACCGCCTCTCCGTACACTTCGTCGAGTTCTGCCGCGTCTTCCTCCGAGTCCTCTGTTTCGTTATCGCGCTCCCGGTCCTTCATCGGCTTCAGGAACTCGTCGTTGTACTGGGGCTGGGACTGGGACTTCCACCAGTCCACGACTTTTCCGATCTCTTTTTCGGTAACGAGAGGTCCGTGCAGGCGCTGGAGCCTGGCGCTGCCCGGCGGCAGGAAGAGCATGTCCCCGCGGCCGAGGAGGGCCTCGGCGCCGTTGGAATCGAGAATGGTCCGCGAGTCCACTTTGGAGGCCACGCGGAAAGAGATCCGCGAGGGCATGTTCGCTTTGATGAGCCCCGTGATGACGTCCACCGACGGCCGCTGCGTGGCGAGGATCAGGTGGATGCCGACGGCGCGGGCCATCTGCGCCAGGCGCGTGATGGATTCCTCGACGCCCTGCGGCTCGACCATCATCAAGTCGGCGAGTTCGTCGATGACGATGACGATATAGGGCAGCGGCCGCCCCTCGTCACCGGAAGAATCGAACAGGCTCAGGTTCGAATCAGGCTCAAAAAGCTTATTGTACTGCTCGATGTTGCGGACGCCGTTTTCGGCGAGTTTCTTCAGGCGGATTTCCATTTCCAGCGTCGCCCGTCGCAAAGCGTTGGCCGCCTGCTTCGGCTCGGTCACGATGGGCGTGAGAAGGTGCGGGATGCCGTCGTAAAGGCCGAGCTCCAGCCGCTTCGGGTCAATCAGGATGAGCTTCACTTCCGCAGGCGTTGATTTGTAAATGATGGAGACAATCATGCTGTTGATCGCCACGCTTTTCCCGGCGCCTGTCGAACCCGCGATCAGCAGGTGCGGCATCTGCCCAAGGTCGGTGATTTTGATTTTTCCCGTGATGTCCTTGCCCAGGCAGAGGGTCAGCTTGGAGGGTGAGGCGGCAAACTCGCTCGACTCGGCCAGTTCTCGGAGGTAGATAATCTCCCGATGGAGGTTCGGGACTTCGATCCCCACCGTGGACTTCCCCGCCACCCTGTCAATCAGAATCGATTCCGCCTTCATGGCCAGGCACAGGTCGTCCACCAGGCTCGTGATGCGGCTGTATTTGATGCCGGCTTCCGGCTTGAACTCGAAAGTGGTGACGACGGGCCCCGGATGAATTTGCGTCACGGCGCCGGTGACCCCAAATTCGCTGAATTTGTCGGTCAGGCGCGCCGCCCGCTCCTTCAGTTCTTCCTCGTCGATGCCCTCCTGCTCGTCAGGAGGCCGGAGCAAGGTCACGTTGGGGAGCTTGTAGGCATGGGCGCCGCGACCAATGATTCTGGGCGGCGCGAGCGGGAGGGACTCGAGGGCCTCCGGCAGAGACTGGCCGGCGCGGGCCAGCGGAGCCGCGGTTTTCTTCGCCACAACCCATCCGGTTTGGGAAGAGGCCCGCGTTTCCGAATATTTCAGCGCGGTAATTGTTGGACCGATTCCGGGGCGCGGTGAGTCATCGGCCCTCGACGCTGCGCTCGAACCCCTCTGAACGATGACCGGCGCCTTCTCTCTTTCCGCCCGCGCGCGTTCGACCTGGCGCTTGAGCCGTTCTCGGCGCCGCGTCTCTCGCCAAACTTGCCAGCGAGCCGCGAGCGCGCGCAGGAAAGCAAACCTCGCCTTCAGGAAATCGAATGCCGCTGAAAACGAAAACCGGGTCACGAGAAACAGGGATGAAAGAAAAGCGGCGCCACCCACAATCACGGCGCCCACTTGGTTGAAGGCGCGGACCAGCGCCGCCGCCAGCAGAGTGCCTGCCAACCCGCTTCCGTGAATCAGACCTCGGACAGGCGGGGTATAGGGGAACATCTCGAGCAGCGCGGCGAGTGACCCTGCAAGAAGCGCCGTGCCTACCGCCTTCGTGCGGGGTGACTGGAACGGGCGGTCGAGCAGCAGGCGAACGCCGACCACGAAGAGGGTCAAAGGCAGCAGGTATGCGACCCAGCCGAATAACTGGAAGAGGACGTCGGCGGTGTAAGAACCCGCCAGTCCCACCCAGTTGCGGACGGAAGGCCCATCCGCCCCTGCGGTATCCAGTGAGGGGTCGCCCGGCAGGTAAGACACCAGGCCCAGTAACAGCAGGAGCCCTACAACACTGAGAAGGAACCCGAGCAGCTCGGATTTCCGGTGGGAGTCGAGCAGTGGGGTTTTGGCATTAGGATCCTTGGAGTAAGGATCCCGAGGCCTGGATGCAGAAGCCAGAGAAGATGCAGGCATGATCGCGCCTTGTTCCTTTGAACCAGCGCACTGAGTGGGCGACCATGCTCCTCCGCCGGAAACAGGAGAAAGAGTTTCCTAAATGCCGTGAAAGTCTTTGGTCACCCCAAGTGGTGACGCAGACCCCATCCCACCGCGAATACTATCACGCCCAAGACTATCCGGTAAACGACGAAAATTTTAAAAGTGTGGCGGCCAAGGAACCGGATCAGGACCGCGATGACGAGGTAGCCGACCGCGGCCGCTACAACCGCGCCGACGAGAAAGGGGAGGCGCATTTCCGGCGGAAGCCCCTCCTTGAGAACGTCGAGTCCTTTCTTCAGTGCCGCGCCCGCAATAATGGGCGTGGAAAGGAGAAACGAGAACCGGGCCGACGATTCCCGGCTCATCCCCCTGAAAAGCCCCGCGGTCATCGTGATCCCGGAACGGGAAACGCCTGGGATCACCGCGAGGGCCTGGGCGGCGCCTACCGCAAGCGGGTCCAGCAGGCTGACCTGGTCGAGCTCCCTCGGGTGAGTTTTAATGCGGTCGGCGGCCCACATCAGCAACCCCACGCCGATCAGCGCGAACCCGATCACGTCGGGCCGCCGTAGCTGGTCTTCAGCGGCGTGCTCGAATAGAAGGCCCGCGACACCGGCCGGAATAGTCCCGACGATGAGGTACCAGAGCATTCGGCTTTTTTGTCGCCGCTCGTCGCCCTCTCGGCCCGGGCTGTCGGGTTGCGCGCCGCCCGAGCGGAGCCAACTGCGCCAGCCGGCGGCGGCCGCCGCGAACATCTCAAGCCACACGCGCCAGAAGTACACGACGACAGCCACCAGCGTCCCCGCGTGCAGGGCGACGTCAAACGTCAGTCCCGGGTCTTTCCAGTGAAGAAGCCAGGGGAAAAGCGCGAGGTGAGCCGTGCTTGAAACCGGCAAGAATTCGGTGAGGCCCTGAATGATGGCGAGGACAACAGCTTGGTAGAGTGGCATGGCTCTCCATCTGAATGAAAATATGAAAGCGCGACCCCTGCCGTCAGCGTAGGCTGACGGTGGAAAGGATTCTTCGAAGAAGAAAGGAGCCGCGCATGGAAGAATATATCGCGTTTGACAGTCACAAGCACTACACCTGGGTCGAGCACGACACCCCGGTAGCGCTGGAGGCCACGGCCAATTGGTACTGGATTGTGGAGGAGATCGAGCAAGCCGGTTTGCGGCCGCAGCTGGTGCATCCGCGCAAAGCAAAGTTGATGATGGGCCTGATCAACAAGACCGACAAGCTCGACGCGCACGGGATGAACCGGCTACAGCGCAACGGCACGCTGCCGACGGTGTGGATTCCGCCCGGGCGATTGCGCGAGTTTCGCGAGCTGACACGCACGCGGGTGGTGTTGGTGGCGCAGCGGACGCGCTGGAAGAACCGCCTGACGGCAACCCTGGCCAAGTACGGGGCGCCGAGCAGTGAGTACAGCGATCCGTACGGGAAGGGCGCGCGGGAGGAACTCGATTCGCGGATCGAGCGGTTGCCCGAGCAGACCCGATGGGCGGCGCGGCAGATGTTGGCTCAACTGGATACCTTGAGCGAACAGATCCTGCAGTTCGAGGGGCGGCTGAAGGAACTGGTCGAGGTCACACCGGAGATGCAGCGGTTGATGACCCTGCCGGGCGTGGGCGTGATTCTGGCGGCGACGATCGCGCTGGAGATCGGCGAGATCGAGCGCTTTCCCAGCGCCGAGCATTTGGCCTCCTACGCGGGCACCACGCCGCGGGTGCACTCGAGCGGGGATCGGGTGCGCTACGGACGGACGCGGCCCGACGTGAACCGCTATCTGAAGTGGGCGTTTGCCGAAGCCGGCAACTCGGTGGCAGTGAATCACACGCGGTGTCCGGCGAGACACGTCAGCCAACTCTACCTCCGGTTGCGCCTGCGCAAGGGACACGGGAAGGCGATCGGAGCCGTGGCCCGGCATTTGGCTGAGGCCGCCTTTCACGTGCTCAGCCGGCAGGAGGCGTATCAAGATCCGACGGTAAGACCGGGTCGGACCAGGGAGGTGTAAGCGCGATACTGTCATGATCCCGCGGAGGTGTAAGCGCGATACTGTCATGATCCCGCCAGCCGGGATCGCAGAATGAATGCGACACACCTCCGGGAGATGTTCATGCCCCCAAGAGGGCGTAGAGATGACTGGGTACGACCCCGTCGAACCTCCGGAGCGACCGGTTGACAAGTCGCGCTTTCAGAGATGACGGCAATGCCGCTCAGCGGGACAGGGGCAGCGGTCAGGATGAGTAATGGCGGTCAGGCGAACAAAAGTGTCGCCCAGGATCGCAGGGTCCGGTGCCGACCCAGCCCTAGTAAATAAGCCTCAGCGTGCAAAATCTGCCTCGAGCCTACCGGAGCGTAATCGAGTATCTGCCCAGGTAGAGGCGGGCGGTCTTGTCTTTCGCGGGAACAACCTGTAAGGGGCGCGGTTGCTTGATCTCTGCGTCCTTTTCTGCAGCGCACTCCGCCACCTTCGCTCCCGCCTGGTCATAAACGCAGAATTTCCCGCTTTCGTTACTCGCAGGGGAAGGTTTTTCAAGGCCGAACCCGTAACTCCCTACCCCCATCGCCCGCCCGCAAACGGAAAGGTCTCCCTCGGAAATCAGCATTCCGATGTATTTCTTCTTCACTTCGGAGCTGTAACCGGAAGTATCAATCAGGGCGAAGAGGGCGCGCGTGCCCGCGGGAGTCTTCAAGAGGAGGGCGTTCCGTTTTTCGGTGGGGATTGCGTTGCCTTCGAGATAAAAGTCTTTGGGCATAGCCGATTCGAACTCCTTGCCGGTGACGACTTGAAATGTCCCCTGGGCCGATGCAAGGCCCGACCCGATGGCTGCAAGAACTGCCGCCAGAACGAGGCGCGATGAGAACCTTAGTCTTTTCACGTGATTCCCTCCGTCGGAATTGTACACGCAAGTCAACAGGAGTTCTCCATGCTGCGGGAACCGGTTGGGCGCAATCTAAAGGTAATTGTTGACCCTTGGGCAGAACGCCTCATGCGGCCCTGTGTGGTGCACAGAGAGTCGTGAAGTGTGAAAGTGATGAGCTACCCTCTCAATACCCGCCGACTGGGATGAAATAATAAAATGGATCGAGCAGGAACCGAAGCGGGACCGCAAGACGGCCCGGCCTCGGATTTGCCGGTTGCGCCCGGTGCACACCTTCTCGATTGCGGCCCGAGTTCCGTGTAGAATAAGCGCCTTGGATGCGTCAATCCATTTGATCTGAGGTGGTTCATGCTGCGGTGGTCCCTGATGCTTTTTCTTCTTTTCTCCTTGAACTCTTATGCGACAGGCCCGGAGTCCGGCGAGTGGAAGCAGCTTTTCAACGGCAGAGACATGACCGGTTGGGAACACGTCGGGCCCGGAAAATTTGTCATTGAAGACGGGTTGCTGAAGACCCAGGGCGGGATGGGGCTTCTCTGGTACACGCCGAAGAAAATCGGGAATGCCGCCATCCGCGTAGTCTATAGAGTCGAGCAGGACAAGTCGAATTCGGGCGTGTTCATTCGCATCCCGGAAAAGCCCACCGAGCCGTGGATGCCGGTCAACCGCGGGTATGAAGTGCAGATTGACAGTGGCGAAGACGATTATCACGTCAGCGGAGTGCTTTACTCCTTGACGAAGGCGATGACGCGTCCTCAAAAACCGGCGGGCGAGTGGAACACGCTCGAGATTACGCTGGACGGGCCGCGCACGGTCGTTGACTTGAATGGCACGAAGGTCACGGACTACACCGAAGGTCAGCCCGTCCCGTCCAAGGTCAAGTCCTACGAGCCTGACCGCGGCCGGCGGCCGGACGAGGGCTACTTCGGCCTGCAGAACCACAGTGACAAAGATGTGGTCTATTTCAAGGAAATCGCCGTCAAGGGGCTGACTCCTTAACCGATAATTTCCAGTGTTTTGGGCCAATTGTCTTGGGCCATTGAGAATTGCATTTTATTGTGACACTCTTTGGGGCTACCGTCAGCGCCTGAAGGCGCAAGGAATGGTCATTTTTAGCGGCTTCTGCGGCACGGCTCCCGACACTGATCATCGGCACAGGTCCCGCCGCGCCCTGACGCGCCGCTCGTCACAAGATTGTGCAATCGTCAGTAAGCCAGTTCGGGCGAAGGATTCGCTCGACTCTTTCAGTTTCCCAGGATGACCTTGACCTGATCCGGAGGGCTCCATGCAAAACCCCATCGGTCGCCGAGAATTTTTGCAGGCAGCAAGCCTGGCGGTTGCGGGCTCGGCCTGCGGGGAGGGTGTGGCGAAAGTTGTCGAACAGCCAGGCGCCGCTGCCGGCCGGGCAAGGCTCTTTGTCGGCTGTTGCGCCTACTCGTACCGCCAGGACCTCGAAAAAGGCCGGATGACGATGGAAGACTTCATCTTGAAGGGCGTCGAGCTGGGAGTGCATGCGGTGGACATCACGACGTACTGGCTGAAATCAAGGGAGCCGGATTATCTCGTCAGACTGCGCCACCTCGCCTTCAAGAACGGGATCCCTTTTTCCGGCGCGGCGATCGGAACGAACATGTGCCAGGCCGACCCCGCCAAACGCTCGCAAGAGCTCGAAAAAATCAAGAAGTGGGTGGACGCGACGGAGCTCCTCGGCGCCTCTCACCTGCGCGTCTTTGGCGGAGAGATTCCCAAGGGCGCGTCCCTTGAACAGGCCATCCAGTGGGTGGTGGAGACGATGAAGCCGGCGTGCGACTATTCGGCCAGGAAGGGGATCACGCTCGGCATTGAAAGTCACGGCGGGGTCACCAGCAGGGCCAGCGCCATCCTCGAAATCCTGCGGCGGGTGGACTCGCCCTATGCCGGGGTCAACCTGGACATTTCAAATTTCAGCGCCGATTCCACCGAAGACCAGTACGCTCAAATTGAGGCATGCGTCCCTTACGCCACCCACACTCACATCCGGGACGCCTTCTCCGAGACGCACCAACCGATCGACCTCGACCGCGCCTGGCAACTCTTCGCAAAAGGCGGGTACAAAGGTTACGCGTCCGCCGAGTATGAGGGCGAAGAAGACGCCATGACCGGCGTCCCGAAACTCATCGAGAAGATCCGAACCCTGTGCAAAAAATATTCAACCGTATAAATTCCGGGAGGGAGCCGATGTCCAGCCGCCGCAAGTTCATGGGGCAGATGCTCGGTGGGGCGGCCGCCCTGGCAGCATCCAGTCTGGT
>WNEQ01000868.1_pt1 | contig 16184 bp, 17 predicted proteins | sample 5399971 | NCBI WGS metagenome assembly WNEQ01 (sample SAMN13153330, study PRJNA577476) | soil metagenome | isolation source: 20 cm grassland meadow soil 2 days after 1st rain plot 5 | place: USA:California | collected 2015-09-18
GAACCTCTATCCGCAGCGCTGCGACCTCTCGCCCGACGGACGCTGGCTCTGCTACTTCACGCTGCGGGGCAAGTCGGCGTGGCGCGCGGGCACGACGTACGTCGCCATCTCACGGCTGCCACGGCTCACCGCGCTCGCCGCGTGGGCGACGTGCGGGACCTGGACGCGCGGCGCGCACTTCACCGAACAACGCGGCGTGACGGCGGTCGGCGCGCCGAGCGAGGGCGACGTCGCGCCGTGCCTCGAGACGTTCGGGCTCGCGGTGACGCGTCCGGCGTCCTTCGCCGTCGAGCGCCGGCGCGGGTGGACGGAGACGGCGGACACGCAGCCGCGCAAGCTCGGCGACATGTGGGACGAGCGCCGGCCGGTCACGATGGAAAAGACGCGGCCCAAGACCGACGGCGCCGTCCGGCTCGCCGTGCACGGCTGGTTCGCCGCGTTCCGCTCGGGCACGCCCGGCGAGACGCTCTACGCGATCGTCGAGGGCGCGCGCCAGCGCTGGCTCGAGGGCGCGCAGTGGGCGGACTGGGACGCCGACGGCCGCCTGCTGGTCGCGACGGAGCACGGACGGCTGCAGATCCGCGACGGCGCCGACGCGGCGACGCTGACGTGGGAGCACGACCTCGCCGGCCTGGTGCCGGCCCCGGCGCCACCGCCCGAGGAAGCGAAGCAGTGGTAGTGTATCGGGCGGCCTGATGGACATCGGCGTCTTCGACCACCTCGATCGTCGTAACGTGCCGCTCGACGAGCACTACGCGAGCCGCCTGCGCCTGCTCGAGAAGTACGACGCGGCGGGCTTTCACGCGTATCACCTCGCCGAGCATCACGCGACGCCGCTCGGCATGGCCCCCGTGCCCGGCATCTTCCTCGCCGCCGCCACGCAGCGCACGCGGCGCATCCGCCTGGGGCCGTGCGTGTACTGCCTGCCGCTCTACGATCCGCTGCGCCTGATCGAGGAGATCTGCATGCTCGATCAGATCTCGCGCGGCCGCTTCGATCTCGGCGTCGGCCGCGGCATCGTGCCGTACGAGATGGCGTACTTCGACCTGCACCCGTTCGAGACCGAGGAAATCTACCGCGAGGCGCTGGAAGTGATCCTGGCCGGCCTCACCAACGACGTGCTCGAGCACCGCGGTCCGCGCTACACCTACCGCAAGGTGCCGATGGTGCTGCGGCCGTTCCAGAAGCCGCACCCGCCGCTCTGGTACGGGCTCGGCCACGACCGCGGCGCGGAGTGGGCCGCCACCAACGCCGTGCACGTGCTGAGCAATCATCCAGCCGAGGGCGCCGCGGAATTGTTCGCCCGCTACCGCGAGGTCTGGCATAGGAAGCACGGGACGGCACCGATGCCGAAGGTGGGGATGACGCGGCACGTGGTGGTGGCGGCGAGCGACGCCGAGGCCGAGGCGATCGCGCGGCCGAACTACGCCATCTGGTACGCCAACCTCACCAAGCTCTGGCGCGACTTCGGCTCCACGCCGATCCGCTTCGCCCGCGACTTCGACGAGGCGCGCCAGCGCGGCCTCGCCGTGGCCGGCACCGCCGCGCGCGTGCGCGAGGAGCTGGAGCGGCAGGCCTCGGTCAGCACGTGCACGTATCTCGTCGTCCGTCCCATCTTCGGCGACGTCACCGAGGCCCAGGCGGCGGATTCGATCGATCGCTTCGCGAGCGAGGTGCTGCCGCACCTGACCGCGCTGAAGCCCGCGTCCTAGGTCGAGGTCGAGTGGACCGCTCGCTCCGGGACGACGTCCGCGTCATCGCGCTCATCGGCTCCGGCCACAGCGTCAGCCACTTCCTGCAGCTCACGCTGCCGCCGTTGTTTCCGCTGCTCCGCGCCGAGCTCGGCGTGTCGTGGGTCGCGCTCGGCGTGATCTCGAGCGTGTTCTACGCGGTGTCGGGCGTCGCGCAGCCCGTCGCCGGATTCCTCGTCGACCACGTCGGCGCGCGCCGCGTGCTGCTGTCCGGCATGGTGCTCTTCGGTGCCGCCATCGCCGCGGCCGCGCTCGCGCCGTCGTACTGGGCCCTGCTGCCGATCGCCGCGCTCGCCGGCCTGGGCAACAGCGTCTTCCACCCCGCGGACTACTCGATCCTCAACGCCACCGTCAGCGCGCGCCGCATCGCGCGCGCCTACAGCCTGCACCAGATCTCGGGGAACGTCGGCTGGGTGCTCGCGCCGCTGCTGGTGGGCACCGTCACGCACCTCGCGGGCTGGCGCGTGGCGCTGCTCGCCGCCGGCGGCGTGGCCCTGGTGGCGACGCTGGTGATCGCGCTGCAGACGCGCGGGCTCGGCGCGCGGATGCCCCCGCTGCCTTCGAGCGAGCGCGCCGGGCTCCGCGCCGATCTGCGCCTGCTGACGGCGGTGCCCATCCTCATGGCCTTCGGCTACTTCGTGCTGCTGACGGCGTCGACGAGCGGCATCCAGACCTTCGCGGTGCCGGCGCTGGGCGCCATCTATCACGCGCCGCTCGTGCTGGCGACGGGCGCGCTCACCGTCTACCTGTTCGGCAACGCGTCGGGCGTGCTGACCGGCGGCTTTCTCGCCGACCGCGCGACCCGTCACGATCTGGTCGCCGCCGCCGGCGTGCTGTGCGCGGCGACGCTGACGCTGCTGCTCGCCTCCGGCGCGCTGCCGCTGGGGAAGGTGAGCCTCGTGATGGCGCTCACCGGCTTTTCGATGGGCGTCACCGCGCCCTCGCGCGACATGCTGGTGCGCGCGGCCACGCCGCGCGGCTCGTCGGGGAAGGTCTTCGGCTTCGTCTACTCCGGCCTCGACGTCGGCTCGCTCATCGCCCCGCCGGTCTACGGCTGGTTCCTCGACCGCGGCGAGCCGCGCGCGATGTTCGCGGTGATCGCGGCGGTGATGCTGGTGATGATCGCCACGGTCGTCCAGGTGCGCCGGCGCGTGGTTCGCGCGCAGCCCGCGCCGGCCGGCGGCGAGTGAGTCGGAAAGTACGCAAGCGTGAAGCGCCTCGGCCACTCGCAGTCGATCCACCCTCTTACTCACACCGGATAGCGTCGATGTCGCTGTCACTCTCCCTTGGACCGCAAGGGGTGGCGCGAGGCCCAGTGTGTGGTAAATAGCGGCGCTGCCCGGCGAAGCCGGTCCCATCAATGCGCCTAGGCGATCGGTTGAGGTGGTGTCGCCACCCAGCCGAACAGCAATGAGATTAAGACCAGCAATCTTGACGTCGGGAGATGTCGCGCCCCGTGGCTGGCGGTTTCGCCGAGTCGGCGCCGGAGCAACTTCTTGGGATTCGCATCTGGCGCTAATACAGAGGAGTCCCATTCTGCGCCGAGGGGATTACCACCTCCCCGGTCGGCGTTTTCGATCGCCGAGCGGGAAGAGCGGACGGGTTTCTCGGATAAGTCTCGCCATCGAAGCGAAGCTCCGCCTCATAACCTGGCTGAACGCCTCCGCCCTGCACCCACACTCCGATGCTGTGCCAGCCATTCGATGAATCCCGTAGCACGCGAATAGGAGGTCTCGTGATCGTTATGGTTGCTACGACTCTCCAGGATGCGCCATCTCGCGTCAGGATTAGCGTATTGCAGCCACCGCTCCCACACCACTTTCTGCCTATCAGGTAGACAATCGCTTCTGGTGTTCCATCGTCGTTGAGATCCCGAAAGGCCGCAACGTATCGAGTCGACGTGTCCTCATCCAAAGTTCGGAGAACTCGCTTCAGGGAATCGTGCCGAGCCGAAAGCGTGGCGTCTTGTGTGCCCTGCGCTTCAGCAAGGCTGAGAGTCACCAGGACCGATGAACACACTGCTGTGGCGACGGCGGGGATCCGGCAGTCAGACACGCTTCATTATGACGCGCCCGCCCGTTACCCGGAAGCAGTACAGAGATGCAGCACATTGCTTCCGTAGTTATCGGGTGGTTGCTCCGTCTATGGTGTTCGGGTCTCAGAATTCGACGATGCCCGAGCCCAGCTTCGCTCGTGTCAGCGCCTGGCGCGCGAAAGTCGCCTGACCCTCGACGACGTAGAAGCCCAAGCCCTCGCGAGGCGACATCGGGAAGCCCTGCGTGAACTCGGTGGCCTCGAAACAGTAGTCGACGCCGGCAGACGTGAGCGCCGTTTCGGCGCGCTTGGCGTCCCGAACATGGCCCGCGATGAACACGAGGGCCAGGCTCTTGTCTCCGAAGTCATCGCGGTCTCGCCGTGACACCGTCTGGCGTCAGCCGGCGACGATCGTGTTCTTCTGCGCGCCGAGCCTCGTGATCCCCATCTCGACCACGTCACCGGGCTGCAGATAGCGCGGCGGTTTCATGCCGTGGGCGACGCCGGCGGGCGTGCCGGTCGAGATCAGGTCGCCGGCGCGCAGCGACATGAACTGGCTGACGTAGGCGACGAGCGCGCGCACCGGGAAGATCATGTCCTTGGTGTGGCCACGCTGGCGGGACTCGCCGTTGACCGTCGTCCACACCTCGATGGACTGCGGATCGCCGACCTCGTCGGCGGTGACGAGCCACGGCCCGATCGGCGCGAACGTGTCGGCGCTCTTGCCCTTCGTCGTCGTTCCGCCACGCTCCATCTGGAACGCGCGCTCGGACACGTCGTCCACGATCGTGTACGCGGCGACGTGCTTCATCGCCTCTGCCTCACCGACGTGGCGCGCGTCCCGGCCGATGACCGCGGCCAGCTCCACCTCGTAATCGAGCTTGGCGGCGCCGGGCGGGCGCACGATCGCGTCGTACGGGCCGTTGATGGCGCTGTTGGCCTTGATGAACAGCGTCGGCTCGTCCGGCGCTGGACGTCCCACCTCGCGCGCGTGGTCGCTGTAGTTGAGGCCGATGCAGACCATCTTGCCGATGCCGGCGAGCGGACAGCCCAGCCGCGGCCGGCCGCGCACGACGGGCAAGCGGTCGATCTTGACCGCGCGCAGTCGCTTGAGCCCGGCCGGCGACAGCACGTCCGGCGTGATGTCCTTCACGACGCGCGAGAGATCCCTCACGGCGCCGGCGGCGTCGATGACGCCGGGCTTTTCCGCGCCGGCGCGCCCATAGCGTACGAGCTTCATGCCGCCACCAGCGGCCGCCGGCTCCCGACGCCCGTCGCCTGCTCGAACGCGTGAGCGAGCTGCAGCACGCCCCAGTCGTCCTGGTGCCGGCCGGCGATCTGCAAGCCGACCGGCAGCCCCTCGGGCGTGAAGCCTCCGGGCACGGAGATGGCCGGCAGGCCGGTGACGGTGATGTCCGAGCACGCCCGCATCCAGTCGATGTACGTCGGCAGCGTCACGCCCCCGATCTCGGTGACGTACGGCTGCGTGACCTCGAACGGCGGCACCTGGGTGGCGGGCAGCAGCAGGAACTCGTAGCGCTCCATGAACTGCCGAACGCGATGGTAGAGCTCCGTGCGCTTGACCTCGGCCTCGCCCAGCTCGCGCGCCGTGAGCTTGAGTCCCTGCTCGGTGTTCCAGATGACCGTGTCCTTGATCTGGTGGCGGTGCTCGGCCAGCAGCGGACCGTAACGCGTCGCGAACGCGAAGGCCCGGAGCACCTGGAAGATCTCGCGCGCGTCGCGCAGATCCGGCTGCGCGTCGTCGACCGCGCACCCGAGGCGCTCGAGCACCGCGCGTCGGGCCTCGAGCGCCGCCGTCACCCGGCGATCGATCGGCAGGCCGCCGAGATCGCGGCTCCACGCCACCCGCACGCCGCGGAAGTCACGCTCGAGCGGCCGGCGGAACCGGTCGCCGGGCTCCGTGATCGCGATCGGCGAGCGCGGATCGGGGCCGGCCATGGCGCTCAGCAGCAGCGCCGCATCCGCGACCGTGCGCGCCATGGGCCCCTGCACGCTCAGCGCGGACCAGGCCATCTCGCGCGGCCACACGGGCACGCGGCCGGGCGAGGTGCGCAGCCCCACGACGTTGCAGAAGGCGGCGGGATTGCGGAGGGACCCGCCGGTGTCGCTGCCGTCGGCGAGGGGCACCATGCCGCAGGCCAGCGCCACGGCGGCGCCGCCCGACGAGCCCCCGCACGTCTTCGACGGGTCGTACGGGTTGAGCGTGCGGCCGAACACCTCGTTGAAGGTCTGCGAGCCCGCGCCGAACTCCGGCGTGTTCGTCTTGCCGAGCGTGACCGCGCCTGCCGCGCGCAGCCGCTCGATGATCAGCCCGTCGACGGCGGGCACGTGATCGCGATAGATCGGCGATCCCCACGTCGTGCGGATGCCCTTCGTGGGCACGAGGTCCTTGTGCGCGATCGGCAGCCCGAAGAGCGGCCCCGGCGTCTCGCCGCGCGCGAGCCGCGCGTCCTTGTCCTTCGCGTCGTCGAGCGCGCGCTCGGCGGTGAGCGTGACGATCGCGTTGACCTTCGGATTGACGCGCTCGATCTGCGCGAGGTGGGCGCGCACGACGTCGGTGACGGAGACGTCGCGCCGGCGGATCCGCTCGGCCAGCTCGACGGCGGTGAGGAAGCACAGGTCGCTCATGGCGACCGACGTTACGCCCGCGCTCACGCCGTGGTCAACCCGCCGCTCAAACCGCCGCTCAAACGGCGGCACCCAACCAGCGCGCTCCGCGTGCGAACGCGGCTGTGGCACGGCGCGTGCTACATCGCGCCGACGGGTGGCGCCGCGTCGGCCGCCCTCGGAGAGCGCCGTGGCCCTCGTCACGGCGCTTTTGTGCGTCGTTCGGCGCGCTGACTGAGAACGAGGAGGAAGTGGTGAGCGACATTCTGGCCCTGATCTTCGGCACGGCGCCGGTCATGCTGGCGCTGGTCTGGCGAAACGCGATCGACCGGCGGCGCGAGCGCGCCGACACGGTGACGGCCACCGCGCGCGCGGCGGTCAGCAAGGCGCTCGGCGGCGAGTCGCTGGTCGCCGTGAGCACCGAGCCTTCCACGCCGTGGTCGCACGGGCGCGTGCACCTCTGGGCGCCCGACGGCTACTGGCAGCTCGTGGACGAAGCGTGTCTGGACGTCGCGCAGCGGCTGCCGCTCGCGTACGACCTGGTGATCCATGGCTGCTGAGAGGCGCGCGCGGCCGATGACACGCATGCTGATCGCGTTGTTCGAGGGCGAGGAGACGCCGGGCCTGGCGCAGCTGATGCGGCTCATCGCGCTCGCCCGGCTGCAGGGCGGAGCCGTGCGCGTCGCGTACTTCCACACGATCCCGCGTGACCGGACCGACCGGCACGACCGCGTCGTCGCCGATCGCTACCGCGAGATGCTCCGCATCGAGGAGGCGATGCGGGAGACGGTGGCCCGCGTGCTGCGTGGCGCCGCGCGGGCGCCGGTAGAGCTGGTGGTTCGCTTCGGTGCGCCGGTCGTCGAGGTGGCGCGCGAAGCGGAGGCGTTCGCCGCCGACGCCGTCGCGTTCGCGCCGGGCACCGATCTGAAAGCCCGGTGGCGCGTGTGGCGGATCCGGCGGCGCTTCGCCGGCTCGCCCGGGGTGCGCCTGCTGGTGCTCGAGGGCCCGGCCCGCGTGCGGGCCGGGGCCGACGTGGCGATGCGTCCCGCTTGACGCGTGCCGGTCGCTTCGCCCATCCTCTCGTCGGCGGCGGCTCGTCGCCGACGAAAGGAGCGGGCATGCGAGGAGCGCGCACGATCGCGGTGGCGGCCGTCGTGGCGATGGCGCTGGCGGCGTCGTCGGGCTGGGGGCAGGCCAAGAAGCTCGTCTTCTGGACGCACTGGGAGCAGAACCCGGAGTTCAACCGGTTCTACGAGACGCGCGGCAAGGATTTCGCGCAGAAGTCCGGCTACGAGGTGCAGGTCGTCACCGTGCCCTACCAGGGCTACGAGGCGAAGTATCTCGCGGCGCTGATGGGCAAGAGCGGCGCGCCCGACATCTTCATGGGCATGACGCACCACTGGTGCGGCCAGTACGACTTCTGCGACAAGATGCCCGCCGACCTCGCCAAGACCTGGGACGACAACCTGCCGAAGTACATGCTCAACGTCGGCAAGTGGAAGGGCGTGCGCTACGGCATCCCGATCGAGCACGGCAACTTCCAGCAGATGTACATCGACACCGAGCTCTTCAAGAAGGCCGGGCTCGATCCCGACAAGCCGCCCAAGACGCTCGACGAGTGGCTCACCGCGATGAAGAAGCTCACCGTGCTCGACGCCAAGGGTGAGCCGACCCAGGTCGGGTTCGCCCTGCGGCACAAGGGCCACCCGGTGGGGATCACCGACAAGTTCCTGCCGTTCGCCCACGCCTTCGGCGCGCGCATGCTCTCGCCCAACCTCGAGAAGGCGACGGGCTACGCCAACAGCCCCGAGATGGTCTCGGCGCTGCAGTTCTACTCCGATCTGGTCAACAAGCACAAAGTCGCCTCGACGGCGTTTCCGACGCCGGAGGACGCCTTCGGCCAGAAGCGCGCGGCCACGATCTTCCGCGAGTCGTGGTTCTTCGGCTGGGTGAAGAAGAACGCGCCCGACGTCGCCTTCAAGGTGTACGCGCTGCCGTGCGGCAAGACGTGCCCCGGCGCGGGCAACCTGTTTCCGTGGACCAACATGGTGTACAAGAACAGCCCCCACAAGCAGGCGGCGTGGGACTTCCTGAAGTTCATCAGCAATGCCAAGGACGACCTCGACCAGCACCAGGCGCAGGGCATCCTGCCCGTGTGGACCGCCAATCTCGACTCCGCGTACGTGAAGGGCCGCCCCGACTACCAGTCCACGCAGGAGATGCTCAAGCAGCCGGTGCCGCCGGAGTACTACCACCCGAAGTCGAACGAGCTCGCGACGGCGTTCGGCGAGGCGGTCGTCGCCGCGCTCTACGGCAAGGGGCAGCCGAAACCGCTGCTCGACGAGGCTGCCGCCAAGATGGACAGGATCCTGAAGGACTAGGTTGCCGCCCGCCTACATCTCGCGCCAGCGGCGGGCGGGACTGCTGTTCGTCCTGCCCGCCGTGCTGTATTTCGGCTGCGTGTTCCTCGTCCCGCTCGTCGAGTCGGTGATCGGCTCCTTCTATCGCACGGTGCCCGGCGGCGCCAGCCAGTTCGTCGGCACGCGGCTCTACGTGAAGGTGCTGACCGATCCCACGTTCTGGCAGGCGGTCGGCAACACCGTGAGCCTGCTCGTCATGTCGGTGCCGCTGACCGTGGTGGCGGCGCTCGCGGCGGCGCTCGGCCTGCACCGGCTGCGAAACCTGAGAGCGCGCAGCGCGTGGGCGGCGATGTACTTCGTGCCGTTCTCGGTCTCCCTGGTGGCCGCGGCACTCGTGTGGCAGTGGATCTACGATCCCGTCTACGGCGTCCTCAACCACCTCCTCGGCACGCTCGGCCTGCCGCAGTTGAAGTGGCTGCAGAGTCTCGACCTCGTCCGTCCCTCACTCGCGCTGGTGAACGTCTGGGCGCGCCTGGGCTTCGACACGGTCATCTTCCTGGCCGCGCTGCAGGCGATTCCGGCGGAGTACTACGAGGCGGCCGCCATCGACGGCGCCGGGGCGTGGCAGGCGCTCTACCGGCTCACGCTGCCGCTGCTGAATCCGCAGATCGTGATGGTGGCCATCCTCGAGCTGATCTTCAACTTCAAGATCTTCGACACGGTGTACGCGACGACGCAGGGCGGGCCGGCGGGCGCCAGCCAGACCGTGATCATGCTGCTCTACGACACGGCCTTCAAGTATTTCCGGCTCGGCGATGCCTCCGTCATGGCCGTGTTCGTCTTCGTCTCGCTGCTCCTCGTCACGCTGCTGCAGTGGCGCCTGTTCCGCCGGCAGGTCGAGTATTGAGCGCCGGGCGGCTCGCCCCGCTGACGGCGGTGCTGGTGGCGGCGGGCGCGCTGTGCGTCGTCTTCCCGTTCTTCTGGATGGCCGTGACGTCGCTGAAGACGGTGCCGGAGATCCAGCGACTGCCGCTGCAGGTGTTTCCCGACCGCTGGAGCAACCTCGACAACTATCGCGAGGTCTTCCAGCGTCAGCCCTTCGGCCGCTTCCTGCTCAACAGCGCGCTGGTCGCCTCGGTCTCCGCGCTCTCGAGCGCGATCGTGTCGTCGCTGGCCGGCTACGGCTTCGCGAAGTTCCGCTTCCGCGGTCACGGCGTGCTCTTCTTCGCCATCGTCGGCATCCTCATGGTGCCCTTCCAGTCCGTCGTGGTGCCGCTCTACCTGTGGATCAACCGGCTCGGGCTGCTCGACACCTACCCGGGGATCCTCGCGCCCGATCTCGTGAGCGTGTTCGGCGTGTTCCTCATGCGCCAGTCGATCGAGGTGGTGCCGACGGACTACGTCGACGCCGCGCGGATCGACGGGGCCGGCGAGCTCGGCATCTTCTGGCGCGTCATCCTGCCCGCGGTGAAGCCGGCCATCGCCACGCTGGTCATCGTGAAATTCATGTGGACCTGGAACGAGCTGTTCTGGCCGCTGGTGGTCGTCAACTCGCCGACGATGAAGGTCGTCACGCTCGGCCTGGTGAGCTTCACGAACATGTACTTCATCGAGTACAACCTGGTGACGGCGGCCGCCGTGGTGAGTGTGCTGCCGATCCTCGCCGTGTTCCTCGCCGGCCAGAAGTGGATCGTGCGCGGCGTGGTCATGAGCGGGCTCAAAGGATAATCGGTGAGCATGGCCGCTCCGCTGCTGCTGATCATGGCGGCGTTCGCCCTCGTCGCCACCGTCTTCGTCGTGGCGGCCCTGCTCGCCGTCCGCCGGCGGCACGTCGTCGGCACCGCGATGTCGATGCTGCTCGGGCTGCTCTGCCTGGCGCTGGCGGCGCTCGCGGGATCGGTGAGCATTGCCACCCGCGGCTATCACGCGCTGACGCGTGAAGAGGTGGCGGCCAGGGTTGCGACGCGCGTCACCGGGCCGCAGCAATTCAGCGCGACGTTCACCTTCGCCGACGGGCGCCGCCGCACGTTCGATCTCACCGGAGACGCGCTCTACGTGGACGCGCACGTGGTCAAGTGGCACCCGTGGGCCAACTTCTTCGGCCTCCACACGGCCTACCAGCTCGATCGCGTCGGCGGCCGTTACGACCGGCTGGAGGACGAGCAGACCCGACCACGGCGCGTGTATCCGCTCTCGGCGCCGAACCCCGTGGACATGTTTCAGCTGGCGCGCTTCCTCGCGCGGTTCGGCCCCGTGGTGGACGCGCAGTACGGGTCGGCGACGTTCATCTCGGCGCGCCAGCACGCCGACGTCGAGCTGCGAATCTCCACCTCGGGGCTGCTGTTTCGCCCGCTCGACTCCGCCGGACGCTCACGGTGAGGTGGCCGGGTCGGCGGGCCGCGCTCGCCTTCATCTTCGTCACGGTCCTGCTCGACATGCTCGCGCTCGGCCTCATCGCGCCCGTGCTGGCGCCGCTCGTGGTGTCGTTCCTCGGCGGCGATACCGCGCGCGCGGCGGAGATCTACGGCCTGGCCTTCACGCTGTTCGCGCTCATGCAGTTCTTCGCCTCGCCCGTGCTCGGTGCGCTCTCCGATCGCTTCGGTCGGCGGCCGGTGGTGCTGCTCTCGAACCTCGGGCTCGGTCTGGACTACGTGCTGAGATGGGGGCCCCGACATGGCCCCCATGCCCCCCAACGCTCGGACCGTCCCGGGAAACCCGGGACGCTCCTCGATTCCGCTATACGCGGCCCGTCAGTAACAGGATGATGAGGATCAGGAGGACGAGTCCCAGCCCGCCGCTCGGGTAGTAGCCCCAGCCGCTGCTGTACGGCCAGGTCGGTAGCGCGCCGAGCAGCAGGAGAATCACGATGACCAATAAGATGGTCGTCATGGCACGAGCACCTCCGGCCATCATCGAGGCAAGAACGACGCCAGTGGACGTTGTGCAATCGGCTGCAGCGTCTTACGATCGGCGGCACGCTCGTCACCGAAGGAGGCTGCTATGACGCGATCGCGCTGCATCGTCGCGCTCGTGGCCGTGGTCGCGCTGGGTGTCGGGTTCGGACTCGGCTTGGCGGTGGGACAACAGAGTCCGCCCACCGACAACAAGGGACTCGACGCCACGCTCGAGAGCACGATCGATCTGGCGCCGGACTTTCCGGGCTATCAGCTGCGGCTGCGCACGATCACGTTCGAGCCGGGCGGCGTGGCGGGCTTCCACAGCCACAAGGACCGGCCGGCCTTCGCGTACATCGTGCAGGGCAATCTCACCGAGCTGCGCAAGGGCGGCTACGAGGCATCGGTCGGCCCCGGCGGATTCATCACCGAGTCGCGCGACGTCGAGCACTGGGCGGAGAACCGCAGCGGCGCGAAGGTGGTGCTGATGGGCGTCGACATCGTGAAGCCCTGACGCGCGCTCAGAACCAGGCGGACTTGTCGACGACGTTGCGCAACGGCTGGCCGGCGACGAAGCGGCGGCAGTTGTCGAGCAGGATCTCGAACCGGCGCTCGTCGAGATAGGGGCCGAAGCCGGCCGTGTGCGGCGTGATGAGCACGCCGGGCGTGGTCCACAGCGGGTGATCGGCGGGCAGGGGCTCCTGCTCGAAGACGTCGAGCCCCGCGCCCGCGATCTCCCCCGCGCGCAGGGCGGCGGTGAGGTCATCGAGCCGCGTGGTCTTGCCGCGCCCGATGTTGATGAAGAATGCCGTGCGCTTCATCTTCTGAAAGCGCGCGCGGTTCATGAAGCCCTCGGTGGCCGGCGTGTGCGGCACGGTCAGGATCACGAAGTCGGCGCGCGGCAGCAGCGCGTCGAGCGCCTCCGGCCGATGCAGCTCCGCCACCCCCGGCGGCGTGTCCGTGCGACGCGCGTCGACGCCGAGCACCTTCATCCCGAAGGCCGCTGCCAGCCGCGCCGCTTCGGCGCCGATGCCGCCCACGCCGACGATGAGCGCGGTGGCCTCCGGCAGGTGCACGACGCCCGTGTCGAGCGGCGCCGGCCTCCACTCGCGGCGCGCCTGCCGGGGCAGGTAGCGATGGAGGTCGCGCGCGAAGGCGAGCACGAGCGCCATGATGTGCGCGCCGATGTGATCGTTGTAGATCTCGCGGAAGTTCGTGACCACGACCGGATGCTGCACGAGGGCCGCATAGTAATAGCCGGCCGGCGGCGCGGCCTGCGGCGCCTGCAGCCATCGCAGGCGCGTCGCCTGGCCGAGCAGGTCGGCCGGCAGAGTCCCGAACGCGCAGTCCGCGCGTGCGATCGCCGCGCGCGCCGCCGCCTCGTCCTCGGCCACGACGACCTCGAGCGCCGGCACCGCCGCCTTGACGCGCGCGGCCCACTCGCGCGTCTTGGGCTCCTGCGGCGGCAGCATCAACAGGACCGGCATCAGGCGTCCACGTCTATCGCGCGGGCGTCGGCTGCGGGTGCTTGGCGTAGTAGTCGCGCAGACACTCCTCGAGCTCGCGGGTGCCCGAGACGTTGCTGACCATGCGGTAGTGGATCAGCCCGTTCGGCTCGATGTAGTCGAGCGCGAGATTGGCAGCCTTGGGGCAGGCGTCCCACGCCGCCCGCGCGAAGTCCTGCTCCGGTGTCGTCCTCGCCGCGGCGCACCCTGCAAGGACGACCAGCGCGAGGAGCGCGTCGGTCCTCAACCTAGTTCGCGCCGACGAAGGCCTTGGCCTTCGCGACCTCCGGCCGCTCGCTGTCCGCCGTCTTCGTGAGCTCGATCAGCCGCGTGTAGTAGATCTTCGCCTTCGTCTTGTCGCCCGCGGACTCGGCCGCGCGGGCGGCGCCGGCGAGCCCGTGCAGCCGGTTGGGATCCGTCTTCTGCGAGGCCTCGAACTCGGCCAGGGCCTTGGCCGCCTGCCCGGTGTCCAGCAGCAACTCGCCGAGCATCTCGCGCGCGGGTTGGATGGCCCCGGGCGTGACCGGGTGTTTCTCGGTCGCGTCCTCGCGGTCGGCGGCCTGGCGCAGGAGGGCCAGCGCCTCGTCGTTGCGACCCTTGGCGCGCGCGATCCAGCCGTTCACCGCGAGCTTCTGGATCTCGGCCTGCTCCGCCCAGTAGGCGTTCTTCGCCGTCGTCAGCGCGTAGACGAGCGACTCGAGGCGCGCGACTTCCTTCTTCGCCGCGGCCACGTTGCCGCTGCGCGCGGCGCCGAGCCCGCGCGCGAACGCGTTGATCGACTCCGCCTGTGGGAACTTCGACCACGACAGGCTCTGCGGGTGCAGCGGCAGGTCGATCGCCTCCGTCCACGCGCGGCGCTCGAGCGCGTAGCGCGCCGGAATGGCCGCGAAGGCGAAGGCGGCCGCGAACTGCTCGGCGTCGATCTTGTTGAGACCGCGGACCTCGTCGACGACCGCGCGGGCCTCCTGGTCTTTGCCGAGCTGGAGCGCGGCGTAGGCGATGTAGTCCATCGCGTGCAGCGCGTTGTACGAGCCGGCCTCGAGGTTCGTCATCTTCAGCTCGGCCTTGGCCACCTCGGCGGAGATGCGGTTGCTGTTGATCGAGTCCTGCCAGTAGCCCAGCCGCGTGAAGATGTGCGACGGCATGTGCTGCGCGTGCGGCGCCGACGGCGCGATCGACGCGTAGCGGCGGGCCGCCGGCAGCCCCTTCTGCGCGATCGGCGGAAAGTCGTAGGAGTGGATCAGGTAGTGCGCGACGCCGGGATGCTCGGGCTGCTCGGCGATGACCTTCTCGAGGATCGCGGCCGCCTTGAGCTGATTGGCGTAGGTCTTGTCGTTGGGGTTCAGCGTCGCGTTGAGGGCGAGCGCGTAGAAGATGGACGCCTCGCGGTCGCTCGGATACTTCTGCGCGAGCGCCTCCATCGCCTTCTCGTACGCCACGGCGCGCGCCTTGTGCTCGACGCGGTCGGCGTCCTTGTAGAACGTCTCGATGGCCGCGATGTAGTCCTGCTCGCGCGCCGTCTTCGCCCCCGCCGCCCTGGCGCGCGCGACCGCCGCCGTGCCCTCCTGCAGGCCGCGCGGCGTGGGCGGGCCGGCGAGCGGATTACCGAGGTACGCCACCGCGGCTCCCCAGTGGGCGATGCCACACGAGGGATCGGCCTGGGCGACGGCGGTGAAGGCCTTGATGGCCTCGCCGAACCAGAACGAGTGCTGGAGCGCGACCGCGCGCTCGAACTGCGTCTGCACGGCGGGACTGCACGAGGTCGGGAAGTTGACCTTGCCGAGCCGCTCGGGCGCCTGGGCTCCGACGCGCGCCGTCGAGGCGCCGAGCCACGCCGTGAGAGCCACGATGCCTGTGCCGAGAACGAGCGCGCGCCTGCTGACCATGTGCACCTCCGTCTGCGGAGCATTTCACGGGTCGCGGCGGTGGCGCAAGGGGCGGCGTCGCTGGCACCGCAGTCGCTCGATCCACCCTAGTCGCTGATGGGGGACATCTGGCGGGCGTCGAGCTCGAGCCACACGCTTTCGTCCACTTCGAAGACCTCGTGCGGGCGCGCGGTGACGCGCAGCAGGAGGGCGCCGTCCTTGGGCCGCACCGCGTAGTCCCAGTGCTCGCCGAGGTAGGCGCGCTGCACGACGCGGCCGGGCAGCAGGGCGGCGCGATCGGAGGCGGAGGGGGGCTGGCGGTGCAGGTGCACGCTCTGCGGCCGCAGCGAAAACGTCACCCGGCCGCGCAGGGCGGCGGCCTCGGCAAAGTGCGCGCGCGGAATCGCGAAGCCGTCGAAGGCGACGTCGTCACCGCGCACCTCGGCCGGCAGGAAGTTGGTCCGCCCGATGAAGCCGGCGACGAAGCGCGTGCGCGGGCGCGCGTAGAGCGCGCGCGGCTCGTCCACCTGCTCGATGCGTCCGGCGTTCATGACCGCGATGCGGTCGGAGGTCACCATGGCCTCCGCCTGATCGTGCGTCACGTAGACGGTCGTGATGTGGAACTCGTCGTGCAGCCGGCGGATCTCGTAGCGCATCTCCTCGCGCAGATTCGCGTCGAGGTTGCTCAGCGGCTCGTCGAGCAGCAGGACGTCCGGCTGCACCACGATCGCGCGCGCCAGCGCCACGCGCTGCTGCTGGCCGCCGGACAGCTCGGCCGGGTAGCGGTCGCGCAGGTGCCGCATGCGTACCACGTCGAGAATGCGGTCGACCTTGTCACGGATCTCGGCGTGCGGCCGGCGGCGCACCTCGAGGCCGAAGCCGACGTTCTCGGCCACCGTCATGTTCGGCCAGATCGCGTACGACTGGAAGATCATCGACATGCCGCGCTTCTCCGGCGGCAGCGAGCCGCCCGGGGCCGAGATCGTGCGCTCGTCCAGCTCGATCGTGCCCTCCGTCGGATCGAGGAAGCCGGCGATCATGCGCAGCGTCGTGGTCTTGCCGCAGCCCGAGGGCCCGAGCAGGGAGACGAACTCCCCGCGCGCCAGCGCCAGCGTCGCGCGGTCCACCGCGGTGACGGTGCCGAAGC